>Ga0153947_1000117_pt1 | contig 34893 bp, 27 predicted proteins | sample TSNJ031MetaG_FD_104697 | JGI IMG/M metagenome (GOLD analysis project Ga0153947, IMG submission 104697) | Attine ant fungus gardens microbial communities from New Jersey, USA - TSNJ031 MetaG | ecosystem: Host-associated > Fungi > Mycelium > Unclassified | place: USA: New Jersey, Wharton State... | reverse complement strand
TTATTTTAGTAATCTGGGTCGGAATTGATAAACCGGTCGTTGGCAGCGTCATGGAAGGATATCCGGCGGAGGAATCAGGAATTGAAGCAGGTGACCGGATCGTGAGCCTGAATGGCAAGAAAATAAATATTTTCCGGGAAATATCAACGTACAATCAATTTCATCAGGGTGAGAAGGTTGAAGTGGTTTATGAAAGAGACGGGGCACGCCACAATACAATGTTAACCCCACAGCTCAACGAAGAGTCGGGAGCTTATTTATTCGGCTTTGGCTCCAGCGGATACGTGAAAGGCAATGCACTGGAAGTAATGAAATACAGTGTATACGAAGTCAAGTACTGGATCAGTACGACGCTGGAGAGCTTAAAGGGGTTAATTACCGGAGTGTTCGGCATTGATCAGCTGTCCGGACCGGTCGGGATTGTGAATGTAGTTGATGATGCTTATCAGGAAAGTAAATCATATGGAATATCTTCAGTATTGTCAACCTTCATGAATTTAGCGATTATTTTATCAGCTAACTTAGGGGTGATGAATTTATTGCCGCTGCCGGCATTAGATGGCGGCCGGCTGATATTTCTGTTTATTGAAGCGATCCGCGGCAAGCGGGTGCCGCCGGAAAAAGAGGGATTTGTGCATATGGTGGGAATGTTTCTGCTATTTGCATTGATGCTATTTGTAATGTTCAATGACATCCGCAGGATATTTGCCTGAAAAGAAAAAGGAACGGGATGAAGCCGTTCCTTTTTTAGAGGAATTATTTAGTTGTGTAAATTTCAACCATAACATATAATAGTCTGTAGTAATCAGAAGGAGAAATATAAATGTCAGGAAGGCGTAAAAAAAGGTCGGGTTGTGGATGCGGCTCATTTCTAGTACTATGCATTATTTTACTTGCCGGAGCTTTGATCGGGTTGATCATGGTCAAAAATGCAGGACTGTTTGATAAAGTGGAGGATGCTGCCGCGTCGATACCGTTTCATGAGATTACGATCACAGAAGAAAGTCTGGCTGGAAAATACTATTATCTGCAGTTAGGAGCAGATGATAAGACGGTATATAAAGAAATTGCCCAGGGGATTAAAGAGCATCGGGAAGATATATATATTCATACCGGCGATGCAGAGCATGCTAACCAGATTTTCCGTTATGTCCTGTATGATATGCCGGAGGTGTTCTGGTGTGACGGACAGGCGGCTACAACAGCATATACAAATGGTGGCGATGAGGCATATTCAACGATAAAAGTTAATTATGTTTATACTCAGAAAGAAGCCGAAGAACATAAAAGACAGATGGAAGCAACAGTAAATGAATGTCTGGCCGGGATTTCTGATGACAGCAGCGAATATGAAAAGATAAAATATGTCTATGAATACATTATCAATATGGTTGATTATGACTTAGAGGCACCGGATAATCAGAATATCTGCAGTGTCTTTATCGGTAAACGTTCGGTTTGTGCCGGTTATGCCAGAGCTACCCAGTATCTGCTGGAGGCTGTGGGGGTGAATGTGACTTATGTTTCCGGGAAGACGGTGAATGAACGCTATGACCAGCCGGTTGAACACGCATGGAACCTGGTAAGGTGTGGGGGCGAATATTATTATGTTGATACTACCTGGGGAGATCCGGTTTTCACCCAGCTGGAAGACACACCCGAACTGAGTCAGGAGGAGCTTATTAATTATGACTATCTCTGCTGTAACGATGAAGAATTGTTTAAGACCCATACGTTATCTGCAGAAGTGATTATGCCGGAATGTTCCTCTGATAAATATAACTATTATGTTAAGCATGGAATGTATTATGAAACCAATGATCAGGAAGCTTTTCAGGAAGCGATGAACCGTTCTGTCAGTCAAAAGGAGAAGATGGTTATATTCAAGTTTTCCAGTGCGGAGCTTTATGAACAGGCAAAAGACCAGATACTCGGAGAAATGGCAGAGCGTTCGGCACAGTATTTAATGTCGCTCTATGGGCTTTCAGAGGTCAGCTATTATTATCAGGAAGAGGTACATTTAAATAAGCTGGTAATTTACTGGTCGTATAATTAAGTAATTTTTTTATATATTTTAGTTGAAATGTACTGAAGAATGTGATAAAATTTTGAAGATTTAAAGTCAGGTGAGAAAAATACAATTGAAGAAGGGAAAGGTGTATTATGAAAGCGTTTTTAATACTAGAAGACGGAACCATCTTTGAAGGCGTAAGTATTGGTTCGACAAAAGATATGATCAGTGAAATAGTCTTTAATACCTCAATGACAGGTTATTTAGAGGTGTTGACCGACCCTTCTTATGCTGGCCAGGCCGTGGCTATGACCTATCCGTTAATCGGCAATTACGGTGTGACCGCGGATATGGAATCGAGAAAATCATGGGTAAACGGTTATATTGTGCAGGAATTATGCCGGCAGCCCAGCAACTTCCGCTGTGAAGGAAGTCTGGAAGATTTTTTGAAAGAGCAGGATATCCCTGGTATTGCCGATATTGATACGCGGGCTTTGACTAAACTGTTGCGGGAAAAAGGCACGATGAACGGCAAGATCACCACCGACGAGAACTTCAATAAAGAGGAAGTAATCGCAGAATTGAAGCAATATGTGATCGGTGATGTAGTATCAAAAGTTACATGTAAGGACAAAGAAGTCATCCCGGGTATTGGTTACAAAGTTGCCTTAATAGACTTCGGTGAAAAAGGTAATATTGACAAATCTTTGAATAAACGCGGTTGTGAAGTGACCATTTATCCGGCTCATACGACAGCAGCGGAAATCATTTCAGCTAATCCTGATGGGATCATGTTATCTAATGGGCCGGGAAATCCGGAAGATAACCTGTCGATCATAGAAGAAATCAAAAAGTTATACCAATCGAATATTCCGATTTTTGCGATTTGTCTGGGACATCAGCTAATGGCGCTGGCAAATGGCGGCAAGACTTATAGGCTTAAATACGGCCACCGCGGCGGAAACCATCCGGTTAAAGAACTGACCACCGGAAGAGTGTATATTACGTCGCAGAATCACGGTTATGTAGTGGATGAAGAGAGTCTGGGTGAAAGTGTTGCCGTTCCGGCCTACCGCAATGTAAATGACGGTACCAATGAAGGATATACCTATGTCGGGAGGAAGGTATTTACCGTCCAGTTCCACCCGGAAGCATGTCCGGGGCCGTTGGATTCAGGTGATTTATTTGATGAGTTCATGAATATGATGGGAGGTGCAGAATAATGCCGTTGAGATCAGATATAAAGAAAGTATTAGTGATTGGTTCCGGTCCTATTATCATTGGACAGGCAGCGGAGTTTGATTATGCCGGAACCCAGGCATGCCGTTCGCTGAAGGAGGAAGGACTGGAAGTAGTCCTGCTTAATTCCAATCCGGCGACCATCATGACTGATAAAGATATTGCTGACCGCGTATATATCGAACCACTGACCGTTGAAGTAGTAGAGCAATTGATAAAAAAAGAACGGCCGGATGGTGTCTTGCCGACATTGGGCGGACAGGCGGCTCTGAATCTGGCCATGGAGCTGGAAGAGCGCGGCTTTTTACGGGAGCAGGGAGTTAAGCTTATTGGTACCACTTCCCGGACTATTAAAAAAGCAGAGGATCGCCTGGAATTTAAAGAGACAATGAAGAAGATCGGTGAGCCATGTGCTGCTTCGGAGGTTGTAGAGTCAGTCAAACACGGTGTTGAATTTGCTGAAATCATTGGTTATCCGGTAGTGCTGCGGCCGGCTTATACCATGGGCGGAAGCGGCGGCGGTATTGCAAGTAACCGGGAGCAGCTGGTGGAAATCCTGGAAAACGGCCTGCGGCTGTCACGGGTTGGGCAGGTTTTGGTGGAACGCTGTATCGCCGGATGGAAAGAAATTGAATATGAGGTAATGCGCGATGCCAGCGGCACCTGTATTACCATCTGTAATATGGAAAATCTGGATCCGGTCGGCGTACATACCGGTGACAGTATCGTTGTGGCACCATCACAGACGATGAGTGATAAAGAGCATCAGATGCTGCGGACTTCAGCTCTGAATATCATAACCGAGCTGCAGATCACCGGTGGATGTAACGTCCAGTTTGCGCTTCATCCTACATCGTTTGAGTATTGTGTGATTGAAGTCAACCCGCGGGTAAGCCGTTCGTCAGCCCTGGCTTCAAAGGCGACCGGATATCCGATTGCAAAAGTAGCAGCCAAGATCGCCCTGGGTTACGATTTGGATGAAATAAAAAATGCCGTTACCCAAAAGACCTATGCCAGTTTTGAACCGGCGCTTGATTACTGCGTCGTGAAGTTCCCGCGGCTGCCCTTTGATAAATTTATCAGCGCTAAGAGAACCCTGACTACTCAGATGAAAGCAACTGGGGAGGTGATGAGCATCTGTAATAATTTTGAAGGCGCTCTGATGAAGGCCGTCCGCTCGTTGGAGCAGCATGTGGACAGCCTGATGTCTTATGATTTTACCGGACTGGACCATGATGAACTGCTGGAGCAGCTGGCGGTGGTAGATGACCGCCGGATATGGGTGATTGCGGAGGCCGTCCGCCGGGGCATCTCGTATGAACTGATTAATGATATAACCAAGATTGATATCTGGTTTATTGATAAGATTGCGGTTATCACGGAAATGGAGAAGCGGCTTAAGGATGAACCGCTGACCCCGGATCTGCTGCGGGAAGCAAAGCGGATCGAGTTTCCCGATAATGTAATTTCTCAGCTGACCGGAAAAACCGGACAGGAGATTAAAAAACTGCGTAAAGATAATGGGATTGTGGCTGTTTATAAAATGGTGGATACATGTGCTGCTGAATTTGCTGCTGAGACACCATACTATTATTCAGTATACGGCAGAGAAAACGAAGCAGAAGAGACCAGCGGCCGGAAAAAAGTACTGGTGCTGGGTTCCGGGCCGATCCGGATTGGGCAGGGGATCGAATTTGACTTCTGTTCGGTGCATTGTACCTGGGCTTTTCAAAAAGAAGGCTATGAGACTATTATTGTAAATAATAATCCGGAAACAGTAAGTACGGATTTCGATGTGGCTGATAAACTTTATTTTGAGCCATTGACACCGGAAGATGTAGAGAGTATTGTTGATTTAGAGAAACCGGATGGTGCGGTAGTGCAGTTTGGCGGTCAGACAGCGATTAAGCTGACCGAAAGCTTGATGAAGATGGGGGTGCCGATCATGGGTACCGCTGCCGAAGATGTCGATGCGGCTGAAGACCGGGAACTGTTTGATGATATTTTAGAGAAGTGCGGGATTCCGCGTCCTCAGGGCAAAACGGTATATACGGCGGAAGAGGCAAAAGAGGTGGCCAACCGGCTGGGGTATCCGGTGCTGGTACGGCCTTCATACGTACTTGGCGGGCAGGGCATGCAGATTGCTATCAATGATAAAGATATTGATGAATTTATCGGTATCATCAACCGTATCGCTCAGGATCATCCGATCCTGGTAGATAAATACCTGGTCGGAAAAGAATTTGAAGTGGATGCGGTCTGCGACGGAGAAGAAATACTGATTCCGGGGATCATGGAACATATTGAACGGGCTGGTATTCATTCTGGTGACAGTATCTCGGTATACCCGGCTCAGAGCCTTGATCAGGCAACTAAGCTTAAAATTGAAGATTACACCCGGCAGCTGGCCAAGTCACTGCATGTAATCGGACTCATCAATATTCAGTTTATCATCAGTGGTGATGAGGTATATGTAATCGAAGTGAATCCGCGTTCCAGCCGGACGGTTCCCTATATTAGTAAGGTGACTGGGATTCCGATCGTTCCGTTAGCGGCTAAGGTGATTATCGGACAGAAGATTAAGGAACTGGGGTATACGCCGGGGCTGCAGCCGGAAGCTGATTATTTTGCGATCAAAATGCCGGTATTCTCGTTTGAAAAGATTAGGGGTGCGGACATCAGCCTGGGGCCGGAAATGAAATCCACCGGTGAATGTTTAGGAATTGCCAGAACCTTTAATGAAGCACTGTATAAGGCCTTCCTTGGAGCCGGTATAAATCTGCCGAAGTATAAGAATATGATCATTACCGTCCGTGATGAAGATAAACCTCAGGCAGTCGAAGTGGCACGGCGTTTTGCGGCGCAGGGCTATCGCATCTATGCGACCAGAAGTACTGCAGAGGCCCTGAATAATGGTGGAGTGAAGGCAATTCCGGTAAAGAAGATCGAACAGGAATCACCAAACCTGATGGATTTGATCTTAGGGCATGAAATCGACCTGGTCATCGATATTCCCCAGCAGGGGGCTGAAAAAGCCAAAGATGGTTTCCTGATCCGGCGCAATGCCATTGAGACTGGTGTCAATGTGCTGACGGCCATGGATACGGCGCAAGCACTGATTACCAGTCTTGAGAATACCGATATTACCAAGCTGGAACTGATTGATATTGCAACCATTAAATAAAACGGAGGGTGTAAAAATGACAAAAGCAGGAGAAAGAAAAGTTACAGAAGTGAAAAGTGCTAATGGCTGTTCAGAGTTTATTCTGAAAGAAATACTCCTCAGCGAAGAACAGATGGGAGAGCATTGCGGGCTATTCGGTAAAGTGACCATTAAGCCGGGATGTGAGCTGGGCTACCATGAGCACCACGGCGAGGGTGAGGCTTACTACATTTTAAAAGGCAGCGGAATTTACAGTGATAACGGGAAAGAAATTGCTGTCACGCCCGGTGATGTTGTTTTTTGCGAAGACGGGAGCGGCCACGGGTTGATCAACACCGGAACCGAAGATATCGAATTCATCGCATTGATATTATCTCGATAATTTAAGGAAGTTTGGCTATCGGGCCGCGGAAAAGGGAAACAAAATATCTCGAAGTGAACGCAGGTAACGCTCTGGCGAGCTAACTGTTAACTACGACTAATGACGCTCAGGAGAGCCTTCGCGTCAAGTCTCCGTAAAACAGTGGATCTCACCGCCGCTAAAAGCACCTGCTGATTGTCCACTTCGAGATATTTTGTTTCCCTTTTCCGCTGGTCTGATCCCCCATAACATTCCTAAAATGACAGCGATATATCTGTACTTGTTAAAATGCGACATTCAACAAGGTTCATTACAGCGAGTGTGATATGTATTCAGCCACTATTAGTAAAACTTTTGTCATTTTATTGATTAGGCATGAAGAACAGCAGCAACGAGGGCCGGAGTCACTGCAAGTGAACGATTAACGGACGCTTTTAGTGCAGGCGGGATCCACAGCCTATGAAGGCCCAAAGCGAAGGCTTTCCTGAGCTTTGTCTGGCCGCAGTTGGCTGTTAGCCCGCTGGAGCGTTGTCCGTGTTCACTTGCAGTGACTCCGGCCCTCGTTGCTGCGTCCGTCATACCTAAAAACTAAACGATCAAAAATTTTGCTTACACGCATTGCCGGGTGAAAAGAAAAATGATATAATCGATACTATAACGCATGAAGTAGGTGCAGCCATTGAAGAATAAGATCAAGAAGTTTTCCAAAGGAGACTTTAGCATTCCGAAGCCGGATATCGTGTTTGAAGAAACCAAACTGATCATATCGGTAGGAGAAGGAGAATTATATAAAGGCAGTTTTACTTTGCGCAATCGGAAAGATGGAAATATCAGGGGACTTGTATATCCATCTTCGTTTCGTGTGCATCTTTCTGAATCTGGGTTTGACGGCAATCCGGTGGAAGTAAATTTTACATATGACGGTACCGGACTGAAGCCGGGAGCGGTGGAACAGGGGAAGTTTACCGTTGTCTGCAATGGCGGCGAGTATGAACTGGCCTTTACGGCTATCGTGGAGAAGCCGTTTTTAATGACTTCTTATGGTAAAGTGCAGTCGCTCAGGGACTTTAAACAACTGGCTATCCATGACTTTACCGAGGCCCAGAGATTGTTCCGTTCACGTGATTTCTATGAGATTTTAAAATATGAAGAACCAAGAGTTCTGAATCTGTACACGAATATGCGCAAGTGGTCTTTGGGCGAGCAGGCGCTGGAAGAATTTCTGGTAGGTATCAAGATGAAAGAATGTCTGTTTCTGACCCTTTCGTCGGCCGAAAAGTATGAAGAAGGAATTGAAGAAGCAACCAAGGAGGTCATCACCCTTTATAAGAATACATGGGGATTTATGCCGATTAAGGCATATGCTGAAGGTGATTTCCTGATCTGTGCCAAATGGGAATTTACGACCGATGATTTTATTGGCAGTTCGTATAATTACGAATATCTGATCAGCCCGGAGAAGCTGCATGCCGGCAATAATTATGGCCGGATCGTATTTGAAACGCCTTATGAGAAAGTAGTATATCCGATCCAGGTATCACAAAAAGGTGAGCGGGATGAGAAACACCGGGAAATGGAATTTCTGTTTGCTCAGGTACTGAAGAAATATCTGGCTTGTGAAAGCGGCCGGGAGGAATGGGTTGTATGGGCCAAACAGGCAAATGCGGCTATGGATATCCTTAAGAATAATACTAAAAACGGTTCGATCTATCAGCTCGTGCAGGCACATGTGAATTTTCTGGTCGGTAAGACTGAAGAGGCGGGCTGGATTCTGGAAAATTATAATTACAACCGGATGACTAATAATAAAAATCCTAAAGCATCGGCATATTATCTCTATCTGACCACTAAGACCAACCCGATGATCAGTCATGTGAACCGGGTGGTGGATGAGATCCAGAAGCTTTATATGCGTAATCCCCAGATTTGGGAGATCCTCTGCATGCTAGGGGAGATTGATCCGGAATATAAGAATTTTGATAAACGGCTACATGTCTATGAACGGCAGTTTTATAATGGTGCCAATCATATCCTCTTCTATCTGCAGGCATTCAAGTGCTACCGTGATGAACATACGACGCTGAAAAAGCTGGAGACCTTTGAAATCCAGGTATTGAATTTTGCCGCCAAGTATAAATTGATATCGCGGGAGTTGGCGCTGTATATCGCCAATCTGGCAAGTCAGCAGAAAGTATTCCATAAGCAGTTGTATAAGATATTGGAAAGCTTGTACCGTATATATGATGAAAGCATGATTCTGACTGCGATCTGTACATTGCTGGTCAAAGGAAATAAGAATGATAATAAGTATTTTAAATGGTATAAAAAGGCAGTCGATCAGGAACTGCGGATCGCCCAGTTGTATGAATACTATATGATGGCGGTCGATGAGAGTAAAGTGCGGGGAGCTTTTCCGCAGACCATTTATCTGTATTTCATGCACGGGAATGTCCTGAATTACAGTAAAGCGGCACTATTATATGCCAATATCGTAACTTATCAGGAAACCAATACCGAGCTTTATACCCATTTCCGGGAACAAATCGTCCGTTTCACCTGGGAGCAGCTGGAGAAACGGCATATCAACGAATCGCTGTGTGTACTTTATAAACGTTATTGCGTAGAAGATGAAATGACAGCCAAGCGTGTGCAGGCGTTATATGATATCTGTCATGCATACGAAGTAAAGACCAAGATGAACGACATGAAATATGTCATGGTCATTGAGCAGGACGGAGAGATCGATCAAAGGGTCGCCTGCATCAATAACCGGGCTCAGGTGTGCCTGTATGCAAAAGAACCGCGGATCATCTGGGAAGCTAAAAACGGACGTTATTATACCGACTCGATTCCGTATGAGACCAGAAGGCTGTTTTATGAGCCACGGCTGATCAATATGTGCAAACGCTTTTTAGGAATTGATCAGCAGGGCAGTGAAGAGTCGGAGGACGCTCAGCTGTCGTTTGAGAATATCCGCTTAATCGGTGCAGATGCCTTTGATGAACATGAAGTATTTAAACTGTGCAGTAAGCAGATCCGGGAGGAAAACTACGAAGAGGATGAGCTGCTTCTATATTTATGTTTCTATCTGTTTGAAAAGGGCCAATATGATAAGGTAACCCTGACCTATCTGACCAACTATTTTTGTGGTGCGACCTCCGATATGAGACGGCTGTGGCATGTGGCAAGGGAATACGAAGTGAGCGCCCATAAGCTGTCGGAGCGGATTATTACCCAGATGGTGTTTGCCGAAAATATGTTCCGGGAAGAAGAAATTTTTGCTTATTATTATGTGGGCGGCGCTTATTTCCGTTTGAAGCAGGCTTATCTGGCTTATGTGTCGAAAGAGTATGTGGTTAACAAACGGGTGCTGGAACCGGCAATATTTGCCATTATTGCTAATGAATACAATGAAAATGAGAATATGGCCGATATATGTAAGATTGCCATCCTGCGTTATTATTCCGATCACCATATTGAAGGTGCGCTAGAACCGATGCTGCAGAACTTCCTGAAAGAATTGTGTGAAAAGCAGCTGGTATTCCCATTTTATCTGAAATATAAACCGGAGTGGCTGCGGGAGGTACAGTTGTACGATAAATATATGATCGAATATATCGCCCAGTCTGACGGCAAGGTTGAAATAGAGTATCAGCTCACCCAGGGTGAACGGGATTCCTTAGAGTATAAGATGGAGATCCTAATACCGATGTATGAGAATCTTTATGTTAAAACATTTGTTTTATACCAGGATGAACATCTGCGTTCATCTTTTAAGGAAACCCTGCCTGATGGTAAAGTGATTAGCACACCGCGGCGGATGTATCACATTGAGTATGAAATACCGCCCATCGGTATTTATGGAAAAATTAATGATATGACCGATCTGGCGCTGAGTGCCAGAAAGATAGCGGAAGAGGAGTTCTGGCAGGAACTTCAGGTGGCACAAGGTATATTTACCAGTTATTAATGAAAGAGAGGACTGCATAATGGCTGTTGGCAGTATTATCGGATTTGACATCAATGATAAAGTATGTCAGGTCAGTTATTACGATGAAAGAAAACAGGAACCGCGGACATTGGAAGTGGCGGCTGATAATTTTCAGATTCCTCTGTTGCTGTCGATCTTTGACGAGAAGTGGTCTTTTGGCCGGGAAGCCAAGAAAATGGCTACTCTGGGACGGGGACATACGGCAACCGATCTGTGGGATAAAGCCTGTGCTCAGGATAAAGTCCATATGGGTGACAAGGAATATGAAGCGGTCTGGCTTTTGGCTAAATTCATGACGGTCATTCTGGAACCGTTTCAGCCGATTGAGTATCTGACCTTTTCAGTTCCCAAAGCGGATGAGGACATCCGCGGTATGCTTAAGCGGATTGGAGTACATCTTGGAATTGCTAAAAATGCGGTTATGATCCAGGATTATAAAGAGAGCTTTTGTCACTATATGTTTTATCAGCCGAAAGAACTCTGGAAATATGAAGCGGCATTGTTTTACTGCGACCGCAGCAAGGTTGAAGCCTATATGCTGAGGCAGTTGAAGCCGCCGAGCCAGCGGGAGCAGGCTGTTTTTGTTACGGTTGATAAAGTTGCGGAAGCACAGATGGAAGAACTGGCTTCGGTATATCCGGTACTGAATGTAGATAAGGCAAAATACGCAGATGAGCGGTTTAAAAACTTTATCGAGGGAGTATTCGAGAAGAAGTTGATCTCATCGGTCTTTTTGACCGGAGAGGGTTTTGAGAATAACTGGTATCCTAACTCTTTGCGGGTGCTTTGTAACGGACGCCGGGCTTTTATGGGCAATAACATGTATAGTAAAGGGGCTTGCTATGCAGCTTACCGGTGCATTCTGGATAATGATGACGGACCGGTGTATCTGGATGAGACCAAGATGATCGAGCAGATTTCCCTGAAAATGCGGGTCAGAGGACAGGAGACATGGTATCCGCTGGTATCTTGGGGAGCGCAGTGGTATGAATCGGATAAGCAGTGGGAAGTGCTTCTGGAGGACAGCTCCGATATCGAAGTGCATATTGAATCACTATCGAACGGAAAGCTGCGGATCCAACCAGTCAGTCTGATCGGAGTGCCTAAGCGTAAGAACTATTCGGTGCGGATCCGGATCAGCACCTTGTTTATTAATGAAAGGCTTTGCAAGGTCACTTTCAAGGATGTCGGCTTCGGTGATTTTTTTCCGCCGTCCGGATTTGAAACCGAAGTGGAATTGCAATTAGGAGGAAATAATGGGCAGTTTAATTCTTTGTTATAAAAAGCATGCCGAACATCCCTATGAGATTACCAGGATCCGCCGGCGTATATATACGATGGAAGAGTTGTGCTATTATCTATGCAACAACCTTTATCTGGTTGATTACACGATCATGAATGATAAGCTGTGCCAGTGGGTGGATAAAGAGTTGGGACTGGAGAAATTGGCAGAACAGCTGAAAGAATTGCTGGCGAACAATGATTCGATTGAGAAATTTGTTCTATGTATTCTGGAGGACTCTAAGATATATACTGATTCTGAACTAATCCACATCACCAATGTTCTGGAGAAATTGAAGAACCTCAAAGATGTTGAACGGCAGAAGTTTAAAGGTGACAATCTGCTTGAAAGCGGGGAGCTGGAGCCGGCCATCCTGGTCTATCAATCAATCCTGCGGGAGGAAAAGGATGAAACGGTAGACAGAAAGTTTTACGGCCGGATTTACGGCTGCCTGGGTGCTGCTTACGGCCGTGCGATGCTGTATGAGGAAGCGGCAAAGATGTATGAAGCGGCTTATGATGTATGCCGTGAATATAGTATGGTCATTGCTTACCTGTATGCCTGTTCACGGTTTATGAGTAATAAGGAATACCGGGAAATCATTGATAGCAATGCCGTGTTTGCCAGAGCCGATAGTGAACTGGAAGAACGCAAAAAAGCCATACTCGAAGCCCAGCCATACCATTCCTTTGGCAATCAACTGACGGAGTGGAAGAAGCTTTACCGCCGAATGTAAAGTATGAAAAAGCAGCCCGAACAGGGCGGATTTCGAATGTTTTTAGGACTGTGGGAGCACGAAGTGCATAGCAATCCGCAGGTACCCTCCCTTGAAAATGTAGGACATTGTCAAGGGAGGGTACCAGGGGTCAAAATACCTTTTGCCTCTAATATTATAATATAAATGCTTGAAGGCATCATGCCGCTGTGCTATGATACCTTTGTAATCTGATTCAGGTCCGGCGTATCGCCATTTTTTTCAAGTATTAATACCCTCCCTTGACAATGTACTACACGGTTTTGAAATAACAATTTTTAATTCTACGTCATTACTGTCAATCAGCGTACGTCCAGTACGCTTCAATCCAGTGCCTTGTAAATCAGCAAAAACCGATGGCCTGAGGCGTGTAGTACATTGTTAAGGGAGGGTACGGAGGCAAAATAGAATTAAGAAGCGGAGGGATGCTTATGATCTGTGCAGTCATTTGGTAGTCCTGTTTATTGGACAGGTAATGAAATATAATAATAATTGTCTGTTGGATATTGACTTTTTGCGGTAACTATAATACTATAATAATCAGTGAACGAACGTTCGTTCGGAAAGGGAGAATGCAGAAGATGGTGAGTGAAGATAAAAAAAGAGCGCTGGATGCGGCGATTTCAAAATTGGAAAAAGACTTTGGTAAGGGAGCGATTATGAAACTGGGTGATCCGCGTGCTCAGGTTTCGGTTGAGACGGTACCAACCGGTTCGCTTAGTCTGGATATAGCTTTAGGACTTGGCGGTGTGCCGAAAGGAAGAGTTGTGGAAATATATGGTCCGGAATCAAGCGGTAAGACGACCGTAGCGCTGCATATGATCGCGGAGGTACAGAAAAGAGGCGGTATTGCCGGTTTCATTGATGCTGAGCATGCGATGGATCCGGTGTACGCGAAGAATATCGGTGTGGATATTGATGAGTTATACATATCTCAGCCGGACAGCGGTGATCAGGCGCTGGAGATCACTGAGACGATGGTGCGCTCAGGGGCGATCGATATTATTGTTATTGACTCGGTTGCCGCGCTGGTACCGCGTCAGGAAATCGAAGGTGATATGGGCGACAGCCACGTTGGTCTGCAGGCCCGGCTGATGTCACAGGCACTGCGGAAGCTGACCCCTGTCATCAGTAAATCCAATTGTGTTGTGATCTTTATCAATCAGCTGCGTGAAAAAGTCGGTGTCATGTTCGGAAATCCTGAGACAACAACCGGCGGGAGGGCTCTTAAATTCTATTCTTCCATCCGTATGGATGTCAGGAGGATCGAAACGCTGAAGCAGGGCGGTGAGATGATCGGTAACCGAACCCGGATCAAGATTGTGAAGAATAAAATAGCGCCGCCTTTCAAAGAGGCGGAATTTGATATCATGTTCGGTAAGGGAATATCAAAAGAAGGCGATATCCTTGATCTTGCTGCAAATATTGATGTAATCAATAAGAGTGGTGCATGGTATGCGTATAACGGTGATAAGATCGGACAGGGCCGGGAGAATGCTAAGACATATCTGGCAGGCAATCCGGATGTAATGGTGGAAGTGGAAGCGAAAGTCCGTGCGCATTACAGTCTGGAGGGCGATACTGATTCTGCCAAAGCGGCCGATACAAAGAAAGCCGGGAAAGCTGAAAAGACCGCTGAATAACGTGAGACTTCATTCAGCGGGAGTTTTTACCCTCCGCTGAATGTTTAGATGTGGAGGTATTCAGGCGGGTTAGTCATCGGATAACAGGAAAGAGGGGGCGTATGATAATTTCAACTATGGAACCCTACACGAAGACAAAATTCAAGATATATATTGACGGACAGTTCGCTTTTGTATTATACAAGGGCGAACTATCCCGTTATTGTCTGAAAGAAGGACAGGAGATCAGCAGCGAACTGGTTGAAAAAATTGAGAATGAGGTCATATTAAAAAGAGCAAAGCTGAGAGCTATGTACCTGCTAAATGACATGAGCCGTACTGAATCTGAGCTACGGACAAAATTAAAACAGAACTTCTATACCGATAAGGTGATCGATGCCGCACTGGCATATGTGAAATCATTTGGTTATATTGATGATGCTGCTTATATCAGAAATTTTATTTTAACCAGACAGAATAAAAAGAGCAAAAAAGAACTATATGCAGAATTGGTAAAAAAAGGTATTCCCAAGGCGCTTATCGAGTTATCAATGGAAGAATATCATGAAGGTTGGGGCGAACAGGAAGCGATCCGGAAGATCCTCAGGAAGCGCCATTACCGGGCGGAGACGGCTTCGGTGGATGAAAAAAGAAAGCTGTATGGGTATTTAGCAAGGAAAGGATTTCGTTACGATGATATTCAGCAGGTGCTACAAGTTTCTGAGTGGAATGCTTGACATAACTATAAAAAAAGTATAAAATCTAAGTGTTGTATTTGTACAATGAAAATTAAATAAGGAGGTGCTCCTGTGCCGATAATGTATATTATGATTGCCGTCGTTGTAACACTGATTGTGGCAGTTCCTTTTACACGTTTTGCGACCATTTCCAAGCTTAAGAATGATGCAGATTCAAAGATTGGAAATGCGGAAAGCAAAGCGCGGGAAATAATTGACGACGCATTAAAAACAGCGGAAACGACTAAAAAGGAATCTCTCTTGGAAGTAAAGGAAGAATCGATTCGGGTAAAGAATGAGGCAGATAAAGAAAGTAAAGAACGTCGATCCGAATTGCAGCGCTATGAGAAACGTGTGCTGTCAAAAGAAGAAGCGGTTGAAAAACGTGCGGACAGCATTGAACAGAAAGAGAAGAACCTAACGGCAAAGGAAGAACTGATTAAACAGCGCGAATTAAAAGTAGACGAGCTTAATCAGCAAAGAGTACAGGAACTAGAAAGAATCTCAGGACTTACCTCCGAACAAGCAAAAGAATATTTGTTAAAAACTGTTGAAGATGATGTAAAACATGACACTGCGAAAATGATTAAAGAACTGGAAAATCAGGCGAAAGAAGAAGCCAACAAAAAGGCGAAAGACTATGTTGTTACGGCGATTCAGAAATGTGCGGCAGATCATGTTGCGGAAACTACAATTTCGGTTGTACAGCTTCCGAGTGACGAAATGAAAGGTCGAATTATTGGTAGAGAAGGACGCAATATCCGTACTTTAGAGACGATGACCGGGGTAGAGTTGATTATTGATGATACGCCTGAAGCGGTTATTTTATCCGGATTTGATCCGATAAGGAGAGAAGTTGCAAGAATTGCACTTGAACGATTGATTGTCGATGGGCGTATCCATCCGGCAAGAATCGAAGAAATGGTAGAAAAGGCACAAAAAGATGTAGAAGCAATGATTCGTGAAGAAGGTGAAGCAGCAGCACTTGAAGTAGGCGTTCACGGTATTCATCCGGAACTGATACGCCTCCTCGGACGCATGAAATTCAGAACCAGTTATGGTCAGAATGCGTTAAAGCATTCTATTGAAGTGGCCCAGTTATCCGGGCTTTTGGCCGGAGAAATCGGGCTGGATATCAGAATTGCAAAGCGGGCAGGACTTTTACATGATATCGGGAAGTCAATTGATCATGATGTGGAAGGATCGCATATACAGATCGGTGTTGATCTATGTCGTAAATACAAGGAATCAGCGATTATTATTAATGCGGTAGAAGCACATCACGGTGATGTTGAACCGGAATCCCTGATTGCATGTACTGTGCAGGCAGCAGATGCAATATCGGCGGCGCGGCCAGGTGCAAGACGAGAAACATTAGAAACATATACCAACAGACTAAAACAATTAGAAGATATCGCCAACCAGTTTAAAGGCGTTGACAAATCTTTTGCTATTCAAGCAGGTAGAGAGATTCGTATTATGGTAGTTCCAGACCAAGTATCTGACGATGATATGGTACTGATGGCCAGAGATATTTCAAAGCAGATTGAGTTTGAATTAGAGTATCCGGGCCAGATCAAAGTGAATGTGATTCGTGAATCACGAGCTACAGATTACGCAAAATAATCAGTTAGATATGAGATAGAAAATAAAAATAAAGGAATGCCGCAAATTGATGTAGTGTTAGTCAAGGAGCGGCACTCCTTTTTTAAGTTATTAGGAGGTAAATTATGTGCAAGGACTTCAAACGAACCAGACGGGAATTAAAATATCAAGGTACCATTATCAATGTCTATCAGGATACGGTGGAAATACCTAACGGCAATACTGCAAAATGGGATTATATTCATCATAAAGGAGCAGCGGCGGTCATACCGGTTACCGATGAAGGGAAGATTATCATGGTGCGGCAATTCCGTAATGCTCTGGACCGGGAAACCCTTGAGATTCCGGCGGGTGGTTTGAGCTCAGAGGATGAGCCGGGGATTGATTGCGCGGCAAGAGAATTAGAAGAAGAAACCGGATATCGTTCTGATAATTTGGAATGGCTGATAACCATCCGCACTACAGTAGCGTTTTGCAATGAAAAGATTGATATTTTTGTTGCCCGCAATTTAGTCAAGTCACAGCAGAACCTGGATGAAGATGAATATATTAATTTAGATTTATATACATTAGAAGAACTAAAGGAGAAAATATTATGCGGCAAAATTGAAGATTCCAAGACCATTGCAGCACTTATGTCTTACAATGCAAAACTGGCGAATAAATAAGAAAAACAAGCATATAATTAAGTATCCTATCTGGCAGGAGGCGAAATGTGAGGATACGACAGAACCAAAAACAATTTGTGATATTTTATATGGTAGGCTTTGTGCTCGGAATTTTATACGCCAATATCATTGCTAAGAACTATCTGATGGCTAACGGAACATTTAGTGAATATTACTTGAATCAATACATCAACACCAGCATTATTATAGAAGAATATATAATATATATTTTAAAAATCCGCATACTGCCGCTGGCAGCCCTGGCAGTGCTGGGGTATACTAAACTGCGAAAAGCAGCAGCGGTTGGTGGAGTTGCATGGACAGGCTTTAGCAGCGGCCTGATCCTGGTGGAAGCGATTATGAAGCTTGGTGTGAAAGGAATTGCTCTGTGCCTGCTTGGGATTACACCGCAGTTTTTATTTTATATTCTGGCATATTGCCTGGTGTTTTGGAGCCTGTATTCATATCCAAAGACACAATGGGATATAAAAAAGACAGTTTTTGTATTACTAACGATGGGAATCGGAATTATTATGGAAGGTTATGTGAACCCAATTCTGATGAAAATGTTTTTAAAAGTGCTATAGTGATTGCAGATATAGACCCTGACAGTCGAATCAGCTAAAGCTGGTCAACTGCCAGGGTCTTAGTTTGTTCGCTTATATAGCGGGTGCTTTTAATTGTTCTCTTTCATATATTTAACAAGCTGCCAGGCAGATAAAACAGTAACCAGCAATTGACTGCCGAGCAGACCCAATAAATATCCCCGAATCCCGATGAGGGGAATCAGGAAAAAGACACTGGCCATCCGCAGGAGCAAGCCGACCGAGTTGATTGTAAAGGAAACATGGGTTTTGCCTAAGCCGTTCAGCATGCTGATCAAGGTCGTATTCATGTAGAGGAAGGGACAGATCCAGGCCAGAGTGATGATAAACTGTCCAGCTGATTCACTGCCGAACAGGACCGAGCCGATGAAATTGCCGAAGAGCAGGAAAGCACCCATACAAAGCAATCCCAGTAAAAAGCAATACCATGCGACTTTGCCGATCAGTGACCGCATTTTCTTTGATTGATCTGATGCCTGCATCTGGGCAACGGTTGGAAGCATCATTGTGGAGATGGAATTGGTAATAGCCGAGGGAAAAAGGATGCAGGGCAGGGCCATTCCGGTCAGAACTCCGTAGATACTCAGTGCTTCTGAATTCGAAAGTCCATACAACTGTAAAAAACGCGGGATGGAGACCGCTTCAACACTTTGCAGAATATTTAATAGTACCCGATTGGCAGTCAGAGGGACAGCTAAAGGGACAATTTCTTTCAAGCGGCGGGCGAGGTCTGATAGAGTGGTTTTGACCCGTGAAACATGCTGTTTCGAGTGCTTGAGGGCATATATGCAGTAAAGTGAAGAAAAAATCTCTCCGGAAACCAATCCTAAAACGGCAACAGAAATTGAGGCATTCATGGATTTCTGCGCAGCCATTATAACAATTATGTATACAAAAAGTACACGGGCCAACTGTTCAATCAGCTGGGAGATTGCCGAAACCCCGGTTTCCTGGTGCCCCAGGTAATAACCGCAGATACAGCTGTGTACTGCACTGAACGGGAAGGCATACGACATAGCGACCAGCAGAGATTCACAGCGGAGGTCGCCTAACATCCGCTCAGCAATGAAGCCGGCATTTGTCTGCACCAGGATCATGACCAGACAGGAGAGGGCGAAGGAAAGGGTCATTGCTACTTTGAGCAGTTCTTTTGCCTCTTTGGTTTTTCCGACCGAGATTTTAGCAGCCACATTCCGGGAAAGTGCAATTTCGACACCGGCAACAGCAAAAGAGAAGCATAGGGCATACACTGGAAAAATTAATTGATAGAGCCCAACGCCTTCCTCACCGAACTGCTGACTGAGGAATACGCGGTAAAAGAAACCAATGAAGCGGGTCAGCATACCAGTGAGAGTCAATATAAAAGTACCTTTTAAAACAGGATGATTTTTAAGCATAATACTCCTGGAAATGGTGTTCTCTATAGTATATTCTACCAATAGGGTTGACAGAACAAGATGAGAGTGATATCCTACTTATGGAATTAAATCCTACTAGATTACTAGGGATTGAAAAGTATAGAAACCGGAGAGGGTGAGGAGTTGAAAATATCTACCAAAGGAAGGTATGGACTGCGGGCATTGATTGATCTGGCTGTATACAGTATAAATAGTCCGGTTCCAATCAATAGTATCGCCGCCCGACAGGATATCTCCCAAAGATATCTGGAACAATTGATGGCAATGTTGAAAAAAGCGGAATTAGTGAAGAGTATCCGGGGCGCCGGCGGCGGGTACTTTTTGGCCAGGCCGGCGGAGGAGATCACAGTCGGCGATGTATTGCGGGCGCTGGAAGGTGATATTGAGCCGGTGAAATGCGCAGGGTTTGAACCGGATGATATTTGTCAGGCAGCTGATAGCTGTGTGACAAAGTATGTATGGCAGAAGATAAATGATACAATCAATGAAGCTGTAGATGAAATGCGGATTTCAGATTTAGCGGAAGAAAGCAGAAAAGTAAACCAGCAGGACAGCTGCGGCAAAAAAAACTGCAGCAATTAGTCCGACGTAAAGGAGAAGAAAATGGAAAAATTTATTTACCTTGATAATGCGGCAACTACGAAGACGGATCCAGAAGTATTGACGGCGATGCTGCCGTACTTTTCTGAACAATATGGCAATCCCTCAAGTATATATAGCTTTGCGGGAAAGAGCAAAGCTGCAGTTATGAAACAGCGGGAAATTATCGCCGATGCTATCGGGGCAGAGGATAATGAGATTTACTTCACCGCCGGCGGCACGGAAAGCGATAATTGGGCTTTAAAGGCCACGTCGGATGCCTATGAGAATAAAGGTAATCACATTATTACCACGAAAATCGAGCATCATGCCATTTTACACACCTGCGAATACCTGGAAAAGAAGGGCTTTGAGATTACTTATCTCGATGTTGACGAATATGGAATTATCGATCTGGACCAGTTGAAGTCAGCGATTCGTCCGACCACTATTCTTATATCAATCATGTTTGCAAATAATGAAATAGGGACTTTAGAACCGATTAAAGAAATCGGAGCCATTGCCCGTGAGCACGATGTGTTGTTTCATACTGACGCAGTTCAGGCGATAGGGCAGGTACCGATAAACGTAGATGAATATAACATTGACATGCTCAGTGCCAGTGCGCATAAAATAAACGGACCGAAAGGAATTGGTTTTCTGTATGTCCGCAAAGGGGTGAGGATCCGTTCCTTTATCCATGGCGGAGCGCAGGAACGCAAACGCCGGGCTGGAACAGAGAATGTTCCGGGTATCGTCGGACTTGGTACGGCGGTAAAACGAGCGGTTGATTCCATCGAAACAAGAACCCGGAAAGAAGCCGAACTGCGTGACTACTATATTAAGAGAGTTCTTAATGAAATCCCACACTGTCGTTTAAATGGGCATCCCCAAAAGAGACTGGCTAATAATACCAACATCAGTTTCCGGTTTATTGAGGGAGAAGCATTGCTGATCCGCTTGGATATGGCCGGTATCTGCGGATCCAGCGGTTCTGCCTGTACGTCCGGTTCGCTGGATCCATCTCATGTTCTGCTGGCGATCGGTCTGCCGCACGAAATTGCCCACGGCTCACTGCGGCTGACCCTCAGTGATGAAACGACAAAAGAAGATCTTGATTATGTGGTGGACCGGCTCAAAGAAGTTGTTCAGGGACTTCGGGATATGTCACCGCTATATGAAGATTATATGAAAAAGCACACGAAATAGGAGGTAGCAATATGTATACAGAAAAAGTAATGGACCATTTTCAGAATCCCCGCAATATGGGTGAGATTGAAGATGCTGCCGGGATAGGGACGGTAGGGAATGCCAAATGCGGAGACATCATGCGGATTTATCTTGATATTGATGAAAATCAAATTATTCAGGATGTTAAGTTTAAAACCTTTGGCTGTGGTGCCGCTGTGGCGACCAGCAGTATGGCGACCGAGTTGGTGAAAGGCAAGAATATCAATGAAGCGCTTCAAGTAACCAATAAAGCGGTTATGGAAGCTCTGGATGGACTGCCGGCGGTTAAAGTACACTGTTCCCTGCTGGCGGAAGAAGCAATTCATGCAGCTCTTTGGGATTATGCTGAAAAGAATGATATTAAGATCGAAGGCTTAGAAAAACCAAAATCGGACATCCATGAAGAGGAAGAAGAGGAAGATTATTAATTTGATGAATAAGAAAAAAGTGGTCATAGGCATGTCAGGCGGGGTGGACTCTTCAGTTGCGGCATATCTTTTAAAGGAACAGGGATATGATGTAATTGGGGTGACCATGCAGATCTGGCAGGACGAAGAGGATGCCGCAGTGGAAGAAAATGGCGGTTGCTGCGGTTTGAGCGCCGTCGAAGATGCCAGACGGGTGGCGGCTGATCTGGAGATTCCTTATTATGTGATGAATTTTAAGGCCGAGTTTCAGGAACAGGTGATCGACTATTTTGTTGACGAATATCTCGACGGAAGGACGCCGAATCCCTGTATTGCCTGTAATCGGTATGTGAAATGGGAGGCCCTGCTGGGGCGGAGTCTGAGTATTGGTGCCGATTACATCGCCACCGGACATTATGCCCGGGTAGAGCAGCTTGCAAATGGCCGCTATACGCTAAAACAGTCAAAAACAGCTGCCAAAGATCAGACTTATGCCCTTTATAATCTGACCCAGCAGCAGCTTAAGCGGACCTTGATGCCGGTTGGGGCCTATACGAAAGAAGAAATCCGACAGACGGCTGAAAGAATCAATTTGAAAGTAGCGAATAAACCTGATAGTCAGGATATCTGTTTCGTTCCGGACGGTGATTATGCGGCATTTATTACAGAAGAATACGGTAAACCGATTGTCGAAGGAAACTTTGTGGATCAAAATGGGAAGATTCTGGGTAAGCATAAAGGGATCATACATTATACTGTCGGGCAGCGAAAAGGCTTGGGGCTGGCCCTTGGATATCCGGCTTTTGTACTGGCGATCCGGCCAGAGACAAATGAAGTGGTGATCGGCAGCCGGGAAGACTCCATGACCCGCCATGTCCGGGCAGACCGGCTTAATTTTATGACCATCGGGAAATTAACTGAACCACGCAGAGTCTGGGCAAAGATCCGCTATAATCATAAAGGCGCCTGGTGTACGGTCGAAATGACCGATGCGGATCAGGTGCTCTGTACATTTGAGGAACCGCAGCAGGCGGTGACACCAGGACAGGCCGTAGTTTTTTACGATGGTGAATACGTGCTTGGCGGCGGAACGATAATAGGAGATAAGTAGTATGTTAACAGCAGATTTTCATGTGCACTCAAATTTCTCGGGAGATTCCCGGAGTGACCCGGAGGATATGATCAGGGGAGCCGTTGCAAAAGGATTGAAAACCATTTGTTTTACCGATCATCACGATAAAGATGTTTTTTATGATTATGGTGAAGAGGTATTTGATACCGGCCGGTACTTTGAAGTTATGACGGCATTGCGGGAGAAGTATCGGTCCCTGATCGATATCCGGATCGGTGTTGAGATTGGCCTGCAGCCGCATCTGGGTGCGCATCATGCGGAGTTTTGCAGGAGCATGCCTTTTGATTTTATTATTGGCTCGCTTCATTCTATTCAGGGGCAGGATTTGTGTGATAACAAGGAGTTTTTTGCTGAACACGGTGATGTAAAAGCCTATCGGGCCGTGCTGGCGGAAATGCTGGAAGATATTATAACGACAACTGATTTTGACGTCATGGGACATATAGATTACATGGTGCGGTATGGAACTTATAAAGCCCGCGATTATACATATATGACCTTTGCTGATGAGATTGACGAACTGCTGAAATATCTGATCGAACAAGGCCGGGGTATTGAAATGAACATGTCCGGTTTTAAATACGGACTGGGCTTTTGCCACCCCCATCCGGACATCATTAAACGTTACCGGGAACTGGGCGGCGAGATCATAACAGTAGGGGCTGATGCCCATCAGCCGGATCATATTGCTTATGATTATTATCGGGTCGAAAACATCCTCAAAGCGTGCGGTTTTGCATATTATACAGAATTTAAGGAAAGAAAACCCATTTTTAAATCACTTTGATGAAATTGCAGTATTAGGCTTGTATTTTTGTTTTGAATTTAGTACAATAAAATATGTTGATGAATCTTTAACAATGTTACAGGTTTAACAATAATCATTTAATGTAAAATTAAACATTAGGAGGAATTAATCATGGCAGTAAAAGTAGCGATTAATGGATTTGGACGTATTGGACGTCTCGCGTTCAGACAGATGTTCGGAGCAGAGGGATATGAAGTGGTTGCGATCAACGATTTGACCAATCCTAAGATGTTAGCCCATCTGTTAAAATACGACTCAGCTCAGGGAAGATATGCTTTGGGTGATAAAGTAGAAGCAAAAGAAGATGCAATTGTTGTAGCCGGAAAAGAAATTAAAATCTATGCACAAAGAGATCCGAAAGACCTTCCCTGGAAAGATTTGGGAGTTGATGTGGTTCTGGAGTGTACAGGTTTCTTCACTTCTAAAGACAAAGCTTCTGCACATATTGAAGCAGGTGCAAGAAAGGTTGTTATCTCCGCGCCGGCAGGAAACGATCTTCCTACAATCGTTTATAATGTAAACCATGATACTTTGAAACCGGAAGATACTGTGATTTCAGCAGCTTCCTGTACAACCAACTGTCTTGCTCCGATGGCAGATACCCTGAATAAACTGGCTCCGATCAAAAGCGGTATCATGTCGACTATCCATGCTTATACCGGTGATCAGATGACCCTTGACGGCCCGCATCCGAAAGGTGATTTAAGAAGAGCCCGTGCCGCAGCGGTTAGTATCGTACCGAATAGCACTGGTGCAGCCAAAGCGATCGGTCTGGTTATTCCGGAACTAAACGGAAAGATGATCGGTTCGGCACAGCGCGTTCCGACTCCAACCGGATCGACTACCATTTTAGTGGCGGTTGTAGAAGGGAATGTGACAGTAGATCAGATCAATGCAGCTATGAAGGCCGCAGCGGATGAATCTTTCGGATATACAGAAGAAGAATTAGTATCCAGTGATGTTATCGGTATCACATACGGTTCTTTATTTGATGCAACACAGACTATGGTAACCCCAATGGATAACGGAACCACTCAGGTTCAGGTTGTTTCATGGTATGATAATGAAAATTCTTACACCAGCCAGATGGTAAGAACGATCAAATACTTCTCAGAATTAGCATAATATAAGACTCAATGGGGTCCGGTCTCTTAAGGACCGGGCCTCTTTCACGTCTATGACAGCGTCCATGCAGGATCTGTTTTCATAATATTCAATATAAATAAAGGAGGCATATAGATGCTTAATAAGAAATCAGTAGATGACATCAGCGTAAAAGGCCAAAAAGTGTTGGTAAGATGTGATTTTAACGTGCCGCTTGACGGCGGCCGGATTACCGATGAGAATCGCTTGACAGCCGCACTGCCGACAATTAAGAAGCTGATCGCCGATGGTGGGAAAGTGATCCTCTGTTCTCACTTAGGAAAACCAAAAGGAGAACCCAAACCGGAATTGTCTTTAGCGCCGGTAGCTAAGAGAATGGCTGAATTATTGGGTCAGGAAGTGAAATTTGCAGCCGATCCGGAAGTGGTGGGCGTGAATGCCAGAGCAGCGGCAGCGGCGATGAATAATGGCGATGTTATGTTGCTTGAGAATACCCGTTACAGAGCAGAGGAAACCAAGAATGGCGAAGCCTTCAGCAAAGATCTTGCCTCTCTTTGTGATGTGTTTGTGAATGATGCTTTTGGTACGGCACATAGAGCACATTGTTCAAATGTTGGTGTAACTGAATATGTAGATACGGCAGTTGTCGGGTATTTAATGCAGAAGGAAATTGACTTCCTTGGGAACGCGGTAAATAATCCGGAAAGACCGTTTGTGGCAATCCTGGGCGGTGCTAAAGTATCCAGTAAGATTTCCGTAATCGAAAATCTGCTTGACAAAGTCGACACACTGATTATCGGCGGTGGAATGTCTTTTACTTTCAGTAAAGCACAAGGCGGTAAAGTAGGTAATTCTCTGCTGGAAGAGGATTATTGCGAATATGCCCTTGAGATGGTTAAGAAAGCTGAAGAAAAAGGAGTGAAATTACTCCTTCCAGTCGATGCGGTGATCGGTGACACCTTCTCCAATGATGCGAATGCGGAAGTGGTTGCTGATGGAGAAATCCCGGACGGCTGGCTGGGACTGGATATCGGACCGGAAACCGAAAAAATCTTCTGCGATGCAGTAAAAGATGCTAAGACAGTTGTTTGGAACGGACCGATGGGATGCTTTGAGATGCCCAAATTTGCAAGTGGTACAAAAGCGGTGGCACAGGCACTGGCTGAGACCGATGCAGTAACAATCATCGGCGGCGGTGATTCAGCAGCGGCAGTCAATCAGATGGGATTCGGTGATAAGATGACCCATATTTCAACCGGCGGTGGGGCTTCGCTGGAATTCTTAGAAGGTAAAGAACTACCGGGTGTCGCAGCAGCTAATGATAAGTAGAGCACTTAGCGAGGTTTTTTCGAGCTTAGTGCGAACTTAGTTCGAGCGAACTTGGCGAGGTCTTTCACGAGCCTAGTAATTCGAACATCAAAAAAGCATTAACATAGTATAAAGGAGAACAAACATGATAAGAAGAAAAATTATCGCGGGTAATTGGAAAATGAATAAGACTCCCAGTGAGGCGGTTGCATTGATTAACGAATTAAAGCCCTTAGTGGCCAGCGACGAAGTAGATGTTATATTCTGCGTGCCGGCAATTGATATCATTCCGGCTATGGAAGCGGCAAAAGGCAGTAATATCGAAATCGGTGCTGAAAATATGTATTATGAAGAAAGCGGTGCCTATACCGGTGAGATCGCTCCGGCGATGCTTACGGATGTAGGAGTGAAATATGTAATCATCGGTCATTCTGAAAGACGTGAATATTTTGCTGAAACCGATGAAATGGTTAATAAGAAAGTTAAAAAAGCTTTCGAACATGGTATTACGCCAATCGTATGCTGTGGTGAGACTTTGAACCAGAGAGAACAGGGTGTTACAATCGATTTTATCCGTCAGCAGATTAAAATAGCTTTTCTTGATGTGACAGCTGATCAGGCGAAGACGGCAGTGATTGCATATGAACCAATCTGGGCAATCGGAACAGGCAAAGTGGCAACCACCGAACAGGCCCAGGAAGTATGTGCAGCTATCCGCGTATGTATCGGTGAAATCTATGATCAGGCAACAGCGGATGCGGTCCGTATCCAGTATGGCGGAAGTGTATCGGCAGACAGTGCGCCGGAACTATTTGCACAGGCGGATATTGATGGCGGATTGGTAGGAGGAGCAGCTTTAAAACCGGATTTTGGCAAGATCGTTAATTACAAATAAATGTGACGGAGGGGCTGTTTCCAATGTGTGGGACAGCCCATCCGATATTTTATGTTATCGGGAGAGAAGGAGAAGCAATAGCATGAGCAAAAGACCAACAGTTTTAATGATACTAGATGGATACGGATTGAACGAGAATGCTGCCGGAAATGCAGTTAACAAGGCGAAAACTCCGGTTATGGATAAATTGATGGCGACCTGCCCGTTTGTGCAGGGTAATGCAAGCGGCATGGCAGTGGGGCTTCCGGAAGGCCAGATGGGCAATTCGGAAGTGGGACATCTGAATCTGGGTGCCGGCCGGATTGTATATCAGGATCTTACTAAGATTACCAAGGCGATTCAGGATGGTGACTTCTTTACCAATGAAGAATTGCTTGCAGCCTGTGATAATGTAAAGAAACGTGATTCTTCTCTGCATCTCTTAGGCCTGGTATCTGACGGTGGTGTACACAGCCATAATCAGCATATATATGGCTTGCTGGATCTGGCTAAAAAGCAGGGACTGAAAAATGTATATGTGCACTGTTTTCTGGATGGCAGGGATACCCCGCCGGAATCAGGAAAGCAATTTGTTCAGGAGCTGACCGATAAAATGCAGGAAATCGGTGTCGGCGAGGTAGCAACGGTAATTGGCCGCTATTATGCAATGGACCGTGATAATCGCTGGGAGCGTGTGGAGCAGGCGTACAATGCCTTGGTGAATGGTATCGGCAATACTGCGGCATCCGGTGTAGAAGCAGTGGCAAATTCATATGCTGACGGCAAAACGGATGAGTTTGTTTTACCGACAGTGGTAGTAAAGAATGGAAGCCCGGTAGCTGTGGTAAAAGAAAATGATTCGGTGATATTTTTTAATTTCCGGCCGGACCGTGCCCGGGAGCTTACCAGAACGTTCTGTGTGGATGATTTTGATGGTTTTGACCGCGGGATGCGGATTAAGACTACATTTGTATGCTTTACCGATTATGATGTGACTATCGGCAATAAACTGGTAGCTTTCCCGAAGACTGAGATTATGAATACATTTGGAGAATACCTGGCCGCTCATGGTATGACTCAGGCTAGAATAGCCGAAACCGAGAAGTATGCACACGTTACCTTTTTCTTTAATGGCGGAATTGAAGAGCCGAATCCGGGCGAGGACCGCATTTTAGTTAATTCACCTAAAGTAGCTACTTATGATCTAAAACCGGAGATGAGCGCTTATGGAGTTTGCGATAAACTGATTAAGGCCATTAAATCAACCAAGTATGATGTGATTATTATCAATTTTGCAAATCCTGATATGGTAGGACATACCGGAATTAAGACGGCGGCAGTGAAAGCCATCGAAGTAATTGATGAATGCGTTGGTAAAACAGTTGAAGCACTTAAAGAAGTGGATGGTCAAATGTTTATCTGTGCGGATCACGGAAACGCGGAGAAACTGATCGATGAGAAGACCGGCGAGCCGTTCACAGCCCATACGACCAATCCGGTTCCGTTCATTTTGGTAAATGCTGATAAAAAGTACAGTTTGAAAGAAGGCGGCAAGCTGGCTGATATCATTCCGACGATGATCGAAATGATGGGGATGACGAAACCGGAAGGAATGACTGGAGAATCATTGCTGATTGAAAAAATGAATAAAATATTATAGTGAATTGCAAAAACATTTGTGAAAGTGATGAAAAATTAAAAAATAACGCGTAAAATGACGGAAAGTGTTGACTAAAATTCAAAATATGTATAATATAATACATAGTATTGAAGAAAGAAGGTCAAAAGGTCATGAAGTCATATCAGGAAATGAGCAAAGAAGAGCTTGTCGAGTTAAAACAAACACTGGAATCACAATTTGAAGATGTAAAAGGAAAAGGGTTAAAATTAGATATGTCCCGCGGGAAACCATCGGTTTCACAGCTTGATATGGGAATGGGAATTTTGGATACGCTTAACAGCCAGTCTGATATGTCTTCTGCGGACGGTTTTGACAGCCGTAATTACGGTGTGTTTGATGGTCTCAGTGAAGCCAAAGAATTGATGGCTAAGATGGTTGGAGTATCAAAAGAGAATGTAGTGGTTTATGGAAATGCCAGCCTGAATATCATGTTTGATACCGTTGCGCGTTCGATGACCCATGGTGTTCTGGGGAGTACTCCCTGGTGTAAACTTGATAAGGTGAAATTCTTATGTCCGGTTCCGGGATATGACCGTCATTTTGCGGTAACGGAATATTTTGGGATCGAAATGATAAATGTACCGATGACCACAGAAGGCCCGGACATGGATTTGGTCGAAAAGCTGGTCGGTGAGGATGCGGCGATCAAGGGCATCTGGTGTGTGCCGAAGTACTCAAATCCGCAGGGATTTACCTATTCTGATGCAACGGTGAAGCGGTTTGCGGCGTTGAAACCGGCGGCAGAAGACTTTAGAATATATTGGGATAATGCTTATGCGCTTCATCATTTATATGAAGACAAACAGGATTCGCTTTTAGAGATTCTGGAAGAGTGCCGGAAGGCAGGGAATCCTGACAGGGTATTTGAATTCTGTTCGACCTCTAAAGTGAGTTTTGCCGGCGGCGGAGTTTCCGCACTAATCTCTTCGGAGGCGAATTTAGCGCAGGTGAAGAAACAGTTGTCGTTCCAGACTATTGGTCATGATAAAATCAATCAGCTGCGTCATGTGCGGTACTTCAAGAATCTTGACGGTTTGAAAGATCATATGAAAAAGCATGCGGAGATTATGCGGCCGAAGTTTGAGACGGTAATAGAAATTCTTGATAAAGAGCTGAGCGGTCTGGGCATTGGTTCATGGACAGCACCACGCGGTGGATATTTTATTTCATTTGATGCGCTAAAAGGGTGTGCAAAAGCGATTGTTGCTAAGGCAAAGGAGGCTGGTCTGGTTATGACTGGTGCTGGTGCAACATATCCTTACGGAAAGGATCCGCAGGATAGTAATATCCGTATCGCGCCTTCTTATCCGACACCGGAAGAACTGGCGGTAGCAGCAGATATCTTTGTGCTGAGTATTAAAGTAGTCAGTATTGATAAGTTGTTAGAAGCCAGATAAATTGTCAAAGTATGAAAAAACGGGCATTTCCTTACATAAGTGAGAAATGTCCTTTTTTCCGTACTTTAATGAATTTCTCGTAATGCTGCCCGCTGGCTGATCACTTCATTGCAGAGCATTTTCTGAGAGTATATCAACAAAATGTTTTTCTGTAGGGCTTAAGGATTTACCCTTTAACTTAACCCAATAAAAATTCCAATCGGAAGGCAGCACATATGGAACAGCAAGTAAACCTTCATGTTTCGAATTAATTCCAAACCCGGAGGTAGAAATATACAAAGCATTCGTTTTTAAAACAAAGTTAAGCGTTGTGTGCAGGTTATACATAAAAACAACTTTTTTTAAATGATTTAGATTATATAAAGAAATGCCTTCGTTGTTATTGGGGATATCCTTTTGGGGTTCATTTGGATAAATCACGGGATAATCCTGTATATCGCGCTCTTTTAATGAGTTATGCTTTGCCAGCGGGTGATCTTTACGCATGATAATATGGGGCTTTGATCGTGTCAAAAAATGATAATCGACCCCTTTTGCATCCATATAAGCCCGCCAAACACTATCGCTTATATCAGAAGTTAAAATCACTCCAATATCTGATTTTCTAATCAAAATATCATTGACGACATCAATCGATAAACCTTCAAAAATACTCATAGTTTCTTTCTCTGAAGGAGTCTCAAAATCGCCGGAAGCATAGTAGTTATAAAATTCTGCTACCGTCTGATGGACAAAAGGAATTTTCCCTGTAGAAAGCTTTAATATCGAGATTTGCTTTGGAATATGGTATATGTTTTCCATCACATCTACATGAGATAAAATAAGCTGTGCATGAGATAAAAATTCCCCGCCTTCCGGGGTAACTGTGATTCCTTTGCTCGACCTCAAAAAAATCCGAATAGAATATTCTGCTTCTAAATCTTTTATGATACCGCTCACTGTTGGTTGTGAAATATGTAAATTTTCCGCAGCTTTTGAAATCGAACCGAAGCGAGCTACTTCAGTTACGCATACTAATTGATGGAGTGTCATATCATCCCGTCCTCTCTTTTTAAACATCAATTTCATTTTAATAATAACATATTATATAGGAAAAAACCTATGTGTGCTATCGAACAAAAATATTTCAAAAACATGATTAATTATAGTAAAATCGTACAAATAAAGATGGATTTTTTCCTTTTGAGAGGGGGATAGATGAAACGACTATAATTAGACTTTGTAAATTTAAGTGGAGGTGTGTGAAATGAAAGAAGAAACAGGAGCTGTCAAACGACAGGAAGAAAAGGTTGGAATCACTGCTTATCTGGCATTGTTTTTTGCGCTGGTGTTTTTTTCCGGGATTTTAGGTGAGCTTAGTAAAATAGGAGATGGGAAATGGGCCTGGCTTGGTGCATTTGATTACGTAACATTGTGTGGAAAATTTGGAATCCTTGGAGAATTAACGGAGGGCAGCGGAACTTTGGCGGCTAACTTTCGCGGGATCGGGGGAAGTGGACCGCGGGACGCTTTTCTTTTTGGCGTATCACTTATTCCGCCGATCATGTTCGCTCTGGGCGTTGTACGGATCATTAATAATCTGGGTGCGTTGAAAGCGGCCAGCAAACTGCTGACTCCCATTCTGCGTTTTATTCTTGGGGTTCCCGGAAGCAGTGCCATTAGTCTGGTAAGTAATTTCCAGTCTTCCGATGTTGGTGCAACGATGATTAAGAACCTGAAGGAAGAAGAGCTGATCAATGAAAAGGAACAATTGATATTGACTGCATTTGAATATTCCTGCCCGGCGATTATGGTGAATTATTTCTCAATAGGTGCAGCCGTCTTTGCGTTTCTTGAGGTGCCATTATATATTCCTATGGTTGTTATGATCGTGTGTAAATTTATCGGTGGGAACATTATGCGGCTTATCGCAGGGCGTCTGATAAAGGGCGCAGCATAAAAGACTGTGAAATTGGAAATAAGGAGAAAATTAATATGACAGAAAAAAAAGAAAATTTTCTAAACGCTTTTAGTAATGGCGCGTATTCCGGCTTGATGATCGGGATAAAAAATATTATCCCCAATTTGATTTTCGCTTACGCGATTATGGAACTTCTGAATATAACACATCTGATGGATTATGTAGAGGTTATCTTCCGGCCTGTCATGATGTTGTTCGGCCTGCCCGGAGTCGCTGCGCCCTCTCTTTTGATGGGATTCCTGACAACTAGCGGTGGGCTTGGGATTGTCACGAATTTGGCTACAAACGGCCTTTTGGATGCAAAGCAGGTCGCTATGCTTTTAGTTGGGAATATGTGTCTGGGTGCTTCGATTCAATATATTGGCCGCGTCTTGGCAACTGCAGATATACGTCCTAAATTTTATCCTGTGATGATGGTCATTAGTGTTATCAATGCGTTCATCGGCATGGCAATTATGAAAATTATACTTTGATAAGAGAAACCAAACAAAGAAAGGACGGAGTATATGGATAATTATACCAGAGCTTACGAAATAAAAAATGAAATTATTAAGCATCGACGCAAGTTGCATCAGATTGCTGAAGTCGGTATGGAGCTTCCCAAGACAGCGGCATATGTCAAAGAGCAGCTTGTGAATATGGGTTATGAGCCGGTTGAACTCATCAACAGCGGTATTGTGGCAACGGTAGGAAACGGTGGGAAAACCTTTTTACTGAGAGCGGATATGGACGCGTTGCCTGTAAAGGAAGAATCCGGTTTAGATTTTGCATCGGTTGACGGTAATTGTCATGCCTGTGGTCATGATGCTCATACAGCGGTTCTTCTTGGCGCGGCGAAAATGCTGAAAGAGCAGGAAGCTGATTTGAAAGGCACAGTTAAGCTAATGTTCCAGCCCGGTGAAGAATTGCTGACCGGAGCGGGTGCCATGATTGAGGCGGGCCTGTTGGATAATCCGAAGGTGGACTGTGCCATGGCGCTTCATATTAGAAGCACTGATCAGGCCGGAATCAGTTATCTTTATGGATCAAGGTCGGCTTCCAGCAACAATTTTATCATCAGGATAAAAGGGGTTGCTGCCCATGGAGCGATGCCCTATAATGGCGTTGATCCTATCGTGACTGGAGCACATATTGTGTTGGGATTACAGGAGCTTATCAGCCGTGAGATTTCCTTTGCCGAGGGAGCGGTTCTCACATTCGGCCAATTTGCTGCCGGGAACAGCTGCAATTCCATACCGGCGCATGCAGAACTTAAGGGAACCATGCGGTCTTTCAGCAACAAAACGCGGGAATATCTGAAAAAGAGGATACCGGAGATCGTGGCCGATGTTGCTAAAACTTATCGGGCGGCCGCTGAGCTGGAATGGCTGTGTGACATTCCGGTATTGGTCAATGATAATACATTTACGGATCAGATTGTTGGTTATCTAAAAAGCTTCTCCGAAGAGAAATTTACCTTCTATGAGGGTGAGCCAACAACCGGTTCAGAAGACTTTGCTCTGATCGCAAATAAGGTACCTTCCTGCATGTTCAGTCTGGCAGCCCCGGATCCTAATTGCGATGTAAAATACGCATTACATAATCCGAGGGTGATATTCGATGAAGATTGCTTCCCGATGGGCTCAGCGGCGCTTGTGGAAAGCGCTGTGAGGTGGCTCGAAAACAATTCCTAAAATATGAAAACAGACGTAAGAATGGACATTCTCTCACTTATGCAGGAGAATGTCCATTCTTATATCTGTGCTATTGGGACACCATGTTTTTGTTCGCTGTAGAAAGCATCAGTTTGATACGGTTTAGCTGGTTTACTTCACTGGCACCCGGATCGTAATCGATCGCAACGATGTTTGATAGTGGGTGGCGGCGCCGCAGTTCTTTGATAACGCCTTTTCCGACGACATGATTCGGAAGGCAGGCAAATGGCTGGGTACATACGATGTTGGTAGCACCGCTGTGGATCAGTTCCAGCATTTCGCCGGTCAGGAACCAGCCTTCGCCGGTCTGGTTACCGATGGATACGATTTCACTGGCCATGTTCGCCAGGTCTTCAATCTGCGACGGCGGATCAAAGTGTCTGCTTGCTTTGAAGGCCTCGGTCGCAGGTTTGCGAAACCATTCTAAGGCTTTGATTCCCAGGTTTGCTTTGGCGGCACCGGATTTTCTCATCCCCAGATGGGAAGCTTTAAAATTCAAATTATAGAAGGAGTAGAGGAAGAAGTCCAGCAGATCAGGGACTACCGCCTCAGCGCCTTCGCGCTCCAGCAGTTCAACGAGATGGTTGTTTGCGGCCGGCAGGAATTTAACCAGAATCTCACCAACTACACCAACCCGTGGTTTCTGTATATCCAGCATTGGCAGATTGTCAAAATCCGCAATGATCTCACGGCATAACTTTTTGAATTTGCGGCGGCTGGGATAGCCGTTGCTGACAAATTCAGTACAGATTTTTTTCCACTTTTCATGCATTGCGTTGGCTGAACCGGAAACCGCTTCGTAAGGGCGGACACGGTAGAGACAGCGCATAAAGATATCGCCGAAAACGATCGCGTAAATGCCTTTTAAAGCTAGTGGTACAGTGATCTTAAAGCCTGGGTTGCTTTCCAGTCCGCTTAAGTTGGCGGAGATGACCGGAATATGCGGATAACCAGCTTTCTCTAAGGCCCGGCGAATAAAGCCAATGTAATTGGAAGCACGACAGCCGCCGCCGGTCTGGCTGATGATGACAGCAATTTTATCGGTATCGTATTGGTCGGATAGAATAGCTTCCATAATCTGTCCTACCACCATTAGTGATGGGTAACAGGCATCATTGTTTACATATTTTAGGCCGACGTCTACAGCGTGTTTATTATCATTCTGCAGAATCTCGATATGATATCCGGCAGAATTAAATGCCGGTTCCAGCAGGTCGAAGTGGATTGGTGACATCTGCGGACACAGAATCGTATAATCATTGC
>Ga0153947_1000116_pt1 | contig 34948 bp, 28 predicted proteins | sample TSNJ031MetaG_FD_104697 | JGI IMG/M metagenome (GOLD analysis project Ga0153947, IMG submission 104697) | Attine ant fungus gardens microbial communities from New Jersey, USA - TSNJ031 MetaG | ecosystem: Host-associated > Fungi > Mycelium > Unclassified | place: USA: New Jersey, Wharton State... | reverse complement strand
CATTCAATAATGATGCCGCTTACCGGCCATTTTTCCCGCAGTTCCCCAAGAAAGCGGCTGCCAAGACCGGCGCCCCTTTTGGTGGGCGAGACGGCAAAGTAGTCCAACAATACGCTGCCCTGTCCCTCAGCCTGCAAAAAGCAGGCATAGGCTATGATATCATCCCCTTCAAGCATTACCTGACAAGTATATAAACCCTGTCTGAACAGCTTTTGGATAGATTTCAGGGGACGCCGCTCGTTGGATGCAAAATCCCGCTTAATCTGAGTGTTATAGAGATCGTTAAATTGTGCCGGGGTTATGCTGCTGATCATTTTCTAACAAGTCCTTTTCTATTTTTCATCCATTTCTTCGAATTTCTATTAAAACCATTTTAAAAAGAAAGGGAATATTACCCTGCCGTCGCCTCCTTTAGCGCGCTGCCTCTCCCATTTCCTGGTACTTGATTAGTGCTAAAGCTGCTCCAGATATATACAAAGTTTAGCCAAAATGGTATGCTACTTCTATGATTATTTTATGAGGAGGGAAGGCATGAAGGGACTGCGGCTTGGCCACGGAGGGATTATGGCCAACTACGCCTGTACCGCCGCTTGCCGCCACTGCTTATACGCCTGCTCGCCGGACAGGTCTGGAGGCTATATCACACCGGAAATGGCGGCCCGGGTCTGTAAATATCTCCGGAAAGGGGGCTGCCGTTCGGTACATATCGGCGGAGGGGAACCTTTTTTAAGTTTTAAAGGGTTGCTTGATTTGCTGGAGGCGGCCCGGACTGCTGGAATCGCTGTGGAATACATCGAGACCAATGGCTACTGGGCCTTGGGCAACCAGGATGACAAGGTGCTTCAAAAATTACGGCATTTGCTGGAATGCGGCGCCGATACCCTGTGCATATCCGTGGACCCCTTCCACGCCGAGTACGTGCCCGTAGAGGGTCCTGTGAACCTGGCAAGGCTTTGCCGGCAAGCCGGCATGGGGTTCTTCCTATGGAAACAGCAATACCTCCATGATCTGGCTGCATTGGAGATGGGCCGCCCATATAGCCGGCAAGAATTGGAACAGGCTTTGTCCTCCGATTATATCTATGAAACATCCTGTTCCTACGGTATCGGCTACGGCGGCAGAGCTATTAATATTGAAAGGGAATACAGACCGTCCAAGCCGTGGAAGGAGCTGGTTGACCGCGCCCCGTGTATGGGACTAGTATCCACCGGCCATTTCCATGTGGACCTCCACGGAAACTTTATCCCTCCTGGCTGCACCGGAATTGTGCTGCCGTTGGAGGAGGTGGTGGAAGGCATTCCGGACGGCAAATATGAGGTGCTGGAGGGGTTGCTTCACGGGGGTGTGGCTGGGCTATTGGATTATGCCCGGGCGCATGGATACCGGCCGGAGGGGGCGTATCCTTCCAAATGCGCCTTGTGCTTTCATATCAGGCATTGGCTGGCCGTGAACGTAACCGTAAAAGAATTGGACAGGGAGCATTATGAGGCTTCCTTATCTTACTATTCATGACAAGTTATTTTACCTCAACTAAAGCCTCAATCTCACAGGCGATGTTGCCGGGCAATGAATTGGTTCCGATGGCGCTGCGGGCAGGGCATCCCGCCTCTTCCCCAAAGAGATCCACCAAAAGCTTGGAGCCGCCATTGACCACCTGAGGCTGTTGGGTGAAATCGTCGGTGCAGTTGACAAAGGCCAAAACCTTCACAAAGCGCTTGACTTTTGTTAAGTCCCCCAGCTTAGCGTCCAGGTTGGCCAAAAGATTGAGCATGCACTGATAGGCCGCCTGCTGGCCCGCCAGGACCGTCAGGTCACGGCCCACCTTGCCCACCACTGTGTTGCCGTCCCCCAAATCCGGTCCACAGCCGGAGCAGTAGAGCAGGTTGTCCCCAAATTCCTGTACAGGGGTATATACGCCGCCTTTTGGGGGTGGGGCCGGCAACGTGATGCCCTTTTCTTCTAAGATGGCATAGACATTTTTCATGATATGCGGCTCCTTTTATTGCAGATTTATATTCCATTATATAGGGCTTGCAATGGAACTGCAAGCCCGGCAATCAATAACTATTGATGGGAGAAGGATAGTATGTACGACACCATTTTACCGCGCATTGAAACCCCTTGCATTCTCATTGACCTAAACAAGGTGGCGGCAAATATTCGCCGGATGCAAGGGATCTGTGACCGGGCAGGCGTGGCCCTGCGCCCGCATATCAAAACCCATAAGATGCCTGAACTGGCCCGGATGCAGCTTGCGGCGGGAGCGGCGGGCATCACCTGCGCCAAGGTCAGCGAGGCGGAGGTGATGGCGGACGGAGGGTGCGGTGACATCTTTATCGCCTACCCTTTAGTAGGGGAATTCCGCATTGACAGAGCTATTGTGTTAGCCAAGCGGCTCAGGCGCCTGATTTTGGCGGTGGACAGCCTGGACGGGGCGCAAGCATTAAACCGTGCGGCGCAAGCGGCGGGCATCGTATTGGAGGTTCGGCTGGAGGTGGAGACAGGGGCCCTGCGCACCGGGGTGCGACCGGAGCGCTTGGTGGAGCTGGGGCAAGCGGTGGCCGCCATGAAGCACCTGAAACTGACCGGGATCTATACGTTTAAAAGTCTCAATTTGGATGGCGCCTTTACTACCGACAATGCCGCCGCGGGGGCCCAGGAAGCTCAGCTATTGGAGATGGCGAAAGCGACTTTGGAGGGAGCGGGTATCCCTATTCGGGAGGTCAGTGGCGGTTCCTCGCCCACCGGGCCGTGGGTGGCCGAAAGTGGAAGGGTCACGGAAATACGGCCGGGCACCTATATCTTTAATGATTATATGCTCTGGAAGGAGGGGGTTGCGCAGCCGGAGGAAATTGCGGCTTTGGCCGCTGTGACGGTGGTGAGTACCCCTGAGCCGGCATATGCCGTTGTGGACGGCGGGTCAAAGGTGTTCCCCATGGATATACCATTGGAGCAGCCCCCCTATTATTATGAGGGATACGCGAAAGTAGCCGGCAGCGATGACCTGGCCTTGACCCGTCTCAGCGAGGAGCACGGCATTGTCACCAGCAAAAAAGGCGATACAGGACTTGCGGTGGGGGATATACTGCTGCTATATCCAGGGCATGTCTGCACCACCGTCAATCTGCGCAATGAAGTCTATTTACTGGAGGATGGGCGGCTGCGGAAGGCGCCGGTGGATGCCCGGGGCATGTCGGTTTAAGGGGTGTTTTAATGGAAAAGGACAGGCTGCTGATTAAAAATGGTATTGTTTATGACGGCCTGGGCGGTGAGCCGTATCAATCGGATTTGCTCATTATGGGGGACAGGATCGCCGCCATTGGCCGGATTGACGCGGCAGATGCACAGGTCATTGATGCGGAGGGCATGGTTGTCTGTCCCGGCTTTGTAGACATCCACCGTCACTGTGATGTGAAGCCCTTCATTGCGGACAGTCGTCTGGGCGTGGCCGAGCTTTCGCAGGGGATCACCACGGTGGTGGCGGGAAACTGCGGATTCTCCATGGCGCCTCAAAATCCGAACCGTCATCAAGAGGCAATGGATTATGTGGCCCCCGTATTGGGGGAATACCCCGCCGGAATAGAGGGAATCTTTAGCTTTAAACGGTATATGGATGTCTTGGAAACAAAAACGTTGCCCTTTAATATGGCGGCTATGATCGGTACCGGCGCGGTGCGGATCAGCCTTAAGGGGTTTGCGAACACGCCCTTTACCCAGGGCGAGATGGCTAAGGCGAGGCGTACGGTGGAGGAGGCCATGCAGGTTGGAGCGGCAGGGGCTTCCGTAGGCATTATGTATATTCCCGAATGCTACGGCAATGCCAAGGAGTTTGCCCAAATGTTGGAGCCTGTAGGGCGTTACCAGGGTGTTGTCACAGCACATATCCGAGGGGAAGGGGACAGCTTGACGGCCAGTGTAAGGGAGATCATTAATATTGGCAAAATGGCGGATTGCCCGGTTCACATCAGTCACTTTAAGTCCTGTGGCGCCAATAATTGGCGCCGGGAAATTCACAAAGCCATAGAATTGATAGAGGCGGCGCGGGCTATGGGACAGGATGTGACTTGTGATTTCTATCCCTATGACGGAGGGTCCACCACCCTGGCTACCATGCTTCCCCCGGAGTTTGTGAACGGAGATTTTTCCGGAACATTGGAGCGTTTGGGAACAAGAAAGGGTGTGGAGGCCTTTCGCATAGCAAGCCTCAAGCAGTATGATGATTGGGACAATTATGTATTGACCCTGGGCTGGGACCGGATCATCATTTCCGGGGTGGCTCAGGCGCGCAATGGGCGGTACTTGGGCATGTCCGTGGAGGCGGCGGCCAAAGCGGCCGGTTTCGTGGACGGCGCGGCCTGCGCCGCTCACCTGCTGCATGATGAAGCGGGCAAAGTGGCCATCATTATAATGAGTATGTGCCAGGAGGACATTGACACCGTTGCGGCGCTGCCCTACTCAATGGTGGTATCTGACGCTATATATGGGCAAAGCTCCACTCCCCATCCGCGCATGTATGGGGCGTTCCCCAAAATCATACGGGAATACGTCCATGAGCGGGGCGTTTATACGTTAGAGGAAGCTATACGCCGCATGACGGACTGCCCGGCCCGGCGGATGAATCTACATAAAAGAGGCAGGTTGGCGACGGGGTTTTATGCCGACGTGAACATCTTTGATCCGGCGGAATTGCGGGACAATGCTACCTATACCGATTCCACCAGGCTGGCTACAGGGTTGCGGCGGTGCATTGTCAATGGAAGAGTGGCAAAAGAAAATGAACGGATATATTCGATGGATAGCGGTGTTGTGATTCGTCCGCACTAAAGAAGTAGATTCACTGGCCTTGTTGCTTATTGGTTTCTATATGCACATTACTGCCCGAATGTACATTATCAGGTTGATAGTTATTATAATACAATCAAATGGGAACTAAATTCCCAATTAGGCCATTGATATGCGGATATTCAACAGCACAAAGGGAATGGATATATGTTTAATATATCCATTCCCTTTAGTATATACCAACCCTAATGCTTATCCGCGCCGATCCGTTTCCGGTTATGTATTTCCATGGAACCGGACTCAATGGAAGCGGTGTAGTATTCAATTTTATGATCAATTCTATCCATATATTTTTGAAGCTCCTCCATCTTTTCTTCCAACAGCTTCTTTTGCTTCTCAAAAACCTCAAGCCGTTTCTCCATGGTAGAAACTCCTTCCAGAACCCACTCCAGATATTGCTTTATGTCCTTGATAGGCATACCGGTGTTTTTCAAACAGTTGATGGTGGCGAGCCACTCAAAGTCACTTTCCTGAAACTCCCGGTTCCCGGAGGCGTCCCGGCCTACGAGGGGCAGTAGTCCTTCTTTATCGTAATAGCGCAATGTATATGCAGTCATACCGGTGCGCTGGGCAGCCTGAGCAATTGTATAACCCATCAAATATCCCCTTTCAGTTTACAACTGAATATAAACTTATCTCATTTTTAATTATACAAATAAAGTTTTCAACAGTCAACCTGATTTATATTAACTTTTTTCAGAAGGATTTCCCTTGTCTTCTCCATTTTTCTTGTCAATTTGCGGCCCATAATATTTGCGGCTACCAGGCAAAGAGCGACAATGCAGCCGGTAATTAAGAGCATGATCCAGGCCCAATGGTAACTGCCGGTGACGTCATAAATGACGCCTATCACTGGTAGGGAAATGGCGGCGCCTGCCATGGTGACCATAGAAAAGATGCTGAATATGGCAGTGAAGTCCTTATTGCCAAAATAATTAGTGATTAATACATTTACCGGTACGGAAAACCCGCAGCTGGCCATACCCACCACAATTGCGTAGATCCACGGCATGGCCGGGATATGGGCCAGCAAAGCCAGTATGGGGAAACCAATGCAGCATATGCCCACAAAAAGACTTCCCCACAGGGCGCCCAACCGGTCAAAAATGTAACCCAAAACGATTTTCCCCACTGTCAGCACCAGCATAAAGAGGGAGACCACTGACGCAGCAAAGCCGGTGGAATAACCCAGATCGCTGAGATAGGGAGCGGTGTGGGTGTTGGTGCTCGCGGCGCACATGGAGATACAGAAGAAGGCTATTGCCAGCAGCCAAAATACCGGACTTTTCAAGGCCTCCTTCATGGTGAGGCCGATAGAAGCATCCTGGCCCGTCTGTGCGGCGGCTGAAGCCTGTCCCCCTTTGTCGGATCTGTAGGGCTCCAGCCCCATGCGTTCAGGGCTTTCCTTAACCAGTAGGAGAACGGTAGGCACCAGAATAGCCATGCCCACAATACCGATGGTTCTGTATCCCCAGCGCCAATCAGTGTGTTCGATGACCTGTCCCAGGAGGGGAACCATAATGGCCGCCCCCAACCCGCTGCCGCAATAGGCCAGCCCGGTAGCGAACCCCTTTTTGTCATGAAACCATCCGCTGACCAATGTGCCGATCACCATAAAGCTGGTGCCGTTGACGAGGATGCCGTTGAAAGCCGCCAAAACATAGAAGTGCCAAAGCTGGGTGGAAAAGGAATAACTGATGGAAATAAGTCCGCAGCCTATGGCGCTGATCAATATCAGTTTCTTGAGGCCTATGCTCCGGATTTTCCTGCCATAGATGGGCATCAACGGTGTGCTGACCAATGTAATGATAGTCCGGTACAGCGTGAATTGACCTCTGGAGAATCCCAGGTCATCACAGACAGGCTTAACAAAAATACTGTTGGTACTGACATAAATCCCCATTCCGGCCCCCGTAATAAGGATTCCGGCGAGAACAATATACCATCCGTAAAAAACTTTCGATGTGCGAATGATAACCGACCTCCATAGCTGAAACGTTTTATTTAGCATTATACCGCTATATGGCCAAGGATTGCAATGCTTTAAAAAAAGTTATGAAAAAGCACCAACTTAGAGTTAGATCGAAGAGGAAAGAATTTGGGCAGAAGGTAGAAAAGGGAAGAAAGGCCTTGACTTAGAGCGAACTCGAAGGCATAGACTAAAGACAACAACTTGAAGGAGGAGACAAGGAATGAAGAAATTAGTCACATTGATGGTTACCATATTGATCTTGGCCGTTGTATTGACTGCCTGTGCAAATGATGTACCGGAGGATGGAAGTCAGGTTCGGTATGGGACGATGGGAGAGCAAAAGGCATCTGTGCCGGAGGAAGAGGCCAATGGGACAGGGGCGTTGCTTCCCTATGAGGCGCTGGAGTATATGATGAACGCGGAAAACCTGTACATCATTGATCTAAGCTCCAGATATGAGTATGAGCAAGACCACTTTACAGGAGCGGTGAATGTCAACCCGGAAGAGGTGATGGAATGGGTGGATGAGATACCGGAAGGACAAGCGGTGATCGTGCATGACCGCATGGGAGCCATGGCGCCGGCCGTTTATCAGACGATTCAGGCCGAGCGTGAGGACATCGCGGAGATCTCCTATATTGCGGGCGTTCCGCTCATCTATTACTACAATGCCTGGATGGAGGAAAATATCTAAAAATTTGATATGGTATCCTTAAGCAGAGCGCCCTGTTTCCCATTTCGGAAACAGGGTGCTCTGCTTTGCCACTATATAACTTAAAAATCACAATATATTGCCGGAAGCTTCTGCACAAATTGCTTGACGATTGGGTCTATTTGGGCTTACTATGATGAATATAAAGGATTTTCTGCGTTCCAAAATATAGATAATTTTTTGTAAATGTCTTGGATAGAAAGGGAGAGAAACATGGACAAACTGTTGTATGGCGTGGCTTATTATGACGAATATATGCCCTATGACCGCCTGGAAAAGGATGTAGAAATGATGAAGGCGGCGGGGATCAATGTGGTCAGGATCGCTGAATCCACCTGGAGCACCCTGGAGCCCAAACCGGGGGTATACAATTTTGAACATATTGACCGGGTGTTGGACGCGATGGAAAAGGCGGGCATCCAGGTCATTGTGGGTACCCCCACCTATGCCATCCCCTCTTGGCTGGCCAGGGAGGATCCCTCTGTCCTGGCCCTCACCAAACGGGGGCAGGAGATTTATGGCCGGCGGCAGAATATGGACATCACCAACCCCACCTACCGCTACTATGCCGGGCGGGTGATTCGCAGGCTGATGGAGCATGTGGCCCAGCGCCCCTGTGTCATCGGTTACCAACTGGACAATGAAACCAAGCACTACGGCTCCTGTACCCCACAGATGCAGAAGCTATTTAAGGAGTATTTAATGGAGGCCTTTGAAACGGTGGAGGCGCTCAATGAGTCCTTTGGCTTTGCATATTGGAGCAACGCTGTGGGCAGCTGGGACGACCTGCCGGATGTGCGGGGTACCATCAATGCCAGCTATGGCTGTGCCTTTGAGCGGTTCCGGCGAAGGATGGTCAGTGAGTTTTTGGCTTGGCAGAGGGAAATTGTGGAGGAGTTCCGCCGTCCGGACCAGTTTGTCACACAGAACTTTGACTTTGAATGGCGGGGGTATTCCTACGGCGTACAGCCGGATGTGGATCACTTGGAGGCTTCGGGCTGCCTGACCGTGGCCGGCGTGGACATCTACCATCCCACCCAGGATGAGCTGACAGGCAAGGAGATTGCTTTTGGCGGCGATATTGTGCGTTCCCTGAAGGGGGACAACTATCTGGTATTGGAGACGGAAGCCCAGGGCTTTAAGCAATGGCTCCCCTACAAAGGGCAGCTTTTGCTCCAGGCTGTGAGCCATGTGGCCAGCGGCGCCAATATGGTGGCCTATTGGCATTGGCACTCCATCCACAATGCGATGGAGACTTATTGGAAAGGGCTTTTGAGCCATGACTTTCTGCCCAATCCCACCTATAACGAGGCCTGTGAAACCGGGGCAATGTTTGATAGATTGAGTGATCATTTAGTCAACTTGAAAAAGAAAAATAAGGTTGCCATTCTAATCAGCAATGAATCTCTCACGGCGCTGCAATGGTTTCCCATTGACCAATCCCAATCTCAATCCCACAGCTACAATGATGTGTTCCGCTGGCTGTATGACAGCCTTTATGAGATGAATATTGAATGTGACATCCTGTTTCCAGCCTCACAAAATCTGGACCAGTATGAGTTGATCGTTGTCCCGGCCCTCTACAGCGCTCCGGAAGCATTGCTTCTGCGGCTGGACCGGTATGTGGAGAATGGAGGACACTTGGTGGTCACCTATAAAAGCGGCTTTACCAATGAAAATGTTAAGGTTTACCCCAGCCAACAGCCCCATGTTTTAAGCCGGTGCTGCGGCGTGACCTATAGCCAGTTCACTGCCCCTGTGAAGGTGGGCCTGAAGGGGGAAAATATTCATCTGGACCGCGAGGAAACTAAGGTCTCCTATTGGATGGAGCTGCTAACCCCCACCACCGCCCAAGTGTTGGCTTCTTATGACCACGGGGAATGGGGCAGCTATGCCGCCGTTACCAAGAATGAGTATGGCGAGGGCAGCGCCATTTATTTTGGCTGCCACACCTCCAAGGCAGTGCTGAAAAAGGTACTGCTGGAATACTGCGAGGAGATTGGCTTGGCGGATTGGGCTTGGAACCGGAATTGCCCGGCAGCGGTGACTGTCCGCAAAAGCTATAACGGTCAGGGCAAACAGGTGGTGTTCTACCTCAACTACTCCGGTGAACCGCAAACGGCAACCCACATGGGCAAAGACAGCGTTAATTTATTGAGCGGCCAGTCAGTAAACCCGGAGCAGGATGTGGCGTTAGGGCCTTGGGGCTTCGCTATTTTGGAAGAAAAATAACATATAGTATATTATTGGCTGGATAGAATAGGAGGAGAATAATTATGAAGCAGTGGGTTACGACCACTCAGGAGCAGCCTTGGATGGAAAATGGAACCGCTATTCAAGCTGCCGGAGCGGACACATTGGAGTTAACCGGGGAAAGAGCGCAGACCATTGAAGGCTTCGGAGGGTGCTTCAATGAGCTGGGGTGGATTGCGTTGCAGAAGCTTCCCCAAGGGGAGCGGGATAGAGTGTTACAGGAGCTGTTTTCCCAGGAAGGGTGTAATTTTAACTTTTGCCGCCTGCCCATTGGCGCTAGCGATTACGCCGCCGAGTGGTACAGCCACAATGAACACGATGGGGATTACAGGATGGAGCACTTTTCCCTTGAGCGGGATTATCAATATTTGATCCCCTATATCAAAGCGGCCAAGGCCTTACAGCCGGAGCTGGAGTTGTTCGCTTCTCCCTGGAGTCCGCCTACCTGGATGAAATTGCCGAAGGCATATAACTCTGGACGGCTGCGGATGGAGCCGGAGGTTTTGGAGGCCTACGCTCTGTACTTCAAGAAATTTGTAGAGGCATACAAAGCCGAAGGGCTTCCCATCAAACAGGTCCATATCCAAAACGAACCCTTTGCCGATCAAAAGTTCCCCTCCTGCGTCTGGGATTCGGAGCAGTTCCGGGTATTTATCAGGGATTATATTGGCCCGCTTTTCGAAAAGGAAGGGATGGATACCGAGATATGGCTGGGGACCTTAAACGGCCCACCTGAGATGAGCTTTGGCTTTGGGGGCATGTCGTTAAATTCCTACACCCGCTATCTGGATAATATTTTGTTTGATGAGGAGGCCAGGAAGTATATCGCCGGCGTGGGTTACCAATGGGCGGGCCAGCACGTTATTGCCAAGACGCGAAAGAGCTTCCCTGAGCTAAGGCTGATGCAGACCGAGAATGAGTGCGGCGAGGGCCGCAATTCATGGGAATACGCGGAGTATATTTTTAATCTGGTAATGCACTATCTTCAGAACGGCGTCACGGCCTACACCTATTGGAATATGGTGCTGGAGCCGGGCGGGACCAGCACTTGGGGTTGGCATCAGAACGCTATGGTCACAGCGTCTGAGGGTAAGGCTGTGCTGAATCCGGAATTTTACGTGATGAAGCACTACGCCCATTTTATCAAGCCTGGAGCTGTGATGCTGGGCACAAGGGGCCATTGGTCGGCCACTTCCTGCGCGGTGGAAAATCCGGACGGTTCCATTGCGGTGCTGGCTTACAACGCCCTGGACCGGGAGCGCGTGTTTACCTACAAGGGGCCAGATGGAACATTTGGGGCCGCGCTGCCTCCCAGATCCTTCCACACTTTTGTGATCTAAACGTAGCAGTGGGTAACTTACCAATTCCCAAAATCTCATGAAGCCTTCCATTCCCCGGAAAGAAAGCCGTAAGAGTAGGGTTATCCCAGGCTGTCGGCCGAATAAAATCGGCAAGGCCGGAGGCGCTGTAACAGGGCTTGCTTGTTCTATCCGCCGGCTGCTATAATAAGGTCATTCTTAAAAGGATGAGAGGGGAGATTGAGGTGGCCCGGACAACTGAAATCAGTGATCAGCACATTATATCCGTCGCTAAAAAGCTTTTCTATGAGCGGGGGATTACCGGTACCGAAATGAAGGACATTGCCCAGCAAGCGGGCATTGGCCGCAGCTCCCTCTACCGCCATTTTGAATCGAAAGAGGCCATCGCCTTTCATATTGCCAGGGAGGTAATGGAACTTCGCTTGTCCCTGCTGATGGAAAATGTGGATCAGGGGGAAACAGGGCTTGAGTTGGTAAGCCGTTGCCTGGATCGGGTGGTAAAAGCATTGATTGGCGATATTCCTTCAGTACGGTTTTTGGATGAGTTTGACATGATTTTTACCAAAAGTTATCCGGAGATTGAAGCCACCGTCATGTATGTCACCTTTATTAAGGGAGGGCGTTCCTGTCTCTATAAATATTTGACGCAGGGAATTGCGGACGGCAGCATTCGCGGGGAGCTTGACCCTGAATTTACGGAGAAGCTTTTGCTCAATAACCTGATTGGAGTGGCGCAGCGGGTCCTTCCCAGGGAAGCCCACATTCTGGAGGAGCAGGAGGTGCTTGGGCGCGAACTGTTATTAGCCAGCGTCCGTTTGTTGGTGAACGGGTTGAAAGCTTGAATGCCGTCCCCTAATAACGCCATTCTATTTGGATTGCTTCACTGTAGGATATGTATAAAATGGAACATAAAGTTCAGGCGCGCTGTCAATTGACAGCGCGCCTGAACTTTGGTATGCTTACATATTATGATACACGTGTCCCAAATTCTTGTTTTATGAAAGATCCGTTAGAAAGGAGTATTTATGTGGAACAAAAAATTAATGAAATCATTGCCCAGATGACATTGGAGGAAAAGGCCGGCCTGTGTTCAGGCGCCGATTTTTGGACAACCAAGGCGGTGGAACGGTTAGGCGTCCCTTCCGTAATGGTGTCTGACGGCCCTCATGGCTTGAGAAAACAGGGGGATAAGGCCGATCACTTGGGCCTCAATTCCAGTGTGGAGGCAGTATGCTTTCCGGCGGGCTCCGCGTTAGCTTCCAGCTTTGATACGGAACTAATGGCCCAGGCGGGCGAGGCCTTGGGCGACGAGGCCATTGCCGAGGAGCTGCACACCCTTTTGGGTCCGGCTATTAATATAAAGCGCAGCCCTCTCTGCGGCCGGAACTTTGAGTATTTGTCCGAGGACCCCTATCTGGCTGGTAAGATGGCCGCAGGGTATATAAAGGCCATTCAAGGCAAAAAGGTGGGCGTCAGTGTAAAGCATTACGCCGCCAACAATCAGGAATATGAGCGGATGAGCAACAACTCTGTGGTGGATGAACGCACCATGCGGGAAATTTACCTAACCGCCTTTGAGATTGCGGTAAAGGAGTCCGATCCTTGGTCTCTGATGGGCGCTTACAACCAGGTCAACGGCACTTATGCCTGTGAAAATGAATGGCTGCTGGATCGTGTGCTCCGCCAGGAGTGGGGTTATAAGGGCATCGTCATGACTGACTGGGGTGCTATGAATGACCGGGTTAAGGCGCTCAAGGCCGGTTTGGAGTTGGAGATGCCTCACGGTTCCGATGAAAGCGACAACGACATTATTAAGGCTGTTCAAAACGGCGCTTTGTCCGAGGCCGTTTTGGATGAGGCGGTTCGCCGCCTGCTTTACTGGACCTTCCGGGGCTACCAGGGTGAAGCTGTGCCTTATGATAAAGAGGAACATCACAATAGGGCGCGGAAGGTTGCCGCCGAATGTGCGGTTTTATTGAAAAACGACGGAATTTTGCCCTTGAAAAGGAGCGGCAAGGTGGCCCTTATTGGCGCGTTTGCGGAGAATCCGCGCTTTCAGGGCAGCGGTTCCAGCAAGATCAATAATTTCAAATTGAGCAGTGCTGTCCAAGCTGTCAAGGCTATCAACGGCGTGGAGGCCACCTACGCCAAAGGCTATGAGATAAACGGCGAGCCCAGTGAGGCGCTGGTTGATGAGGCCGTCGGGGTCGCCAAGGCCGCTGACGTGGCCGTGATCTTTGCCGGATTGCCCGATGCTTATGAGTCCGAGGGCTTTGACCGCAGCCACTTAAACATACCTGATAACCAAAACGCATTGATTAAGGCCGTGGCAAAGGCCCAATCCAATGTGGTGGTGGTGCTCCACAATGGCAGTCCCATCCTGATGCCCTGGCTGGAGGATGTGAGGGGTGTATTGGAGATGTACCTGGGCGGCCAGGCTGTGGGCGAGGCTTCTGTGGACCTGCTTTTTGGGGATACTAACCCCAGCGGCAAATTGGCGGAGACCTTCCCCTTGCGGCTCCAGGACACCCCCTGCTATCTCCATTACCCCGGCACCAAGGAGACGGCCTACTACAGTGAAGGTGTCTTTGTCGGCTACCGCTACTACGATTCCCGGGAGATGAAGGTGCTGTTCCCCTTTGGCTATGGACTGTCCTACACCACATTTGAGGTCAGCGGTCTGAAGCTGTCGGCCTCCGGCATCAAGGACACCGACACTGTCACTGCCACGGTTACGGTGAAGAATACAGGTTCCCGCGCGGGCAAAGAGGTGGTTCAGTTTTATGTGGCCCCAGCCGCCGAGACTGCCGCCCGCCGTCCGATGAAGGAGCTTAAAGGCTTTGTAAAGGTAGCTTTGGAGACTGGCGAAGAAAAGCAGGTGTCCGTCACATTGGATAAGCGCAGCTTTGCATACTTTGATGAGCGGGTCGGCGATTGGTATGTGCAGACCGGGTGTTACACCGTACTGGCCGGGACTTCCAGCCGCTGTTTGCCTCTCTCCGCCGAAATTCAGGTGGAGGGCACTACGGAGATTCCCTTTGTTCTCTCTGAAACCACCACCATCGGCGACGTGATGCGTGCTGATCCCAATGCTGTGCAGGCCCTGATGGCAGGCATGGCCGGAACCTTTTCCCAATCGGAAATGGATACCGAAAGCATCAGTAAGACGCTGGGCGAGGGGATGGCTCAGGCGATGACGGCCATGATCTCCGGTATGCCCCTCCACAGCCTCAGCGGTTTTATTGGCGTTCCCAGGGCTGAATTGGAGAAAATGATTGCTCCATTAGTAAAGAAATAATTCTACTCTGTATCAATAGACTGGCGAATGATATTCGCCAGTCTATTATTTTGCGCTTTATTTCCAATGGGCACAATGCTATACTGGTGAAAAAGAAATGTGTGCGGAGGGCGAAATGAAGCAGGATTTTTCCAACGTATCAGAGGAGCGGTTAGCGGAGTTGTTTCCAGTAATTCTTGAACCCCATAATCCGGAATGGGCCAAGCTCTATATCCAAGAAGAGGAGCGGATTTGCAGACTCTTTGGGGAAGAAAATATTGTGCGGATCAGCCACATAGGCAGCACTGCCGTCAAAGGTATTTTGGCTAAACCGACCATAGATATTTTGGCGGAGGTGGTCCAGGATTTTGATATACAGGGGATAACCGGGAGAATGCAAAATGAAGGCTACGTTGTCAACCGCCCTGCCGGCGATCTGGTTATGTTTTTGAAGGGCTATACGTCCCAGGGCTTTTTGGGGCAGGCCTTTCACATTCATGTCCGGTATAGCGGGGATTGGGGTGAGCTTTATTTTAGGGATTACCTCAACGGTTACCCCAGCACAGGGGTTGAGTATGAACAATTGAAGGTGAGGCTTAAAGGAGAATACCTTCATGACCGGGATGGGTATACGGAAGCTAAAGGGGAGCTTGTGCGCCGGTACACGAATTTGGCCAGGCTGGAATATGGAGAGAGGTATAAACCGTGAGAGGAAGGGTGTAAAGTGGCGGTATTTTTTGTGGTGCAGGTGGAGATACCCCGTCAGGGTGACAGGGCTCAATATGATGAGTATATACGGCGGGTAAAGCCTATTGTAGAGAGCTATGGCGGGCGCTACCTCATCAGGAGCGAGGAGGTCCACCCTTTTGGAGGGGAGTGGAGCCCGGACCGGATCATTGTTATCCAGTTTGAATCAAGGTCTGCGCTGGACCGGTGCTTTGCCTCACCTGAATATCGGGGAGTCAAGCTTCTTCGGGAAACCTCGGTGATAGCCAGGGCCGTTGTGGTAGAGCAGCGACTATAAAAAATGTAGCGGTGTAGTGGCACTTAGGATGTGAATAGGATAAGTCCTTCCTTTGATCAACTGCTTTATGGCGCAAATTACATATAAAAATTATCTTGACAGAAGCGAGCAAAAAATATCATGAAACCTTTTATACTTTGCTTTATACTTTAAACAGACAGGGGGTGAATAAATGGATACGGTGAGCTGTATACAAAGAGCAATTGACTTTATCGAAGACAATATCCTGGACGAGTTAAATCCGGAAATAATCGCGAGCCAAGCGTATATGTCCAGCTTTCATTTTCAACGGGTATTTTCCATTGTGTGTAATCTGACCCTTGGCGACTATATCCGCAATCGCCGCTTAACCCTTGCCGGTATGGAGATGAAGTCATCTGGTATGAAAATCATAGATATTGCCTTTAAGTATGGCTATGAATCACCCGAGAGCTTTTCCCGGGCATTCACCCGTTTCCACGGTGTTTCTCCTGTGACGGCGCGCAGTCATGGGGGTGGCATCAACCTATTTGCCAAAATATCTGTCCAATCTATGTTAGGAGGCAAACATGCGATGCAGGATTTAAAGCAAAGAGGATATACCGTAAAAGAAAATGGGCCTGTTTATTACACCAAGAATATGGATAAAACAGCAAAATGGTTTGAGGATATTTTGGGTTGGTATGTGAATATTGATGAGCGGAATGCGGACGGAGACGGAATTTATGGATGTGCGCTTCCCATTCCCGGGGAACTGGTCAACATGAAGATTACGACGTTTAATGGCATTCACATGTTTTTTGGGGAACCGGCAAAGCGGACGGTGGCGTTTATGCGGGTAGAGGGGGTAGAAGAGCTTTATGCTTATATCAAAAAGAACGGATGGGAACAAGTGACCGAAGTTAAGACACAGCATTGGGGTGGCAAAGAGTGTGACGTTACAACGGTCGATGGAAGCGTTATGCGTTTTTTCCAATTAGATTGAGTTTATAGCGGTTTGATTTATTCCAGTTTATAAATCAAACTGCTGTAGATGAAGGATGTTTCGCTCACTCCGGTCATGAAATTAGAGTTAAGCCCCCCTAAAAGGGGGCTTGACAGGACCTGGGCGTGGCGTAAAATGAGCAAAACATATAAAAAGCAGATGAAAATTTTTCCTTTTCTTATATTGACTTGAATAGCGCAATCGAGTATAATTTTAGTTCGTTTCGGTAAGCCACAAATGGATAAGCAAGGGGTAAAGCGGCATAATTTTAGCAAGTTATGCCGCTTTTTCGGCCCTTATTGGGTAATTGAAAGGAGGAACTTGTGTTTGATTGAGCTTGCGGATATCAGCAAGACCTTTAAAGTCGCCCGCCGGGAGGCGGGCCTGGGCGCGGCGGTCAAAGCCTTGTTTAAGAAGGAGTATGACTATATCCGTGCGTTGGACAAGGTGTCCTTCTCCATAAGGGAAGGAGAAATGGTGGGGTATATCGGCCCTAACGGGGCCGGAAAAAGCAGCACCATCAAGATTATGAGCGGCATTCTCACGCCGGAAAGCGGTGAGTGCGTCATCAATGGCCGCGTCCCCTACCGGGACAGGGTCGACCATGTCCGGGAAATCGGCGTGGTCTTTGGACAGCGCTCCCAACTGTGGTGGGACGTACCGGTGGCCGATTCCTTTGAAATGATCAGAGATATCTACGAAGTGGAGGGGGATACCTACAGGCGGAACCTAGGTGAACTTACAGAGCTGCTCAATTTGGAAACTATTATTAGAACGCCCGCCCGGCAATTGTCCCTGGGGCAGCGGATGCGCTGCGAAATCGCGGCTTCCCTCCTCCATAGCCCTAAGATCCTTTTTCTGGACGAACCCACCATAGGTTTGGATTCGGTTTCCAAAATCGCGGTCCGGGATTTTATCCGCAATATCAACCGGGAGCGGAATACCACAATTATCCTCACCACTCACGACATGCAGGACATTGAGGCGTTGACGGAGCGGATTATCCTCATCGGGAAGGGTAGAATTTTATTGGACGGCTCCTTGGAGCAGCTCAAAAAGAACCATGCCGGAGGGAAAACCATTACCCTCGAATTCCGTGGGCAACCCCCTGAGTTGCGCCCGGGCCTGTTCTGGCTGGAACGGCAGAGCGAACGGGCGGTGATCGGTGTCGATAACGGCGCGCTCACTGTTTCCGCCGCCATAGCCCACCTGTCCGCTCATACAGAGGTGACCGATCTGTCCGTGTCCGGCATCAGCACCGATGAGTTGGTGGTACGGCTGTATCAGGAGTACGGCATATGAAAAAGTACCTCACCTTTTTTACCATCCGTTTTACCACAAGGCTCCAATACCGCGCGGCGGCGGCGGCCGGCATGGCCACACAATTCGCCTGGGGCTTTATGAATATCCTTATGTTTTCCGCATTCTACCGCGCCAACCCCGCCGCGTTTCCCATGGGTTTTGACCAGTTGGCCTCCTATATATGGTTGAGGCAAGCGTTGTTGGCGCTGCTGTCCTCATGGTCCCTGGATTCAGAAACCTTGGAAATGGTCTCAAGCGGCAACATTGGCTATGAGCTTTGCCGCCCGGTGGATCTGTATAATATGTGGTTTGTCAAGGACGTGGCCACCCGCATTGCCGCTGTAACATTGCGGTGCATTCCTATTTTTGCGGTTTCCTTTTTTCTGCCAAAGCCCTATAATCTCAGTTTACCCCCGAATGCCGGTACCCTGTTGCTGTTTCTTCTTTCAATGGTTTTAGGCTTTTGCGTCATTGTCGCCTATAGCATGTTGGTGTACATCGCCACCTTTTACACCTATTCTCCATTGGGCGTTCGCTGGATTGCAATCTCTTTGACAGAGTTTTTATCCGGCTCCCTGCTGCCCCTCAACTTTCTGCCGGACGGCATCCGGCGGGTATTGGAGCTGCTTCCGTTTTCCTCCATGCAAAATGTGCCGCTGCGCGTCTACAGCGGCGATATCGCCGGTCAGGCGGCGTTGTGGCACATTTTGTTACAATTGTTCTGGCTGGCGGTACTGGTGGCGCTGGGACAGGTTTGGATGAAAAATGCCCTAAAACGGGTTGTCGTGCAGGGAGGGTAGGGGAATGAGATTGTATTTCAAATATGCCTCCATACAGCTGCGGTCTATCATGCAGTATAAAGTTTCTTTTTTCTTCACCATACTTGGGCAATTCCTCACATCCTTTGGCGCTTTTTTGAGCATCTACTTTATGTTTGTGCGGTTTAATGAGGTGGAGGGCTTTTCCTACAGCGAGGTGCTGCTTTGTACGGCGGTGGTACTGGGCGCGTTTTCCTTGGCGGAAATTGTTTTCCGTGGATTTGACCGCTTCCCCAGTATGATTGGTAACGGAGAGTTTGACCGGATTATGGTCCGGCCCCGCAATGAGATTTTTCAGATATTTGCGTCCAAACTGGAATTATCCCGCGCAGGCCGGCTGGCTCAGGCCATTATTATTGTGTGCTACGCCATCCCTGCCAGTGGTGTAGGTTGGACTTGGGACAAGGTGGCCACCTTGGTGCTTATGTTTATTTGCGGGACAATTCTATTTGGCTGCCTCTTTTTAGTCTATGCCAGCTTTACGTTTTTCACCATAGAAGGGCTGGAGTTTATGAATATCTTCACCGATGGGGGAAGGGAATTTGGCGCGTATCCACTCTCCATCTACGGCAAAGGGGTGCTGCGGTTTATGACCTATGTAATCCCTATGGCTTGCTTTCAGTACTACCCCTTTCTGTACGTTATCGGACGTACCGATAACCGCTTCTATATGATCGTGCCCCTATTTTCATTGTTGTTTTTTATCCCTGCCTATCTGTTCTGGCGCTTTGGGCTCAAGCATTACAAATCTACAGGCTCATAAAAATAACGCTCCCGTTCCTCTTATGGACACGGGGGCGTTTTATGGAACTTATGGCTTGTGGGAATGGCTGGAGCAGTGTTAGAAAAGAAAGGGAATACTTACCCTGAGTGGGCGCCGTTTAGAATCTGCCTCTGTCGGTTCATTTTTCCAGCTTATGTCTAAAGCTGCTTTAAAATATGATTAAAGGATGATGCAGATCAGGCCTGCGCATCCCTCGTTGATGATGCGTTCAACGGTCTCTTGGAGCTTGATCCTGGCGTCGGCCGGCATGCGGTAGAGCTTGTTGTGCAATCCCTCATTGACCAGCTCATGGAGGGATTTGCCGAAGATGTTGGAACTCCAAATCTTTTTGGGATTTTCCTCAAAGTCGTTGAGGAGGTACATCACCAGCTCCTCGCTCTGCCTTTCGCTGCCTACAATGGGGGCCACCTCGGTCATAATGTCTGCCCGCATCATATGGATGGAGGGGGCGCTGGCCTTCAGGCGCACGCCGAATTTGCCGCCCTGCTTGACAATCTCAGGCTCTTCCAGGCTCAATTCTTCCAGAGTGGGCATTACAATGCCGTAACCGGTGGCCGCCACCTCATCCAGCGCACCCTTGACTTTGTCGTATTCGGCCTTAATTTGGGCAAGCTCGATAATGCGGGGCATCAGCTCCGCCTCGGAGTTAATCTCCAGGCCGGTGGTCTCGCCCAGAATTTTATAAAACAGGCTGTTTTGCACCCGGATATCCACCTTGGCGCACCCAGTGCCCAAATCGATTCTTTTCAGCTCTACCTGATCAATATACTCACATTCACAGACGCTTTGTAGTTTGGCGTCCACATCGCTGACATGGACAATTTCATGAGCCGCTTTTTTAATAACCTCGTAGATGGAATCCTTCAGCCAATGGCCGGTGTGTAGGGCCACAATCCACCTAGGAATCTCAATGGCCACCTCCTTCACCGGGAATTCATAGAGGATTTGGGCCAGGACCTCCTTGATACCCTCTTCCTCCAGCTCCATGCAGTTTACAGCTATCACCGACACCTGATACCGCTCGTGAAGTTCACGGCGCAATTCCTGGGTGGCAGGGGCATGCGGGGTGCTGGAATTAAGCAGTACTACAAAGGGCTTGTTGATCCTTTTCAGCTCATCAATAACCCGCTCCTCAGCTTCTTGGTATTCCTCACGTGGAATGTCGGTGATGCTTCCGTCAGTGGTGACCACCAGTCCAATGGTGGAGTGGTCGGTGATAACCTTTTGGGTTCCGATTTCCGCCGCCATATTAAAAGGAACCTCGGTGTCAAACCAGGGTGTCATCACCATTCTAGGCGCTTCATCCTCAATATACCCCAAGGCGCTGGGAACGATAAAGCCCACGCAGTCGATCATCCGCACGTTCATGGAAGCGCTGCCGCCGATGGCTACGGTGACCGCTTCTTCTGGGATGAATTTGGGCTCGGTGGTCATAATGGTTTTGCCGGCCGCTGACTGGGGCAGCTCATCAGTGGCCCGTTCGCGGCGGTAATCTCCATCAATATTGGGGATGACCACAGCTTCCATAAACCGTTTTATAAATGTTGATTTGCCTGTCCGTACGGGACCGACCACGCCAATATAGATATCCCCGTCAGTCCGTCTGGCAATGTCCTTGTAAATATCCCGATTTTCCAATTATATGTTTCCCCCTTACATAACCTTTCTAAGATTAAGTATAGTTTGATAGATACAAGCGGGAAAAGCTGCTTTTGATTGCTCCGGCAGGAGGGCCGATCTGCGCAAAGTCCCGCGGTTCTTTTCAAACTGTACAGTGTTTTCCGCTTTCCCCGTCCAGACGATTTCAGGGCCCAGCGGTCCCTCTGGATTTTGAAATGGTTTCGATAGAGCGGTTTTACAAAAAAGCTGGCCCAAGTTTTTTCAGAGCCGCGTTATACTAATCTTCTATCAAGGTGCAAATAAAATTTCTTAAAACCGCGCGGACCAGGCCGCAACAGAAATTTTATTTATTGCGGATTTAAACGAAGATTAGTATTAATCCGCCACCGGAATGAGCAACATCTGCCGCCCCGACAGAATTTCCTTCTCAATTTCATTCTGCTCCAAGATAGCCGTCACGGAGGTATTATATTTTTTGGCGATTTCCCAGATACTCTCGTTGGCGTCTGCGTAGTAAATGGTCAGTGCCGGCAGGTCAAGTTTCTTTTTAGGGGCCTCTTCATTGATTTGCAGGTCATAGATCACATTTTCTTTTAGAATGCCAAAGATACTGGCGGTGACAGCTAAATCAACCTTGATCTCAATAGAAGCTTCAGATACCTTTTCATAGGAACAATTTATGGATTGAATGTCGTATTCAGCCGTCATATTCTCGGTGCAGATGGAGCAGGGAAAGGTGTACTCTGAATCCATTACCCGTTCAAAGAATTGGACGATGCCCTCCGCATTCTTGACCAGCATGCTGATCCGCACCAGCGAAACCATGTGAAACTCGCCGTCAATAAAGCGGACGCTTCTCACCTGGCTGCTGCTCCATACGTCTAGGACATCGACTATGTTTTCATCAGGCATCTCAAAGGTATTCTTCTCACTGTACTCCTCTTTGACCACGTCAATCAGGTTGTTCAGGGTCACCATTTTAGTTTGGTAGGTTGTCTCGAATTCGGTGGAGTAAAGATCATTGACCGCCGGAATCTCGCAGCTGCAATAGGCTTTGACCTCGGCGCCCAAGGTGACCTCAATATCCAACGCGCTCCCATCCTCATCCAGATCGGGGCGCAGAATGACGTCGCAGTCGTGCATCCTGAGGTTGACAGTGCAGCGGCAGGTTTCATCCACACCGGCCACATCAATCACCTGGCTTACCGGCAGGGAGAACTCACATGTATACAGGTTGCGGTCATGGCTGATATAGGACAGCTTAATGGTCATATCCGCCTTTACCATGATTTTATTGGCCATTACCTTGTTGTCAGTTATATTTACATGGACTACTTTATTGACAATATGTTCAATTTTAGGTTTTCCGCCGGAGAGCTCCAGTTCCTCACGCACCGTAAACTGGCGGCTGACATCGCTAACCACCTGGCTTACATAGGTATTTTTCTTTTTAAGCTGGATGCTCTGGCCGCTGGCCCCGCTGACGATGCTTTCGCCGTGTTGAACCATCACTTTCACCGCTACCGACAGGGCTCCCCGCACATCCAGGCGGCGTTGGCTGACTGCGCGGCAGTTGACGTAATCGGTGGAGGCGGCGGCAAAGACAATGGGGTTGTCTGCTTGCCCCTTCATAGTCACCGTCTTGGAAAACGGCAGCTTATATTCGTAGTTGCGTATCAGTTCATCCTCCGCCACATAAAGCAGCTTTAGCTCTGCCACGCCGTCAATCATGACCTTGTCTCCCGTCGCCTGCTTCGCGGTCACCACAGGCTCCAGGTTGCATTTCAGCACCCGGACAATATCGGGACAGTAGTCCGGCAGCATGAAATCGCTTTCAATGGGCAGCTCGCTGGCGCCGTCAAAAACCACTTCATTTATGGCAACAGTTTCTTTATTAACCATAAGTTCCATAAGGACCGACCTCTCCTTTTCTAAATTCTATCCCATCTATATTCATAATTTGTCCAAGATATTACATATGAGATGAGAAAAGCGCTTTTTGCGCCGCTTTCGCTATTGAAATCTATGCAGTTGCAGAGCAGGGTATTCCCTCTAGCCTTGGATGGCCTCAGGATAAGGTATTTTGCGGCAAAAATCGCAGTTTTGACAAGTGGGCTACGGAATTATAACGGATCATAATGATATTTGTAGATATGTAGAAAAAAGGGAACACAATTATAATTGTGTTCCCTACATGAACAACCATTGCTACCTTATCTTTTCCACGTCATTTTAAAACGGCTTTATTGATATTGTCAATACCGGATAGCTTTCACAAAAAACAACCCCGTCCGCATCGCAATGCAAACGGGGTGTATGGGAAATAGATTTCCTACTTTTGATTTTCCTGGTCAAATTCTCTGGCAATTTCCACATCCTGGTCTGAGAGAATGGGAATACCTTTACGGGTTTCTTTTTGAAAGTTCGTGGTGGCCGGGGGAATACTTTTATTGAAAACCCGCTTATCCACAGAAATCTTGCTCCGGTTGCCCTTATTGTCCTTCATATTGTTCATCCAGTGACCCTCCCACAAGAAAGATATCCTTATTTTCTGTAGAAAAGGATGGATTATACCTATTCCTCTTTCGTTTATGCCTCCATCAGCACCTCATCCTCGCCCAAATCCCCGGCGGGAAGCTGGCAGACAGGGAATAGGATAGAAATACGGGTGCCGATGCCCTCACGGCTGACCACCTCAAATTGGCCCCCGTGACGCCGCACAATCCAGTCGGCAATGGACAATCCCAAGCCGGAACCGCCTTTGCGGGTGCGGGCCTGGTCAGCCCTGTAAAAGCGATCAAAGATGTGGGGCACTTCATCGGGCCCTATGCCGATGCCCTCGTCTTGGATGGAGATGACGGCTCTGCCATCCTTATTTTTGGCGGTCAGCATAATTTTTCCTGTGGAAGGGGTGTATTTGATGGCATTGTCCACCAAAATCCGGACAGCCTGCTTGGTGAGGTGTATGTCGCCCTGGACAAAGATGGGTTCAGCCTCACCCATCTCAAAGGTGTGGGCGCTGTCGATCATCTGGGCCTCGTTAAAGACCTCTTTGAGTACACTGGAGATGTCGAAGATCTCCATGTGAATCTGCATGGTGTCGTTGTCTCCCCGGGCCAGGAACAAAAGCTGTTCCACTAAATCCTTCATGCTGGCCGTCTCACCCTTTATGGCGTCGATGCCCTCCTGCAGCATAGTGGAGTCCTCCTTGCCCCAACGGTCCAATAAATTGGCGTAGCCCTGAATCACCGCAATGGGGGTGCGCAGCTCATGGGAGGCGTCGGAAACAAAACGCACCTGGGAGCTGTAGGACTCTTGAATCCGGTCCAGCATCTGGTTGATGGCTTTAGCCAAGTCCACCAGCTCATTTTGGGTGCCCTTGATGGACAGGCGGGCGTCCAGGTCGTTGCCGTTGACGCTGTGGGCGTTGTCCGCCAGTTCCGCAATGGGACGAAGGGTAGAGCGGGTGTTTCTTGCGTGGGCAAAGCCGATGCCGATGAGGGTGAAGAACTGGATCACCGCCAGCACCAGCAGCAGATACCGGCCTATATAGAAGAAGTCGGCCAGGGAATAATAGATGGTGACCCGGTCGGGGAACATGACCCTGTAGGACAGGGAGGTGATCCATTGGCTGAAGGAACCGGAATCGGTAAAGACGAGAAAGCGGTGAACCGAGGACATGGTAGCCGGTGTATAGTCATCTATAAAATCCCACTGGAAGCCTGGGTACGTATCCTCATCGCTAATGGCCTCCCGCATGGAAATATTCCGTGGAAGGTTTTCAATTTCATCAAATTTATTCAGCTGGGAATAGTTTTGTTGTACAAAATGCTGGATATTCAGCTCAGCAGAGATTATCGTACCCGCAAATACCAAGAGCACGACAGCCAAATCCAGCTTGATAAAGGTGCTCAAAAACCGCAGAAGGGTCCGCAGATTGAGCTTGAGCACCAGGGAGAGCCGTATACGCTCTACCAAACGATCAAAAAGACTTTTATTCTCCATTTTTAATCACATATCCTACGCCCCGAACCGTGTGAATCAACTTCAATCCATAGGGCTGGTCAATTTTCGAACGCAGATAGCGGATGTAGACATCCACTACATTGGTTTCTCCTTGATAATCGAAGCCCCACACCTTGGAGAGAAGACTTTCCCGGCTCAAAACGATATCCTTGTTCTGCATCAGGTAATGGAGCAGGTCAAATTCCCGCTTAGTCAATGAAACAGGTCGGCCGCCAACTGTGACGGTATAACTGGCGCTGTCCAAGGCCAGGGGGCCTATGGCGATAGAGGTGGTCGAAGCGGGTTCAGCGGGTTCACTCTTTTTGCGCAAGGCCACCCGTATGCGGGCCAGCAACTCCTCTATGGCAAAGGGCTTAGTGATATAGTCATCCGCGCCCCCGTCCAACCCGGAAACCCTGTCCATGACGGCATCTCTCGCGGTGAGCATAATTACAGGCACATCGGAGGTGTTGCGAATGCGGCGCAGCACATCCATACCATTGAGTCCCGGAAGCATGATATCCAGGAGAACCAGATCGAAGGACCCGGAGGAAAATACCTCCAGGCCGCGCCTGCCGTCAAAGGCTTTTTCCACCTTGTAGCCCTCATATTGCAGCTCCAGCTCCACGAACCGGGCTATTTTTTCTTCATCTTCGATAATCAGGATTTTTTCCTGCACGGGGAATTCCTCCCATTTAAGCAGCTTTAGAAAATAAAGGAAATACTGGTAGAACAGGTGTCCTTATAAAACAAGCACTTTTCCTTAATGTGCCGGCTTTCTCTAAAATTACTCTAAATAATTTATTATTGTGGGCTATTGTTGCCGTTGCCGTCCGGGTCCAGGGTCAGTGTAATGGGCCGGGGAGTGACATTGATATTGGGAGCGGCCTGAGGCTCAGGATCAGGCTGAGATTGAGCTTTGGGCTGAGTATGGGTTACAAAGCTTTGGACGCTGTCATCAACCACCTGTTGCACCTTGCCGATGGTTTCGTTTACTTTGGTTTTATCCAAATCCACGCCGTAGAGGCTGTAGCGGAATCCAAAGAAAAGTCCCAGGACCATCAAGGGAAGGATATACCAGAAGCCGAACAGCAGCAGGATAATAGGAATGATCACTACGCTGTCCAAAATAATTTCACCCTTTTTAGTGACTCGAAGATGATTGGTTACCCCCATCTTGAGCGCCTTGGCGCACCAGAGAAAAAAGCTGTTTACTGTCTCGCCGGCGCCGCTGTTGTACCCCTTTTTCTCCGCTTTAATATACTCCTTTTCTTCCCGGTTCTCAGTAGCTTTATGCGCCTTTTTGCGGCCCTTTTTGACCGAGAAGGCCTGAGCCCCAGGGTCAGACTGTTCCCAGGAACCGGGATAGAAGTTTTCCGGGGGAGAGGTTTTACCCTGCTGCTCCAAAAAAACCATAGCGTCCAACAAATCCCCGTTGCACTTTTCCAGGGCCTCCTTGGCTTCAGCATAGGAAACATTTGCCCTTTTGCGCAATTTATCCACTTGCTCCAATGTAATCATGTGTTGTGCCCTCCTTCATTTATTGTTACCAATATAGCACCTGTGGATTGGGGAACAATGTGAGGAAAATTAAAGTTTGATTAAAACACATCCTCCAGCATTTAGGGGAGGCTTCATTCAGGCCAATACAAATAAAGTATAGGCTGATTACGAAAATCTATTTTATCACGAAATCCGGTAAAAGTCGATTTTTTTATTGGGATGGCGCATATAGGGAATAATTGTGAAAACATTGTGAGATATTTAAATAAATCTTGCATTACAACCTAATTTATACTACATTAATGTAAAAAATTGATGTGATCATAGCTGTATTTTTATTTTTTGTTTACAACTTGTACACCCTTTTTTGCTAATATGAGAAATAGCTATAGAAATTGAGGGACAAAACGGTTATTATATGAATGGACTTTTTTACATTTTTTTATTTGCGGGCGCTTCCAATTTCAATGGAATCTTTTGGGCTTCCGGCTGCAATGCCCCGCTGGCAATGGCATTGTCCTTCAACCACCTATATAGTGGAGACAGCGAGGGCGCATCTTTAGCAATGGGTATTGCCCTGCGGCGTGGGCCGGAACGTTTTCAAAGCAAATAAGAAGAAATAATTCCAGCTGTAAAAATGGAGCTAAGCATTATGGAGGATCATTTTCTAAAACGTCCTGACTGAACAGGTATTTATTTAAGGAGGGAAATCCACATGATTGAGGTTAAAAACCTCACCAAACGCTATGGCAACATTCATGCCATAAAGGACCTCAACTTTACTGTTGACAAAGGGGAGGTTTTAGGATTCCTGGGGCCTAATGGCGCCGGGAAGACCACTACCATGAACATTTTGACGGGCTACATCTCGGCTTCCGAAGGATATGCCAAAATCGGCGAATACGATATTTTGGAAAATCCTATGGAAGCTAAAAAAATGATCGGCTACCTGCCGGAGCAGCCCCCTTTGTACGTGGATATGACGGTCAAGGAATATCTGGAGTTTATGTATGACCTGAAAAAGGTGGCTTTCAAGCGGATCGACCACATCAGCACCATCTGTGAGCAGGTTAAGATCACCCATGTCTACAACAGGGTTATCAAGAACCTGTCCAAGGGTTACCGCCAGCGCGTAGGTTTGGCCCAGGCGCTTTTGGGCAATCCGGACGTGCTGATTCTGGACGAGCCCACCGTAGGCCTTGACCCCGGGCAGATCATTGAAATCCGCAATCTGATCTATGATCTGGGCAAACAGCACACCATTCTGTTTTCTTCCCATATCCTCTCGGAGGTTCAAGCGGTTTGTGAGCGGGTTATTGTCATTAACCGGGGTGAGATTGTCGCCAACGGCACCCCCAATGAACTGTCCCAGAAGCTCTCCACCAGCCATGACATTATCGTGCGCGTGGAGGGACCTGAGGATGTGGTGTACAACACCCTCTCAAAGGTACACGGGGTGGAAAAGGTGGACCGTTTTGGCCGGAAGGAAAACAACGCCTATGAATTCAATCTGGTTCCCAAAGAGGATGTGGATATCCGCAGAGCTGTCTTTACCCGTTTGGCGGAGAAGAAGTTCCCCATCCTGTCCATGACATCCAGCGAGCTGTCTCTGGAGGATATCTTCCTCAAACTGGTGGCCGGCATGCAAGTCTCCGACGACCTGATTATGGGAAAATCCAGCGATGTTGATACTGATGCCGATACGGATACTGATACTGCAAGCGAAAGCTCTGCGGCGGAGGATGCTGATACCGTGGCCGAAGAACAAGCCGCTGCTGGCGGTGCACCTGACGAGATTACTGAAGAGGAAGAGTCCTCCGATGAGGGCAAGCAGAGCGCCAAGGCAAAGAAAAGGGGGAAGAAACAGTGAGTGCTGTTTTTAGGCGCGAGGTGCGTACCTACTTTACCTCGCCGATTGGATATATCTTTATCAGCTTATTTTACCTATTTTCCGGGATCTTTATGTATTTTTACTGTGTGCGTTATGCCACAGCGGATCTGACCAACGTGGTGCTAAGCCTGTCTCAGATCGTTATGTATCTGGCTCCATTGCTCACCATGCGCCTGTTTAGTGAGGACCGGAAGAACAAGACCGACCAGGCTTTGTTCACCGCTCCGGTGACCACTGGACAGATTGTTATGGGCAAATTCTTTGCCGCTATGGTGGTTATGGTGCTGGGGGCGGCGATCCTGATTGTTTACGGTTTGATCTTTAGCCTTTACGCCCCCATTGAATGGCTGGTATTGCTCAACGGCGTCCTGGGCCTGATCCTTCATGGCGCCGCTCTGATCGCCATAGGCAGCTTGATTTCCGCCTTGACAGAGAACCAGGTTATCGCCGCTGTGGGAGCCTTTGGCGTGGCATTGCTTGTGACCATGCTGGATTCCGTGGCCACTGCCATGTCCTCGCAGCTTCTGCGGACGGTATTTACGGCCTTATCCTTCTATGAAAAATACTATTCTTTCTCTCAAGGACTGCTCAATATTGCAAGCATTCTCTTCTTTGTCAGCGTTTCAGGCCTGTTCCTTTACTATACGGTCCGCTCTATCGACAGAAGAAGATATGCGGGCTAATGGAGGTAAGCTAGGATGAATAAATCATTTTTCTCCAGCCGCAAGTTTAAATACGGCAGCGCGGCTGTGATTGCCACCGTTGTCATCACCGTGGTGGTGGTGCTGGTCAATGTGGTGGCGGGGATGCTGCTGGACCGCTATCCCCTGGACATTGACCTGACCCGCCAAAAGATGTTTAAGCTCACGCAGGAAAGCATTGACTTTGTGCGGGAAATTGACCGGGACATCACCATTTATATGTTGGCGAAGGAGAGCGTCTACACCAGCGGGGCTGAGCTCCAGCAGGCCAACGAGATCATCAACCAGTACTCCAAATACAACAACCGGATTAAGGTGGAGTATATCGATCTGACCACCAACCCCAGCTTCCCGGACAATTATCCCACCCTGTCCCTGAGCTACGGGTATATCCTGGTGGATGGGGGAACCAAGCAAAAGCTGATGAACCCCAACGACCTGTTTAATGTCGAGTCCAATGATTACGGCGGCTATGACATTTCCTCTAAGGCGGAGCAGGTCATGACCTCGGCCTTGATGAATGTCACCTCCGGCGTCACCCTGAAAGCGGTGGTACTCACCGATATAGGCGACGACGCTGCGGGATTGGTCACCCTGATGGAGGGCAATAACTATGAGGTGGTTACCCGTTCCCTTATCAATGAGGACATTGATAAGGATGCGGATATCCTGGTGCTCTCCGGCCCGACCCGCGATCTGACTACCGGCGAGACGGCCAAATTGGACGAGTTTTTGAGAAACGGCGATGAGTATGAAAAGACCCTGTTGTATTTTGCGGGCGCCTCCAGAGCGGCTACCCCCAATCTGGACGCTTTTCTCCGTGAATGGGGCATTGCTGTGGAAAAGTCCTATGTGGTGGAGACCAACATGAACAGGGTATATAACTGGGAGAGCTTGTTTTACCTGGATGACTCCACCCCCGCATCCTATATGTCGGTTATTGACTACAGCGAGGAGGAGTACTCCGCCAATTTACTCAACAAAAACCTGTATCTGTCTGTGCCGGCATCCGCTCCGGTGAACCTCCTTTATGAGACTTCTGCCGGCGGATATTCCGCCATGGCGCTGGCGGGATTTACAAATACAGCCTATGCGCTCTATTTTAATGACGCCAATGCCGACGAAACTGTAGATGCGGCGGATGAAAATACAGAGACGGATATTCAATTGGTGCAGGGTCCCTTCCACAGCATAGTAATGAGCGAAAGAACGGTTTCCGCAGGCTCCTATTTGGTCAGTTCCCAGGTAGTGGTCACCGGCTCCAACAACGCCATTAGTGAGAGCCTTTTGACCTCGGCTGACTTCGCCAACGCGGAATACTATATTAACCTGCTCAACTCCCTGCGCGGCAACGATCAGAGCATTGTTATCGCGCCCAAGGAATTCACCGCTACCGACTTGACTATGACCGCCGGGCAGACCAATGTCATGTTCGCCATCTTTGTAGTCGTGATTCCGCTGGCTGTCATGGCCTTTGGCATGGTGCTCTGGGTTCGCCGCAGGACCCGGTAATGATCAGTGATTACTGATCGCTGTTAACCTTTGGAATCAAAGTAGGAGTATTAAAATATGAAAGCACAGATCAGAAATATAATCATCGCTGTGGTGGTCTTGGTGCTGTTGGTAGGGGTTGTGCTGTTTCTGACGTTATCCCAACCCTCCCAGGAGGAAGAGTCCTCTCCCTCTGTGGCGGCCCTTTCCTATCCCCTGTGGAACAAGTTAACAGGGGACATTGAGACCATTTCTGTGGATAATGAATTGACCAATTACGTCATCCAACGGCTGGACGAAGAGACCCTTGAGGTGGCGGGCTTTGAAGGCTTGCCCAGGTATGAGCTGGCCTATAGCTCAGTTACCAATATCGCCTCGGTTACGGCGGTGGAATTGGTGGAGGAGGAGCCGGCGGATTACAGTCAATATGGCCTGCAGCCCGCGTTGACCACCATCACCGTCACCTTTGCCGACGGCGACACAAAGACCTTATTGGTGGGCAGAGAGGCCCCGGCCTCCACCCAAACCTATGTCCAGGTGGAGGGGGAGCCGGAAATTTATCTGGTGAACAATTCTACCATCAATACCTATATGCGTGACCGGACCCATTTCCTTAGCACCAATGTCATTCCTACCAGCAACGACCCGGATTCCTCGGTGGTCAACGGCATCATTTATGGGGGTACGGTCCGCGAGGGCAGCCCCATTGTCATTGAGCCGGATAGCGGCGCCAGCCACCTGGCGTATAGCAGCGGTTATATGATCACAAGCCCGGTGGACATTGGCCTGCACTATAATGTGGTGGAGGAGGTCACCGGCGCGGCCTTGAGCCTGACCGCAGTTTCTATTGTGGAGATCCGGCCGGATGAAGCCGCGTTGGAGGCATATGGATTGCTTGATCCCTACTCCACCATGGAGGTCACCTATAACACCACCGTGATTGAGGGGGAGGCGTCCAAGGAGGTGCCCGGCGCCCATACCGTGCTGTTGGGCAACAAAAATGAAGACGGAAATTACTATGCCATGCGCCAGGGCGTGGACATCATCTATGAGGTGGCGGCCGCTTCTGTGCCCTGGGTGGAATATGAATACCGGGATATCGCCCAGACCATGCTGTTTACCCCTATGATCAATGATGTGAGCAGGATAGAGGTCTTTACCCAGGACGGGGAATATGTCTTTGTTTTGGATCAGATTCCGGTGGAGACCGACGATGAGGACGCGGAGCCCACCACTGAGCTTCAAGTCAGCTATGAGGGCGAGGTGGTGGATGTAAGCAATTTCCGCAAGCTCTACCAGGTATTCATCGGCGCCATTGGCGAGAATCCCGCGGAGGCTGTCCCGGAGGGAGAGTCGGTGCTCCGGTATGTGTTCCATTACCACGACGAAGACCGGCCGGAGGACGTCGTTGAGTTCCATGAAGTGGATATTCGCGTCATTGCCATGGGTATCAATGGCCAGTTCCACTACACCTTGCGAAGCTCCTATGTGGACAAGGTACTGGACAGTGTCCAAACGCTGATCAGCGGTGAGGCCATTACTTCGGTTGATTATTAATACGGAAGAATTTTATTATTGTAGAAATCAATCCAAGAGGCATTTCTTGGATTGATTTTCTTCCCGTCATCGGTTCACTGCAAGTACTATGGTTTCGCTACTCCCCGCGTTTTTGTAGACATTTGGCGCATGATGAGGTATAATGGCTTGGTATGTACGATTCCAGCATTTGCTGAACCTTTCCAGGGAAGTATAGTTATAGGAGGAAAAACAAAAATGAAGATAAAGTCTAGGCTGCTGGCCGTTGTTACGGTAGTTATCATGATGTTGTCTATGGCTTCCTGCCAGAACCAAGATACGTCGTGGGCCTATGAGATAGAGGGAATCACTATTCCTTCCGGGATGCTGCTGTATTTGCAGCACAATGCCTACAGCCTTGCCAACACAAAGGTGGCGAAGGAATTGGAGGAAGCCGGTTCCGACGATGCCGTCCGCTCGGTAAATGACTTGCTCTCCAGGGAGCTTGAGGGAGTCCCCGTTTCTCAGTGGATTGAGGATTATGTAATTCAACAATGCCGCCGCTACGCGGCCACCGTCATAGAAAGCCAGGAATATGGACTAATTCTGGATACCACGGATGTGAATGACGCCCAGTCGTCAGCCCAAACTGAATTTAAAAACTATCAGGATATTTATGAAAAGATGGGTGTGAGCGCCGCTACCCTCAAGGACTGGGCCTTGGACAGCCTGCGTCAAAATAGCCTGTTCACTGCGTATTATGGGGCAAACGGCCCTTATGAAGTGGGTGCGGAGGATCAGGAGGCCTACTTCATAGAGGCCTACGCCTTGGCCACCATGTATTTTGTCAACATGTCCGGGATGGAAGACACGAACGCCATCAATAGCGCCATCACGGAGTTTATTACAGCGGTCAACGGGGATACGCCCTTTATAGAGGCATTGATCGAATTGGAATCCCATCTGCCGGAGGAAAACAGAACTTCAGGCTTGACCGATGAGGACTCCACGGTGACTGAAAGCAATTTTATAGGCCTGGTACCTAAGGAAGTGGACAACACCACCAGCCAGGCGTTGATTGACGCTGTGTGGGAGCTGGCCCAGTTCGACCGGTATGACAGGATTGATTTGGCCGACGGCAGCGTTTATATTATCTGCCGCAAAGACCTTTCCGACAGTGTGGAAACCTATCTTATGTTATACGGCAACGATCTGCTCAAAGAGATGAAGGCTGAGGATTTTACGGAAAAGTTGGATGGGATTGGGGAAACCCTGTCGGTTACCTCCAATGAAGCAACGCTAAAGAAATATTCCATTAAGGATACCGGAAAACGGTGGGAAGAGCTAATGGAAGCTTATGCATAAACTAAAAGGGCTGCCGGCATTCTATATGCCGGCAGCCCTTTTAGTTTATGCTATTTACAAATTAAATGTGTTGTGGTAAGTACAAGCCAATAATAGGGCGGCTTTAGAAAAGGATGGAAATGCTGTTATAATTGCTCACTGTTTAGGATCTATCCCAGCCGTTATAACTTTTCCACATCATTTCTAAAACTGCATTAGTTGGTAAGAAGGTTTCAAAAATTATTATGGTGTGTTTACTGAATGACAAGGAATTTACAAATTATAGCAGTATTCTAATAGTGCAGGCGGTATACTAGAGCGGTAAAGACAAGTTATTTTCGGCTTTTCGTAGGTTTAGTGATGTTTTATGTACACGTTATAGGAGTTATGTGTAATATGCACAAATACGGTTTGTTTTTTCATACGTTTTAAATCTATTTTGCTTAAATGAGTTCTTGAATTATTTCATATTTGTGCTAAAATAAAGATAATCCAAATAGAACCAAAAAATGATGTAAGTATTGTAAAATTATTTGTAAAGGGGGTAATCCTCATGGGGAGAAAAATGTCCAAGACCGAGGCTGGACAAGTAGCCGCTTTCCATAGTGGAAACCACTTCAGAATCTATGAGTATTTTGGCGCGCGCAAAGCGGTCAAGAGCAAAAAAAGCGGATACATATTCCGGGTTTGGGCGCCCGACGCCAAATCTGTTTCGGTGGTGGGGGACTTTAATGAATGGTCCAGAGAAGCCAATCCAATGACTCTCCTGGAGGATGAAAGTATTTGGGAGGCTTTCATTCCCTCGCTGGCTGAATATGAGATGTATAAGTACAGCATTGAGACGGCTGAGGGAAAGATTAATATGAAAAGCGATCCGGTGGGGTTCCACATGGAAACCCGTCCTGGGACAGCTACCAAATTATATGATTTGGAGGGGTACCGATGGCGTGACGAAAAGTATATCCAGGCGAGAAATGCTGTTTTGCCGTATAAAAATCCCATGAATATATATGAAGTCCACCTGGGGTCCTTTATGATGCACGAGGACGGCAATTTCCTGTCCTACACTCAGCTGGCGCAGAAGCTGGTGCCTTATGTCAAGGATATGGGGTACACCCACATCGAGATTATGCCTGTGTCTGAATATCCCTATGACGCGTCCTGGGGCTACCAGGTGACAGGTTACTTCGCGCCCACCTCCCGGTATGGAACACCCAAGGATTTTATGGCCTTTGTGGACACCTGCCACCGGGCAGGGATCGGCGTGATTTTGGACTGGGTTCCGGCCCATTTTCCCAAAGACGCCAATGGCTTGGCGGAGTTTGACGGGAGCTACTGCTATGAGTACAGTGACCTCTCCAAGATGGAGCACAGGGGCTGGGGTACCCGCGTCTTTGACTATAGCAAGGGGGAAGTCATCTCCTTTTTAGTCTCCAATGCCCTTTATTGGTTTGACAAATACCACATAGACGGTCTGCGTGTGGATGCGGTAGCCTCCATGTTATATTTGGACTATGACCGGGAACAGTGGCAATGGCGGCCCAATAAAAACGGTGGCAAGGAGAATTTGGAGGCTATCGCTTTTTTCCGCAAGCTTAACGAAACAATCTT
>Ga0153947_1000112_pt1 | contig 35786 bp, 51 predicted proteins | sample TSNJ031MetaG_FD_104697 | JGI IMG/M metagenome (GOLD analysis project Ga0153947, IMG submission 104697) | Attine ant fungus gardens microbial communities from New Jersey, USA - TSNJ031 MetaG | ecosystem: Host-associated > Fungi > Mycelium > Unclassified | place: USA: New Jersey, Wharton State... | reverse complement strand
AGGGTGTCAGGAGATTACAATCCGGGATCTGATCCGTACATCCCTGCGTATGCGTCCGGATCGGATCATTGTAGGAGAAGTACGGGGAGCGGAAGCCATAGATTTACTCCAGTGTCTCAATACAGGTTTGTAACGTTTAGTAGCATAACACTTTCTAGTAAAAAATAATATGATAATTCTTATCGTTATCATAATAAATAGTCTTTACAAAACTACGCCAAAATGCTTGTTTTTCAAGGTATTCCATTTTTCCATAACTTTCTGATATATCCAGGTCAAGTATATTGTCTATGGATGACATGTTACGAATTGGGACAATATTCACGGGCATAGCATCTAGCTGATTCTGAAATTCTGCTTTATCAATTTTATATTCCTCGATTGAAATTAGTTCGTTCACATATAACTCTTTCAGTCTCTTGATTTTACTTTCAATTTTTCTACGTTTTTCGGATATGTCTATCGCTGGCGTGATGCTTACCTGGTAGTCAGCAATGTAATTTTTAATACAATCCTGGACGTTTCCTATTAGCCAACGTTCTAAAACTGATTCGAACACTACCTTAGAATTGTGGCATTTTTTGTTATCAAAGTGAGATTTACACCGGTATGCTTTGTGATGGTATCTTTTGCGCGTGCCGTCTAAACGCTTACGCCCTTTTATCAGTAAGTTTGACGCGGAAACCGCTCTATCACATTCCGCGCATCTGATCATACCTGAAAACATGTAGTCTCTTTTTTTATTTTCGCGTATGTTACACGATAATAAATACTGCACACGATCAAAAAGATCTCTGTCAACTAAAGGTTCGCAAAAAGTTAGATTATCGTGATATTCGCCAATATATATTCTGTTTTTTATTATTTTTCTTAAGGTTGCAGGAGAACGGTCAAAACCGAAATCATTACGCATATGCTGCATTAGTGCGGATATATTATTGTAATGAGCGTAGTAGTTGAACAATTCATGAACTATGGCAACATCATCCCCCGGGACAAGATGTTTGTCTACAATTTTATAGCCCACAGGTGTATTGCCTGATATTACTTCACCGTTTTTTACTTTATTGGCAAATACTGAACGTATACGTTCGGACCCGTTTTGTGCTTCCAACTCAGCCCAAGTCATGGACTGCGCGACAAATGCCCGGCCGTAAGCTGTTGTCGTATCATAATATTCTTGGCGGATAGCAATCCACCCAACGTTATGAGACTCCAAAAAAGCTTGAGTATTAAGATAATGACGTAGGGACCGGAACCATCTATCAAGCTTTGTGAAAATGATTACGTCAACATGTCCGGATTCCACGTCATGCATAAGCCGGGTGAAATCATCCCTTTGCAATTTTTGACCAGATATACCATCATCTATATAAGTGTCGTACAAAATCATATCATCCCGTTTAGAAATATATTCGTTTAGGGTTTCGTCCTGATCGCGTAAGGAATCACCGTCCTTGGCCTGCTTATCAGATGATACGCGTTCATATTTTGCGACATATAGTATTTTTTTATCGCTGTTTTTCTTATTAATCACTACAATCCCTCCTATTCAGAATCATATAACTTTTTCATGAATTCGATGTGTGCCTTAAGCTGTTCCGGGGACATCTTTCTCCCCATTTCCAAAAGTAACTTTAAATCGTCACTAACAGTAATATCGTGAGCTATTTCAGGGAATTGGTTGCTGCGTGATGGGGGATTAGAATTATTTTGATCAATATTTTCTGATGAAGCGTCTTCCCACCCCATCAAATATGCAGGAGTGGTATCTAGTGCATCTGCAATTTTAAGTATTTTGTCTCTTTTCATATTTGCAATTATACCATTTTCCCATTTTCGGACAGTGCTTTTACCAACACCAACCTTATTTCCTAATTCTTCTAAAGTCATTCCCTTTTCTATTCTTAAGTTATTTATCTTCTGTCCCATTTCCATCATTATCCACCCCCGACTACATGACATTTTATATATAATACCATAAAAGTGTCTTATATGCAACATGAAATGATAATTATTAATAAAAGTGTCCTAAAAGACAAAACATGGCTTGACAATGAAAAAATACTGTTATATACTGAAAGTGTCCTAAATGACACATACAGAAGAGAGGTGATATAATGGATAAGTATAAACTGGAATATGAAATGAAGTCCAGAGGAGTTTCGATCAAGGACTTGTGCTTGCATGTTGGCATCAGTCGCACTGCATTTTACCGTAAGTGTAAGGGAACTTCTCAGTTTACGCAAAAAGAAATTCAAGCAATTGTTGACTATTTGGGACTATCTTCGCCAATGGGAATTTTTTTTAGGGAAAAAGTGTCATAAAAGACACTGCGGCAGATTCAACACTACATAAAATTAGAGGGGAGGCGCTCAAGGGATGCTGTGGAAAATGATAATTCGTATTCTACACTGTAGTAAAAAGTCTTATACCAGACTTATAAGGTCTGGAAATGAAGTTTATGTGGTGGATATTGAGAAATATGTACCTGCTTCGGATCAAATCAAAAGTGCCCTTGAAAAAATCAAAGGCACTGAATAGTTAAATCTTATATGTATCCATTTTAGATAGATTAGGGTATGCATCACGGAGTTTGTCCGCTAATGAAGAATATAGATTAATATCAGCAGCTATATTTTTCCTATCTACCGGACAATCAGGGAGAGCGCTAAGTTCCTCAAGTTTCCTGGCTTCTTTTCTAAAATGACCATACATAAATACTAAATCGGTACCAGAAAAATTAATTTCCACTATTATAATTCCTTTCTTCTGTACTTGGCTACTACGAATAGCCTGTACCTACAGTATACGTGGAAATAACAGGAAAATCAAGCAGAAAGGAGTAAACGCCACTGAAACCAATAGAACAGTTAAAAATCCAGGGTAGTGCGGAACCAAATCCAGATTTGATATTTAAATTCATGGCAGACCTTGTATCACGCACTGAGAATGTACAAGTTACATACCTTGGTTGCAGAAGAAAAGAGGATCCCAAAGAAGAACCGGCATAATCAGGAATCGCCGGACAAAGCAGAGAGGAGAAATAAATAGGTGGAATCATTTAATCATCTAACACACCAAAGCAGCACGAAAATAGAAATATGGAACGGCTATAGCATCCGCTTCGTGGAAAAGAATGGCGAGTGGTGGGCTGTAGCTAAAGACGTAGCTGTAGCACTGGGGTATGCAAAAACGGATAATCTGACAAAGAGATTAAAACCTAAATACAAGGGTACCGCAAAATGGAGCACCCTTGGCGGTACACAAGACGTAGTTACCCTTTCAGAGCCGGGAATCTACAAAGCAATCATGAATTCACATAAGCCAGAAGCAGAAGACTTTGAAGAGTGGGTGTTCAACGTACTTAAACAGCTTCGTCAGGCAACCGGCTTAGAAGGTTTTCAGATATTCCGGATGCTGGACAAGGATCATCAAAAAGAAGCTATGTCAAAGCTAAACAAGTCACTGGATAAGCCTGTCAGGGTGGATTTTATCAAAGCTAATACTATATCAAACAAAGCTGTTTCCACCAAATACGGATACCCGAAAATGATCAAAAAAGGGGATATGTCCCCTGACATGCTGGTTGATAGGCAATCCATACTTGATGACACTGTTGAGCTCATGGCTGTAAAAGACAAATACGGACTGGATATGTCGGTCAGTAGGGAAATTTACAGAATAGTTGAAGGGAAATGCAGTACTGCATAAAAGAAAGGAGAACTTAGCGAGTGAAACAGGAAGAAAAAACAAAAGTCCATATCCCTGATTGGCTTATACGTGATTGGGATAACATGGTACGAGCGGCAAATATGCTGAAAAAGGGTACGGGCAAGATAGTCACCAAAAACGGGACCAGGTATGTAGAGCCTAACAGGAGGAGATAATAGTAGGTTATGGCCAGAGCCTTGAAAGCGAGGAATAAACAGTGAAAAATAAAGAATTCTCATTGAAATTGCCGGTACCCATTGGTGGGGTTGTATATGATACATATTTCCCTTCAAGTGCACAAGTTGTTATTGGGTATCGAATTGGAAGGATGACAGGTGAAGATGATTGCGAGTATGAAGATGGTTATCCTGAAGATTGTGCTTATGTACAATACGCAATGGCTGGGGTTGAATCATCCGCGCCAATTACTGAATTTGGAAGAACCATCTTTCTCACAGAAGAAGAATCTAAATGCGCTACTCAGCCAACTTAAAATTCAGTTGCTAATACAAGAAAGGAGCCACATGAAAAATCCATGTACCGAATGTAGTGAATTTCCCTGTTCTTGGGACTGTGTCGATAAGAACAAGTATGACAGAAAATCTATAAAAACACCATGTCCGTTTTGCGGTGTTATGCCTTCACGAATCCACAACAGCAGATTGGAAATACAGCACAAAAAAAGCTGTTTCCTGTCCCAAGAGATACAAGGGATTATGAGTAGTTGCTTTTACTTAATGGAAGACGAACAAAGGGTTATAAATGCCTGGAATACAAGGAATACAAGGAATTAAAATTTAGGCGAGAAAGGAGCAAACATGATTAGATATGCACTTCTACTATGGATTTTAATACATTTATCAGCGCCTGCATGGTGTTATGTATTATTGGGTGTTGGGGTATTTATAATCGTTTTAAAGTGGTGGGTGAATTTAGATGACTAAAAATAAAATTTAATGGCGGTGTGGAATGAGACAGAATGTAATGTTCGCGTGCGAATGTTGTGAATTCAAGACAGAAAATAAAGAATTGATGGAATACCATGAAACTGAGCATTTAATAGAAAAGGGATTATTGTGCAGGTGCCAACATCCGAACGAGGGACAAAGAAGTCTATCTATCAGATGCCAAACACTGGGCTATGGTATGGGAGCCCGTGTGTCCCTAAAATTAGGCAGTAACCCCCAAATATATACTTGGGTTGACACACGTTGTGATTCGGGCACAGAGAAAAGTCTGGATATCAATTTCTGCCCCCTATGTGGCAGATCGCTTAGAAAATAACTGATTTGATAGGTCTTTAAAATTTACTGGCTAAAGCAAAGGAGGGACAAGATGCCAGATTTGGTAAAAAATATAAGAGAAATGGGCTTGGAATGGTTCCTTGCTTCACTGGAACAATGGGAGGTTAATACGGAAATAGATATGGCAGGCGAGGTGATAGACGACCTAAACGAATATCTATCTGAGGAAAGAAGTTACGCAGAATAACCAAAGAAAGGAGCACGTTAATGAATACAGTATTACCTTACCCTGGCGGTAAAAAGCGAATAGCCCCGTGGATATTAGAGTACATGCCGGAGCATCACAGCTATCTTGAAGCATTCTGCGGTGGCGGCGCCGTATTGTTCGCAAAAGAGCCAGCAAGGATTGAGACTATAAATGATCTGGACAGTGATGTGATTAATTTCTTCCGGACAATCAAAAATCCGGAAAGTCGGTTAGAGCTTCAGGAGTGGCTTACATACACCCCGTACAGTCGTGAAATCTATGACGAGGCGTGCCGGAGTGAACCGCAATCAAGTATAGAGCAGGCAGGATACTTTGCAGTCAGGGCCATGCAGAGCCACGGCTTCCGTTTAACAGATAACTGTGGGTGGAAGAAAGATGTGTACGGCCGTGAAGCTGCATACGCGGTCAGACACTGGAACCGGCTGCCGGAGGAACTTGCAGCCATAGCAGACCGGCTGAAAAATGTCCAGATCGAGCACCGTCCAGCATTGGAACTGATAAAGGCGTTTAATCATGACAACGTCCTTATGTACCTAGACCCACCCTATGTGTTATCAACTAGAGGACGGAAGATGTACCGGCATGAAATGTCTGACCTGGGCCACAGAGTGCTACTTGAGACAGTTTGTGACAGTGAAGCAATGATAATGCTGTCAGGATATGACTGTGATCTGTACGAGGAGTATCTGTCTGGATGGCGCAAGGTACAACTACCGGCCAGAGCACAAAATAATTTAAGGAGGATAGAAACCTTGTGGATGAATTACTGAAAATACTGGAATCTATGAAGGGACATGTCTGTGACACCTTGTGCCGGTACCCGAATGAGGCGGCAGATCAGGAGAAACTGAAAGAGATATGTGGCAGATGTGAGATGAATAAGCATATGTCAGACATCCTGAAAGCGGAACGGATAACAGCGGTGTACCACACTGAAAATGATGATTTTATTACGCATTGCTGCGGTACAGATATAACTAACACAGATTATAAATATTGCCCTGACTGTGGGAGTAAGCTGGGTGAAATCATTGAAATCAGTGAATGTACTGAAATCCAGTAAATACGTCAACTATCAAAGAAAGGAGGAATAACAGATGAATTATAATCTGATCACAATTGGGGCTTGCCTTGACCTCTACATATCGGAAGGCACAAGAGTCATTCTTGAGAATGGCCAGATAACCGGTTTTGAAGAAAACAGCCCCTAAGGAGCTGGCACTCCATCAGGGGCAACTAAAACACAACTACATTTTACAACAAAGGAGGACAATTGTAAATGGTGCCTAAAATATGTAAATATCGCGGCGCGTACCTGGATCCAGGAGAAAGGTGCGATTGTCAGGAGGAAGACGATGAGTAATTACGAAATACAGCAGACACTAGTATCCTTGCCGCCTGAAAACAGCGGCTGGCACAAGGAGTTGAATCAGATTAGCTGGTTCGGAAGGGACCCGGTCTATGATATCCGGGATTGGAATGAAGACCGTTCCAAGATGGGAAAAGGCACTACATTCACAAAGAGCGAATTAAAATCATTTATAGAAAAATTACAGGAGGTAAGTTTATGACGATCAATGTTACTTTTGACAACTTCGAGGACATGGAGGATTTTGCAAAGAAATTACTGGGTGGAAAGGTATCTGCGATACCTCAAGAAGTAACCACAACAGTACAGGAATCCGCTGCACCTGTACGGGTTACATCAAATTATGATACGGAAGGCGGTTGCAGAGATTACAGCCAAAACCCGGTGATACCCAATACGCAGCCTGTACAACAGCAGCCTGTACAACAGGTACCGGTTACCACACCGCAGCAACTGCAGCCGTCAGTAGTTCCCACGACAGTAGCAAGCTACACCCTTGATGATCTGGCGCGTGCAGCCATGACGCTGATGGACGCCGGGAGACAGGCAGACTTACAGCAGCTACTCGCAAAATACCAAGTGGATGCGCTACCTTCACTGCCTACTAACCTTTACGGGGCTTTTGCCACGGACCTAAGGGGAATGGGGGCACAGATATAATGGGACACGCTGAAAGATCACACGCGCTACTTAGCGCATCGGGGGCACACCGCTGGATGTCGTGCCCCGGCAGTGCCCTACTTGAGGAACAGTTTCCGGATACTACGTCCGATGCCGCGAAAGAGGGGACACTTGCCCACGAATTAGCAGAGCTGAAAGTACGGAATTACTTTTATTCCGTGGATTTTGGAAAAAGGAAATTAACCTCTGCCATCAACAAATTAAAAAAGCACGAACTCTGGCAGGATGAAATGCAAGGTTACACAGATGATTATCTGGACTATGTCAAGACTACGGCACTGAAATCCAAATGTTCGCCGTATGTGGCTATAGAAAAGAGGGTAGATTTTAGCGTGTATGTTCCGGACGGATTTGGTACAGCGGACTGCATACTGATATCCGGAGACACCATACACATTATTGATTTCAAGTATGGGAAGAGTCCTGACGGACGTGTATCGGCTGAAAACAATCCGCAGATGATGCTGTATGCCCTTGGTGCATATGTAACCTACAAGATGCTGTACCCAATCAAAAAAGTCAGGCTGTCAATTATACAGCCGCGGCTGCCGGATGGGATTTCTGAGTGGGAGTGCACCCTGGAAGAGCTACTTAAGTTTGGGGAATACGCAGAAGAATGCGCAGCACTTGCAATATCAGGAACCGGAGATTGTGTCCCCAGCGCAAAGGCCTGTAAATATTGTCGGGCAAGAGGGCAGTGCCGGGCACGTGCAGAAGAAAATGTAAAACTGGCATTCTTTGCAGGCAGAAAGCCGCCTCTCATAACCAATGAAGAAGTCGGGGAATTTTTGAGAGTGGGAGAGGATGTAGCCAAATGGCTGAAAGACCTACAGGAGTATGCTCTAGCCCAATGCCTGGCAGGTATGGAGATACCCGGGTGGAAAGCGGTTGAAGGTCGTGGCTCAAGAGAATGGACGGACATGGACAAGGCTTTTGAGGCACTCAAAAAAAGCGGAATCAATGAGGCCATCCTGTGGGAGAAAAATCCGCTGTCATTTGCTCAAGTGGAAAAGGTAGTTGGTAAGAAAGATTTTACCGAATGTGTAGGCAGTTATGTAGTAAAAGCAACAGGCAAGCCAGCACTGGCAAAGGAATCAGATAAACGTGAAGCAATAACTAATAAAATCAGCGCAGCAGAAGCGTTCAAGGAGGAGAAATAATAATGATAGAAGATTTAACAAGAGTAACAACAGGTGAAGTGAGATTGTCTTATGTACATTTATTCAAACCATACGCCCTTCAACCAGGGCAGGAAGAAAAATTCAGCTGTACGGTGCTGGTACCGAAGACTGACGCGGCAACAATGGGCCGGATCAATGCTGCGATCGAAGCAGCCAAAGCAAAAGGCGTGTCTGATAAGTGGAACGGCGTAAAGCCGCCAGTGCTGTCAACGCCTGTGTACGATGGGGATGGCGTGCGGCCGTCTGATGGGATGCCATTCGGACCGGAGTGTAAGGGCCATTGGGTGTTTACGGCCAGTGCTAAGACAGATTATCCACCTGAGGTAGTGGGCGCAGATGGTAGCCCTATTATCAACCAGTCAGAAATTTACAGTGGCATCTACGCTTATGTAAACGTAAATTTCTTCCCTTATACCTTTGGCAGTAAGAAGGGGGTCGGGTGTGGACTTGGACCCGTGATGAAGAGGCGTGATGGCGAGCCATTAAGCAGCGGCTCTGTCTCAGCAGCACAGGTTTTTGGGGGCGCTCCACAGCCTCAGCAGTATGCAGCACAACCACAGCAACAGTATGTTCAACCACAGCAGCAATATGTGCAGCAGCAATATGTTCAACCACAGCAGCAATATGTACAGCAGTACACAGCGCAAGTCAATCCTATTACCGGATTACCCAATTAATTGTGAGGGGCTTCGGCCCCTCCCCTAACAGGAGGCAGATACATGCACCATTTAAGCATAGATATAGAGACGCGCAGCAGCGTGGATATCCTTACTGCCGGGGCTTACAAATACGCACAGTCGGAGGATTTTGAAATCTTATTGTTCGCTTTTAAGTGGGACGATGACTCAGTTAGGGTAATTGACCTTGCCTGTTGCGAAAAAATCCCATTTTGGCTAGTGAATATGTTTGATAATCCGGAGGTCATCAAGCACGCCTACAATGCCGCTTTTGAGTGGTATTGTTTAAACCGTGCAGGTTATTATACCCCGATAGATCAGTGGCGATGCACTATGTTTCACGGTCTCTACTGCGGATATACGGTTGGCCTGGATGCAACAGGCAAAGCTATAGGGCTACCCCAGGATAAGCAGAAGCTTACAACCGGCAAAGCATTGATCAAATATTTCTGTACCCCTTGCAATCCAACGCAGTCAAACGGCGGTCGTAAGTGGAACCTACCGAAACACGACATTGATAAGTGGTTGCTATTCAAAGAATATAACCTCCAGGATGTTGTAACTGAGACGGAGATACTAAGCAGATTAAACATGTTCCAGGTCCCGGAAGCAGAGGAAAAGCTGTGGCAGATGGATATCCTAACGAACGCGTACGGAATCAAGGTTGACACAGAACTGATTGAAGGGGCTCTATATATAGACGCGATCAGTAACCAGGAGCTGACAAAGCAGGCAACACAGATCACTGGTCTTGATAACCCTAACAGTAATCAACAGCTATCTGAGTGGCTTGTAGGAAAAGGGGTTGTGGTTGAAAACCTGCAAAAAGCAACAGTGGAGGAAGTACTCAAGCAGGATATTCCCGATGATGTCAAACGGGTGTTAAAGCTCAGACAACAGTTAAGCAAAACATCAATAAAAAAATACACAACCATGATGGCGGCAAAAGGACCGGGGGATAGGGTGAGTGGATTGCTGCAGTTTTATGGTGCCAACCGGACCGGTCGCTGGGCGGGCAGACTGGTACAGATGCAGAACCTTCCCCGTAACTACCTTAAGACTCTGGATATTGCCCGAAAACTGGTAATCCAAAAGAATTACAACGGTCTTAAGATGCTGTATAGCAACGTGCCTGACACACTGTCACAGCTCATAAGAACGGCTTTCATTCCAACAGAGGGTAATAAGTTCATCGTTGCGGATTTTAGCGCCATTGAAGCCCGTGTGATCGCATGGCTGGCCGGTGAACAGTGGGTTAATGAGGTATTCGCCACACACGGAAAGATATACGAAGCTACAGCAGCGCAGATGTTCCATGTACCGATTGAGAAGATTACAAAAGGTAATCCGGAGTATGAACTGAGACAGAAAGGCAAGGTGGCAACTCTTGCGCTTGGCTACCAAGGTTCTGTTCCGGCACTGATATCTATGGGCGCGTTGGTCATGGGGCTGTCAGAGGATGAGCTGCCGGACATCGTATCAAGGTGGCGGCAAGCTAATAAGCGGATCGTGGCACTATGGTACGCCGTGGAACAGGCAGCCCTTGCAGTAATGCAGACAGCACAGGCACAGGCGATATATGGGCTGATCTTTGCGCTTGAGGGTGACCTGGTATACGGGCAGTCATTCCTCACTATACGGCTTCCGTCAGGCAGAAAGCTGTTTTATCCGAAGCCGTTCCTGAAAGAAAATCAGTTTGGCAAAGACGCAGTCCATTATTTTACGGTCGGACAAAAAACAAAAAAGTGGGAGGTAACTTCTACGTATGGTGGCAAGCTGACAGAAAACATTGTACAGGCGATAGCCAGGGACTGTCTGGCTGTTACCCTCAATAGAGTAGCAGATGCAGGATATAGAACCGTTATGCATGTACATGACGAAGTGATCATTGATGCACCCATGAATGCCAGCGTTGACGATGTATGCGCGCTGATGGCAGAACCGATTGAATGGGCGCCGGGGCTTATTTTAAAAGGCGCTGGATTTGAAAATGACTATTACATGAAAGACTAGGGAGGTAACCGGTGCAGAATAACAGAAAATTGCGTATCAGTACGGCCGGTAGCCGGAACGCTGTCACCTGGCCAAAAAGTGAAATCATGTGGACCGAATTTGTGGAACGCCTGCGGATTCCCGTCCGCAGCACGGAAACCATGGAACAGTACCTGGCTATGCCAAAAGCGGCCCAGGATAACCTAAAGGACGTAGGGGGATTTGTAGGAGGGACTTTTACAGGAGACCGCCGGAAAGCCTCTTACGTAGAGGGGAGAGACCTTGTTACGCTTGACCTTGACAATATCCCGGCCGGTGGTGCAAGTGACGTCCTGAGGCGTGTAGATGGACTGGGGTGCGGCGCTGCCATCTACAGCACCCGAAAACATGCCGGATATGCTCCAAGGCTGCGCATCATCATACCACTTGATCAGACCTGTACAGCCGATCAGTATGAACCGACTGCCAGAAAACTGGCCGAATTAATTGGCATTGAATTTTGCGATCCCACAACCTTCGAGGCAAACAGGCTTATGTACATGCCCAGTTGCTGCGCTGACGGGGAATACGTCTATGAGGTGTATGATAAGCCGTTTTGTAGTCTTGGTGGGCTATTGGGGATGTACGCGGACTGGCAGGATGTAACCACATGGCCTCAGGTGCCTGGCAGTGATGCGGTGGAACGGCGAAGACTGGCAAAGCAGGAGGACCCGGCAGCAAAGAGGGGGATCATAGGCGCATTCTGCCGCACATACACGGTAACACAGGCTATGGAGAGGTTTATCCCCGGAATGTACGAGGAAACCACCATACCGGGGCGTTACACCTATACAGGCGGCTCTACCGCCGGTGGTGCCGTAGTCTATGACGGGGATATGTTCCTCTACTCCCACCATGCAACAGACCCCTGTTCCGGACTGTTAGTGAATGCATTTGACCTGATCCGTCTCCATATGTATGCCGATCAGGATAATGCTGCAAAAGAGGGAACGCCGGTCAATAAATTGCCCTCTTATGTGGCTATGAGCAAGCTGGCAAGGGAAGATAAGCCGGTGAGCGATCTGTTAACGGTAGAACGGTTTGAACAGGCACAGCAGGCGTTTTCAGCGCCAGAACAGGATATCCCCAATCTTGAGTGGGTGAACCTGTTAACGAAAGACGGCAATGGAAAAATTGAGAAATCCATCAATAATGTAGTTATCATACTTGAGAATGATCCATTGCTCAAATGTAAAATAGCATTGGATGAATTCGCAAACAGAGGCATGGTTTTAGGTTCCTTGCCGTGGGATACGCGAGAAGAAAAGCGGTGGTGGTCAGAAGCGGATGACGCAGAGCTTCGCAGATACGTGGAAATCTATTATAAGATCACCGGAAGAGATAAGTTGGATGACGCCCTGACTATTGTCAGCAGCCGGAACCGTATCAATGACGTAAAGCGGTACCTTAAGAGTTTGACCTGGGATGGCGTGAAACGTCTGGATACCCTTTTATCAGATTATCTGGGATCGGATGATAATGAATATACAAGGGCCGTCATCCGGAAAGCCCTTTGCGCCGCGGTAGCAAGAGCAGTTGCTGGCAGCGTCAAATATGATTATATGCCTATATTTACAGGTCCACAGGGAATCGGTAAGAGTACATTCTTATCGGCTTTAGGAAAATCGTGGTTCAGCGACAGCCTGACGACATTTGCCGGCAAGGAAGCAGCAGAACTGATACAAGGCATCTGGATCAATGAAATAGGCGAACTAACAGCAATGACGAAGCAGGAGACTAATACAATTAAGCAGTTTCTGAGTAAGACGGATGACATATACCGTGCGGCCTATGGACGGCGAACGGAAAAATATCCCCGGCGCTGTGTGTTCTTCGGAACTAGTAATGATAACGATTTTCTGAAGGATGCAACGGGAAACCGCAGGTTCTGGCCGGTTGATGTAGGTGTACATACAGCGAAAAAATCAATCTGGAATGATCTACCCGGTGAAGTAGACCAGATATGGGCAGAAGCCTATTGCTATTGGTCATTCGGTGAAAATTTGTACCTCCCTAAGGATATAGAAGATATGGCAGCACAGCAGCAGGAACAGCATAGGGAATTGTCCGGAAGGGAGGGTATGATCCATGATTTTCTTGAAAAGGAAATACCGTCAAACTGGGATCGTGTATCTTTACAGAACCGTAAAATGTTCTGGGGAAACGGGATAGCGCCAGACGGGGTGACACTCGTAAGACGTGAAAAAGTCTGCACAGCAGAAATATGGGTAGAGTGCTTTGGTGGGGACGTCAAATATATGAAGCGCACGGACAGTCAGGAGATAAATAGTATTCTGCAGAATATGAAAGGCTGGCAGCGCAATAAGGACAAGCGGAAATACGGACCATTTGGTAACCAAAGAGGTTTTGAGAGGTGCACCCAAGATGTACTCACCCAATAATTGAGTTTGGGTACTGTGTAAAAATGGGCAACACCCAACGCACCCAATAAAAAATGAGTTTGTCCATAGTTTTGGGGGTGCGGAAAGCCGCAGAAACACTAGAAAAATTAAGTAAACACCCAACATACCCAAAAAACTATATATAGTTATTATAAATATAGAAATTAGGCACACACGTAGCCGCCTACGTTACCTGTACACGATACGTCATACACACGTGTAGGGATTTGGGTTTTTGGGTGCAGAGAAGGAGAGGCATGAAAGAGAGCGAGCTAGAAAAAATTTTAGTAGCAGAAGTAAAGAAGTTGGGCGGTAGGGCCTACAAGTGGGTAAGCCCCGGCAATGATGGGGTGCCTGATAGAATTGTGATTTTCCCCTTCTGGGCGCCTATATTCTTGGAACTGAAAACAGATAAAGGCAAACTGAGCGCACTACAGAAGGTGCAGATTAATAGACTCAGAGACTTTGGACAGAACGTAAATGTAGTCTATGGCATTAAGGGCGTAAGCCAGTTCTTCCTGGGCCTTGGGTATGAGCGTACCAGTAAAGCAATTGACCATAAATATGGCTTGTGAAAAAGGAGGTGGCGCCACGTGATTTTCAAACCGCACGAATATCAAAAGTTCAGCATAAATAAGATTCTGAACACAAAAAGGGTCGGGATATTTCAAGATATGGGATTAGGGAAAACAATTACCACACTGACCGCCATCCGGATTCTTAAGTACGACCGCTTCCAGGTTCGCAAGGTTCTGATCATAGCCCCTAAAAAGGTTGCAGAGGGCACATGGACCAAGGAGAAGGACAAGTGGGACCATACGGGAATCTTAAGAGTATCACAAGTTTTGGGAAGTCCGGCAAGACGGATCAGGGCCCTGAACACCCCAGCGGACATTTATATCACCAACAGGGAAAACGTTGTATGGCTGGTAGATTATTACCGGAACTCCTGGCCCTTTGACATGGTGGTTGTAGATGAGTCCAGCAGCTTCAAGAGTCACAAGGCAAAACGGTTCAAGGCACTGGCCAGTGTAACCAGCCATATTGACAGGATCGTGGAGCTGACGGGAACACCGTCACCAAACGGGCTAAATGACTTGTGGGCCCAGATATTCCTCCTGGATGATGGGGAACGACTGGGGAAAAGGTATACACACTTCCGCGAGCGGTATTTTGATCCGGGAGACCGGGGCAATAACGTGATATACAACTACAAGATAAAGCCCGGCAGCGAGGACAGCATTCTGGAAAAAATATCTGACATCTGCATCAGCATGAAGGCAGAGGATTATTTACAGCTTCCGGACATCACCTACCACGAGATACCTGTGATCTTGGATGAGAAATCAAGAAAGGCGTATAACGATCTGGAACGTAAAATGGTACTAGAGCTTCCGGAGGCTGATGATAATATCAGTGTTACCAGTGCCGCGGCACTAAGTAATAAACTCCTGCAACTTGGAAACGGCGCCATATACGATGAGGACCACAACTTTCATGAAGTGCATACGTGCAAGATAGAGGCATTTCTGGAACTTATAGAATCCCTACAGGGGAAACCAGTACTTGTATTTTACAATTTCCAGCATGACAAGGCGCGTATCAGGACAGCACTGGAAAAAAGCAGCCTAAGGGTAAAGGAGTTGAAAACTACACAGGATGAGGACGCATGGAACCGCCGTGAAATTGATATCCTGCTTACCCACCCAGCAAGCAGCGCCTATGGATTGAACCTACAGGAAGGTGGCAATCACGTGATCTGGTTCGGACTTACCTGGAACTATGAACTATACACTCAGGCGAACAAAAGACTTCACAGACAGGGACAGCAGGAAAAAGTAATTATTCACCACCTGATCTGCGAGGATACCCGGGACGAAGATGTCATGAAAGCATTGCAGAAAAAGGATGACGTCCAGAACTGGGTAATGGAGAGCCTTAAGGCGAGGATAAGGAGGATTAAGGATGATATTGGGGTTTTATTATAACCGGGGGAAAGGTCACATGATCATTAATTTCGATAGATTTCTTAAAAGCAGGAATTTACAGGCTTTTAAGAAACTGATTGAACTGATTCGGCGTAGTGACTCCCCCGAACTGCTAGAGGATTTGCAGAGGTACCTGATTAAGAAAAAGGGTAGCCTGGGGACAAGAGATAAAAATTTTTATCTGAAATGTATTGTTATTCTAACGGAGGGTTAAGGATGGATGAAGTAAAAAGCGAAGACTGCATGAAAGAGTATCATGATTATTTAGCTAGATACACAAAGGACAGCAACATGAGCAAGTGGCAGGCACACCAGTTACTGCTATCCCGGTTGGTGGCAGAAGAGTACGGACTGACACCGGAGGAAATAGCTTGGCTGGATGAAAACCTATAGGAGGATGCGTGGAAAAATATAAAGAGTGGTACCTAAACATTAAGACGGTCCATGTTAAAAGGGTGTTGCCGTGGCATATGCATTTTGACAGACACGGAAGACTTAAGGAGGGCGAAAAGGTATATTTACCCTTACGTAAAGGAGGTAATAAGAATTGAAAAAGGTACTTGAAGAATTAACGGGCAGAAAGTGCAAGAACTGTAGATATAACCACCGCAGTAAGTTTTTACTTGACACGTGCACAAGAGAAGATGAAAAAGGCGAAAAGTGCAGAGACGGAAAAGGACTATTACCGCCAGGCTATGAGCGGAATTTTAGAAATCTTAAACATGTTAATTAAAACAGGAAAGGAGTCAAAGCATGAAAAATATAGAGCTAACACACTTGTCATTATTTTCAGGTATTGGAGGACTGGACATTGCAGCAGAGTGGGCCGGACGTGCCAAGATGGAGGGATATAAGAGATGTTACAGCGGAAAGTTTTAGAGAACGAACAGGATTACAGACAGTTGACATTATCAGCGGAGGATTCCCCTGTCAACCCTTTTCCGTGGCTGGAAAGCAAAAAGGCAAAGGGGACGATCGTTATCTCTGGCCAGAAATGCTCCGGGTTATCACCGAGCTTAAGCCACGTTGGGTACTTGGTGAGAACGTTCCTGGAATCCTGCGAATTGCCGCGGATGACGTTTGCAAGGACTTGGAGCGTGAAGGCTACGACATCGGGATTTTTGATTATGAAGCTGCGGCTGTCGGAGCGCCGCACAGAAGAGAGCGAATCTTTTTTGTGGCCAACGCCAGACACACAGAATCATCGAGACGGGACGAAACTAAGAAAAGCCGCCCATGGCCGTCATGCGGTAAGTCTGCATCATGCGGTATACATGTGGCCAACACCAACGACACAGGAAATAGAACATCACGGGATAGAGTTGACAGAGAATGGCCGGAGGATAACAAAAGATGGGAAGAGCAGCCACAGTTTAGGGCTTGCGGATGCGGTGCATATATGGCCAACGCCACTCAGTCGGAGCTACAAAAGCCCAGCGAAAACGGAAACGAAAACGCGACAGGGCTCGCCGGACTTGCAAACGGTGGTTGGTGGGCAGTTGAACCCGGCATGGGTAGAATGGCTTATGGGATTCCCAATAGAGTGGACAGACTTAAGTGTTTAGGTAATGCGGTTGTACCGTATCAGGCTTATCCAATATATCTGGCAATCTCAGAAATAGAAATGATAGAGGAGGAAAACACATGTATATAAACCCATTTTGGTGTGGCGTGGTCGCCACAATATTGGTTGAAGTGATAATTATAATTGTGGCTGCCATATGGGCCGGTAAACAATAAAAGGGAGGTAAACTACTTGGACAAAAACATATTGCAGGATTACATAGACGCCTGCGAGCTGATTAAGGAGACGGAAAAGGATATAAAAAAATTGAATAGGAAAAAGCGCACGATAATACAAACGAACGTTAAAGGATCAATGAAAAATTTCCCTTATGCGGAACAGCATTTTAGAATTCAGGGAACTACTTTCACGGTTGGCGATGACAGCCATCTTAGATATAGCGAAAGGCTTCTTGGAGAGCGTAAAGCCAATGCCGAAAAAGTAAAAATCCAAGTGGATGAATTCATGAATACGGTTCCTCTGAGGATGCAGCGGATCATAAGATACAAATATTTTGAGGGGTTACCGTGGGAGGAAGTAGCCGATATATTGGGGAGAAAAGCAACGGGTGACAGCTTAAAAAAAGAATTTCAAAGATTTATGGAAAAAATATAAAGTTTGTCCCGAATGTCCCACATGTCCCGTTTCGATATGTTAATATGGTATCAAGTCGAATTGGCTAAATGATTTCATTCGTAAACTCCTTTCAAGAAGATGCCTGTCTGGTTATTGCCAGATGGGTGTTTTCTTATGTGGAGAAAAGAGAGAGGATGGTGAGCCTGATGGCACTGACGCCAAAACAGCAGAGATTTGTAGAAGAATACTTGATTGATTTGAATGCCACACAGGCGGCCACAAGAGCAGGGTATTCAGATAAAACAGCACGGAAAATAGGCAACGAGAACCTAACAAAACCAGACATTCAGGGTGAAATCCAGAAACGCATGAAGGATCGCGAGAAGCGTACAGGGGTCACCCAAGATAAAGTGTTGAAGGAGCTTGCTACAATAGGCTTCGCTGACGTGACTGACTACGTCAGGATAGAGGCCGGACAAGTGAAAATCAAATCCACGGCTGATATTCCCAAGGATAAAATTGGAGCTATCGCAGGTATCAAGGAGGGCGCGAACGGGATCGAAGTGAAATTGAATGACAAGGGTAAGGCCTTGGAACTTCTTGGGAGGCATCTGGGTATGTTCAAAGATAAGATGGAGTTGTCGGGGGATGTGAGTATAAATAATCCATTTGCTGGTCTAACCACAGAGCAGTTAAAGAAGTTGATAGACGATGGATAAGCAATTAATTGATCTGGGCGCAAAGTTAGAACTCGCAAGACGTGAGTTCTTTTTTTACTGCAACCTGAAGGCCCCTGACTTTTATAAAAAGGACCGCAGCTACCTTGTGCAGTTGTGTAATGAGTTCCAGGAGTTCCTCATATCGGATGAGGATGTAATGATTGTAAATGAGCCTCCAAGGCACGGTAAGAGCCGTACAGCAGGTCTACTGGTGGAATGGGTATTGGGGAAAGACCAGACCGCCAAAATCATGACTGGATCATACAATGAAACCCTATCCACTATGTTTTCCAAAAACGTCAGGAACGACATCCAAGAGGAGAAGGCAGATATTTATAGGCCTGTCTTTTCTGACGTGTTTCCTGGGGTCAGAATAAAGCGTGGTGACGGTGCCATGAACCTGTGGAGCCTTGAGGGTGGATATAATAATTACCTGGCAACATCCCCGACCGGAACCGCTACCGGCTTCGGTGCATCACTGCTTATCATTGACGACCTGATCAAGAACGCAGAGGAAGCCAGCAACGAATTGACCAAGGAGAAACATTGGGAGTGGTTTGTCAATACAATGCTTTCCCGTCTGGAAGAGGGCGGCAAGATCATAATAATCATGACCCGGTGGGCGAGTGATGACCTTGCAGGCAAGGCGTTGGAACACTTTAAGGAAATAGGCACGAAAGTACGCCATGTGACCATGAAGGCCCTACAGGATGACGGTACGATGTTGTGTGAGGATATTCTTTCCCGGAAGACCTATGAAAACAAAATAAGGTCCATGGGAGCTGATATAGCATCTGCGAATTATCAGCAGGAGCCGATTGACCTCAAAGGCAGGCTGTATACCAGTTTTAAGACGTATTCCAGGCTGCCTGTCGATGATAGCGGCAACAGTCTATTTGAGGGTATCTACAGCTATACAGATACAGCAGATGAGGGTGCTGACTACTTATGCTCCGTCATTTGGGGGGTATACCTGAAAGAGGCTTATATACTGGATGTCTATTACACCAAAGCAGGCATGGAGATAACGGAACCGGAAACAGCCAAGCGATTCCATGAATTAAAGGTAAACCGGTCCAGGATAGAAAGCAATAATGGTGGTTCCGGCTTTGCCCGGAATGTTCGCCGGATTTTGGGTGAAAAATACAAAAGTAACTTCACTGATGTGAAGTGGTTCCACCAGTCTAAGAACAAAAAGGCAAGAATACTTTCCAATGCCACATGGATAATGAATCATGTATGTTATCCGGTAAACTGGGATGATAAATGGCCGGAGTACTACAGGTCAATGATACGGTATCAACGGGAAGGCGAAAATAAGCATGATGATGCGCAGGACGCTACTACAGGCGTAGCAGAGACAATGTACATGCTGGGATGTTAGGAGAGTGAGAAAGTGGGTGTATTTAACAAATTGAGCGATTCAATAAAAAAGGGTATACGCGGATGGCTGAATATACAGCCTTCCAGTCCCTACTCCATACAGATCAATGAGGTGTTGGACTTTGAGTTAAGTGCTATCCGTAACCGTATCTGGTACCGTGGCGACAGTAACGAGCTTGAGCAGATGTACCAGCAGGTAGCGGATTACGCGGACAAGTACAAGTTCTGGGCTGCCAGGAGCACGCCAGGCATGGAAATGCGGAAAATACACACAGGGCTGCCAGGTCTTATTGTCCGAATACTATCATCCATTGTCCTTGCCGATATGAATGACTTTGAATTCAATTCACCGGCACAGGGGCAGTTATGGAAGGAGATAGAGGAGGACAACGCATTTAAGAAAGTGGTGGAGAGGGCGTTAAAGGAAGCTCTGTACATCGGAGACGGCGCTTTTAAGATCACGATAGATACCAAGGTGAGCAAATACCCAATGATTGAGTGGGTACCTGGGGAACGGGTGGAACTTATAACCAGAAGTGGGCGCTTGCAAAAAGTTATATTCAAGACCCGGATTGACCACGAGCATAAAGTATATACCCTGTATGAGCATTATGGGTATGGGACGGTCACGAATGAGGTATACCAGGATAATATGCTGGTGGACTTCAAGACATTCCCACCTACCGCCGCGTTAAGGGATTACGAGTTTGACAAAAATCTTATGCTTGCTGTGCCTTTTAAGGTGTTTGACTCCGCCAAATGGGATTATAGGGGCGGCAGTATCTTTGATGGCAAGCTAGACAATTTTGACGCTTTTGACGAGTCGTGGAGTCAATGGATGGATGCCCTTAGAAAAGGGAGGGCGGTAAAGTATATTCCGGAGGATTTGATACCTAAGAATGCTGAAAACGGCGAACTGATGAAGCCCAACCCATTTGATAACAGTTTCCTCAAAATCAAGGCTGGATTTTCGGAAGATAAGGACTCACAAATTGACATATCGCAGCCGGATATTCCGTTTGAAAGCTATTTGTCGTCCTACACAACGGCATTGGATTTATGCCTACAAGGAGTAATTAGCCCGTCTACGCTGGGAATTGACATGAAAAAGCTGGACAATGCGGAAGCCCAGCGTGAGAAGGAAAAAGCAACGCTGTACACCCGGAATGCCATAGTAGAGGCGCTACAGGAAATGCTCCCGGACTTGGTGGAGAGTGCTATCAATGCTTATCACGTGCTTAATAACCAGAGTACGGAAGATGTGGAGGTCTCTATCCCGTTTGGCGAGTACGCTAACCCATCCTTTGAGAGCCAGGTGGAAACCGTATCCAAGGCCAGGACCGGAGGTATCATGAGTATTGAGGCCTGTGTAGATGAGTTGTATGGCGACAGCAAAGAGGATGATTGGAAGACAGAAGAGGTTACGCGGCTGAAATCCGAACAGGGCTTATTACAAACAGACCCACCAAGCGTGACCGGATATGATCAGAAGACAGGTGATGAATATGAGTCTACGGGATGATGCGTACAATCTGAGGACTATATTCGATCAGATGGAACTGGACCTCGTAAACAGTATGAAGCGCACATTAAAGAGGCATGAAGCAGACGAGAAAAAGGAGGGCTTTAAGTGGGAACAGTGGCAGTCTGCAAAGCTACGCAACCTCCGGCAGTACAGAAAAGAGAATCAGAAAATTGTAGCTGATTATTCCAAGGACATAGAAAAAGCAGTTACAAAGTCCATCAATGGAAAATACAAAGAGGGGCAGAACGTATTTGAAAAGTTGATAAAAAGCATAACCAGCGCAATAACCCGGAAAAAGCCTTTTCATGCTTCGGAAGAAAAAAAAGATACGGATACCCCTTTTGAAAAGCAGGTAGAGAAAAAAGAAGAAGACTTTTTCCACATGAATGATAAAAAGATTAAGGCTTTGGAGTATACGGTTAACAACGACCTCAAGGATGCACAGACAGCGGCTCTGAGGAAGATGGACGATGTATACAGGCAGACAATATATAAAGCGTCAGTGTATGTGGCCTCTGGTGCCAAGACGCTGGAATCCGCCATTGATATGGCAACCAAAGAGTTTTTGAAAGCCGGTATTAACTGCGTGGAATACAGTGACGGAAAACGGGTTAATATTGCAAGCTACGCAGAAATGGCACTACGGACAGCTTCCCACCGCGCATTCCTTTTAGGTGAAGGAAAAAAGAGAGCTGAGATGGGTATTTATACTGTTTTTGTTTCAGCCCATGCAAATACCTGCGAAAAATGCGAGCCTTGGCAGAGCAAAGTCTTAATTGATGATGTATTTTCTGGGTTGGTGAAAGCTAAGGCAGAAGATTTGGAGAAAGAAACCGGGTATCCTCTACTGTCAAAAGCCATTGAGGCCGGACTGTTACATCCTAACTGCCGCCATTCGATATCAACATATTTTCCAGGTATCACAATCCTGCCTACTGTTCCTGATGACGGTGAAGCTATTAAACGGTATGCAGCAGAACAGAAGCAACGGAGTTTAGAGCGTACGATAAGGGAGTGGCGCAGAATAGCAGCCGGATCGCTTGAGCCAGATAAAATCAAAACAGCTACTGAAAAGGTCAGTAAGTACCAGGGGCTGTTAAATACACATTTGTCGGAGCATCCGTACCTGCGGAGGGATAGAACCAGGGAGCAAACAAAGGGTATCAAGTAGATGACAAAAAGGAGGTGCTGAAGGCGTGAAGGTTAAGGCATTAATACGTTTCTACGACAGGGAAGCGGACGAGATTCGGGAAGCCGGAAAAGTGTTTTCTGTCAGTGAGGAACGATGTAAGCAATTAAGTTTGTTGAGTTTTGTGGAACCGATGAATGAAGAAAAGAAACCACAGAAGCAAGCAGCCGAATAGGTTGTTTTTTTATTGTCCAAACACGATACCGACATTAAAAGATGCGTGACCAGTGACACTGATGACAACGGAATACAGGGCGACACCCTTTAAACGGAGGTAATGACAATGAGAAGATTTTTACGAGTATTTTTTTCTCCTGATGATGCAGGAGGAGCAGGCGCAGCAGGTACGGGCGCGGATCAGGGAGCAAGCACAGGTACGGGCGCGGATCAGGGAGCGCCGCAGGTTGACTATCAGAAAATCCAACGGATGCTTGACGGGACCCTGGCGGCTAAAGAAGACACAGCCCTGAAAAACTATTTTAAGCAGCAAGGACTCAGCCAGGACGAGGCAGAGCAGGCAATGACTGCATTTAAAAGTCAGAAAGCTGCAGCACAGCCCGACATATCGGCAATACAGAGCCAACTCGCTCAGGCGCAGGCGGCTGCACAGCAGGCAGCTATTGAGAAGTCAGCAACAATGGTAGCCGTATCCCTTGGCGTGGATGCAAATACCATCCCCTACATGCTGCGTATGGCGGACCTGAGTAAAGCGGTTGGCCAAGATGGGAAAGTAAGTGATGAAGCAATCAAAGCGGCGTTTGAAGAGGTACTAAAGGCTGTACCGGGACTTAAGCCGCAAGCTAATTCCGGAACTGGATTTGTCCAGTTAGGAGCAACAGGTAACCAAGGTCAACAGGGAAGTGCTGTAGATGCAGAACTGGACAGCATTTTTGGAATTAAGAAAAAATAGGAGGATTATTTTAATGGCAATACTTAGTTATGTAACACAGTTCTACACCCGAATCTTAGAGATGTACGGGCACGATTTAACATCTGATGCACTGTACCACTCAAATTCCGATATTAAAATTATTGGGGCTAAGGATATTAAACTGCCCCGGCTTTCTGTAAGTGGTTATAAAGACCACAACCGGAGAACCTTAGGATTCAACGGCGGTAACTACTCTAATGATTTTGAAACTAAATCATTAGATCATGACCGGGACATCGAATTTTTTATTGATCCCATGGATGTGGATGAAACAAACCAGATCGTATCTATCGCAAACGTTCAGGCTCGTTTTGAGAAGATGCAGGCAATACCGGAACTGGATTGCTATACATTCTCTAAGTTGTATTATGAAGCTGCAAGAGTCGGATCAAAAATCCGCACAAACGCGATTACAAGGGCTAACATCCTGGATGATTTTGACGATAACTGCGAGGCGTTTGAGAATCTTGGCGTCCCGTTGTCCCGTTGTGTCCTCTACTGTACCGCGGCTTATAGAAAAGAGCTGAAAAACGCGGAGGGAATACACCGCACGCTAACAGTTAACAGCAGCAATGCCCTTGACCGCAGGGTACGTTCCATGGATGATTTAGGCGCGATCATAACAGTGCCCCTTGAGAGATTTAAAACGGCGTATGACTTCACGGAAGGCTATCAGGCAGATGCAACCGGGAAGCAGATCAACTATATGTTGGTTGATCCGGAGGCCCAGGTATCCCGGGTGAAATACTCGTACATTAACACTTTCACCCCTGGCCATGATTCCCGGACCACGGACTGTTATCTGTACCAGAACCGCAGGTACAACGGAACATTTGCGCTTGACCAGGAACTTGAAAAAGCTTGTATCATCAACAGGGAGGCGTAATTATGAAAGCTAAGAAAGAGAACAAAATATATCAGATTAACGAAGAAATGAAAAAGCGTTATCTGGAAGAGGGGTATGATATCTACGGTGATGATGGGGAGCTGTTAGAACACTCCCCGAAAAAGAAGATCACTTTCGCAGAGCATGAAAAAGCAATTAAAACCTTGAAAGATGAACTGGAAGCAACATCTGGCGAGGTCAATTCTGGGACATCCGGTGTGTTTGAAATGCTCAAAGCCTACGCGGCATTGCTTGGCGCCGACATAGGAAACGCTACATCCGTCAATGGGATAGTGAAGAAGATTAAGGAATTCAAGCCGGAAGGCGGTGCGTAATATGCCCCTTGAATCCTATGCAACTGCGGAGTATTACAGGGAAACATACGGCGGCAGTACCATCCCGGATGATGAACTGAACCGGGCGCTAAATCAGTCCAGCAGACACATAGATTCCCTGACCTACAACAGGATTGTAGGCCGGGGATTTTCTTCACTGACACCATTTCAGCGGGAGATTATCAGTGGAGTAGTCTGCCAGCAGGCTGACTTTGAATATGAGAATGCAGACGAGATCAGCACGATCTTATCAAGTTACAGCATTAACGGCGTGTCGGCGCAGTTTGGAAGTTCGTGGAACGTCTTTACGGACATGGGAATTGCTATGAAACGTGATGTATTCGCGCTGTTGTCCCAGACAAGCTTGTGCTGCCGGTTAGCGAGGTGAGATTATGAGATATCCGTGCTTAGTGCCCAAGAAACTATGTAAGACTGATATCCGTGTTGTGCTCCACCGTGAAGGACTTTCTGAGGACGGCGGCCCACTGATATGTTTTGATGCGGTACTACAATGTAACTATCAGGATACTACGAAAACAGTGCTGACCGCTGAAAAAAAGCTTGTGCAATTGAACGGCATTGCATTGTTTCCGGGGGATATCGCTCCCGAAGTGGATAATATAAGCGGTGGTACGGCAAATGTGTACGGGGTACAGCGAACCATATTCACGGGGACAAAAGCGCGTAATCCTGACAGCACTGTTAATTATTGCGAATTGAGGTTGATCTGATGGATGTGAAAATAAAAATCACGATTGACAAAGACGCACTAAAGACCTTGCAAGATGCTATCGAGCCGTCTCTACAGCAAGCCGCGGAAGCCATGAAATCTCAAATTGTTGCAGATCAGGTAGTACCAAAAGAAACCGGCGAGCTGGAACGCAGCGCATTTGTCCGGAAGCAGAAACGCAGCAAATATCAGATCGTTTATGACGTTCCGAAAGCGAGGAGGTTATACTGGCATCCGGAGTACAATTTCCGACAGGATAAAAATCCGAATGCCCGGGGCATGTGGATGCAGTCTTATATTGACGGAGACCGTAAAGACTATTTTAAAAAAGCGTTCTCTATGTTCTATAAGCAGAATACGAGAGGGGTGGTAAAGTGACGTTGTCAGATGTAAAAGATTACCTTAAAGCTCATATTGATTGTGGGCGGTGGTACGTTGGAAAGATTGATGGCAATCAGGAGCAATGTATAGGCATATACCCCACAGCCCCTCCGGCTCCGGTCATTGCTATAGGAGGAGTCAAGAATACCTCATATGCCATGAAGGCAGTGTCTGTACTGATCCATTGGGGATCAAGCTCCACGCCAGCGGAGGAAAAGGCTCAGGAGGTATTTGACCTCCTGTATGGACAGAATCCGGTAATTGGCGGAAAAGAGGTTGTGATGATCGATTTCCGTACAGCAGAACCCATGGGGGTAGGTACGGACAGCAAGGGTATCTATGAATATGTTATTAACTGTGTGATTTATTTTAGGAAAGGTCAGGTAAAAATATGATAAGTTTAGGTGTATTTCCCGTTTACGGGGTAGTTTTTAGAATCGGTACAAAAGGGAAAACTAGTACCGAAAGTGATATGGTGGAGATCGCTGACATGGAAAGCTTTGAAATTTCCATTGATGGCAGCGTAGAAGAATGGACTTCTATGACTACCAGCGGCTGGGGCAGCGCGTTAATGACGGGCAAAAAGTTTTCTGTGGGCTTGAAAGGGAAGAGGCACATAGGTGATCCCGGAAATGATTATGTCGCAAATGTAGCCTGGAAGGACGGTCTTGACTGTAGCACAAAGGCAGATGTCACTTTCCCAGACGGCTCAAAATTGGAATATAATTGTGTGTTGGATGTAAAGGCGTTGAATGGCGGAGACTCTACCAGCGTAGCGCCGTTAGAGTTTGACATGATTGGTGATGGCAAACCGGACTATACACCGGCAGCTTAAGGGAGGGAATTTTAATGGCAAAATCATACGATATTGTAAACAGGATGAACAGCATCCGTGAAAAGTCAGTAGTTAGAGTTGACGATACTCACGAATACAAAATCAATACAAGCAAAAGTGCGGTACTCTTCATCCGGGCGATAAGCGAGGACAAGGACAAAGACGAGTACGATATGATTGACGGCGTTGTAAAGGTTGCTCTGGGAGACGAAGCAGCAGAGTATATTGATAGCCTGAATCTACCTGTCGAGGGCTACGCACTAATCTTAAATGTAATCTTCGCCGCGATCGATGGCATTACGCTTGAGGAGCTTGAAGAGAAGGAGCAGGAGAAAGCCGAAAAAAAGTAGACGGCTCCTGGTATGATGTTTTTGAGGACTGGGAGTTAATAGAGGCATCCTTTGCACAGCAATACCATATCCGGCTTATCGAAGAACCAGAAATGGATTGGAAAGAGTTTTGTACACTGCTTGCCGGTATCATGCCAGAAACGCCACTAGGCTCTATTGTTGGCATCCGTGCGGAAGAGGATAAGGACAAGTTAAAATATTTTTCAAAAGATCAACACCGGATTAGAAACGAATGGAGATATAACCACAACCCTGTTGATCGGATGTCGGAAGAGGATAAGAAAGAGCTGGTAAAAAGAGCACAGGATATATTTGCAAAAGCCTTCACGTAAAGAGGGCTTTTTTCTGTGCGGAAAGGTAAAATTATGTCCGAAAGCGTAGGAAAGATAAGTCTGGACCTTGAAGTACAAGGCAGTCTGGAATCCCAGATTATAAAAGCAGCAGAAAATGTAGGGAAGCAGCTTAGAAATGCTATTAGTGGCAAGGATATAGCCGATTTTTCAGATATGGGAAAATCAGCGGATAAAGTTGCCGATAAGATAGAAAAAACCATGACTGACACATTCCACAATATAGATTCTCAGGTGGAAAAGCTTGGCGCGAAAATAGACAGTGTCTTAACTAAAGCAATGGAACGGTTTACGAAGGCGAGCGGCTCCATTCCTGACGCTTCTGATGTCGGTAAGACTAATGATGCTGCATCATCGGGTACAAGTACAAGAGGACCGCCCACAGTAAAAATGCCAAGTATTAAGCTGGATCAGACCGCGGATATGCTTAATCAGCAGATGGAGCATATAAACCAAGTTATTGAAAATGTAGGGAAACAGATTGATATCCACCAACAGAAATTGGACTCACTCAAAGAAACATACAGCCGGACTTTTAGCGAAGAAAAGAAAATAGGAATCCAGGAACAGATCGTTAAAACAGAAGGCTCTATTATAGCGCTAACCGGTAAGATGGAAACCCTTGGATATCAATATGATGCCCTGGGACAAAAGGCATTAAACCTAAATAGCGCACAGCAGAGTATCAACAACGTAAAACCGCAGCTTGATATGAGCGGAATTACACTGGGGACAGCGCAGGCTACAAATGTAGTCAGTACTCTAAAAGCTCAGATAGGCGCTCTTGGGAGAGTAGCCGGTGAGGTGGCTGGTAATGCCTTACGGGGATTCTTCAATGTAATAAAAAGTGGCGCAAACAAAATTCCGGAAATCGGGAAAAAAATACAAAGCCTTGCAAGCAGGATAAGGAGCGCAGGCAATTCCGGAAATCAAGCCAGTGGAAATTTTCAGAGGATGTTCACGACACTTTTAAAATATCGTTTGATCCTCCCGGCAATTACCAGGCTGTTAAGAAATATGTTCAGCAGTCTGTGGAAATCCCTCAAGACTAATGAGGATTTCGCGGCATCACTGAACCAGATTAAGTCTAACCTGCAAGTAGCATTCCAGCCCATTTATCAGGCTATACTGCCAGCGCTTAATGCTTTTATGTCGGCCCTGGCAAAATTGACGGGCTATATTGCAGCCCTCACAAGCAGCTTGTTTGGGATGTCCTTGCAAGCCAGTGTTTCAGCCACGAAAAGCTTGAATGCTGCAAAAGATGCAGTAAGCGGTTACGGATCAAGTGCAAAGCAAGCGGCAAAGGATGCACTGGGCTTATTTAGTTTCGATGAATTAAACACCTTGCCGAAGAAGGATGATAGCAGCGGCGGTGGTGGAGCCTCTGGTACTGAAATAACCATGCCGGAACTTGGCAACTCCGCGGCGGTTATTGATGGATTTGCCGCAAAAATACGAGAGGCATTTCTCAACAAAGATTGGGAGGAATTAGGTTCTGTTATCGGTTCAGCACTCAACACGGGGATAGCTAAATTTGCCGATTTTGTGGACTGGGACCGTGTCGGTGGAAAGATTACGGCAGTCGTAGACGGTATCACCCGTACCCTTAATAGCCTGGTATCATCTATTGATTGGAATCTGCTTGGGACTGCAATCGGCAAAGGTGCCAACACGGTTGTTAATACGCTCAATCTCTTGATTACAGGCGTTGACTGGGGAAATATTGGGGCATCGTTAGCAAATGGCCTTAATGGTCTTGTTAATGAGGTAGACTGGGGTAACCTGGGCTCTCTATTAGGCAAAAAATACATGATCCTGTGGGATACTGCTCACGGATTTGTAACTAACCTTGATTGGGGGAGTATAGGCACATCACTGGGAGAAGCGCTGAACGGAGCAATACAATCCATCGACCTTGCAAAAATAGGCAGTACGATAAGTACCGCGGTTCTGGGCCTGCTTGATATGTTAGCAACAGCTATCAAGACAGTAGACTGGTACGGTCTTGGGAAGAATGTTGCTGCCGGGCTTGCTGCAATAGACTGGACCGGCATAGTAAAAAATCTGGCCGGACTGATCGGGAAAGCAATTGGTGGACTTGGTTTGCTACTCTGGGGGGCTATAGAAGACTGCGTAAAAGCCGTAGGAGATTACTTTAACCAGAAGTTTGAGGAGTGTGGCGGCAATGTCGTTTTGGGGTTACTAAAGGGCATATGGGATGGACTGGTTGGAATCGTAACCTGGCTATATGACAATGTTGTAGCGCCGATCGTAAACGGTATCAAGGAAATGTTTGGAATCCAGAGCCCATCAACGGTATTTGCAGAAATCGGAAGTTTTATGATAGAGGGATTGATGCAAGGAATTTTGGCGCTGATAGCCGGGGTATCCGAACTTTTTGTAAATATGTGGGACAACGTAAAGCTTATTTTTGATACAGCCATTGCATTAGTCCAGGACTTGATAAACACTGGATTTACGTTCATACGAGATAATATTGACGAAATACTGTCAACTATAAGAGAAATTATTACAAACGTGTGGACTGGAATCAAAAATACCATTTCTACAACTATTAACAACATTAAGCTGGGAATATCAACGGTCCTTAACTCTATCCGGTCTTTGTGGAGCAACATCTGGACCGGCATGAAAAATACTGTGGTCAACATCTTTAACGGAATTTGGAGCGGAATCAAAAACGTAATTAACAAAATCCTGAGCGGCGTGGAGTCAATGGCAAACGGTGTTGTACGCGGCATCAACGGTATGATAGGAGCACTTAATAACATCAAATTTAGCGTCCCTGACTGGGTTCCCGGTCTTGGAGGTAAATCGTTCGGCATTAACATACCGTCCATGTCAGAGGTACACATACCCAAATTAGCCCAGGGTGGTTACACAAAGCCCAACACGCCACAGCTTGCCATGATTGGCGACAACCGGCATCAGGGTGAAATTGTAGCGCCGGAAGACAAAATATATGAGGTGAGTTTCCGGGCCATGACAGATGCCATGAAGCCGCTGTTATCTGTATTGACATCCCTTGCCTCACAACGTGTAGATGGCGCGAACGGGGAAATAAAACTGTATGTATCTGGTGAGCTTGCTCCGCTATTCAGATGGCTGAAAATCGAACTGGATAAGACAGGCAACTTGATAGGGAATAATTTTGAGGTGGTGCAGTCATGATTAAACTGGACGGAAAAGAGTACAAAGTAGAAGTTACAGAACTGGGGCTTGATGTTGAGTTTATGTACAAGTACGCGGAACGTACTGAAAATTTTGATTTGCAGTATGAACTGGGAGCTGTGTTTTTTAACCAGTCCCTGACATTCGGCGTACAAAATACAGAAAATGAAGATTTTACAGCCCTATTCAAACTGTTATCCACAAAAAGCAGCGTGGACAAAGGAACCGGGCACAACCTGGAAATATGGACACCTCTGGGGAAGATGACATTCCTGATGTATCCCAATAAACTGTCACTAAACCTCAAAAGAATTGACTTCGGACGGGGAACAACATATTGGTCAGAATTTAATGTGAAGTTTATTGCCGTCAAACCGATGGAAAGTTGGTGATCGAATGAGGACAACATACCCGGAGGCACAGTTCAACTTCGTTGACGTGACAGCTCTCAGGGACAGTACAGCGGTATCAACAGCGGTTAAAGACTTCTCAATACCTGCATTGTTCCGCGAAGATGCCCGGCAGGTTCTGTATGGAACTGTGGAACTTAATCAGTTTGTGCTGGATGGCAGCCGGGAGATATTCCCCATCACTCCGGACGATATACCTTTTTGGAGTGATGAACTGTCGGACTCTTACGGTCAGTATGTCAAAAATCCAGTGCTTGAGGTGAATTTTACCGGAAATCACAGCAGTATCGGGCTTAATCTGTATTTTGCGGAGGATGTACCGGCAGAAATTTTGATTACCTGGTACACGCTGTATGGTACGCGTCTGATCAGTGCAACTTTTTATCCTGACAGCAAGGAATATTTTTGTCGTCAGAACGTCAAGGACTATGGCAAGATCACGATAGAGGTTGTAGCGTCCTCCTGGCCGTACCGTTATGCTAAGATGAATTACGTTGAGTATGGTCAGATGTGGACGCTTTCACGGGATAAGCTTAAGACAGCATCTGTGTATGAGGAGATCGATCTGACAAGCGCAACATTGTCTATCAATACAGCGCAGATAGAGATCATTGATACTGCAAATGAGTTTGCTCTGTCAAATCAAAACGGGCTATGGAAATCCTTGCAGAAAGAGCAGGAAATACAGATTGTCGAGCATATAAACGATAGGAAAGTTGATTGCGGTACATTCTTCATGGATACCTGGGAGTCATCCGACAACAGTATCAGGTTTTCACTGATCGATCTGATCGGCATCATGGATAAAACAAAGTTCTACGGAGGCACAATCTACAATGGTGTGAAAGCAGGTACCATCATAGACGCTGTAATGACCTCGTGTGGCGTCACAAAGTATACAGTGGACAAAGATGTGTATGACACTGTTTTAAGTGGCTGGGTGGGAATACAGAGCCACAGAGCAGCATTACAACAGGTAGTATTTGCGTGTGGTGCAGTGGCTGACTGCAGCCGGTCCGATCGGATTAAAATATACCGTCCAGATCGGCACGTAAGTTATGCTATTGGGCTCGATCGTAAATTTATGGGTACTAAGATTACCCCGGACGATTACATATCAAGCGTATCTGTAGCCTATAAACAGTACTCGTTATCATCTGAGGTCAAGGAAATAAGTAAGAGCGTCCGGCCTGCTGGTGACAATCGGATTGAGTTTACAGAGCCGTATCTCGCAAGCAGCATAGTCATATCTGCCGGTGTGATAAAAGAAGCCAGGACTAATTATGTCATAGTCACAATGACGGCAGAAGCAGAGTGCATCATCACCGGCCAGAAATATGAGGCCGTGGAAAACGCTTGCACTGCATCTGTACCGCTGTTGGAAGCCGGTGAAACAGAAAAGTCAAAAACTTACGGCGCGTGCACCCTTATGGATGCCAGGCGCGCAAGGAAGGTAGCGGAATACATCCTGGACTATTACCAGCTACGGCAGATCGTGGACCTGCGGTACATCAACGATGGTGAGGGCGTTGGTAACTGGTGTGATATAGCATCCCGTGACGGACACTCCACCACAAGTATAACCAGCCAGACACTTGACCTGACGGGCGGTAATCTGGCAACAGCTAAATGCCGGGGATACAGCAGGACCGTAACCAGTTATTACTTCGCAGGTAATGAGCTATACGCCGGGGAGGAGGGGGTTATTTAATGAACAGGCCTGAAATAAAAGCACTGACAATCACAAACCCTATCAACACTAAAAGCACTATTACCATAACGGTGACGGCAGAAGACGTGGTAATTATCTTCGAATCAGATATAAATTATGCGAGGGCTTCCGGATATGAAGTCTATGCAGGAGAGGGTAAGGAACTGATTTAATGGCAATTACAAAAATAAGAGTTAAACTGAACGGAACCTGGACCACGTTGACCACCGCGAACAACACAGGGACTGGGAGCGTAACAGCACCCTCCACAACGTCATATAATCTGTCAGGCGGCTACTATCCGGTGGAAATAGAGCTGACTAACGATGCCGGGACAGTAAAAACATATGACTCCACTGACGCAACGTGGGGCAGCATCTTACGGCTGATTGTCAAGGAGACCATCAAGCCGGTCATAGCGATAACATCCCCGTCAACCGGGGCGTATGTAACTAATAATAAGCAGCCTGTAGTCTTTATGGTGACGGATGAGACCTCAGGCAGTGGCGTGGACCTGACTACCGTAAAACTTAAGATAGACAGTACAACCTACTCATACAACAGTACAGGGATGACTTATGCAGCCATCACTAATGGATATCAGTTTACGTACACGCCTCAGGCAGCCCTTGCAGACGGAAGTCACACGTTAACGGTCAATGCATCTGACTATGACGGTAATGTAGGAACGGCAGTATCATCAACGTACACAGTTGATACAGTGCCGCCAACGCTTAATGTATCGTCCCCGGTAGCCGGGCTGATAACAAATAACAAGAGCGTGCCAGTAACGGGCATAACAAATGATGCAGTATCCAGTCCTGTGACCGTTAAAATCGCGCTTGGTGGAGTTGATCAAGGTACTGTATCCGTGGGAGCGGATGGCGGTTTTTCCAAGGCGCTGACAATGGCAGAGGGTACTAATACTATTGTAGTGACCGCAACAGATGCAGCAGGCAAGTCCAGCAGCGTAACCCTGACCGTCAAGCTGGACACCTCTGTACCGAAGATCACGGCAGCAAGTTTCACTCCAAATCCGGCGAATGCCAGCGCGAGTGTAGCGATTGCTCTGACGGTTGAGTGATGGAGACAATTACAATAGAACTGGGAAGCGATATCGTCTATGCAGCAGGGCACATTAATGATATTGCTATAGTATTCGAACAGGATTCACTCAACCGGTCCCTATGGAAAGCTTGTGTGGATGCATCAGAGGACAGTATATACCGCATATCGCTAGAAATCTATGACGAAGCCGGGAACCGCACAGTATACAATGACGCGGTTGAGTACGTCCTCCCCGTGTTCGTCTACGATCGGACACAAGGGGATGTTGACCGGGTAAATGAGCTCCGGAGTATCGGGTGGGATAACCTGGCAGAAGGGCAGCGGAAAGAATGGTTGTCAGGGCTTAAGGGCTGCCTGAATACCTCTGATCTGAAACGTATTGAGAACGCTATATTTGTTGTAGCACAACTTCTTGAGGCAGACATACAGACCAACAAAGACAATCTGCCGATGATACCCAATACGCTGTATTTTCAACAGATGCTTGATAACGTGTCCGAATTGAGGGCAGAGGGATTTCTGTATGTAGATACTCCGCAGGTACCGGCGCAACCATTAAACACTTTCCAAAAGGTAAATGACGTGGAAAGGATACTGCACGACATCTATATGATCTACAACGCAAACAACAGTAGCTTCCATTTTGCAGGAAGTGAAATCTATGCCGGTGAAGAAACCGGGCTATTAATGTAGGAGGATAACACAATGGCATTCACGAAAAAGACTTGGAAAAATAGGAAATCAGAGTACCCGGCACGGAGGGTACTCACGAAGGAGAACGGAACGACTGAGATCGTGACGGTGGCAAGGAGTGAGGGGATCATAAGTGAGGAAGGGGACGCGTTTTCCGATGCCAACATGAACGATCTTGAGACCAGAATAGAATCTGAATTTACTGTGATAAACAGCAGTTTAGGTGTTGTTAATAGTATATCAGTGCAAGGTAATACACAACCAAATGTGATTTATACGCTTACTGGTATGTTGACTCTACCACCTGGTTTATATCTCGTATTATTACACCTAAGTAATATAGAAATAGACAATTTGAATTTTATGCGTATAATACTAACGCAAAGCGGTTCTGAAGTAACAACCACTTACAATCTTAACGGAAATAATATTATACAAATTTTTGATATGTCAAAAACAACTGTCAATTTTGAAGTATTTGCACAGGTCAATACCAAGAAAGCTATTGAAATTACATATAATGGCGCATTAAACTATTTAACCGCAATACGAATAAAATAGTCAAACACTATAAAAAGCTATTTAATTGGGATTATGAGCATACACACGCGATATGTCCCCCCACTTATGAAACCGTTAACTCTAACTAAATTGTGACCGTTTGGCATACTTGCTACGCCTACGTTATTTGCATCAGTCGCAACAAAGCAAGCCATTGGCACACAATAAGCATCTACATTTTGTGTAAAACCAACAGCAACAATTCCAGTATACATACCGCCGCCACCATATACAAGTGAGGTGCCAAGTGTCACGCTATATGTGCGAAGTTCGAATCCTAACCTACTGTCAAGGTTAACTACGGTACCATATAAGTAATCTATACTGCTGTTTATCACAATAAAGGAGGTGAGGAAATTGGACTACGTAACGCTATTAAAAGCTGCCGGTGCAGCCATTACTGTAATCTTTACGGCAGTCACCGCTAGCCAGCGGGAAAAGAAACTGAATCATGAACCAGAGCCAAGAGCCAGATAATTTCCTTTCCGGAAAGTCTGGCTTTTGTAATAAAAAAGAAAGAGAGGATTAATTTAATGGAAAAGGTAACATCAATCAAAACGATTGTGCTCGCTGTCACAGGAGGTTTAGGTGGGTTGATCGCACAGGCTTTAGGGGGTTGGGGAAATGATATCCAGGCATTACTCATATTTATGGGTATTGATTTTGCAATGGGACTGGCTATTGCTGCTTTCTGGCAACAGAGCAACAAGTCAGAGAGTGGAGCACTCAATAGTATAAGTGCCTGGAAGGGCCTTGTGCGCAAGGGGGTAACTCTGCTGGTAGTAATTGTAGCCAATCAGTTAGATGTGCTCCTGGGGCTGCAATATATCCGCACGGCGGTT
>Ga0153947_1000111_pt1 | contig 35816 bp, 56 predicted proteins | sample TSNJ031MetaG_FD_104697 | JGI IMG/M metagenome (GOLD analysis project Ga0153947, IMG submission 104697) | Attine ant fungus gardens microbial communities from New Jersey, USA - TSNJ031 MetaG | ecosystem: Host-associated > Fungi > Mycelium > Unclassified | place: USA: New Jersey, Wharton State... | reverse complement strand
TTCTCTAGGCAGCAAAAGCTTTCGTCTCCTTCGTTCGCGCGTATTCAAAGCATGAAGCATCTTACATCTTCCGCATTAAAGATCTCGATCTCGTTGGTACTGCCCAAAGCTTCAGCTTGCTTCGACTACCCAAGATGCCAGAGCTCCAAAAAATTAACAAGAACAACTGGTCAGACGCCACTGTAGACGTGAGTTTCTAACCCATCAAAGGACGTGTTCATCTTTATATAGCTCACCCTCCCTGTTTAGTGGGATAATTATGCATATGCCAATAAAGCCCAGGAAACGAAACGTCTAGCTACAAAAATGGTTGATCAGGAAACGCTCAATAAGGAACATGAGAAAGCCAGACAGGAAAGAGTGAATAAGAAAAAGGCCAACACCTCGTGGAGCGAACAGACGAACAGAAAGGAGGAACGAGACAAACGTCGGGAAAAGCGGGAAAAGAAGAAAAATTGGCTCAAGGAACAGCGGTCAATGGAAGCTGCAACGCCAGACAATACCTCTAACAAGCGGCTACATTCAGAACTCATAGATAGAAAGAGCGATGAGGACGACTGGGATGATCTTGCCAAGGAGGAAAGGATGGCAAAAAAACTGCGCAAAGGAGAAATATCACAGCAGGACTTTGATACTACCTTTGCAGATCTGTAAACTCTACTAGTTGGATTCTCATGCTTGACTAGAATTACATATATTGTCAAGAAAAGGTTACAATCAAGTGATACATCACAGTAAGTGAAAAATGTGAACAATAATCCAATGAATAGCGGTCAGAATGCAAACTTTGGGATTAGTCAAGGGCTAAGATTACGTTTTTTTACTGCTGCTGGTTAATTCGTCTAACTCGTAAAGCAGGGCGCATCTCAAAAACAGATTATATCAGATCAAATAGAACACAAAATAACGTAGCGAGCGACTCACCAATTCAACAAATACAGGTAAAAGTTGAGGAATATGGACCAATTCAGGAGGTTTTATCGAACTCTCCTTCTTCTTTCTATCAACCGCTTTGTTGACTTGCGGTGGCGAATGACGCTGCAACCGACTTCTTGGATGATTCGTCCGACTCGGTGAACCAGAGGGTGGTGGTGGTGGTAGAGGCTTGGACAACGATGATCTCACAAGAATCGGTGCGGCCGTTTGTGGTGTACTCGGTAAAGGGGGAACAGGAGGCACAGCATCGGCAGTTTGTTTCCGAGAACCGAGGGAAGTTAACGACTTCATACGTCTGAGCGACAACGATCGTCTGATAGTTGGCACTGGTATCGAAATGAAAGAAGTCGACGATGAAGATGCTGGCAGATTTTTCAACAGGGTTTGATGGGTGGCAGGTCTCTTCATCAGCGGAGGTGTCACTGTAGATACTGCTTTCATGCCGAGAGCCTGCGGTCGGACATGGACATGAGTCGCAGGGGCTGAGCGTGGTTCCTCCTCCCTGCTTCTTGAAATTATGCTGTCTTCCTCGCTCTCACTATCCTCACTGCTCGTGCCTTCCTCATCAGTGGAATGATCATCATCGCTCGAAGTATATTCATCGTCAAACTCATCCGATTCCTCAGCAGCGACATCCAACGCATCTCCATCTGCCAACTCTCCAAAATTGATCTCTCCGAGAACGTTGTTAACCAAAGTCTGGGTTGCCTCATCTTCAGCATCAGCGTCCCGTTGACCCTGAGCATTCCCAAATCGTCGACGGAGTTTATCCTCATACATCACCTTCAACTTGAAGTGATACATCGCAACCTCGTCCACCTCCAACAAAATATTCGTTCGCTCTAATCCTGTGTGGGGAAGCAGAAACTCTAAACTCAAAGGATCACCAAGACCTTCGCGTACGACAGTCAAGAACATTTCGACCCATTGCATGAGACTGTTGAATAGTCCTTCGCCTTTGGAATGAACTTTGTGAACAAAGTAGTAAAAGGATTGTTCGTGCCGCTGGATGAGGTCAATGAACGCTTGGACAGTATGGCTGGGGTCGCTCTGTATCACTGACAAATCGCATCAGGATTATCGCACCCAAAAAACCATTCGATGGCCAAAACCTACTTTCTTCTACCTGCTCTACTGTTCTAATAAGATCGTTAATAAAATTTTGCAAATCACTTAACGAATCTGCAATACTAGCAGCCCGGTAAACCTGAGCCAAAGGAGAATAAAATATAGTAATAATATCCTTGAGCAATTCAGCAGTAAAGCCCTAAACAAACAATCGACTTTGTCAACGCTTTTCCTCAAAATATTAAAAACGGGAAACCACCGACTTCAAATATAAGATCAATCAGCATCTCTCTATCCCGTAGTCTTGTATAGAGAAACGCGAGGACTTTGAGATCCTCTAACAACCACGCATCCTCGTTTTGTGGACCGTCATCATCATCCGAATCAGCTAATGATTCGCGATGTTTCAAGTATTGTGCATGCGCCTTGTGCGCTCTAGCAACTCTATGCATTTGAGGCCTCGAAAGCGCCGGCTGTTCCCCAGATCGAAGAATGACCACAAATATGTTCATCTTTTCTGCAACTATCAAACACAAACAACTGATGATATGGATAAAGATCAAATACGTCGAGCAACTTACCTGAATCGGCTTTAAACATTTCTTGGATCTCTGGGGATGCGTATACAAACTGTCGGACCTTGTCGCACATAACGGGGTCATCAACTTTGTCTTTCACAGCTTCAATCTCCTCGTGCAACTGTTTTACTTCCTCCGTTAACGAACCGGTAAACATCCTAAATGGCCGAGTCAAAATCAGCAAGCGCATTCATCACCACTCGGAGAAATTGGCTTTACCTCTGCAATAAACTCTTGCCACCGAATGGCTGAGCAAGAAAAAGATCCAAGACACCTTTGAGTTATTGCGTTGTGAGCCTGTCTTGCAAAGAAGATCAAATACCGGGCAAACTTACTCCTGATCATGCCGATAGGGTTACTTATCTTAAGCGCGGCCTTGAGCATGAAGTATGGCATAAGCCCGTGAACTCTTTTGAGCGCAGCAAGTGTCTCTGATGCATTGTCGGAGGCCACAAATTGCTGAAACGCCGTCGATGCGAGCCTACATGGCTTCTATTAGAAATCACAGACAGCGAAATCAATAGCCAGTTTACGAAATTCGTGCCCATTCAGTGACAGCTTGATAGTTGGGTGGAAGGTCTCGAATATTAGGTGTCACTTTAATGATTCCAAATACGTTCGTCAACCCATCTAACCAATTAACGGGTAGAAATTTTTAGTTTTAAGGTTACGATGACCAAGGGCAATCGAAAACCCACTTTTACCCATTATATCACCTTTGACACTCTTCAAAGCATCCCGCAACGCATCGACACGGCCCGCAATCTCTTTGGCAAACTTCTTCCGACCATCTTCTCGAACTCGATCCGCCTCCTCTCGCCTCTTGGCATCCTCTATCTCCTCGTTTGTCAAGGTGATCGGATCACTGAGCAGGAATGATCTAAACACGGGTGATGACAACACAGTCGGCGATGCCATAAGCGTATGAAGATATGAACGAAGAGTTAAGCGATTCTTCTCTCTCGCTAAACGAGACGTGGGTTCGGGAGCAGTCGGAGGATCGTAAGAGTCGTTTTCGCTTGACATCGACTGACGTGGAAGGCTTGGTGTAATAGGACTCGTAACAGTGATATGCGTCCTGTCCTTCTGAGGTGGCGATTTGATAAGTTCCTCGGGATGTGCTTTTGTAAGCTGATGATAATCGCAATTAGAAAAAGCAGTTCCAGATTTCAAGAAGGTAGAGTCAGTCACTTCAGTTGCCAAAGTCCTAAAGTCCCCATAACGCCGTGAGACATATACATCCTCATACCGCGATCTTCTAGTCCTTATCACAAATTCCTTGCGTGAAACAACCAAATAAGATACTTTCACTACAAAAAAACTGATTTTCCAACTCACATCATGAACCCGACTCCTCACTCTACCCTTATCTACGACCGTCCTCACACAGACCACATTGATATCAAACCAGGCCATATCCTTCTTCACCCTCCTTTGCCTCCTCTTCGTCAATGCTTCTAATCTATCCAGATCAACCTGCGTCAATCTAACCACTTCCTCTCTCTCAACCAATCGTGTTGCAGAACCAAAAAACAAACTCAAATTCTTCTCAGCCTTCTTCAACACTTTCTTCCTTGTAGCTTGTTCACCCTTGCCCTCACCCTCATCATCCTCACTCAACACAGACGAGGCCGACAAATTACGTGAAATCATACTCGCCACAAACGGCTGCAACTTTTGAGAATAAAAGTCCTTGGGGGCAGAAGCCATAAACGGGAACGTCAGCACGAATTGCTGAAAGATGTAGCGTAAAAAGGGCATATCAAGCACAGGCGCATCTTTCGGTGGAGAGCTAAATGGTCGTCCCAGATACGACAATGTGGACACGTTCGGCCAGTGCGGGTTGGCAGTCGTGATAGCAGCCAACTCTCGCTCGAATTGAAGTTGGACAAGTGATTTCTTCAAATAGTGAGCGCGCAGAGGAGTGAGTTCATCAGACTGGTGGACATGTAGTGATTCTATAGGGTTTGTCGCAACAGATTTTGGATGAGACGGTGTGTTCTTTGTATGATCGTCGTCGTCTTTGTCCTTTCCTTGATGAGAGTCCACTAGCACGGGCGTAACTTGCTGTATGGATGACCCACGGGGACTCTGCGACCGCTGAGGGGAAACCGTGTCCAAATTATGATTCACCATCGCACTCTGCGTCGAAACAATATAGCCAGGCGCCGGTGGTATATTGCGAGTGGGTTTTGGTGGAAGCCTAAGACTCGAGCAAGACCGATAGACTGGGTATTGGGGAGTCGAGGGATTGTCCTGGGTAGGGGAATGGGACAGCGAGGCAGTCATGGGAGTCAGAGGGAGAGAGGTAGAATCCGGCAATGAGTCAGGCATGGATAATCGGAGACAGAATAGAGCCTCCTCTCTTGCATAGACGTCAGATTATGTAACATCCTATAATCTATTAATACAACTTATTGCTGCTGCGCCCCTGACGCACTCCATCTCGCCCCCCAGCTGGTGAAAAACCGCAGCAACCATATCGGCTTGATTCCAGAGTGTTCAACAACACCCTCCTCTGTATCATCTGGTGAAGGCGGAGGCCGAGTCAGCACCGATCCTACAACATCCACTCGGTTTTCCTCCTCTGCTTCTTCCTCTGTTCTCCCTAGATAATCCACCAACCTCCTTTCACCATCCAGTTTCCATTGCACACGATCATACATTCCGTGTGCCCCATGTTTTCCTAAAGGTAGTCTCCTTCCACCTGCTCCAAACACTTTCTCTCTCAACTCAAATACCTTTTTCCTTGAAAGTGATGCCGTGTGCCATAGTTCTGAGATGAGGAATTGAGCAGACTCGTACTGAAGTGTGTTCTTTGCCTGTGTGATGGAACTTGTTTGACGGATATGTTCGTCGATTTCCGAAATAACACGAGCCCGACGTTCAATCTCGGCAATGGCGTCTTTATGTGTCTCAAAGTCATCCTGAAATGACGAGTTGGTCTTTTGGAGGGACGAGGTCAGGATCTAGAATTCTTTGTTAGGATGAATTGAAAGTTGTATCCATAGCACAGCTCACTTCGAGACATGCAACCACATTTCGTAAATGCTCTTCTCGTCGGACCATGATCAGTACCTGGGCACAAAGTTCAACGTCCAGCTTCATCCGCTCGGGACTCAGGACTCTGATCGCACGCAAAGAATCGAGATCGTGATAGCTTCTCCTACCCCTCACATAAATGTCAATTCAAACACCGAGCGGCAGAACAACATACCTCCGAGCACGAAGCATCTTAGCACTTTTCGAGCTCCCCTGGTCACTTTCAACCTCCTTCTCTCTCCGTTTATCGGTCGTCTCTTCACCTTCATCCAGGTCATCATCAACACCCTTTTCCTCCCTCGTCTCATCCAAAGTCTCATTCACCCTCGCTCTCATTTTCCCTTTCCCCGACATCCAAAATCCTTCATCATTCCATGCACTTCTCACATCCGACCAACTCGAAACTCTCTGCTGCTGATGCACAGGTCTCATACTCTTCCCCCATTCCCTTTCTATAATTCCTAATCCAGCAAGCGATTTCGTCCTCCCTCCGACATCAAGCTCAAATGCAGGCTGTAGCGAAATGCTTGAAGGTGCAGCACTCGAATGCAATAACGATTGAGCTTTCATGGGCGGAGGGACAGCATAAGAACGTCCAAGTTCAGTCGTTGATACATCTCTGGATATATCATCAAATTTGAGGTCTTTGGGTAGATTCTGATCATCGAGCATAAATGGATTATGTCTGTACTCGCCTATTTTGTTCATCAAAATCCTTTTCAACACTGAACTGAAGAAATTCACTCACTGATCGGCGAACATGGGCCACTATCATCTAACGTTTCATCCTGTTCCAAGTCCCTTTGAAGGAATGATTGAAGACCGAACACCCTTGATGATAAAATAAAGCCTACCCGGATAAAAGTCCAGGGTGCAATGTCGGTGACTGTACTCTTGAAAGCACCAGTTTCGGATCCGCCTTGGTTGCTATGTCGCCAGAAACAATTTTCGAGCTAGGCGATTTCGAACCCAAGGACAACCTGTCCGTGGCACCGCGGCGTTTTGATAAACTACATCCAACATTAACTAGCATAGTTGGAAATTCAAAAAACTCACTCACCCAGTCCAACTCTCCAGTTTCCTTTGCATTTTCTCGCTCCACACACCACCAAAACTACCTCCAGGTCTGCCTTCTGTCTGAAGATCACTGTCTTCACCCTCTGTACCATCACTCCTGGCCTCATCTCCATCACTCAAAGCTCCGTGGAGGGATACAGGATTCGGTAAACCTGACAACTCCATGTTCTCAATTCTTTCCCGTTCCTTCTCCCATTCCCTCAATGCCACGATATCCGCCACACGTCCTGACCACAACATCGTGACCAATGCATCATGATCTCCGTTTGTTATCGAAGGCGGGACTACTGGCAGTCCAACAAACTGAGAGCTGAGTCTCCCACCCGTAACGCCAGAAGAACCGCCACCAACACTGATACTACTTCTTCCAAAATCAACACTGTCGCCACCTTTTGCGGATCCTCTTTTTCGTCTTGCACGTTTTCGATGATGCGATTTGTGGAGGATTGAAGTGACGAATCGTTTCAAATCGACATCTACGTCCCATATGTTCGCGGTACTGTTTGAAGCACCTGTAATACCACTGGCCCCACTGAGCAACAGATTTCCCATTCCTCTGAAAATTTGACCACCGCTGCTCCCAACGCTCAATTTCCCATCTGCTTCAGTACCACTCAACGTTGTAGCGGTAGCACCAGTGACACGGTCATCTCTGATTACATCCGCGCCATCACCATCATCATATGTATCTGTGATGGTTGAGGAAACGGCATTTGTTAAATCTTCTAGTTTTCCTTTGAGAGCTCGCTTGACTCTGCCTCTTTTTGGGATTCCTGAAGAGGTGCTAGGGAGGACTGAAGACGGCGATGTACTGACACCAGTGGGTGCACCGAGTACTGAGATGCTGTCCGCCTGAATGACGGTTGCTACACGTTTTGCGTAGCCGGATTCTATGAGGTCGACGAGTTCTCTTGTCAGAGGGGTGGGCACGGAAGACAGGTTTTGTTGTGAAATATGAGGGTGGAGAGGGATTTGAGCGTTGGCAAGTGGGGTGGACGTGATTGAGGAATCAGTGGGGAAATGGTGGGTATCACTTGTGAGATAAGAAGGGATCAGGGAAGAATGCGCAGAGGAGACATAAGAGGAGAGTGCTAGAGAGAAAGCGAGTGGGTGGAGAAAAGGATCTTTAGGAACAGGCTAGAGTGAGAGGAGTGAGGGAGCATGTGTAGGTGATGAGATGATGAACATACATGGACATGAGCAATCTTGTTGCGAATGGATAAGACAAGAGTGAGCAAAGCAGATATCAACATGGGATCTGGTATTCGTTCTGAAAGCTGAGTGGAAATAAGAAGGATAATTGTGGAAATGAAAAAGCAACTGACGTCGAGGGCTGCACGGGAATGGCCGATTTCGGTTATCCATTGCTGAATGGCTGATAGAGTAACATCACAGAGAAGACCATCGAGAAGGAGAGGAGCATCTGAGGAGGAGAAAGCTTGCTTGACATGATACATGCCAAACAAGGAGAGAGCAGCTTGAAGAAGCTTGACGAGTTCTAGGACGGTGGCATTGAAGAAGGGGAGGTCCTTTGTTTTGGCCTTGGATTGGAGAGCCAAGAAAGGGAGATGGAGGTCTGAGTGACAGGGAAAAGGAAGGGTAGGGGATAGGGAGAACTCTGGAATGAGGTAGGTGGATATGAAACGGTCCTTTGTTGAATCGCTAGGAAGAAGTGAGAGGGCCATTAGAAGGAAGGAAACAAGACGCACCTTGGTTCGTGGAGGGTGAGAGCGGAACGACCGCCACAACCCATGCGCAGGAGGTTAATATTGGTGTAGAGCTGATCCCTAGCGAGAAGGAAATTGCCATGTGGGATGTGTACGATGGTGTAGTCGGAGGGAAAGTAGGCGAGAGAGGTGACCATGAGGACGCCGGCGGGGGTCTGCAGCTCGGGTCAAAAACAGGGGGAGGGCTTAAAAAGGGAATAGACATGCCTGTTTTGGACGAGCACTGCCATCACGACGGAGATGGAGGAGTGCTTGCTGCCAGTGGGCAACTGCGTCCTTGTCGGAGAGGGATGCGGAGGGGGCGAGGGCGGCAACGGTTATCTGAGCGGAGATGAAGGTGCGGAACGCTTTTGGATGCGGGATGGACAGACCTTGTGGGACGGATCGCCGGTGTAGACGGTGAGGACGGTGATGGGGCGATTGCGTTGGACGATCCTGGAGCAAAGGGTCAAGCTTTGGGGCGGATGGAGAAGAGATGGACGGACCACTTCTCGACGGCATACAGCTGGTAGCCATCGACCTGGAGCTCGTCGTGGACGACATCGAAGGCGAGGGGAAGGCCGATCCACTCCTGTGCGGTATTGCGGACCTGTAGAGGAGGAGAGACCCTGGGAAGGAGGAGGCAAGAGGGCGGGGGAAGGGCGGCAGAGTAGGAGTTGCGAGGGGCCATGGGGGTGAGTAGGAAGGAGGTAAGATGACGTAATCTCAGCACGTGAGGGGATGGATTTTGCTTGAGTGCCTCTGACTGTGAGCAGCGTCTTTCTCTTCCTCTCTTCTGGTGATGAAGCGCAGGACGCCGCCAGACGAAGAGCCCGAGTCCCCGGAGAGTGTGGTTCGGGGTCCTGATTATGCACAGCTCGGGGTTCTGTGCGCTGCGTTGCTCTGTCCCCTCTGCCGCCTGCCTCTCCGCTGCCCCACCACTCTTGCCTGTGGTCACTCCCTCTGCGCCAGACATGTCGCCGACCCACCCGACCGACCATCCGGACGGCCGGCCGTGCCCTCCCTGCTTCCCCTCTGCCCCCTTCCCGACTGCTCTGCCACCTCTCGCCGATCCTCCGCTCCGTCCACCCTCCCTGCTTCCTCACGCGTGCGCTACCGGCCGGCACCTCCCACCGACAACGCCGTTCTCCCCGCCCCGCCCAAGACCGTCCCCGAACCACGGCCCGATGTCTCCCTCAACAAAGTAATTTCCCTCCTGCGTCACACAAAACAGGCACTTGAGGGAGGCTCAGAGTCCGACGCAGACGACGGGCGACCTCGCAAGCGACGCCGACATCAGAGTCCAGACGTCGATGGCGACAGCGATCTCCTTGCGCATCTCCAGCACCAGGCAACCCGGCACCGCACTGTCCGCCGCGACGAGCCTCTTCTCTCTTCACCGGGTCCAACGAGGGACACCATCCTGTCCCGCTTCCAGAAGGAGCTGCTTGCGGAGCTTACCTGCGAAATATGCTTCGTCCTTCTCTATCAACCGATAACCACCCCTTGTCAACATGTAAGGCTCATTTCCCCCCTTTAGACTCCTGATCGAATCCTTTCCAGACCTTTTGCGCCAAATGTCTCCAGCGATCTCTCGACCACAGTCCCGCCTGTCCCCTCTGCAGGCACGATCTCCCCGGCTTTCTTTATTTCCATGACCATCCCTTCAATAAAACCCTTCTTGCTATCAGTCCGTCCTCTCCTCACTCTCCTATTCTCCCAGCTTCTCATCCTCTTCACAGTCCTGCATTCTTTTCCCATGCTTTACACTGAACGCGCAGACGCTCTTGCCGCAGAAGAACGCGACGCCCGTCTCGATACCCCCATTTTCGTTTGTCAACTCAGTTTCCCCGGAATGCCCACTCTTCTGCATTTTTTCGAGCCAAGGTAATCCCCCTTTCTCTTCTTTCCTCCCTCTTTTTTCACTCCATCAGATATCGCCTCATGCTTCGCCGCTGCTTGGAATCCCCATCTCCTCGCTTCGGTATGATCATGGCCCCCAAGCCCGGTGCCGGCTCTCCCCTATCCGAATATGGTACCATGCTTGAAATTCGCAGTGTTCAGATGCTCTCTGACGGCCGTAGTATGGTCGAGACCTGGGGTTCCTTTCGATTTCGTCTCCTCGAACGTGGCACTCTTGATGGCTACATGGTCGGTCGTATCGAACGGCAAGTCAACCTGCTCCCCATTACAATCATTCATCACGTAACCACCCCTCTTTTTCCAGTATCGATGATTATCCTGAAGACTTGTCTGCTTCTTCCTTACTCTGCCCTCTACCCCCCGCTCCTACCCCGTCTCCCCCTTCTTCTGCATCCCCTCCACTTGTCTCGTCCGATCCCACCCCCCCACAAACAACGCCTAGATCCATCCCTGTACACCCAAACTCGCCATCAAATCAAGACCTCATGTCCATCTGCCAATCTTTCCTCGATCGTCTACGACAAGGAACAGCCCCTTGGGTTGTCCAGCGTCTCTCAAACACCGTAGGTGCCATGCCCACCGATCCTTCTGCTTTCTCCTTTTGGATTGCCCTCGTCCTTCCCATAGACGAATACGAAAAAGCCAAGTTGTTACCGCTACGAAGTGCCCGACTCAGATTATTGCTGTTGGTGCATTGGATTGAACAGTTAGATAATCAATGGTACGCATTTGTGTGGAGAGTGCTGGCATGTTTGGTATGGACAGCTTTTGTGCTCACAGTTTCGCGTTTTTGTGGTTTTGTATAGGTGGTTTTCGAGTGGTTGTAATGTGCTTTAAGAAATCTTGTTTGTCTTGCTTGTCGTGCAAGAGCGAGAGGGTCGATAACAAAAGAGGATGGAGGGGGCAAAGGAGGAATCGTCTTGCTAGCGACGTATTAGAACCCAGCTGTGGGTTCCATAAGTGACATCACGATGGCGACTAGCCAAGATGGGTCGTGTCTCATCCACTCTAGGGCCGTCTTCCCTCCCTCCATTGCTGAGCTGCCAAGCTATCCTAGTACCACTCTGTCCAGGTCTACCAGCAATGACAGCTGAGTGCTTTGTAGAAATTTCTTTGGGCTTTTTGTTAATTCTTGTTCATTTCATTGTTAATTTTGATCATCAAATTCTATATGGGAATGAGTTGTATGTTTACCCCTTGCTTTGCTATTTTGGGTTGTTGTACTTGATCGGCAATAGAGTATCACTAATATAATCATGGTTGTCCAACTTGATCATCTCAAGTCATCGACGATGTTGTACAGCGAGCTCATTTCTGGATAATGCGACCTTGAACCTTTCTCATCGATTTCTTCTTCTCCTTCTCGAGATACTATTGGAAAAAAAAGTCAGAAATGACCGGGCAGTGATTTGAAAATGAACGGACCTTGCGTTGTTCGGCAGCGCTGAGCTTGGATATTCTCTCCTCCTCAGCCCGCTTCTTCGCGGCCTTGCGATCTTGTACTGCTTGTTCCAACTTGTAGGAAAGATCAGTGAAATCATTGTTTTTCAAATATACACATACCTCTTCTTTCTTATCCTTCTCTGCATCGGCCTTTAATTCTTTATCCAGATCCTCTCTAATTTTCCTCAACTTGGTCTTGGTCTCGGGGCGTAAATGGACTTTGGCCAACGAATCGATGAAAGCGAATAACCCCGAAATGAAGGCGAGCGTATCACTCGAAGATGAAGGAGGGGGAACCGTCAGATTGAGAATGACATGTTTCTCGCGTTCTTCGCTAGGTAATGGACCGTTGGGTCGGTCTCTAGGTTGGTCCGTGATCTATAGATAGATAAAAGGATTCGTATTAGGGCTCCCCCAACCCGGTCCGCGGTTGAACCAAAAAAAAAAAAAAAGAAAAAAGTGGAACGAGTTCTTTCTCACAGAGAGTGAACGGAAGAATGGACGAATTTTTTCGTCGTTGACTAATTGGCCTAGACCTTTGAGAACGTTATCGGTGATGTCTGCGAATTCTATTGATGGACCATAAATATATTTGTATATAGATCGTGTGTAAGTTTGAAGGGTGCTAGCGTACCTGACATGATGGAGAACGTAGATGGAATAGTGGGATTATCAGTGGTCTTGGTTAGAGTCTAAATTGTAAAAAAAATCTCGTTTGCGAATCCATTTCGTTACGCAAAAAAAAAAAAAAACGCACCAAGTCCCATCGATGATCCTTGATCGTCACCAACTCATCCTTAGACACAACCGCAAAAACAAAATCATTCAAGAGCACACCCGACGTCAACGTGAAATCAAGCTCCAACGTATCCACAGGCCGATACTGCAAATCTATCACCTGCCGGCCGAGTTGGACGATATACTGAAGCAAGTCATGACGAGGGCGGAACGTAAACACGGTATGAAGCGAAGCGATGTTACGTCGACCAGTGCAAAAACTGAAAAAGTCTGAGTGACCGTCTGCAGTGAGTCGACCATATTTGGTTTCTGTCTTGCTGAACTGTTGGCAGTAAAGAGGAAAATGGACGTCGAGCCTGCGAGAGTGTGAATATTCTATTGAGAAAGAAAAAGACACACACACCATTGATTCGCCACTCGCTTGTTGCTCGTCGATCCATACCACCAAAACAAGACATAGAACATGAGCGCCAAAATCATAAACCCCTCATAGGTAAAGTCTGTAGACATGGTCAAGCCAACAGTCCACGTATCACAAAACGACATACAGGCTGGCCTGAAAACAAACATCTTCCAGCGCCATTGAAGACCATCATACTCCTCTTGTACATTGACAGGCGGAGGAGTCAGGGTTGCAAAGAATTTCAGCAGCGCAGACATATTAGAAAAAAGAGTGAGAGTTTACGGATTTTTCGACCCGTCCAGAACACCGGAGATTGCCGGATAGGACTTGTGAGATGTTAATGAGCGCGATGAGAGGTTGCATTCCCGTAAACCCCATCTTCTCTCTCGTTCCTTGGGCAGTTATGATCCCTTCCAATTTGGACTCGCCACTTTTGGTCCTTGTCTTCTTCCTCCCCCCTTTCCTTCTTAACTCATCCACACATCCATTATGTTCTGTGCTTCGTCAGTTCAGACACCTCCTACCGACTACAGCGCCTTTGCTCTCGACGTCCTCAAGCACACTGTGCCGTCCTCGTCATCATCATCTACCACACCAGCTCCATTCATCAGTCAATCTGTCCTCCGACAATGCCTGGGACTCGCTTCTTCCTTCCTCATCACCGACTTGACAACCAGCCCCGAAAAGGGTCTGTCCACTTGGCTCACAGGTTTCAGCCGTCTCGTCGATCTCGTCGTCGTCCTTCACGCAAGGGGCGAACTTGAACTCGCCACCCTCTCCGAAGCCTCCAAGGCTTGTTCAGAATGCTGGACAGCTGCAGGTGCATGGAGGGGAATGGAAGATTGTCGACAAGGCGTTAGAGCCAACGCTGGAAAACTAAAGAGATTATTGGACGAGGGCGGAAAGACTTATCAAGGTATGAAGAACTCTTGATTTCGCCCCCCGCTCCTGTCCAGAGCTTAATGTTCGATTGTGAATTTAGGTGAACGCGTGTATGCACCTTGAGTTATTCATCTGGGAGCCACCAAACATGCCGCTTACAGGGGTGCCACTACGTAGTAGGTGTCTATGTATACACATGTACAACATTGGGCACGCTCTGATCTCATCTTTCTAGGGAGCCGGTCTCCTGCCTTCCCGTCATTCGAATCCCATGAATTCTCCGCCGATCTCTGCAACCTTTTCAGAGCTTCCATTGGTCAACATTGATCAACTCGTTACACCGGATATTATAACCAACCACAGTGGTCTCAAAGATTACAAGCATCCAAATGTGTATTTCTTACAATGAGCTATCTATCTAATTCCTTGTAAAAACCATATTATGCCGTCCGCTCCATGTCTCCAATGGAGCAAGCAAACATAGGAGAACCTCAAAGAGAAGCAAGATTTATGATCGGCCAAATGCTACGCAAGCCATTAGTGACGTTAACTAGTTTCGAAAAAGGTAAAACATACTAAGCATCCCCGGAGCGCTTGTATCCATATTTCTCAATAAATTCATTGAGCTCCTTGGGTCCTCGCGAACCGTAAGGATAATTTACCGGTCTAGGGACCGGTCCCTGTCGACCTTCTATCCAATGCAAGATGGGTGTAAAGATCTGGATATATCATCATAAACACGCCATCACCATCGCAAATGGTGTGACCTACCTTCCATGCGACATCCAACTCGTCATGTCGCACAAAGTTGGAATGATCGCCCTTCAGGGCGTCTAGGATAAGCGCTTCGTATGCCTCTGGAATCTTGGCATCCATGAACCGTCTCTTGTAGGTCAAGTCCATCTCAGTAGGGATGGCACGGGTGTAAAGACCAGGCGTTTTCGCATTCAGCTTGAGGTAGACAGCCTCCGAGGGTTGAATGCGAATGACCAATTCATTCCGAGCGATATCTTTGAAGATACCCTGTGTGACGTCCTTGAACTGAATCCGGACCTCTACCTTGGCCTCGTTCAAGGCTACAATAAAAGTTTCAGCCATGGATCTTTGCGCGGGAGAAGGGCAAATGATACCTTTACCAGCCTTGAGAATGAAGGGTACACCCTCCCAACGAGGATTATGGATCCAAAGCGTGGTAGCAGCAAAGGTCGGGCAAACCGAGTTGTGAGGGACAGTGTCATCGTCTAGATAGCCAGGTTTGCCGTTTGCAGAAACATACTGGCCCAACAAGCAATCTTCTCGCTCGATAGGAGGAATAGCACGTAGTACCTTGACCTATCAAAATGAAAACGTAATTTGATATGGGCTACAAGAGTTAATGCACTGCGTACCTTCTCATCTCGGATATCCTCTGCAGAGAATGACACGGGTCGTTCCATGGTCAGGATGCTCAGAACCTGCAACAAGTCTAACTTGGCACAGCGACATCAGCAAGTGGACGATGATAGCTGAAGAGTGACTGACGGTTCTGCAATATATCACGAATGATACCAAACTCGTCAAAATATCCGCCACGGCCCTCTGTGCCGAAGGGTTCCTTGAAGGTAATCTGAACATTACTGATTGAGTTTTTGTCCCAAGCGGCACCCATTGCGACATTTGCAAATCGCAAAACAAGAAGGTTCTTGACCATCTCCTTGCCGAGATAATGGTCAATACGGAAGGTCTCATCCTCAGTCCAGTACTGTTTCACAGCACTCAAGAGTTCCCGAGCAGAGTCGAGGTCCTTGCCGAAAGGCTTTTCAATGATGATCCGATTGACGCCGTTCTTAGCGATGTAGCATTGTTCTTTGAGATTTTTGGCGACGGGGATGAAAACGCTGGGTGGAAGGGCAAGATAGAAGATACGATTACGTTCCTTTGACTGATACTTTGATTCGATCTCCTCGAGATATCGGTTGAGATTGGCAAAGGAATCGCTGTCTTCGTATCCACCAGAAACGTAGGATGAGAAGCCCTTGAATGACTCAATTGATTTGGCGATCTCTGGGTCTTCATTGGGGTTCTTGATGTAAGAGGTCTGACGCTTGTAGAACTCGTCCTGGTCCATCTTTGTCCTTGCATATCCGACGATTTTTACGTCGCGAGGCAGAAATCCCTGGCGATAAAGACCGAAGAGAGCAGGAAAAGTCTGCAAAGCAACGATGAGATATCAAGGTACTGGAGAAGGGCGCTAGGACACACCTTCTTCTTTGCGAGATCACCAGAGGCACCAAGGACTGCAGGGGTGAGACGGCAGCACAGCGAGACGAGACAAAGACCTACCGATGACGATGGTATTGTCCTTGAGCTCCTCATGGCTGGTCTCCATGGAGGGGATGGTGCCCGAGAGAGAGCGTTCGCGCGGCATGATGGAAGAAAGATGGAAGAAACAGACCAAGGATTGTAACCCGAGTCCGACCCGAGTACGTCTAGATAACCCCGGCCCGCTTTTGCCGAGCGCTCCTTGATGTCTTCCAAGCCAGACCTTCCGCCATCTCCAGACGATGTCATCGACAAACTCCGGGACCTCGTTCAGCTGTCATCCAACGACAATGATACTCCTTCAGTCTGTATCCGTGCCATGGCCCTCATAGCCAACCTCAAGTCTCTCAACCGCGCCGCTAACAATGCCACCCGCATGCACAAAGACATCACCGCTGAAGCTCGCCACGACATGGACCAGTCGCATCTTCATTTGCAAAATTTACTGTACGAGAAACGCCATCTCGAGCGCGAAATTGAAAGATGTCGGCAGTTTGCGTGAGGAGCACGTCGTTTGTGGGCCGTGTTGGTCGCTGATTCTGCTGCAGGTCTGTGTACCAAGATGTACCCCTTTATACTCTAGATGAATTCAGAGAGCTCGCTCAAGAAGAAAACCGCACGGAACAGATACTTGCTGACGAGCACCAGCTGATGCTCAGCCGTCTCAATTTTGAGCTTGCGGAGCGTCAAAGGTGCGCCCTTGTGTATCCATCCACCAAATTCCGCTTATATCCTGCATAGGCTTGACCAACTGCGGAAAGAACTTGCACAACAGAAGGAGGAATTGCTCAAAGAGAACAAGACGAAACTTGCCACAATGGAATCTGTCAACACCCTCACCGACACTCTCATGAAGGTGGTGTTCCTTACGACACATTTACCTCTTGCTTTTTCTGATGCTCGCCACAGACCGCGTTGGAGACAAAAAAGAAGGTTGCTGAGCTCGTATCCCCTGCAGAGTCAACTTCCAATCCTGTTACAGTTTAACTCATTTCTTGCTATCTCGTTTACCTTGTGTTTATCTTATTTTACTTAATGGTACGAACCACGAAAGGACCACCATTCAAGGAGACTTCGCAAATCAGTTAAAGTTACAGTCACAGCGGATGGCTTTATGGACTAAGCTAACCCAGCTGATCCAGCAGAAATGTATCCCAATATCCGGAAGTACACGAAGAAAGGATGGAATTGAACGAGCCAAGAGCATTCACCCGTCATTGTCACTGATACTCCCAATGTCGCTCATCTCCTCGTCTTCATCCTTGTCATCTTTACCATCGGCTGCATCGGCTGCTTCTCTTGTGGCAAATCTTTGTACATACTCTGGATAATCGACATAAATGGAAGCCTCGGGTTCAGAGCGAGCGCATGACGTACCCTTAATCTTTGATTCATACTCTTTCGGATGGCGCATCATCAACGCTGCAGCCTCGCCGTTGAGGGGATCGTTGGGATTCGGGTACCGCAACAACTGTGGTAAGAACACCTCAAATATATTTATCATATCTATCCAATACCCAAAAGGCCTGTGAGGTGAAAACAACATTGCAAGGGATGTTGTTGAAAACAAACCGAACATGGGTGACCAAGTCTGGTTGATGACGTCCAAACACACGGAGCCACTCCTGCATGGTTTCTAAGACTGAACTAGGCATGAGAGGGAGGACGCACAGTTCATCGATATTGGGGTGGAAGATCTTGTTCATGAAGCCAATGCTGGGCGACTTGAAAGGATATTGGTCTGGCAATTCCACATGGATCTTCCATACTCCTCCTGCAAACGGTGCTGGAGTACAATCAGTTGAGCCGTTACAGACAACTAGAAGGGGGAGAAACGCACTTTCTGATGGGCCAATGAAATGCACATAGAATTCCTGCATGTTATCGTTGATGAGATTGACCTGGTAGTCTGACATCAGTCTGTTGAAGCTACATGAGCTATGGGACATATCATAATAGGGGAGAGACAGCATACAGCTTCATTACGTCCGTCTCGATGCGTCGTTTGTTCGGGTTGGTGTGGACATGCGGCAGACAGAGGTTAGCACAGTGTAGCAGGTAATGAAGGGGACACTTATCATATTGAGTGGCAGACAGGAAGATGGTTAGAACAAGTACTGCGGCAGAAGTGGCCGGGGTAGTCTAAATAATTGAGCCAATCGATGATGTGTTGGGCAGGTGTTTTCCTGGCCTGGAAATGATACTATGGACTGCTTAGCACTACAACTCATTACTGGACGCTAATTATACATCAGTTTCGGGCCGAGCCACTAATGTCGGCATCTTGTCATTTTTTATCCCTAGTGCCAGTGACGGTGATGAACCAGGTATAGATCACTCAAGACTGCCCACCCATGTCTGTGCCTTCAACGTTTGATGCGGAACATACAGGGAACGTGGAGAGAAAATATCAAAAGCGCCGGTCGCAACAAGAAAAAGAGAAGGCCCGCAACAAAAATCGAGTTGGAAAACATGATATCAAGTGAGTCCTTGGGCCGTTGGCTACCAAGGAGGCAAATCCGATTATTGGACATTCTAATATGGAATAGTGACTGTAAGGGTTCGCGAGCATGACTAATTTCGTCGACTCGGATGTTCCAGGCGCAGAAGAGGGTTCATGTCCTCCCTTCGGTTAAAGGTTATGCATATGTCTAAACTTGGTATATTCTTTCTCACTACTACTTAGAATCCCATGTGAGCATCAAGTGCCCTCCAAGTATTAGTAGGGCAACGAGATGCATTGTCTCATGTGGGATAAGGTTCAGAAGACTTCCAGCCACTTTGAATATATGGCCTTGACAAAAAGAAAGAGTTCTTTCGTGGGGCCCCGAAGAAGAGGAAAATTTCCATCAACAGTGAATGATGCCAAGTATAAAGGTTTTAGTAACTGATCGACATTGGAGGCATCGAGCCAAAGGACGGCAAGCTGTACCAAAGTCACATGGCATCTCGTATACTGAGAAATAGATTTGTTTTCCCGATCAGATTTCTTTTCGAAATTGAGTTTGTCAAGAGCGGATCGACGGCAGGCAATCAGCCGAAGTACGTATCCCGATCTGCGTTAAGCTCTGTTTTTTTTTGCACAAGATCTTCCCCCCCCTCGCAAAGCTTTCGCAGGAGTCCCATGGTCCAACGCCACGGCTAAGACTACAGATCGCGCTGGTCATGTGATCGCAATCTTACTTTGGTTCGCGGCGGCAAGACTTTCACTCCAGCCAGAGATACCCCATGCAGTCCCGCCTCAATTTATAATACAATGTCTATCAATACTTCCCCACGAAAAACTGTTCCTTTGGCCCCTGCCGATGATTCTCGACCCCGCGCAAGATCTCTGATCCAGACTGTCACCAGGCGCGTCTTCTACTGTGGGGTAGTAGTGGAAGGCTCCGAAAATGGGAGAAGACTCTCTGAGGGTGCGTTCGCGGTTGCCTTGTCGGTCTTGTTTATTCAACAATGGCGCAGAAATACAGGATCTTGTTCTTTCATTAGGACAACCCGTTTCAATATCCACGAGCGAAATGTTTTCGGCTTCTGCCACATCCATATCTAATCCTGTAAGCTCAATCTTCAGATTTGTACTTGCACCCGGATGGTGTCCGCTGAAATACACTGATGGCTCCGTGATCACGGCTTTCAGGATGCAATAGCTCCTCGCAAACGCAAGTTGACAGATACCTCTGCCCTCTCCGCCGTCGTCACCGAGCTCGTCACGAGTGAACGCACATATGTCAAACGGCTACAAATTCTCAAGAACGACTACGCTGATCCTTTACGAAGCTTTGCGCGTAGCAAAGAAACCGCCATCATCCCTGCATATGAAGCCAAAACCCTCTTCGGCAATATCGATAACCTATTGCCAGTCAACGAAGCTTTCTTGGTGGATTTGGAAAAGATGTTAGCTCCGAATGGTGCGAAGACAGTGGGGGGTGTAGGGGATGTGGCTTTACGACATCTTAAAGACCTCAGAGGGTTCGATCAGTATAAACAATATTACGTCAAGCGTGAAGATGCTCAACTCATCTTTGAACGCGAGGCTTCCAAGAGGTCCTCGCGATTTGCTGCTTATATCGACGTGCGTGTGCTTATCTTCTCCCTGCGTGTTGATCCACTGATGCGTTATTAGCATATCAAATACCAAGCTACTGATCCAAAGAACCGTGTGGGCCTACGAGAGCTTCTTATGGAGCCTGTCCAACGAATACCGCGATATACCTTGCTTTTCCGGACGATGTTAAAACATATGGCACCCGATGACCCGCAACGAGTCAAGATCATCGAAGCCGACGAAATAGCAAGCAAGATCGCGCTTGCAGAAGCTGATGAGCAAACTAAACGGGCAGCTGTTTTCTACTGTTTAACCACGACTATTGATGGCTTTCCACCCGACTTGTTCTCTAATTCGCGCAAATTCATTGACTGCATCGATGTAGAAGACGTGATTTCTGAATCTTCCACATCATTAGGAGCTTCCTCGCCAAATGTATCACCTACTTTGCTTCACTGTACATTGTTCCTTTTTGACGACAAACTCGTTATTGTGAAACGGCCAGGAAGCAGTGATAAAGGTGGCAAAGCGCTGACAGGGTTAGATGAGTTGGATAAAGTGACCAAAGGTGGGGTCCCGACGGCAAAGAAGAAAAGTGGGTTATCGTGTAAGGGAGTTGTGGACGTCACAGATATTGTTGCGACAGACGTGGGTGGAGCTGGTAGGCGATTGATCTATTTTGACCAGGAGCCTTGACAATGATTCACCAGATTTTCATCTCTATCTGGAGAATCCACCACCAAACCGAACAGAACGATGGTCAGGTCGTCCATTCCGGTCATTCACTGTTGTAAATCCTCGGCTGCCTGCAGGTTATGGGACAGAATCAGACAAACAAAGATTTCTTGGAAACCTGTGGCATGTTCAAGCAATGTATCGCTCTCGTGTCGGACAATCTGTCGTTCTTTCTTCCGATGAACAAGAAGTAGAATGTCGTTCCGGGAAAACTACCATCGCTCGTGCCTACTTCAACGTCTATCAGCGTACTGCTTTCCTTCAGGAGGCGAAGAAGGTGTAGTGATCTGATATTTTGTGCGTCTTGAATTTTGCTGAAGTTTTGGGTCTATTAGACCAAGATGGTAGTTCACATTGACCCCTTGGGATCAGCCGATCCGATACCATTTGGCGTAGGAGCACCGCCTTTCGCCCGTATTCGTGTCCAACCGTTGGCAGGAGGACTTTGTCGGTACTCTGTATCATCGAATGACCCAGATGACGAACACGAGGAGGATATTGTACAGACAGAGCGCATCCCAACCCGTATCATCCAAACCAGTGAGCTTTTGCTATACTTTAAGGTAGCAATAACCACTCACAACATCGCAAGTTCATCAGTTTGGGCTTTTCGAGTTCAGGACGGGGAAGAACTCTTTGCCTTCGACCCCCATACATCGTTCTCGCGTTGCTAGATTCGGCCTTGATGCACTCTCCCGAAATCTGTTCAATGGTCGCCCCGGATCTACCGCTATAGATTTTTTCACTGGTTCAATCAACGGTCACAGGAAGGGAAAGTCATCAACACTCAGTCGATCGTCAACTTACACTCAGACCACTAGTACCTGTGGTGATGGTAGTTTGGCCAAGTTTTCGTCCAGGTCAAACTCTACAGCTCCAACAACGGTTTATTCGATGGATGAGGATATGTCGTTCTTCGCCTCAAAGTCCTCCAAGGCAGGTCCGAGAAAGTTATTTAGTCGAGCAAGATCTCCAGCTACATCCGTATCGACAGCCGAATCGGAGAGAGATTCAAGTAGGCCGGTTTCTCGTGCTGGATCCTTGACGGTGCCCTCCCAAGAGATGGGACCGGAATACAGTGACTTTGAGGATGAAGATGGAACGATACAGGATAAGATCAAAGATATCGATACTTCGGATTATAATCTTGCTATGCAACTGGAGTTGGCTAGGCAGAATAGTCTGAATCAACCTGCAAAGCCCGGATTGTCTTTAAGCATACCTGTGGAGGAGACGATTTATGAAGGTCTGTTATTTCGTATAGTTCCAGGTCCAATCAACCACACAGGCTAACCCGAACCTTTGAAGAGGATCCACCGTCATCGCTACGCCCATCCTCTTTTGGGACTAGCAATTACAGGTCATCAATGCCCCAGCCCGACTCGCTAACATCTCCCGAACATACCTCCCGTCCCCTTTCCAGACAATCTGATCGCAGGCCCATGGGACCTCGAAGTGTTTCCCCTTCCCCTATACCCAGGAGTCCGGAAACCACCAGTGAACTGCCTTATCTTTCTGATGACCTTGATTCCGAAGCTTCCCCAAGAGCCTCACCTGAACCGACTCCATTTTCGTCAACGTCATCACTCTCTGTGTCATTAGAACCAACACCTATACCTCGAAGCAAGCGCCAGCAGTTCCTACGTCCCCAGCCGTACCAGAATAATACTGAGACAACGCCCAGAGCTTCAAGTTCGAGTTCAGGCCCAGGTCCCTCATCTACTGCTCCACTTGCTGTTGTATTTCCCACTGTGGTAGGTGGTGGTAGTAGCGCAACGGGTGCAACTCACGGGAATGTTGAGCCACTGTCGATTAAGAAGAAGAATTCTGTGCGGTCATCAACAGTTCATACTTCGCCTCTTGCTAGGAAGAGTAGTGTCCGAAATTCGCCGTTGAGTCGGCCTATTAATCATCGCGTGGTTTCTCCTAAGCATCGATCGCCACAGTTCAAAAGAACGAAACGCGGGCCCCAATCGTCCACCCCAAGTATTAATATGGAGACATTAGAACAAATGACGCAGCTGGCTGTGTCGACAAAAGAGGATGTGCGGCTTTTTTCTCTACTTGTCTTTCATCTGACTTTTGAACTTGACAACGTAATAGATTGAGGCGTCAAGGCGGGCGGTGAAGAAGATCAAGGTGGAAGTTGAAAGCCATCGTCTATCAAATTCGCGGAGTTCGCTTCATGAAGAGCCACATTCACGGCCTTCTTCGCCTGATAAAACTCAACGTATACCTCACGGTGCGCCAAACACGCCTCTGGTGAGTAAAGCTACTTGACCCTCAATGGGAATTACCACTTGTTTTTCTTTCTCATGGCGTTTTTCACCACAACAGACTAAAGAGGCTCAAGCTCGAATGGAGGAAATGCGTGCTTTGATTGGTAAACGGCAAACGGCGGATCATTTGCCTGCTGTAAGAGCACAACGAACGAACATATTTGGCGAAATGACATCGCGAGTGTTACCAGCTGCGTCAGGAGGAGGATCGGACGAGTTCTCGCGCAAGATAGAGGATTTGTTTTCTGACGCAGACAAAAATCTAGTCCAAGCTTTGTCTCATCAAGAGACCCTGCAAACTGAGCTCAAGACATTGACTACGCAGTTGAGGGAGGTTCGTCCGTCATCCGTTTTTACTTGAGTCGTCGACTTGCTGATTTTGAAATTCCCCCTTACACACAGAAAGCCATCGAGTTGGAACGTGCCAAGCTCGATCTATTAAACTCCAAGAGACAGTGTACTCTGATCAAAAGCCTATTGGACGACGCGACGACGGAGAAGGAGATCATGTTTGAAGCTTTCAACGAAGAACTTGACAACATGTACAACGATGTGAGTCTCCCGAATGACGAAGCCTGGAAGGCCGTGGCCAAAGATCTACAAAAGACAAAGGAATCCAGGAATAACCTCGACCGAGAGAATTCGTAAGTAGGCTTTTACAACGACTCATTTGCGTTGGCTTAATCAAAAGCGATCCATAGGCAACTGAAACGCCAAATCGTCGAACTCCAATCACAACAGGAAGAATGGGCTTCTCTACTCCGCGCTCATGGCTTGATCTCGTAGACGACTGAAATTTTCCTCACTTCATCTTTGGTTGTTGTATCATTTTGCATTTTTACTGTACATCACAAACAACACATTTTTTGTTTCCTTGTTTTTTTCTAGGGCCTACGGACCTTTGCTTTACCTACGTCATGCAGTGTTTACCTACTTCGCTCCACTGATCTGGTAGCCCATGCGCATTGATTGATACTGAATATTTACTATGTGTGTGTCGTCTATAAAACACCATCGGTTATGAATATTTGAAGAATTCTAAGTTTTCTAAGGGAGGATAAGGATATAATAATTATAAATTAAGTCTAAGAATAGAGAAGAATAGACCTGCAATCGATGAATGGCGATGATAATAACCTTGTGCAGTATGAAAAAAAAAGGTGGAAAATGATAACCATGTCAAATCTGCCAGCTTTGCAGAACGAGTACCGTAACGAGTACTGCAGGCCAACACTTTACCTCAGGCGAGCTTCTCTTCATCAGGTGCCACGCGTCGTGCCCTCCGTCGAAGGCTCATCCGTAGCGTCCCTTGTAGTGTTAACCGTCTCAAGAGTGGAGAAGGTTGATCTACCTTCAAGTCACTTGACTTCAACTGAGTTGGGGACTGGGGGCTCATTTGGCCAGAGCGAATGAAGAGGCCCTTGACAGTCCGCGCAAATGACTGTGAACCTCGATTACTCCGCGATAATGGAGAATTTTCTCGACTGAGAGGACTGGCGCTCGCAGACGACCAGGATGATGCCGTAAATGGTGCATTATGCGCTGTGGAGGATGTCGATGAAGCCGACACCCGCTGAGTAGGCAATGTTTGAAGACTAAATCTCTTCATACTTCTTCTCACAGACAATGGGAGAGGTGGTACTTCAGGAGGCTGTGAAACTTCAAAAGTAGTCATGCTGTCGCAACGTGGCTTCCGCCGTGGTACCCTGAGACTCTCCTGCTTTGAAAGGCGATTTCTCGCCAAACCAGCTACACTGATTGCAGAACTGGAACGCGAAAAGTTGGAGCGTTCGCTATACTGCTGTAAAGGCTGAGGAAACAGAACCTCATCTTGCAGTCGTGCTTGTAGTCGGGCATGAAGGCAGACCTGTGAAGTAACGTCTTCGAGCTCGTGGTCAGTCTGAAGGCGACCACTGATCAAAGAACGGTTGATGCAAATTGAGTCGGGATCATATCCCATGGGGGCAAAAATAGACTTGATGGAAGCAGTGGAAGAGCGTCGATTTGGATGGCGGGACATTTCTTGTAGTGCTGTAATATCACTTTTTCTCAGCGTAAGTTTCTTACGACGGATAGATGAAGCTGATAGTTCAGTATCTGAAGACCCCAGAATTGGGTGCGTCATATCGGGCGCGAGGCAGTCTACTCGCATTTCAGCTGAGCGCATTCCTTTCCCAGCAACCTTAAAGCTGGGAAGAGGTTCATTGCACCATGTCGACTCCTGTAGCCTCGAGTCTGAGATGGCCTCGAGCCAAATATCTTTCTCCCTTTGGCAAGCAGCGGCCATTTCAAAATGGATAGTTTTCGTAGATAGCCGGAAAGAGCATGGGAGCATAGCTTGAAGATGATTATCAAAATGAAAGATACCGAAAATCAGTAGGGAACGGACCTTCGTCTGAATCGGCTCCCGTAATCTCAAAGTCGGCTAGTGAGAACCAATGCCTTGGTTCATATCTCTTGCCCTTATGGACTTTGGAGAGGATGAGATATCCTCCGGAATATAGGAAAATGCCCAAGTATTTGGCTGTAAGGGTCTGAAGTTGACCAAACGATTGTCGAGGGGTATAGTACATAACATCCAACGACCCAGAGAGAAGGCATGGTCCAAGAGACAAGAGAAAGGCTGATGTCAGCATCTGTAGGGGGGAAACTGGTGAACTCGGACTGAGTGAAGGTGACATAGAAGGCAAAATGAAACGAGACATAATCAGAGAAGACTTTGTGATTGCCTCACGTTTCCTACGAGCCTCGTCGACAGAGAATGCTACATCGCGCATAACCTGGATTGCGTCCTTGACTACAACAGTGACCTCACTGAATTCAACACAGGGGCTCCTGAGTATCAATTGTCGAAGTAGAAGGGGATACTTGCAAATGCGTTGCACAGGTTTAATTAAATAGTCCATGAGGTGCAAGCGAGGTTGCTTAGAATCAGCTTGACGTTCTACCTCCTTGGCACCTTGAGTGGCAGGCTTGGACACTGAAGTTACTGCGGCTATCGTGCGCCGCCGCCCTCGCCCCGTCTTTTCTCCTATAGACACATCAAGAAGACAGTTGCGACCCCTATTCCGGCTGAGGTCAAAAATGTGATGACTTTCTCCCAGTGCATCAAGTTTGGCCGTTGCAAACCGACATCGTTGCTCAAACAGCTCCCATTCTGCGGGATGCTGTGATGCTACGCGCTTGATGATGCTTATTGCCTCAGGATGGCCAGCACAAAGCGTTTGATACGCCTCAAATTTGGGAGCCTGCGGTCATATCAGCAGGTGTAGAACCTAGACAGGTAGAACCCACCTCAGTAATAAACTTCTTCGATATAGCCTCGAGGGCAGATGTCAACGATAAGAAAACCTCTGGCTCGGGCCTCAAAAAGTCACTCTTGCCGAGCGTGTCAAGCACACCAGATGATGTCATGATTCTTCGCAAGGCAGAAAGCAAGTCCTCATGTATTCGCAGGATCTCCCTCAGATTTCGAGTTATGGCGTTGATCTCGCTTTCAGAGAAAACCGGCCGCATGGAAGTGGAGGAAGTGGACGGTACAACTCCATCAGTTGGTAAAAGAGTCTGACCGGGGTGTACATTGGCCCATGGCCCTGCTGAGAGGGAGGCGGAAGCCCGAGCAAAAGCCGAAAAGCGCACCTCAAAACTTGCCAGACATTGAATATATGCCTTTGAAAACGCCAGATGAGTATCACCTTGAAGACTCATAGAACGAGGTACTCACTAAAATCAATATCCGCAAGTCTTTGACATAGTCCGTCTCAGTGGACAACAACTCCTGCAAAGAATGGAAAATCCGCATCGCATCCTTGACTTCTCGGGTTTGTACGTCGGTGGTCAAGCGATGCCCCTCGCAACTCTCAACAGGGCTGGGTTCGACTACAGAGGGGCTGTATTCTGCGCTTGAGCAATCGTCGACATCCTTAGGTAAGTGGAAAATGGGTTTCGGGTGCTGGGGCCGGTGACCAGGTTTCGTTTTACGGGCCAATGCCTCTGAAAAGCAAGATTTAGGTAGAAGCCGAGATTGCCTGGGTGCGTAGAGACATGGCAGGGTCGGAGAGGCAGCGTTTTAGCCGGATTATGGGACTGCTGGGTATAGCATGCGGCGATATTAAGGCCGGTAATGAGGCAGAGGGCGAGACGGGGCTAGAGGGTCTCCAGGAGTCGTATGATGGGGGATGCTTATGAGGTGGAGTGGGTGGCGTAGATATCCACGTAGGCGCCGTAAACAAGACGCGCAGTGACAACTGTGAATTGGGTGGTGTTTCATTCTGTGGCCTCCCGTCATTCTGCGTAGGCGTAAAGTCTCGGCATAGATCGGCCTCAGGTTGATGTGGCTGCAAATCTGCCGATAGCGGACGAAAGCTTGGCTCTGGCGAGCTGACCGGAGATGCTATGATTGTCGGGAGTGGAAGAAAAGTAGCAGCTGCTGAGCTCTTTGCAGGGCGTTGTGGACAACCAGGGGTTTGTGCTGACGAGGCTGGCAGAGGAAATATTTTCGGGAGAGCAGGAGAGTTCCTGCGCCCTGTAAACAATGCTGGGGACAGTGACGCCTGAACCTGTGCCGGAAGAGGCAAGACCTGCATTGTGTGCAAGGGCGTACAATGTGCCGAGCTTTAAGGACAGGGCTGAGACTAGAATCTGGAAGGAATCGTACCGAACCAGCAGGCAGGATTGAAATGATGCAGACTTAAGGAAGGTGGGGTAGACTGGATCTCACTGGCGCACGTGCGATCTACAATTTACAAGCGATCAAATCAAGAACTTTAAGATTTTCGGATGACGCAACAACTTTCAAACTTATGGGCCTGTGAGGGAAAGGCCTTTCATCTTCGACTTGTAACAAACTGTCACCAGCAACGACAGACGGGAATCCTTTGTCCGTCAAGAACAATACCCAAGCCGTAACTTGCGCAGCTCCCTATACCGCATCAGCAAGATAGAAATGTACACCTACTTTGAGAAGAATTAACCATCCCAGGGAGAACTCCCCACTCCAGCTCAACGAGCCTTGAATATGCAAACTACGTCAGCCCATGACGACAGCAAAAAATGGACTCACCAATACATTTCTCCATCGTCATTCCATTTCGCTCCCAAGAATTGTGGCTGTAACGTAGATTTCTTTTGTATTTCTTTAGCTTTTCAGAACATGATTTCACAATGGCTGATGTGGACGAGCCTATAAGTGAAGTAGCCTCGTTTAACCGCATTAACTGTAAAGGCAGGAATCTATTCGTCACCATATGCCTGTGTCAGTGATTTTGGAATAGCTGGTAATATCCAGCTCCTGTAAATTGATAGCACTGTCTGCTGGGGCATTCAATGTTTTGTTGGTACACCCCAAAGGACAACTGTTTCAATGTGAGAATGTGAGGGCACGCGACAAGAACTTTTCTAAGTTCTCCTCTGACGGATGCTGGAGTATTGAATGCCGGGCACGCCTGTATTCGTTGAGATTTGGTAGTCTATCAACGTGTCTTCATGGAATGACGTTGATTCTGACTCAAGTTTGTCGGCCATTTCGAGGATGGATGATAGGCGTTGAGAATATCAAGATCGGGTTCTTGTTGGTCTTGACTGTCAGATACAGGCTATAAACTCTAAGCAAAACAATATTTCAGTGCTGAACAAACACAAGTCAGTGCTTGTGTCCTCGAGACCACAAGCTTGCAACATTTTGATCACCGTGACGTTATGTGCGACAATCATGCCTCTCTCTGTTTCTTCCACCACTTCTTCGAATGATACTGCCCAGCCGACGCAGAGGAGCTCCCGATCATCAGATTCTTCAAGCCGCATTCCTGTGACGCCAGCTGTCTTACGGTCTATATTCGCCTCCTCCAGAACACCACACGAGGAGCGTTCCATTTCACGTGTTGCATTTTTTCGGCAAGCATTTCCTAGACTTGCGCTATATCAACTTGATATTTGAAAACAGATTTACTGGATTCCTACTGAGCTGCATAACTATAAGTTTGGCGGCCATGAGAGGGAGAGGAATCAAAAGTAGTGTCGCATTGCTAGGGGTTGGCTAATACAATTTAAGGACATACGATCCGAGAGAATAATAGACATGCAATGTCGTCTGTAGTCTTACACACGTCTGATTTATATGACGTGGGAGATTACAAAAGATCAACAGTGCCACGGGCTGGAGAAATAATACCAGACACTTTGCTTGATGGGTCCAATACACCACCACCTTCATATGCCACTAAATCTATCAAATCATCATCTATCTCTCGTACACCCAACAACTTCTCGAGGGCGGTCGTTGCCATTGTGTATACCTGCCTTTCGCTAAGACGTCCGCTCGATTCAACCAAAGCCTAGATGAACTTTCAGTATATCACATGGAATAAACACGTTTTACTCGACACACCAATCCCAACTCAAACCTGGTATTTCTGGCATCCCAAGCTTCTTTCACTCCCACACCGACAATGACGCCATTATCGATCAGTTCTATAAGGGACGTATTATTCGTCAGTGGTGGACCAGCCAAACTGATAGTCGTCCCCTGTGAGCATTCTCATAATCTCAATCGCTGTTATCACTGACATTCGTTGCTGATCCCAAACGGTAGGGAATGGCCGGATGGGATTCAGAATTACACCAACACCCGCATTACCTGTGGGCCTTCAGCAGTCTATTCAAGTCCAACTCGATTGTCCTCACTGATGTCCCCTGCAAGCAGATGTGCCTCAGTCGCACCGTTGAAAACCATCCTCATTCTCGATCCAATGTTGTACTCCACGTCGGCCTTCACGATCAGAAGTGACGCCATGATGTCGGCACTATGGACATCAATTACCAAAGGAATGATACCCTAGAGAAATATTATCACCGGTTTATATGATCACAGGGAGTTACTCACCTCTGCAGCCTTTCGAAACCATTCTCCAGTCTCTCTCTCTTCTGTCTCCCAGCCATAAAGAAGCCGTCTCAGTGCCAAAATCTGAGTGCTCACACTGGGCCGTCTGCCCGGGAACAGTGGATACGATCGACCTATGGAGATATGGAGGGCAGTCGCATGCTGTAAAATTGCTCCTCTTTCCATGGCATGCGATGCACCTGTTCTGAAAGTAGCAGAAACTCCGGCAATCATATTACTCCCATATACGCCGAGGGAGAACGGCTTCGCAAGAGACGAGGTTGCCACTGTAACTCCTGACTGGTACGCAATCCTATGGAATTGTTACAGCAACTTCCGAGTGTTCAGTACCTTGACTCACAGGGCATTTCTAGTCTCGAACATCAGAGCGTCCCTAGTCTTGATGATTGCCCCCTTATCATCTAAAATGGCGGGCACGTCCTTGATCATCGCATCGTATGCTCGACCATCTCCGGTTGACAGCTCAGATGCGATTTCCTCTGTACCTAACAGGGAGCCAAAGGTCATCAAGCCTGCAGCAATAGTACCTCCTTTCAAGTCCACTGCCGTTGCCTCTCTATCAGTGGAGACACATGCATTGCCCAAACAACTGATCTTCCCTCCTTCAGCGATCACCGTTACACCATTTCCTGGGGTATCATCTTCCAGGACATCTATGATCTTACCACCTGGTCCTCTCTTCCAGAACTTTTTGACGTTCATGAAAACAACATGATCTCGCTTACTACCCTCCAAAGGCGGCAGGCCATCCCAGAGTACAGTCTTGTTTCTCTCTTTGTCCCAATTAGGGACTTTCGGTGCCCTTCGCCATTGCTCTCCATCCTTACCTACTCCTACTTGTACCGGATGGTGTTTGTTTCTTGGAACAGGGATTTGGGGGAGACCATCAATCCAAACATTTTTAGGGGTTGCACCTAACTGTAATGGATGAGAGTTCCACATTACTACATCAGCATCAGTGCCCTCTGCCAGGATTCCGATCCGGTGGTCTAAACCGGACGCAATCGCTGGTGTGGACGTCACCGAAGCTAGTGCAAGATGTTCTGGAAGGCCGAAGAGGTGGGCTTGTTGGACTTGTTGAATGAGATATCTTGAATTGGTGAGCGGATGGTCACTCTGTACAAGGTGATTCAGAACCCAAGGGTCTTGATTTGAATCTCAAAAAGGGATTGTTTACCTCTATGATAACTGAAATGTTTTGGTCTGCCAATATCCTACTAGCAAACTCGGAGCCGCGATACGATTCGCGTTTGTGCCGGTGTTTTGTTACGAGAAGTGCTACTGCTGGTGTACTGCCATAACTATGTGACCCAATTGTCAGTCGCGAAACGATGAACGATAAGAAACTCACGCTTTTTTCAAGATTTCCGGCACGAGATAAGCTTCAGAGGCACCATGGAACGATCCAACTGGAAACTTGTATTCGTTCGAGAGCTAAGATAGAGCATTTATTACAGTTGTTAGCCCACGTGCTCAAACTCACTCTAACAATAGCATCAAGATCAACGGCTTCGTGGCAATGGTTCGCGATCTGATATTGGTGAGTACATTCCCAGGAGGATTCAATAAAGAATTTGTCTGACCTTGACCTTCCCTCTCAGGACATCAACCAGCATGTCCCATTGTAAATCCTCTGGGAATGGATCCTTCAACGCATGCCAGTGTCCGGCTTCAGCTTTCAGACAGTAATCATCTTGCATCTTTTTGATTTTCTGAGCTTGACCGTAGGCAGATCGTAATGCCCACACGTTGTCCATTCTGTTTCCGTATTTTCTCAAGTCCTCGCCACAAGATTGTCTACAATTAACTGCATCAAGAACAGTGGTGCCTTGAAAATTCTTTCTCGTACTTCATATAACGCCATCTCGGATGAAATAGGTCAGGTTCAATCCCATCAACCCCATGCGGAAGGTCGACGACCATCGACGAGGCTGAACGATCGGATGTCTTTCGAAGTTTTACCATGAATGCTTCCCCACCTTTGCAGAATTCCCCGGTTCAATATCTTCTGAGACTTCGAAGTGGGATATCTAAATGACGAACCTATTGCATTTTCAATCCCAGGAAGAATTTTCGCAGTCGTCACACCGCCAGCCATGGCCAGCTCGTACCCTTCATCATGAGTGTTTAACGCATCGATACTCCTCAACCAAGGCAGGACAGATCCCTTTTTCGAGTTGACATCGAACGCCCCCTGTGTAACTGGTGCGTTCATCACTCCCAAACGCGAACTCGAGTCAACTGCAGGTGGAAATATTTTCATTTTCAGCGCATACAAAAATACCGTGTTTTCGAAACACGCATCGAACTTGACTCACTGAGTCCAGGTGTAACCCAAGTTCCATTTGCCTCAATCACCGTCAAATTCTCTGCCCGATCAATCGTCCTGGCGGGGATTTTTCCAATTCCTTTAATAACACCTCTATCGAACAATATATCTCCATAAATGATCTCCTGACCATTCTCCCTCCCCGTAAAAATGGAAGCATTCCTGATGAGCGTCGCATTGTTACCATACTCATATCTTTCCGACTCATTCCTAGAATAAAAGGCCTGGGGAACGACCGGAGTTGCTTTCAATGCAGCACAACGGTTCAGAATTTCTTTTTGAGCGCTGATTGGGGGAAGGTTATTGTAATCCGGGTTTCTGCGGGAAAACGCAAAGTCCAGAGACCCAGTCCTACCAGCAAGGAAAGAAGAAGCCAAGAATGTCAACGTTGTGAATCCAGCAACAAGAACAACAAGCAAAGGTGAATTGACAGATTTCGGGGCTACCCATTCTCTAGCCCTAATATCAGGTGGGCTTTTGGAGGACATGTTACTGGTGGAAGGATGCAGGACAGACGCGTGTTACACACACAAGGCCCCTGGTAATAAGCACAAGGACAGCATGTACCACCCACGCATCGTGTTGTATGTGCGTGCAAACCTTGTTCATGAATGAAATCAATTATGTCACACCCACTTCCTTGCTGGATAGTACATTACTCAAACTTCTCATAGTGTATATCCTCTACGTCTTAGTATCAAAGTCCATTTGTTGCGAATTATTACACTGCTGGCACAACTTCTCTTTTGAATCGGGTTAGCCTCACATCGCCCCTTTGGACCGCCCCGTTTCCCGTTTCCAACTCCTCCGTTGTTCTCACGCCCCCGGCCATTTTCAAAGATGAGCAAACGACCGCTAAGGCACCGTTAATGGCAATGAATCACGGCGTTAGTCATGAACGATGATGAGATGTCGATGAAAGGGAGGAAAGTTAAATGCTGATCACAAAAAAATAATCACGTTCCGCCTCGGAATCGAGCTCCAATTGCCATATAGATATCACCTCAAAAATACATAAATTACTGTGCCTATTCAGTCTGAGAGCTTGAATCCTCATTCTCAAACTGATTCTCGCTGACTGATTTATTCACAGATCCAGCAGCACCGCTGTTCAGAGGGTTCACATCGGATACAACAATGCTCCCAACTTTTCGATTTTTCGCCCTTGACGGCGCCGGGGGGCCGGGGAGATGGGCTTTCTTAACGCGAAGAATATCCATGATTTCTGTATAAAAAGGGTGAGAACGTGTTGTGTTTGGTGGAAGAGGAAATGCTGGCCTGCATGCGTCATATTCTCGTACCCTCTGATACTGCGCTTCATTGTCAACCAACGGCGTTGGAGGACGTGCGCACTCCACAGATTCCAATCCGGATCCGAAAGTAATTTCCAATCAATTTCAGTGTCATCATGCACGTTGAGTGAGTCGACTCTGACAGGACATCAGATGACGAAAAGGTGGAGTAGGTGGTTGAGAGAGATACTTGTGCACCAAGATAAAAGCATCTTGCTGACCCCATCGCTGTATTAGACCTGTGCTCTTCACAGTTTTACTGAGAGAATCAGTCCTACTCAGAGTCTAAGCCATTCGTATGAGCGGGTACCTGCAAGCTCTCACCATTTTATGCGGCATTGTTGACGACCCCTTCTCCCACCCATAAGTTCGCTAACCTTGCCCCAAAACACGTCATTGTCAATATCCTTCCCTTGCCTAATAGTCATGTCCGTAACAATGCTAGTGAGTAATTCTTCTTCCTCTTGTGACCAAGGGCCTAAATATTTTGAGACTGGCTTCAACTGATGGTGCCGGTGATAGGTACCTGATTTTCGAATCTCGCGATTTTGAATGTGATTACGGTAACGATCGCGACAATCCGAAGACATTCTCCCGACTTGAAGACTGACCTTCTCCCAGGACTGTCCCAGTTCTGCTACTGCCCTTCGAGGTCGTTCAAAGTATGATCAGATTGAAACACTACGAAGGCATACCTTTTGAGTCGTATGTCCTCCTCTTCCGACCATTTACCTTGCTGTTTAAGGGGGTGATATGTCCGACGAATGTGGTGATAAACGGCTATGATGGGTCGAAGTGGCACAGCCGCAGCTGGAGGTTGACGGTTAAACCGATTGGTAGATCAAGTCGGCAAAGCTCACTGATCGTTTGCCAAAACTCAATGTTAACCGTCTTGTCTGACTCCGAATTTTTAGGTGGAAAAATGGTTTCATGTAAACCCTCTTCCGTCAACTCTTTTTCCTGTTCCGCTTCAGCCCGCGGACTCGCAGTTCGATCAAACGCGACTCACAGACATGTAAGTCTTAATTGCATTAGTTATTAGTTGTTCTTCTGTGGCAGAAAACTTTCCTTTCTTATACACGAGCCCTAGTTCAGGTTCAGATAAAGAAGATGAACGCAAATTACTACACACCTTCTGTTCTGACCAACTCTGCCAGCTTTGCCGTACCCAACCACTTCGTTGCAAGCAGGATTGCATGCTCAGGATTTCCATGTTGTTCAGGGACACCACATATGGGAGAGATCGCTCCGACGGGAGGAGGCGCTTTAGGTGGCATTCCAAGGATAGCATTCGATGGGGCTGGATAGCTACTTATGGGTACTGAGGGAGAAATCGCAGGGGGATGGAGCGAGTGTGAGGGAGGAGGTATTGACAAGGATGGCGAATTAGCAGCAACATCTCCCAGAGTTTTGAGCACGCCGGCAATTTTGGTGATATCCAGATCTTGTAAAGCACGAAGGACATCTTCGTTTGAACCAGAAGAGAGGTCAGCAATTGGAAGATCCATATTAGAAATTAAAGTTGGATCCGAAATGGGTTGCATGTGAGGATTTGAGAGGTAAGAGAGTGTGTGCTCCGCGCCCATTGGGACGAAATGATGCTGGCCCGACGGAATAGGCGGAGGATAATTCAGATCCATCTGGGGAGATGTGGCCGGCAGACTCATCATGTCCGGGGCTCCTGTAGCTGCTAGACTCAAGATAGCGGAGAGTAAAGCAGCAGCAGATGCCTGAGCCTCCTCATCCAAGGGCTCTGGAGGCACTTGTTGGGGCACACTGGAAGCGTCTGAAGGCATATCTGCGGTCATCTTGGAGGAGTGAGCCTTATCATTCTGTTTCTGTTTCCGTTTCTTCCGTTTGGACGAGTTTTGCGTCGTGTCGTGATGCTTTCGTTTTTTGTTAATGTTCTTTGGAGAGTCAGAATGTGAGGTGTGTGTGGTGACATCTTGGCGAGAATGTTTTTTGCTCTTGTTTTTTGTGCGATCGTCAGAGAGAGAAAAAGGCAAGTCAAGCGGGGTGTCTGACGCCATTTAGGGCGGGCTCTCAAGGACTGGAGATCAAAAACTCAGCGGAGGCGTGTGTCTGTAGTCACGTGAGTAGCTGGTAGTTCATGGTCAAAAACGCCGAGGCAGAGGTTACCT
>Ga0153947_1000109_pt1 | contig 36039 bp, 28 predicted proteins | sample TSNJ031MetaG_FD_104697 | JGI IMG/M metagenome (GOLD analysis project Ga0153947, IMG submission 104697) | Attine ant fungus gardens microbial communities from New Jersey, USA - TSNJ031 MetaG | ecosystem: Host-associated > Fungi > Mycelium > Unclassified | place: USA: New Jersey, Wharton State... | reverse complement strand
GCTTGGCAGACGATGCAATACAGTTTGATAAGTTGAATTCCCCATGTCGTCACATTCATGATAATTCAATTCTATCAGCTTATTTCATCGTTTGCCGCTTTTTTCTACCCTTGATTCGCATTCATAAGGAGTATAAGAGGTTTGAAGTACTCCTATCAGGTTGAATGCAGGGGAATATATCTTTAGTATTGAAATATTAACAAAATGCAAAATTGCTGATTGTAAGAATCCGTATTGATTTTTTAAATAATTAGTGTACCCTCCTAACTTTAAAATAAAGTTAGGAGGGTTTTATTATGGGTGAAACGAAAGCAATAGATACAATTAGTTTTAAAGGGAGGGGTTTATAATGAACAGAAAAAACGGAGAAGAAGCATTTAATTATATTCAGGCAAATAAAATGGGGTCATGTGCGGCACCTGTTGTTGAAAGAATAAACAAAGCCAAACTCCCAAACATTGACTACAAGACCAATAACAATATCATGCATCTCAACAGATTTTGAAAAGCAGATGGTTTTACGGCACAGCCTTTTGATATGAGTACGTAAAGTGAGATTCTTGCGTTCGATTGCTTGTGTGTTTTTCTTGCTGATAATATGAGAGTCCGCAGAAAGGTTTCGAGAATAACTTCCCCAGTCATCCGTATAAAACATCGTGATAGAAAATGGCTTCAGTAATTTTTGGAAAATCCGAAAAACCTCATCTTTGCGTTTGCCAAAAGTGTATGCCAACACTACCCTTGTTTGATGGTCAAGAGCCAGCCAACGCCAACGCCAACGCTGATTCGTCGAGAGTATTTACCAATAGATAGATAAGTAATATAATAACACTAAGAAAAGGAAGTGGGGTGTTATTATGCCGGGATGTAAGAATTGCAAATCAGAGAGCGTGGTAAAGAATGGGTTTGTGCGTGGCAAACAACGATATCATTGTAAGGAGTGCGGATATAATTTTGTGGAGGGCGATGAGCGCACCAACGAGAAGATAGCTCTATCTCATTCCAGAATTTTAATCCTGTCCCGCTTCCTGTTACAGAAAACAAACACCGCTTCTGAAAGACCTGTTGCTTAATGCAACCTGAATCACGACTGAAACTCATTCGTGTATCTTGAATATTTCATTGCTACCGGATACCTCTTGGTTTTCAATATACTTTCGAGTGGTTTCTTCTGTCACACTTCCTACCGTCGCACAAAAGTATCCTCTACCCCATAAGTGTTGTCCCCAATATCTTTTCTTCAGCTCTGAAAATTCTTCCTGTATTAACCTCGATGCTCGTCCTTTTAGATATTGTACTATTTTGCTAGGCGCCAAACTTGGTGGGCACGATATCAACAGATGAACATGATTTTTTCCTATACTCCCTTGCACAATAGTTATATTTCTTGCTTCACATCCCTGCCTGATCAGTTCCCTTAGTCTCTTGGATATATTTCCTCCTAATACTTTATACCTGTACTTTGTCACACCCATATTATGTGGTATTTTATATCATATACGCTATGACTGCCTTTGTTATATTCTTCTGGCATACTCTCACCTCTTGGCTTAGTATGCCCATTCATTTTTATGGTTAAAAGCGTATACCGCCTAAAGGCGGTGGGTTTAGACCCTGCGAATGGATACTAAAGATCAGGGCTCCATAAAAGTTTCCGGCGGACATCCAATGCTGTGCGGCGGCGAAAAAATACGCGCATGTGAAATAGCCCCGGGCGACAGGCTGGACATGCCCGGCAGCGAATTTGCCAAGATTATATCTGTGGAAACCATAGAATATAACGACGCTGTTTATAATTTCACCTTTGAAGGGGAAGACTCCGGGGTGTATCTGATCGCAAACGGGTTTTATTCCGGCGATTTGCGGATGCAAGACGAACAGGAAGAAGCCCCCGAGCGCACATTCACGCAGAACGAAAAGCAGATAATCGCCGAAACGGTGCTATACAACGAAGAACTGAAAGCAAAAAAATGCCTTTAAAACGTTATGGAGAAGGCAATCTATGCCTTATGTGCCGCGAGTGGCAGGGCGACAAGCGCAAAACCCCCAGCGGGATTTTGATTAGCATCACATAAAATAATATAGGGCGCCGGGGATAACGAAAATCCACGGCACCTTATATTACGAAAATCAAAATACAACAAATATGTTTTTGTAGTCAGGGGAAAGTGACACCCCTATATCAGCTGTTTGCTTTTTTCTTGCTTTGCCTTACCAGCGCGCCGACGCCCTCAATGACCAAAATGATGGCCAGGACAAACAGCACCACGCTCAAAACGCCTTGGAGATAGTCGGCGGTAGCGCCGTTACCGGCGGCAATGTTTCCAAATTTGGCAGTCATGGTATTGAGCAAGGACCAAAGCGTCATAATCAGCATGAATACCATGGGAATGTAGAACATTTTGTTGTTCTTGCCGATATTGCCCAGCCAACAGCACACAGCCAGCAGAGCCAAAGCAGCCAACAGCTGGTTGGCAGCGCCGAACAGCGGCCAAATCAGCGCATAACCGGTCATGCCCAAGCCAACGCCCAGCACCACGGTGATGATGGTGGCTACATACTGGTTGGAGAGGAACTTCTTATGGCCGGTGACGGTCTTGGGCGTCTCGCCCTCGGACAGCCACATCTCCTGGAACATATAGCGTGCCAGACGGGTGGCGGTGTCCAGAGAGGTCAGGCAGAAGGTGGAAACCGCCAGAATTAGCAGGGCGTAGAAAACACTCTCGGCGGAGGCCAGGAAGGGAATGGTCGCCAGCATTTTGGAGATGCCGGTAGCGAACACGGCGGTAGGCGTAACCAAAGAGCGGTCGGCAAAGCTACTCCAGCAGTAACCCACAGCGCACAGGGAGATGACTGCCAACGCGCACTCGATAAGCATGCCGCCGTAAGCGATGGGCTTGGCGTCCCGTTCCCGGTTGAGCTGCTTGGAGGTGGTGCCGGAGCCTACCAGTGAGTGAAATCCGGAAATCGCGCCGCAGGCGATGGTGATAAACAGGGCGGGGAACATGCTGCCCAAGCTGGAGATCTGATCGGTGAAACCGATAAAGGCAGGAATCTCCAGGGTGGGGTGCGCGCCTATAACACCGACAACGGCGGCGATCATCATAAAATAGAGGAGGAAGGAGCTCAGATAATCACGCGGCTGGAGCAAAATCCAAACCGGGGTAACCGAGGCGATAAGGATGTAAACGGCAATGATGGCCATCCAAACATTGGCGCTCAGATAGATGGGGAATTTCAGGCCAACGGCCACACAGATGATGATTCCGATAATACCCGCTACGGAGGATATGCCCAAAGGGGCGTTGCGGCGGTACACGCAGAATCCGAAAATAATGGCCATCAGGACGAACAGCACGGAGATGGTGGCGGTGGATCCGTTGGCGGTATTGAGTGCTCCTTCGGCGGTAAAGCCGTTGAACGTGCTGCACACGATGGAGGCGAAAGCGGCCACCACTAACACCAGCACCAGATAGCCGAACACCAAAAACAGCCGCTTGGCGCGGGAGCCGATGTTGGAGGAGATGACCTCGCCGATGGATTGGCCCTTATGCCGGATAGAGGCGAACAGGGAGCCGAAGTCATGCACGGCGCCGAAAAAAATGCCGCCGATCAGAATCCAAAGCAGCACGGGCAGCCAGCCGAATACGGCAGCCTGTATAGGGCCGTTGACGGGGCCCGCGCCGGCAATGGAGGAAAAATGATGCCCCAGCAGTACAGGGGCCTTGGCGGGAACATAGTCTACGCCATCCTCCATCGTGTGGGCGGGGGTCTCCTTGGAATCATCCACGCCCCACTGCTGTGCCAGCCACCTGCCATAGAGCAGGTACCCCAAAAGCAAAATACCGATAGAGCCTACCAGGAGAACAACTGCGTTCATAGATTTACTCACTCCTTCTTAAACTTTCATTTTGGAACTGCCGCAATAATTCTGCGCACCGTCTTCCGCCACGGTTAGATGAAATCCCTCCTCCCTCCAGGGCGATGGCGGCTATATGAAACTCCATCCAGCCATGGAGCGAAAGCTTGAAATTTTTGCGGATACGGCACGATTTCAAGGATTTCTCAGCCTCTTTGTCAATAGTATCGCACAAAATGATTGCCGAAATATAGGAGCACATATGCTCGCTGTTGGGATGAATTTCCGCCATACCCAGCCGGCAGGACAACTCCCTTACCGTCTGGAAGGCGGCCTGATCCAAATGCGGAAGCGAAAACACATAAGCGTATTCGTGGTTTTCCGCCGCCCACAGCTGCGCTTTTCGCGTCAGCACATACTTCTCACTGCGGGAGTGGAAAAAGCAGGTGGCCGCCAGTCCGTGTTCCCCATGTTCCACAGGCGTCACATTATAACATTCCCCATAGGACAACAGCGTTTTTTTCAAAGCAGTCTCTCTGGTCACGAGCACCCACGCCCCGCCTTCTTTGATTATGTATGACTGGATTCGGTAATAATTATGAACATCTTATGAATATTATAACATATTATCTTTAAAATGTAAAACTATATGCAATACTGCATATTAAACTAGGTATTTTTTTGTCAGCATCTCTGAAAATTGTTCAGTTATTGGCAGTTATCTTGGAGCCGGATAAATAGAATAATACTAATATTCAATTAAAAAGTCGGCAAGCGATTTTAATTGAATATGCGTCGCTATGCGGCTACGTCTCATACAATCTTCTATCAAAGCGTTTTGACGCTTTGATAGAAGATTAGTATAAACAAAAGCACTTGACCATCCCGCCGTAATGCGTTATGATGGCTATATATCAGAAAAGGGGTATTGCTATGCGCATTTTGAACTTTGGTTCCCTAAACCTGGACTATGTATACTCTGTGGATCATATTGTTCAGCCGGGGGAAACCCTATCCTCCTCCGGGCTGGAAATTTTTAGCGGCGGAAAGGGCCTCAACCAGTCGGTGGCCCTTGCAAGAGCCGGAGCCACGGTTTTCCACGCGGGCATGGTGGGCGCGGATGGAGGGCAGCTGTTACAGGTCTGCAAAGAAAACGGCGTGGACACACGGCATATCCGGACGGTGTCGGAGCGGAGTGGTAACGCCATCATCCAGGTAACCGCCCGGGGCCAAAACAGCATCATCCTTTTTGGCGGCGCCAACCAGCAAAATGATAGCCAACATATCCGCAAGGTAATGGAGGATTTCGGGGAAGGCGACCTGCTGCTCCTGCAAAATGAAATCAACCTGTTGGATGAAATAATTGAGAGGGCGGCAGCTAAGGGGATGCGGATTGCCCTGAATCCCTCGCCTTACAATGAGAGCATTGTGTCCTGTGACCTGGGGAAGGTATCCATTTTCCTGATTAATGAGGTGGAGGGCGAGCAGATTACCGGACGCACCCAACCGGAGGAGATCATCTCCGCCATGAAGGAACGGTATCCGGCCGCCGGAATTGTGCTCACCCTGGGCAAGCGCGGCGTTGTGTACAGCCAGGACGACAAATTATACCGGCACGGTATCTACGATGTCCCGGTGGTGGATACCACCGCCGCAGGCGACACCTTTACCGGATATTTCCTTTGCTCCCTTGTGGAAAACCGGGAACCGGGGGAAGCCCTTCTCCGGGCATCCGTCGCGTCCTCCCTTGCGGTATCCAAAAAAGGCGCAACCGCTTCCATTCCCTGGGCGTGTGAGGTGGACGCCGCTGATTTAAAGTTGATGTGACCCCCGACATCCATTTACTCGGAAGGAGCCGGAGACCGGCTCCTTTGCTGTCTTTATTTCGATTTGAATCCTGAATCATACTTTCGCACCACTCCAAAATATGGTATAATAACCGACGAGCGGTTATTATACTTTTATGCCCCGCCGCCTCGCCGCTGAAGCGGCAACCGGCGGCGATGGGCTATTATACCAACGCCGCGCTTATGGTATAATAACCGGCAAGCGGTTATTATGCTTCATTTTAAAGCTACGCCTACGGCATGCACAATTATACCTCATTTTAAAGCGCGGCATATGGCGATGCGCAATTATACCGTTATTCTATCGAACAAAACAGGAGGCCGCAACACCGATGCCCGTATCCAAAGAAAGGCTTTTAGCGCTTACCGGTACCGCCTCGGCCTATAGCAGGGGGACGGACTACTGGCGTGGGAAACATGTCACTTATGTAAAAAAGGCACAGGATGAATATTTGGCAACTGTGCGGGGCGGAGGCGGACGCCGGTATGAGGTGGATGTGGGATTCACTCCGGATGGCAATGATTTGCTGGCATTCCGCTGTGATTGCCCGGCGTTTGAGCAATACCAGGGAATCTGCAAGCATATTGTTGCGACCGTGCTCACGGTACAGGGGTATGAGGAGCCTACCATCAAGGTATCCCTGTTTCCCGCCGCCCCGCCGCCGCGAAGCAAGCGCCGCGCCCATGGTTCCACCGGGCATGAGGCTTCCGGTCTTGTGGAGCGTTACGCACAGCGGATGGCGGATCGCGCTTCCGCCCTACAGGAGGGAAGCACCGTGCTGGAGGCCACCTTGGAGCTGGGTAGCCGGGGGGTAAGCCTCTCCTGCAAGGTTGGCCAAAGCCGGCTCTATGTGGTACACGACCTGGGAAAATTTGCAAATAATATTAAGAAAGGCCGAATGGATACCTATGGAACAAAATATACCCTCTGGCATAATATCGCCTCCTTTACCGCCGGTTCCCGGCCGCTGGTATACTTTTTGACAAAATACTATGATCCGGAGTCCTCCCCCTATCCGGGGGGACGGAATGGCTACGGGTACAACAGCAACACACGGCTCATGCACTTGGCCCCTCACATGCTGGATGAGCTAATCCGGCTCTATGACGGCAGGGCGCTGCCCATTGGCGGCGTGGAGGCTGTGTCCTCCGCCGTCATCCGGCGGGCGGATTACCGCCCCACCCTGCGGCTGCGGCAAAGCGGCTCCGGCTACACCCTGTCGGCGCCGGAGCCGCTGCATGTTCTGCGCGGCACGGAAGCCATTTATGTATTGGCGGGGGATAGCCTGTATTGCTGCGGCGCGGGCTACAGCCGGGCCTGCGGGGATCTTCTGGAAACCCTGGCGAAAAACAGCCGCCAGCTTTACTATATGGAAAAAGACATGAAGGCGTTGTTCTCCACCGTCCTGCTGGAGGCGGGCCCCTATATCCACCTGGACGCGGAGGCGGATGTGGGGCAATTCAAACCCGCGCCACTGGTCACCGGCGTGTATCTGGATATGCTGCCCGGGGATGATATTACCGCCAAAATGACCTTCTCCTATAACGGGGAATCCCATGCCGCCTTCTACCCCAAATCCATTGCGGACACCCAGGATATCGCCGGGGAATTTTATGCGGAGGCTATGCTGCTCCGCTATTTTACCGGGCCCGCCGACGACCAGGGCCAGGTTCACATCAAGGGGGATTCCGATGCCGCCTACCGGCTTTTAAGCGAGGGCCTCGGGGAAATCTCCCGGTTTGCCCGGATATACGCCACCGACGGCTTTGGCAAGCTGCAAATCCGCCCTCCTTCCCCGGTGCGTATGGGGGTGCGGATAGAATCCGGCCTGCTTCATTTGGATTTTGACCTGGAGGGCCTGGATCTGGCAGAGCTTGCGGGTATACTCGATTCCTACAGAAGAGCTAAAAAATACCACCGCCTAAAAGATGGCTCCTTCCTTGTTTTAGAGGATGACGGATTTTCCCAGCTCTCCCAGCTGGCGGAGGGTTTGGACTTAAATAAAAAAGAACTGGCCTCGGGACACGCGGAGCTGGCCCGGAGCCGCGCCCTCTTTCTGGACGCCATGATAAAACAGGGCGAAAGCATCCGCTGTGACCGGGACGAGGAATTTAAGCGGATCGTCATCGAAATGGAAGAATCCATCCATGGGGATTTTACTGTTCCGGGCAGCCTGGAGAATGTCCTGCGCAACTACCAAAAGGCCGGATACCGATGGCTGCGCACTGTAGACCGCTGCGGCTTCGGCGGTATCCTGGCCGATGACATGGGGCTTGGCAAAACCTTGCAGGTGCTGGCACTGCTTCAAGCCGAAAAGGATGAGGCGGATGAAGGCGCGCTCTCCATTGTTATCTGCCCGGCCTCACTGATCCTCAACTGGGAGAGCGAGGCCCGGCGGTTCACCCCCGGGCTTCGGGTGTCGGTCATAACCGGCAGCGCCCCGGAGCGGGCGGGAATCCTGGCACTTCGCCGGGATTTCGACCTGCTGGTGACCTCCTATGACCTTCTTAAGCGGGATATTGAGCTTTATGAACCCATAGACTTCTCCTATGTCATCGTTGACGAGGCTCAATATATCAAAAACCACAGTACCCAGAACGCAAAAGCCGTCAAGCTGCTCCGGGGAAGGACACGCTTTGCCCTCACCGGCACGCCGGTGGAAAACAGCCTGGCGGAGCTGTGGTCTATCTTTGATTTCCTGATGCCCGGCTATCTGTTCTCCTACTCCAGGTTTCGGAAAAAATATGAGCTCCCCATTGTAAGGCAGAACTCCAGGCCGGAAGCCGGAAGGTTGCGGCAGATGGTACGCCCCTTTATGCTCCGCCGCCTTAAAAAAGACGTGCTCCGCGAGCTGCCGGACAAAACGGAGACGGTGTTGCGGGTTGCCATGGAGGATGAGCAAAGGTCGGTATATCTGGGGACGCTGGTACAGGCAAAGAAGGAGCTTGCACCGCTGCTTGGCTCCCGCGCCGGAAACGGACAGCTCCACATGAATGTGCTGGCGGCTCTGACGCGGCTGCGCCAGATTTGCTGCGACCCCTCCCTGATATACGACAACTACCCGGGAGGCAGCGTCAAGCTGGAGGCCTGCCTGGAGCTGGTGGAAAGCTGTACCGCCTCGGGGCACAGGATGCTCCTGTTCTCCCAGTTCACCTCTATGCTGAATATTATTGAAAATAGGCTGGAGGGCATGGGGATACGCAGCTGCAAGCTGGAGGGCTCCACCAAGCCGTCCCGGCGGCTGGAGCTTGTCACCGCGTTCAACACCGGAGATATTCCTGTATTTCTTATTTCCCTCAAGGCCGGGGGAACCGGCCTCAACCTTACCGGGGCGGATGTGGTCATCCATTACGATCCCTGGTGGAATATGAGCGTGCAAAACCAGGCCACCGACCGGGCCCACCGGATCGGGCAAAAAAACACGGTGCAGATCTACAAGCTGATCGTCAAGGACACTATTGAGGAGCGCATTTTAAAAATGCAGGAGAACAAGGCCGAGCTTGCCGGTCAATTTGTTTTAGAGGGGGGCAACGTCCTTGCGGGAATGCGCCGGGAAGACCTGTTGTCCTTGTTGGAAGAAAAATAGGTGCATATCCCCGCTTTTTGGTGTATAATACCATTTGTGAGAAAAATCCCGTTGCGCGGCTCTCCAACTTTGTATTTTCAGGAGGCATCATCATGCGTTCATTTCAATTTGACCATACCCTACCGCCATTACCCATCCCCGCCTTGTCCGATACCTGCCAAAACCTGGGGCAGGTGATACGGCCGTTGGTGGACGGCGACACCTGGGAGAAAACCCGGCGGCTTTTAGATGATTTCGAGAATGGGAGCACCGGGCCGGAGCTACAGCGGCTCCTGATGGATTGGAGGGACAGCCGGGGAGGGAATGCCAGCTGGCTGCGTCCCTTTTGGGATGATATGTACCTATCCTTCCGGGAACGCCTTCCTGTCAACATGAACTATGGCCTTGAGCTGACAGAGGCCCACGGGGGTAAAGACGCCCTGCCCCTGCTGATTTACTGCCTCTGCCACGCGCTGGCAGAGCTGCGCCGCGAAGCGCTTCCGCCCGAGCCCCTCAAGGATGGATACCTAAGCATGGATATGCTTCGCCATATGATTTACACCCGAATCCCCCACACCGGCCGGGATACCCTGTACTACCCGTCTCTGTCAGCTCCTATGACCGCCGCTGTGGTTTGCCGGGGCCATTGGTTCATTCTGGCTCTCCAATACGAGGACGGCAGCTTCCTACCGCCTTCCGCCATCAAGGAGGCCCTGACCCAAATTGAGGCCCAGGGAAAATCGCTGGGGCCCGCCGCCGGGGTTAGCGCGTTCACCAGCGCTCCCCGGGAGCAGGCCGCGGCGTTCAGGGCGGAGCTGCAAGGCAGCCTCCTGAACCGCACCAGCCTGGAAAGCATCGAAAAAGCGGCCTTTTGTATCTGCCTGGAGCAGGATCCCGCGGATCAGAGCGGCTTCAACACGTCCTTGATTTGCGGTGACGCCGCCAACCGCTGGTTTGACAAATCCCTACAGATTATCGGAACGCCGGGCGGTTATTTGGGGGTTAACATCGAACATGCGGGCTGTGACGCCAGCATTTGGGTCTATCTGTTTGACTGGGCGAACAGCATACTATCTTCACAGGAAAACCCCGACGCATCCTCCTCATCTCCTTCCTTCCGGCTGCTTTCCTGGCAAACCGGCAGCGGGCTTGCCGCAAAACTGGGGGAAATGAGACAGGAGTTCCGGACAGCCACCCGGAACGTCGCCCTTTGCAGCAGGCATATCACCAGCGTGTCCCGGAATGCCCTCAAGGCAAAAAAATGCGGCCCTGACGCTTTTGTTCAGCTCTTGTTTCAGGCGGCCTACTATCAGCTGACCCACCGGTTCCGGTCGGTATATGAGGCGGTGTCCACCCGTTCTTTTTACCAGGGCAGAACCGAGTGTGTCCGTTCCTGCACAGAACAATCCGTCGCGTTTGTAACGGCATTTGTCGAGGGCTCCGCCTCGGAGGCGGAACTGAGGGAAATGTTTTGCTTGGCTGAACAAGCCCATGTCCAGGGGATACGCCGGGGCCAAAAGGCATTGGGGCCCGAGCGGCATATGACCGGCCTGACCTCCATGTATAAAATGACGGAGGGTGTCATAGATCCGCCCCTGGCCAAGCCGGGAATTTTTGATTCGGAGGGCTACCGGACGCTGTGCCATACCGTCCTTTCCACCAGCAGTATTACCGCGCCCTTCATTGGACAGTTTTGCTTTGGCCCGGTGGTAGAGGACGGAATTGGCATAGGCTACGGACTCACTCCCGACGCCCTAAACCTGTCAGTGTCCGCTTACTCCGCCAGCGGAATCGACCCCGCCGCCTTCGTCAACGCCTTTGAGGAGTTGTCGGAAAGATTGCTGGGGATTTTGGACTAATCCTTTATTTGCGAGGGCGGACGCATAAGGCGCCATAGCAATTTGATTGATGGAATAATTGCCGCGCTTCTCGCTTTTATGGGAAGCGCGGTAGTCAATATGCATGTTGACTTGAATGGGGGATCATGCTATAATTTGGTTTGTCGCAGTTTTGAGGGGAGCGATTCCGGAGTGAAAAGCCTTTCAAATTCCCGCCGGTAATTCCCTCCGATTTCCCGGAGTGAATATATAAGGAAAAGTGGCAGAGTGGTGGATTGCACCGGTTTTGAAAAAGAGGAGGTGCACTTGAAGCAAGAAATAGTTTTCGTTGTCAGTAATCGTTGTCAAATCCGCAAGATTTATTTTTAGGAAGTGTGGCCGAGTGGTTTAAGGCACTGGTCTTGAAAACCAGCAATCCGCAAGGGTTCGTGAGTTCGACTCTCACCGCTTCCGCCATAATGCCCGTAACCGCAGGAGGTTGCGGGCTTTGCCATGTGTACAATTACTGCACTTTCAGCATGTGCCGGATATCTTCTTCCGGGATATATTGTGTTAGTTTCAATCAGTTCGTTAAGGTGTAGTTCGCGATTTTAATTGCATCCGTTCTATCATTTCTTGCCTTGCGGATGGAATTATTGCCATAGTTGTGGGTAATGATCGGGTTTACTGTGCTGACGAACAGCTCCGCATCATGGAGTATGTAAGCAACCGGCAAATGGTATGTACCTGTACATTCCATAACCACTTTTGTTTCCCCGTCCAGACTTTTCAGCATCTTTGCCAGCTTGCTGAGTTCACTGTCGGTGTAGGCGACATCAAAGGGTGAGGCCACGATTCCATCGAAGGGACGCAGGATTGCCACCGTGCTTGTCCCTTTAGAAACGTCTAGGCGGTGACAGGTATGCAGAATAGATTTCTAACAAGTCTAACGGAAATTGGGAGAAAAAATAGTAATGCGGCTCTTGCTTTTATATCGCAAAAACCGCACTACTAAAACAAAAAACGTGGTGATCCATCGGAGACTCGAACTCCGGACACCCTGATTAAAAGTCAGGTGCTCTGCCAGCTGAGCTAATGGATCAAATTCAATTGTCGTTATTCCCAATATGGCAAGCGACGCTTAATCAATCCTGCCGTCTGGGCCGATGGCTTATAAATCCATAAGGTGACAACAAGCGATATTATACATTATCCCAGCAAAAAAGTCAAGCTTAAAATTTCCTCATTTTAAGCCTCATCCTTAATCTCCTTATAATGAATGGTGTTGTGGGTACCGCTGACATTATAGATAGCTTTTTTTGTGTTCTCGCTCTTCCAGTCCATCAGCCAGCCCTTCTGATAAAAGGTGCTTTCATTGCCGCAACGGGAGCAATAGCGGGCGTTTCCCTGTAATATCGAGCCGCAGCTGCGGTTTACCAGGTTTTTGGCCTTCGGGTTCTGGGTGTCGGCACAGCGGTTGATAATATCGTTTCCGCAAATTTTACAATAATCCCCCACCGAAAGCTCCTCGTTTTCGCAGTGGGGGCAGGTCAAAGCCTTGCCATTCTCATTCACTCGGATGTTTTTGTAGATCATTCCGGTACCCCTCCCTGTTGCCGAGAAACTGTTTCCGCAGATGCCGCAAAAGGCGGCGCCGTTGTCAGTTACTTGGGCTTCGCACCAAGCACAAACTGTTGCATGCATCTATCCTCACGCCTTTTTAATCGGGGCTGAAATTCCTTTTCCATCGCGCCCCATGCTGTTTAAACACAACTCTCTCCATTCTCTATATCGGCCTGCGGAAAGGAAAATGAAGGGCACGGGGAGAGAGAAATAAAGGAAGGGCCCGCTTGCTTTTGCCAATCATCTGGTATATAATTAGGTATCTAAAGAAAAGATGCTATTTATGGGGAATTTGGAGGATATATAAAGTGGCGGAAACAAAAAAAACACAGGATAATTCAGCCCGGCAAAAGGCGCTGGAAACTGCGCTGAGCCAGATCGAAAAGCAATTCGGCAAGGGCGCGGTTATGAAGCTGGGACAAAATACAGTGATGAATGTGGAGGCCATCTCCACCGGCTCCCTGTCCCTTGATGTAGCGCTGGGAATCGGCGGCGTTCCGCGGGGCCGCATTGTGGAAATCTACGGCCCGGAAAGCTCCGGCAAGACCACGGTGGCGCTTCATATTGTGGCGCAGGCGCAAGCGGGGGGCGGCGACGCCGTTTTTATTGATGTGGAGCATGCCCTTGACCCTGTTTATGCCAAGGCCCTGGGGGTGGATATTGATACCCTGCTGGTGTCCCAGCCGGATACCGGCGAGCAGGCATTGGAAATCTGCGAGGCGCTGGTTCGCTCCGGGGCGGTGGATGTAGTGGTGGTGGACTCGGTGGCAGCTATGGTCACCAAGGCGGAAATTGAGGGGGAAATGGGGGACACCCACGTTGGCCTCCAGGCCCGGCTCATGTCCCAGGCGCTGCGCAAGCTCACCGGGGCCATTTCCAAATCCAACTGCGTTGTTATCTTTATCAACCAGCTGCGGGAGAAAATCGGCGTTATGTATGGAAACCCGGAAACCACACCCGGCGGGCGGGCGCTGAAGTTCTATTCCTCGGTGCGGCTGGATGTGCGCCGCAGCGAGCAGCTGAAAAATGGTTCCGAGGTGGTTGGCAACCGCACCCGGGTCAAGGTTGTAAAAAACAAGGTGGCGCCTCCTTTTAAGGAGGCGGAGTTTGACATCATGTACGGTCAGGGCATCTCCCGGGACGGCGAGATTTTGGATTTGGCCACCCAGCTGGATATTATCAGCAAATCCGGCGCATGGTTTTACTATGGGGAAACCCGGTTGGGACAGGGCCGCGACAATGTAAAGCAGTATATAAAGGATAATCCGGAATTCCGGGAGGAGATCGCCCGGCAGGTCATGGAAAATAAGGAGCGGCTGCTTACCCTCACCAAGGGTAAAAAGGGACTGGCCGCAAAAGCCGCCGCCGCATCCGCCAAATCGGTGGATATCGAGGTGGGGGAGGAAAAGGCATAAGCCGTGGAAATTACCGACATTCGCATGACAAAGCGCGGACGCTTCAGCATCTATGTGGAGGGAGAGTTCGCCTGTGTTCTCCATCCGGATACCTATGCCGTCTCGGGGGTGGCGGTGGGGGACACGCTTACCCCTCATCAGCTGGAGCGGTTGAAGGGGGAATCCACCGGCAGGCTTGCCCGGGAAAAGGCGCTGGCGCTGCTGTCCCAGCGCGCCTATACCGCCCGGAAGCTCTACGGCAAGCTGGTGGAGTATACGGAGGACGAAGAAGCAGCGGCGGCAGCCGTAGCGCGGATGAAGGAGCTGGGACTTGTCAATGACACGGATTATGCCCGCCGGTTTGCCGCCGACTGCCTGAACCTCCGGCATTATTCCATCCCGCGCACCGCACAGGCGCTGGGGGAGAAGGGCATTGACCGGGAGTTGATCCGGGAGACGCTGGAGTCTTTGGAATACGATCCGCAGACGGCGATTGCCGGCCTGGTTCTGCGGAAGTATGCCAGGTATCTGGAGGACGAAAAGGGGGTGCGCAAGACCATATCGGCCTTGCAGCGCCTGGGCTACCGCTATGGGGATATCCATGCGGTGCTGGAAAATCTGGCGGAGGATCCCGCGTATTACGAAAACAGAGACTGACGAAAAAGGAAACGATATGCAGATAAAGGTTGGAATGGTATCATTGGGCTGCGCAAAGAACCAGGTGGACGCCGAGCGGATGCTGGCCATGCTCCGCCGGGACGGCTTTGTGCTCAGCCCCGACGCAGGTGTGTGCGATGTTGTCATCGTAAACACCTGCGGTTTTATTGAGGACGCGAAGCGGGAGAGCATTGAAAATATCCTTGAGTTTGCCGCCCTCAAGGAAACCGGAGCCCTCAAGGCCGTAGTGGTTACCGGCTGCCTGGCCGAGCGCTACCAGAAGGAGATTGCCGGAGAACTGCCCGAGGTGGATGTGATTCTGGGCATCGGAAAAAACAGCGATATTTCCCGGGCAATCCGCGGAGCCTTGAAGGGGGAGAGGACGGTGGTCTTTGGCGACAAGGCCAACCTGTCCCTGGAAGGGGAGCGGATACTGGCCAACGCCCCCTACTACGCCTACCTGAAGGTGGCGGACGGCTGCGGCAACCGGTGCAGCTACTGCGCAATCCCCCTGATCCGGGGGGACTTCCGCAGCCGCCGGATGGAGGACGTTGTTGCCGAGACCAAGGAATTGGCGGAGCAGGGGGTCACCGAGCTTAATGTGGTGGCCCAGGACACGACGCGCTACGGCGAGGACATTTACGGTGAGCTGATGCTGCCCCGGCTTCTGGAGGAGCTGTGCGCCCTGCCGGGGATTCACTGGGTGCGGATTCTCTATTGTTATCCCCAGCGCATCACCGATGAGCTGCTGGAGGTGATGGCACGGCAGCCCAAAATCGTCCACTATATGGACATGCCGGTGCAGCATGCGTCGGGCAGGGTGCTGGCGGAGATGAACCGGCGGGGGGACGCGGAGTCCCTGACGTCCCTGGTGGAAAAAATCCGCCGAAAAATCCCCGATATTGCCCTGCGCACTACCTTTATCACCGGATTCCCGGGGGAGACGGAGGAGGATTTCGAGGAGCTCTGCCTCTTTGTTCAAAGAAACCGGTTCGACCGGCTGGGCTGCTTCGCCTATTCCCAGGAGGAGGACACCCTCGCCGCCGGGATGGAGCCTCAGCTGGACGGGGAAACCAAGCGCCGCCGGGCGGAAATTGTAATGGAGCTGCAAATGCGGATTGCGGAGGAAAAGGGGGAGGAGAGCCTTGGCAGAACACTGGAGGTTCTCTGCGAGGGCTATGACAGGGAGCGGGGACTGTATTTTGGCCGCAGCTATATGGATGCGCCGGATATTGACACCAAGGTTTATTTTTCCGCCGGTTATTCCCCAGAGCCCGGCAATTACCTGCAGGTGACCATCACCGAAGCGATGGATTATGACTTAATAGGAGAAGCACAATGAATTTACCGAATAAGCTGACCGTACTCAGGGTGTTTATGATCCCCCTGTTTCTCTTTTTATTCTTCGCGGAGTATGTTTCCTGGAATTACTTGTGGGCGCTTATAGTGTTTGCCCTGGCGTCCCTTACAGATATGCTGGACGGTAAGATTGCCCGGAGCCGGGGGCTTGTCACCGATTTCGGCAAGCTGATGGATCCCCTGGCCGACAAGCTGCTGGTGGTGAGCGCCCTGGTCTGCCTGCTTCAGGGCGGCGGGACGGCGTCCACCGTCTGCCTGATTCTCATTCTTTCCAGGGAATTTATGGTCACCGCCATCCGGCAGCTGGCGTCGGGCAAGGGGATAGTGCTGGCGGCGGATATCTGGGGCAAGCTGAAGACCGTCACCCAGATGGTCTGGATTTGCCTGGCGCTGCTGGATCGGGCGCTGCTGTTTCACGCGGCGGTTTCCCTGCGGACGCGGGTCTATCTTGGATATCTGGTGACCTGGGGATTTGTTTTAATGGTGGCCATGACGGTTATCAGCGGCCTCCATTATTGCTGGAAAAACCGGCAGCTTTTCGCGGACGCGTAATACTATTTTAAATAAAAATGATCTATGGTTCCCCTCCCTGGAGGGGTGGCGCGTAGCGCCGGGGTGGTTCTTCCACATAAAATTAATTTCCGTGGGAAAAGGAAAAATATCCTTGACTTTGCCCGCGACTGCTGGTATAATTCTACTGTTGTGGCTGCCCGTCCGGGCGGCTGCCATCCTTACTCCATCTGAAACGGATGGGGTCATATGTCCAAAAGGAGGTGCATTAAAATGGCAAATATTTCTATGAGTTACGAAATCACGATGATTTTCAGCCTGAGTGTGGGTGAGGAGGGTGTCACTGCCCTTTGCGAGAAGTTCAAAGCCCTCATCGGTGAAAACGCTACCATCGACAAGGTGGAGGAGTGGGGCAAGCGGAGGCTGGCTTATCCCATCAACGATGAGATGGAGGGCTTCTACCTCTACGTTGAGTTCACCGGCAAACCGGAATTTCCTTCCGAGCTGGATCGTGTGCTCAAAATCACCGACGGTGTTTTGCGTTCATTGATTGTTCGCAAGGAACAGGCGTAAGGCGGTGAAATTATGTACAACAGGGTTATTCTCGTTGGCAGACTGACCGCGGATCCGGAGCTGCGACAGACCCCCAGCGGCCTGAGCGTGTGTTCCTTTTCCATTGCGGTTGACCGCCGCTTCCAGGCTAAGGGCGCGGAAAAGCAGGTAGATTTCATTGATATCGTGGCATGGCGCCAGTCAGCCGAGTTCGTCAGCAGGTATTTCTCCAAGGGCAGGGCAATTTTGGTGGAGGGCTCCCTGCAAGTGCGCAGCTACACGGATAAAAACGATCAGAAGCGGCGGGCCTATGAGGTCGTGGCGGATGATGTGCGCTTTGTAGAGAGCAAAAACGCAGCCTCGTCAGGCGGAGGCGGAGCCGCCTTCCCATCGGATGCGGACGCGCCACCGGCAGCCATTGCCCCCGCGTATTCCAGCGGTAGTGTGGATGACTTTGCAGAGATAGACGACGACGGCGACCTGCCGTTTTAACAACACTCAATAAGGAGGTATTGCCGTGGAAAGACAGGATAGAGACAGAGATGGCGGACGCCCACAGCGTGGGAGAAAAGGCAGAAAAAAGGTCTGTTCCTTCTGTGTAGATAAAATCTATGACATTGATTACAAGGATGTCCCCCGCCTGAAAAGATACATCAGCGAGAGGGCAAAGATTATTCCCCGCCGTGTTACCGGTACCTGCGCGCGCCACCAGCGTCAGTTGACCCTGGCCATCAAGCGTGCCCGTCACATTGCGTTTATCCCTTACGTCAGCGATTAATTTTGACGAAGCCTTGCGGCCTCCCGCTCCCTCGGGAGTGGAGCGGCCGCTTTTGGTTGGGCAACCCCTTTGTCATTATAGGCAAGAGCCGCGGGAGCACCGGACAAAACCTGTCCGGTGCTCCCGCCTTTATCCCTGCAAACTCCAACCCAAGGATTTTCTGTATATCAAGGTTTTCAGATGTAAAATTGCCTATTCGCCGTAGGCCGATGCAACCTCCTGCATACGCAGGGGGATATCAATTCCCTGCGGGCAGAGGGGGACGCAAACTCCGCAGCCGGTGCACTTGTCGGCCAGCTTGGATTTTCCCAGAATGCCATTGGTTATGCCGAATCCAATCTTGTTCTTGGTAATGCGGTATTGGTTATAGGACGCAAATACCTTGGGAATCTCCACTCCGGAGGGGCAGTCCATACAATACCGGCATCCGGTGCAGGGAACGGTGCCGGACGCGCGGAAGTCAAGGAGGGCTTTGTCCAGAGCCACCCGTTCCTCCCCGCTTAAGGGCTGGAAACCGGATAACGTTGTGACATTGTCCTGTAGCTGCTCCATGGTGGTCATGCCGCTGAGGATGGTCACCACCTGGGGCAGGGAGGCCGCATACCGCAGGGCCCAGGAGGCGGCGGAAGCGCCGGGGCGCACCTTTTGCAGCATTTCCACCGTGTCCGGCGGCAGTTTGGCCAGCGCGCCGCCCCGCACCGGCTCCATCACGATAATCGGAAGGTTGTGGCGCTGCAAAATCTCATATTGCTCCCCCGCCCGTTGCAGCTCCCAGTCCAGATAATTGAGCTGAATCTGCGCAAAATCCCAGGAGTAGTCGTCCACAATGCGCTGGAGAAGCTCCGGCGTGTCATGGAAGGAAAAGCCCAGATGCCGGATGATTCCCTGGGCCTTCTTCTCCATGAGGAATTCGTAGGCGTGATGCTTTTCAAAAAAGGGGTAATTATGCGCGTCCAGGCAGTGGGCAAGGTAGAAGTCAAAGTAATCCACCTGGCACCGTTCCAGCTGCTCGCTGAAGATGCGCTCCAAATCCTCCGGTTTCCGCACCAGCCAGATGGGCATTTTATCCGCGAGGAAAAAGCTGTCCCGGGGATGTTTTTTCAACGCCCTTCCCAGGCAGCCTTCCGAATTGCCATAATGATACGCGTAGCCGGTATCAAAATAATTTACATCGTGGGCCATAGCATAGTCGATCAGTGCCTGGGTTTTTGCAGAGTCGATCTCCTGACTGTCCTCCGCTGCAAGGGGCAGGCGCATAGCCCCCATCCCCAACAGGGGCAGCTCCTTGCCGGTGTCTCCCAATATCCTCTTATCCATGGTTAAAACCCCCCAATTTATGTCGGTTATTCGCTACGTCTCACTTTACTTCTTTTTCAGGAAAAAGTCAACCGGGGGCTGATTGCTTTCAGCCCCCGGCGCTATATTTTTTGATGTTAGTCAGGCAGATAAGCGATTCCCCGGGCGGCGATCCGCACCTGACCCTCGATGCTGATCCGGCTGACTGCCCCGTCCCGCCAGTCGGCCCGGACAGAGATAACCCCACCGGGCTGGGAGATTTCAGCGCGGGCGTCGGCTCCGGCGGCATGGGCCAGATAGGAGCCGATTGCGGCGGTGCCTGAACCGCATCCGCGCTCCCAAACCATGGTTTGGGTGGGACGGACATAGACGAGAGGATCCATATAACCGGCATGGCTGTCATAGAGAAGTATGCCAAAGGCATCCCCGGAGGCCAAAGGCTCCCAGGCACGGACGGCGCGCCGGGCAAAGTCCTTCTTATCCCCTGATATCCCACTGTCAGGGACGACCAGGTGGGTGATACCGGGCAGGGACACCATGGTCACATTGTAAAGGGCGCTGTCCAGAGGCAGCTGCATCTCCTCGATCCTCTGGGGAACAGGCATCTGTACCTGGCCCAGATAGAACCCTTCCTTTACCAGGATGCGGCAATGGAGGAGGTCGTCGGCCCCGGAAACCTCCAGGCATACATTGTGGCTGGAGCCAACCGGCGGGCGCTGCCGGTGAACCAGATAAGCGGCCAGCGACATGGTGGCGTTCCCGCAGAACTCCCCGCCCATCATTTGCAGGCGCATTTGGGCATCCGGGTTTAAGGGTTGCTCTAAAAAGCCGGTCTGTTCAGCGAAAACGCTGTTGTAATCCATGAGCAGTGAGGCAATGCGCCGCTGCTGCCCGCGAGGAACCGGTGTTTCCACCAGAATGGTCATATTTTGGGTGGGATCCACCTTTATATATTCTATTTCCATAACGTTAGAATATCATGGCGGCAATGGTGCCGAAGATCATGAGGGGGATATTGTAGTGGAGGAAGGTGGGAACGCAGGTATCCCAAATATGGTCATGCTGCCCGTCGGCATTCAGTCCCGAGGTTGGCCCCAGGGTGGAGTCGGAGGCAGGGGAGCCCGCGTCTCCCAGCGCACCGGCCACGCCCACCAAAACGGCGGTTGCGGCGGGGGAGAAGCCTAATGTGGCGCAGAGAGGGACGTAAATGGTGGCCACAACGGGAATGGTGCCAAAGGAGGTGCCGATGCCCATTGTAATGAGAAGGCCCAGAAGGAGCATGACGATAGCGCCGATCAGCTTGCTGCCGCCCACCGCGTTTGCGGAGGCGTTTACGATGGCTTCAACGCCGCCGGTGGCGCGGATGACCGCGGCATAGCCGGAAGCCACCAACATAACAAAGGCGATAAAGCCCATCATCCTGACGCCGCCGTTCATGGTTTCGTCCAACTCCTTAAAGGGGATGGAACCGAAAAGTACCATAACCACCAGGCCCACAAACGCGCCCAAGGGCAGGGAGCCTACGATCAACTGTACGGCGAAGGCGCTGACCGCGCCCAGAACGGCGCCCAGATGGCGGGTGGTAAACGCGGTGCTGACCGCGTTTTCACCCGAGTCACTCTGGGAGACGGCCTTATTCTCGTAGGAACGGGGTTTGCGGTAGGATACGAAGATCGCGGTCAACAAGCCCAGCACCATGCCGAGGGCGGGCAGCGTCATGTACCGCCATACAGAACCGGCTGCAATGGTCATGCCGTTGGCTTCCAAATTGGAGGCAATAATGCCCTGGAAAATCAAGCCGAATCCTGCGGGAAGGGCTATGTAGGGCGCTTTCAGGCCAAAGGTGAGGGCGCAGGCAGCGGCCCGCCTATCCAGCTTCATATCGTTCATCATGGTGAGCAGAGGAGGAACCAAAATGGGAATAAAGGCAATGTGAATAGGAATCAGATTCTGGGAGAGGCAGGAAATACCGGCCAGAACCAATAAGAAGACCTTGGCGCGTTTCCCAAAGATTTTTTCAATGCTTCTGGAAAGCATGGTGGCAAGCCCCGTCTGGTGGATGCCTACCGCCAGGGCTCCCAGAAGGACATAACTGAGGGCGGTTTCAGCCTGGCCGCCCATGCCGCCGATAAGCAGTGACATAATGGTATCCCCGCCGTCGCCGGCAATCAGGGGGATGCCGCTGATCAGGCCCGCGGTCAGGGCAGAGGCTATAATGGCAAGCAGAATGTTTACCTTCAGCAAACAAAGAACGCTCATGAGCACAACCGATACTAATACTGGGTTGGTTAACATAATGTCATCTCCTTCACTTAAAGTATTATTAACGCAGGGAACCGACGGCGTTTTCTACAGCTTCTACAATAGCGTTACTCTTGACAAGCTCCAGCGCTTTGTCAAAATCCTTATACAGGATACGATCCTCATCAACCTTGGGGATGAAGCTGCGAACCAATTCATAAGCCGTCCCGGTACCCTTGCCCAGGCGTTTTCCGATAGTCCTGGCGTTCAGGTCGATACCCTGGGCGGCTGTCACCAGCTCGATGGCGATGACACGGCTCACGTTGTCACAGATATCCCGGGCTTTGCGCGCCGCAATGGTACCCATGCTCACATGATCCTCCTGGTTGCCGGAGGAGGGGATGGAGTCCACGCTGGCGGGATGAGCCAGCACCTTATTTTCGGATACCAGGGCGGCAGCGGCATACTGGGCAATCATAAAGCCGGAGCAAAGACCGCCGTGGGGGGTGAGGAACGGGGGGAGATTGCTGAGATGGGGATTTACCAGGCGTTCAATGCGCCGCTCGGCCACGCTGGCCAGCTCCGCCGCCGCAATGCCCAGGAAGTCAAAGGTAATGGCCATGGGCTGTCCGTGGAAGTTTCCCCCTGAAAGGGCCATATCCAAATCAGGCAGGATGATGGGGTTATCGGTGACGCTGTTGATTTCAACGGCGACCCGATCCAAAATGTAGTTCAAGGCGTCCTTGCTGGCGCCGTGAACCTGGGGAACGCAGCGGATTGAATAGGCGTCCTGCACCCGGATTTCCCCCTGCTTGGTGGTGCGCTCGCTGCCTGCCAAAAGCTGTAGCATGTTGTGGGCGGTATCCATCTGCCCCTGATGGGGCCGCACGGTATGCAGCCCGGGCAGGAAAGCGTCGGTGATGCATTCCAGAGCTTCGCCGGTGAGGGCGGCGGAGATATCGCAGAGCTTAAGCAGGTTCGCGGCGTCATACGTCGCCAGAGCGCCGGTGGCTGTAAGCACCTGTGTTCCGTTTATCAGCGCCAGTCCTTCCTTTGCCGAGAGGGTGACAGGTGTCAGCCCCGCTTTTTTCAGCGCTTCACCGCCATCCATCAACTCGCCCTTGTAGTAAGCCTCGCCCATACCCAGCATAGGCAGAACCATATGGGCCAGAGGGGCCAAATCGCCGCTGGCGCCCAGCGAACCCTTTTCTGGGATTGCCGGATGCACGCCGTTGTTGAGCATATCCAGCAGCGCCTGAATCGTTTCCAGCCGGATGCCGGAAAATCCCTTGGAAAGCGCATTAGCCCGGAGCAACATAATTGCCCGGACAATATCCTCGGTGAAATGGGGGCCTGTACCGCAAGCATGGCTCATAATCAGATTTCTTTGTAAGCTGGTGGTCTCCTCCTTGGAGATATGTACGTCGCTGAATTTGCCAAAGCCGGTGGTAATACCATAAACCACACGCTCCTCCTCCACCAGCTTTTCCACATAGTCCCGGGATTTTTGCACGTTCTTTTTTGCTTCCGGGGAAATTCCCGCCTTTTCCCCCCGTCTGGCGACCTCCACAACCTCCGCAAGGGTCAGGTCGTTTCCATTGATATACACCATTTTTACACAAGCCCTCCTTCTATTGTAGCAGCAGTGTTGACGTTTTGAATACCATTTCCAGAATAAAAATATATCTCTTATTCACCATCTTTATATCATATAAAAGGTTAAAAAGTCAATATATAGTATTAATAATCTATATATTGCACAAAGGCAATTGGATCTTCTTGTTTAATATATAAAACTAAAAATTTATATATTAATTTTAATGATATTTTTCGACAGAAGATGAAAAGAACCGGAAATATCCTTGAATAATAATGCAAAATTTGCTATGATTATGTGGTAAAGTAAAAGAATGAATTTTGGGGATGAACATGGATAATATCACCAGTATTGTAGCGCTGAACCTGTCGTCAATCCGCAAGGACAGGCAGTTGACCCTACAGGATTTAGCCGCCCTGACCGGCGTCAGCAAAAGCATGCTTAGGGAAATAGAGCGGGGGACAAGCAGCCCTACCATAAATGTCCTGTGGAAAATTACCACCGGACTGAAGATCCCCATATCCAAGCTGATTCAGGAGCCTGTTCCAAAGTACCGCGTGGTGCGTGAGGAGGAATGGAGGCCCCCCGAGGGGAATGCCTACGACCTGTCCCTGATCTTTGACTACGACCATACCCGGAATTTTGAGATATACCACATCCAATTCCAACCCCACAAGGCCCATTTCGCCCACAGCCACGAAAAAGGAGTTGTGGAGTATACAATGGTTTACGAGGGCACCATGACCATCGTAGTAGATGGAGAACCCTTTGTATTAAACGTGGGGGATTCCTTTTTCTTTGATGGGGACAATCCCCACTCCTACCACAACCACGGGGATATTTCCACCAAGGCCTACTCGCTGATTTATTATCCGTTTTAACAGGTGGTTTATGCATGCCATAAAACCATGCCGCCGGACTCGGTGAAGTCCGGCGGCATGGTTTTATACAAAGCTGTGCCTGTAAAGTATATGACAAAATTACTGACTATCTACCACCGCGCCCAGCGCCTCCCCCACGCTTCCTTGGATGACCAGGTTGCAGCTGTCATCCATAGGCGTGGGGGTTTTGTTGATGAGCACCAGCCGGTCACCCTTGTAATAGCGCACCAAGCCGGCGGCGGGATACACCGCCAGGGAGGTGCCGCCGATGATGAGCATGTCCGCCGCCTGTATGGCGGATATGGCGGCTCCCATGCATTTACCGTCCAGGGATTCCTCATAGAGCACCACATCCGGACGGATAATGCCCCCGCATTGGCAGAGGGGGACGGGTACATCCGCAAGCACGGCCTCCATGCCGTACTCCCCGCCGCAGCTCATGCAAAAGTAACGGTGAACGCTGCCGTGCAGCTCCAATACATGCTTGCTTCCGGCTAACTGGTGCAGGCCGTCGATATTCTGGGTGATGACGGCGTCCAGCTTACCCTGCCGCTCCAGAAGCGCCAGCGCCTTGTGGGCTCTGTTGGGCGCGGCGTCGGGCGCCAACATTTTATCCCGGTAGTACTGGTAAAACTCATCGGGGTAACGGATGAAAAAGCTGTGGGACAGTATGGTTTCGGGTGGGTACTTGTATTGCTGATTGTACAGGCCGTCCACGCTGCGGAAATCGGGGATTCCGCTTTCAGTGGAAACCCCTGCCCCGCCAAAGAATACAATGTGTCGGCACTGCGCGATATATTCCCCCAAGAGCCGGGTATCCATGACGATTACCTCCTTAAATTGACTGACTATATAGTACCATAGAAATCACCGGCAAACAATTTGAATTTCATTTTTCTTCCGGATCATAAAAAATGGGTTGCGTTTTGGTTCCCGATTTGTTATAATGCAAGGCAGGAACTTATTAACTTGATAGGAATTAGTTATCTATGAATACAGCAGACACCTGTCGCATTGCGACCTCATCTAACTTTTTCTTTATGACCAGCTGTGGCTTTTATGGCTACGGCTTCTTTTGGTTGGAAAAGTTAAGAGGCGCGATGGGCTGAATTCGTATTTTTAAGTAGTCACTTAAATGTGTGAAGAAGAAGGTTCATGGTGCATGAGCCTTCTTCTATTTTTATGCAAAAAAGGGGGAAAAGAGATGAAAGGCGCACAAATTATTACAGTGGGACTGCCGGGAAGGCGCTATCATATTGCCGTTGGAAACGGCATTCTGGATACATTGGGAACACTGGTGGCGGCGCATAGGGAGTCCCCGGGCCAGGTGGCGGTTGTCAGCGACGAAAACGTGTGGGCCGCCCATGGGGAGAGCCTGACAGCCGCAATGAAAAAGGCGGATATTCCCTTTGTGCCGGTGATACTGCCGCCGGGGGAGGGGAATAAATCTATGGAGGGCCTGGCCCGGCTGCACGACGCGTTTGCACAGATGAAGCTCAGGCGTTCGGGCATGGTGATTGCCTTCGGAGGCGGTGTAATCGGGGATTTGGCCGGTTTTGGAGCGGCGACCTACATGCGGGGCGTGAGCTATATCCAGGTACCCACCACCCTGCTCTCCCAGGTGGATTCTTCGGTGGGGGGCAAAACGGGAATCAATCTCCCCTCCGGCAAGAATATGGCGGGCGCTTTTTACCAGCCCCGGGCGGTTCTCATCGACACGGCAACCCTGCGCACCCTTCCCCCCAGGGAATGGCGCTGCGGCATGGCGGAGGTTATTAAGTATGGCGCCATCCGGTCGGAGGATTTATTCCAACGGCTGTACCGGCTGGAGGAAATGGAGGATTGCCGGGATATCATTCTCCGGTGCTGCGGCATCAAGTCGGAGGTGGTGGCTATGGATGAGCACGATAACGGAGAGCGGATGCTGCTGAACTTTGGACACACCTTTGGCCACGGTGTGGAGAAGCGGTATGGGTACAGCCGTTATAATCATGGCGAAGGCGTGGCCGTGGGGATGCGCATTGCGGCGGCGGTGGGGGAGGAGCTGGGCCTTACCGAGAAGGGTACCGCCCATCGGCTGGTTCAGCTGATGGAGCGCCACGGCCTGGACGCTGCCTGCCCCTTTCCCCTGGAGGAGCTGATACCCTTGATGGAGCTGGATAAAAAAAGCGGCGGCGGTGGGGTGAAGCTGGTGTTGCTTGAAAGAATTGGAAAGGCGTTTACCAAGACCATTTCCTTTGCGGAGCTGCGGATCCTGCTGGAGGGGCTGGAGGAGAAATGGAAAAGGCGGGAATGACCGGCCCTTTTCCCGGATGTAAGGTTAACCAAGTCCGCACGGTAACGTGCGGGTCAAATAAACAGGGAATGAGGACAGTGTATTATGAAAAATATCGTATTGATCGGGCCGTCAGGCGCGGGGAAGGCCACATTGGGAAGGATGGTGGCAAAAACGCTGGGCTATGGCTATGTCGATCTGGATGAGATGGTGGAGGACAAAACCGGCCTGGCGGTGTTGGATATCTTCGGGGATCAAGGCGAGGAAGCCTTCCGGGACATGGAGGCCCGGGCGGCCCGGGAGGTGGGCGGATGGTCCGGCTATGTGGTTGCCACCGGCGGCGGCGTGGTGCTCCGGGAGGGGAATATGGCCGCGCTCCGCAAAAACGGCTTTGTCATCTTCCTCGACCGGGATCAAGAGACTATCGCAAGGGATATTGTTTTGGACTACCGGCCGCTGTTGACGGGGGGGATCGGGAAGCTGTTTTCCCTCATACAGGAGCGCAGGCCCCTTTATGAAAACAACGCCGACGCCATTTTTAAAAACAATGGCCCGTGGGAGGAAACCTTTGAGCAGCTGATGCGGGTTATCCGCGGGGCGGGCTTTGCCGGGGGATACGCGGTAATCGGTGATCCCATCGCCCATACGTTGTCCCCCCTCATCCATGGAGCGGTGTTCACCCACCTGGGGGTGGATGAGCATTACCGGGGCATCCATGTCCCCAGGGGAACGCTGGGAGAATTTGTGGAGTCGCTGGAGGGCTTTGGCATTAAGGGCTTTAACATCACCATTCCCCATAAGCAGGAGATCATACAATATCTGGACGAGGTGGATGAGGAGGCCCGGCTGGCCCATTCGGTGAACACGGTGGTGGTGCGGGACGGCAAGCTCCACGGCTACAACACCGACATGAACGGGCTGATGTCCTCCATCCGGGACAACGGGCACGAGTTTTGGGGGCGTGTGGTGCTGATTTTGGGCGCGGGGGGCGTGGCCAGCAGCGTGGCCCTCAAGGCGGCCCGGGAGGGCGCGGTACATATTATTGTACTGGCCAGAAGGGTGGCGGCGGCCGAGGAGGTGCGCCAACGGGTGCAGGGCGTGGTGGAGGTGGAGGTTAGCGTCGGAGATTTAGGCGGCGAGGATCTGCCGCGATACACGGCGCTAAGTGACGTTATCATCAACGCGACGCCCCTGGGTATGCGGGGCTATGGGGAGGACTTTCCCTCCTTTGAGTTCCTCAAGGCGGCTCCCAAGCGTGCGCTGGTTTACGATCTGGTATACGCCCCACCCCTCACCCAGTTGCTCCTCCATGCCCAGGAGCTGGGGTTGGGAACCTGCGGGGGTTTGGCTATGCTGGTGTACCAAGCGATCATCGCGGATGAGCTTTATCTGGACAGGGAGCTGGATAAAAAAGAGCTGTATAAGGTAGTTGTGGATCAGATGAACAAGAATAAATAGCGCCGGTACTACTATTAAGGAGATTGATATGATTTTAATTATGAAGCCTTCCGCCACCCGGGAAGAAATTACGGAGATTGCCGGCCAGATGGAAAGCCTGGGACTGGCCGTGCATGAGATAAAGGGCGAAAACACGTTTGTCATGGGCTTGGTGGGGGATACCTCGGTGTTATCCGCGGAAGCCATTATGCGCAATGAATGTATTGACCGGGTTTTAAAGGTGCAGGAGCCCTACAAGCTGGCGGGACGCCGTTTTCACTCCGAGGATTCCGTGGTGGAGGTGATGGGGCATAGGCTGGGCGGCGGCGGTTTTGCCGTGATGGCGGGGCCCTGCTCGGTGGAAAGCGAGGATCAGATTTTATCCATTGCCAAGGATGTTAAGGCGGCCGGGGCGGGCTTCCTGCGTGGAGGCGCTTTCAAGCCCCGAAGCTCTCCCTATGCGTTTCAGGGGCTGGGGCTGGACGGCCTGGAGCTGCTAAAGGCCGCCAGGAAAGAAACCGGCCTGCCCATTGTATCCGAGATTATGGATCCCCAGTATTTGGGGGTTTTCGCAGAGGATGTGGATGTTATCCAGATTGGCGCACGGAATATGCAGAATTTTTCCCTTCTCCGCGAGGTGGGGCAGCTGGGCAAGCCTGTGCTGCTGAAGCGGGGGCTATCCAACACCATAGACGAGCTGCTCATGGCGGCGGAATATGTGCTGGCCGGGGACAAAAGCCAGGTTATCCTGTGTGAACGGGGAATCCGCACCTTTGAAACAGCCACCCGGAACACATTGGATCTCTCCGCGATTCCCGTGCTCAAGCAGCGCTCCCACCTGCCGGTTATCGTTGACCCCTCCCACGGGACGGGATATTGGAATCTGGTATTCCCCATGGCGCTGGCGGCGGTAGCCGCCGGGGCGGACGGCCTGATTATCGAGGTGCACAACCGGCCTGACAAGGCCCTTTGCGACGGCCAGCAGTCCATTACCCCGGCGCTGTTCGGCAAATTAATGGAAAGGATCGCATTGGTGAGGGAGGCGATTCAGCAGTAGAGTATAGCTGTTCCGGATGAAAATGGGCCAAGGATTTTCGAGGCTTTTTGCCGTTCTACAAGGCGGACGACGACGGTGGCCTGACGCCCACCTAGGAGGACAACGCGGTAGAGCGGCAAAAAGACCGAAAAGACGGGCCTGTTTTTATTCGGAACAGCTATATATCCGCTGAAAGCCCCGGCATGCCGCAAGCGCATGCCGGGGCTTTTCGGTGCTGATGTTGTCAAATACTTCTGCCCGCGTCAAAGGCTCTGGGGCAAGCTCCGTTTGCCGGTTTGCGCCCGCGCAAACGCAGATTGGTATGAAAGTTTATATGGGATAAATTTCGTATATAAAAAGCATTTGCTTCCATTTTTTCTCATAGGCTATTGTTTTTTGAATTTTATAAAAAGCGCTGGACTATTGCATAAAAACGAGTTACAATATAGGGAATGTGGTCAATGGAGATACCTCGCCGCCGCTGATGAAAAAGAGGTAAATTTACGGCAATTGGAGCAATAATTATGCAGAAAAAAAGCAAGCCTCGCTCTATGAGATGGATCGTTATATGGATCATGGGCATAAGCTTGCTTATTTTTATAGTTCTGCTTAATTCACTTTTTTACCAGACGATATCCCGTATGCTTATGGAGGAGGAAGACCGAAGCATTCAGGAAGAGCTGTATATGATTGGCGAAATCCTGCAAATTACCGTCGGCAATGTCAGTTCGGTGGCCAGGGATTGGGCATTCTCCGATGAAATGGCGGATTACGCAGAGGGAGCTAATGAGGGCTTCATTGACGGACACCTTGCGAAAAAGTCACCTCTGCAAAATCACATGCTGAACTTCATGGTGGTGAAGGATCTGGATGGCAGGGACGTGCATGTCCAGTTCTACGATTACCATAAGGGCGAGGAGATGGAGACGCCCCAGGGCTTTACGGACGCCCTTTCCTCGATTGCGGAGGAGGTGATCCAAGGATATGACGCCTCCAGTCAGGATGCCGGAAGGGAGGGGTTTTTGTACCTCAACGGCACGCCATACTACCTGTGCGCAATGCCCATCCTGCGGGAGGGGGAAAATGAAAAGCCGGTTGGCGTTTTGTATTTTGGGAATATTTGGGACAGTGAGTATTGGGGGCGCTTTTCTCCCGGGGGAGGTGAGCGCATCAGCCTGACGGAAGGGACGGAGGCTGATCCAATAGAGGAGGATTCAGTTCTTCAGGGCCTGGATGATGAAACTGTAATGGTAACCATTCCGATGGCGGATATCAATGGGGTTCCGCTGTTGTTGAAGGTGAGCCGGGAACGCAGCGCATACAACGAGGGGCGCAACCGCATGCTGCCTTCAATGGTTTTGCTTGTGGCGGTGCAATGCATATTTTTCACGGCCCTCTATTACATAATCATCCGGCTGGTGCTTCGCCCTATCGAGCATCTGTGTGGCGCCATTGAAAAGGTGGAGGAGGCCGGAGCCATTGATATCGGCCGGAACGTCGGAAACCTGGAGTTTGCGGTGTTGGGCGCTTCCATCAACAATATGCTGGAACGCTTGCGGCAAAGCGATAAAAAGGCGGAGGAATCGGACAGCGCGCTGGGGGTGCTTAAAAATATCCTCAACGGCATGGACGCGTACCTATATGTGTCGGATGCGGAAACCGATGAGATTCTGTTTATCAACGACAAAATGATAAGGCACTTCGGGCTGGACGAAACCATGGTGGGACAGACCTGCTGGAAGGTGCTGCAATCCGGATTTGAGCACCGGTGCGACTTCTGTCCCAATTACAAGCTGGACGTGGAACCGGGCAGGGTGGTTGAGTGGGAGGAGCTGAATACCGCCACCGGGCGCTATTACAAAAATACCGACAGCTATATCGAATGGACGGAGAACCGGAAGGTGCATTTGCAGCACTCCGTGGATATCACCGAGCTGAAAGCGGCGGAGGAGGCCCTCACCCAGAGGCTGGATCAGGAGCAGCTTATGTCCTCCGTTTCCCGGAGCTTTATCTCCACCGAGGATATGGCGGTGCAGGTGGACAACGCGTTGCGTATGACCGGGGAATTTATGGATGTGGACAGAATTCGCATCGGCATACCCAATCCGGATACCCGGCAGATTGAATTTCCGCATGTCTGGAGCAACCCTTCCAAAAATGTGATGGATATAAGGGGCCGTTCGGTTCCCTTCGGGGAGGGCCATCCCCTTTGGAATAAGATCGTAAAGGAACACGCCGGGTACTTTTCCTCCAACGATGCCGACGCCGGTGAGGCCCTCGCATATCAGAGCAATATTGGAGTCAAGGCGTTTATTAACATCCCCATCTATATGGAGGAGAGCCTCTGGGGTGTCCTGTGCGTTGATGAATGCACGGAAAAACGGATATGGACCGGAAGCGATATCAACCTGGTTCAGCTTATCAGCAGCGTTATTTCCGGCGTGGTGACCCGTGGCGTTACCGAGGAACAGTTGACCAGAATGTCCTCCATTGTAGACAGCTCGCCCCAATACATCAACTATATCAACAAGGAGGGTAAGCTTCTCTATCTCAACCAGGGGATGCTGGATATCACCGGCTATTCCAGGGAGGAGCTGATGGCGGGGGGCGTCAGCATCCTGTATAGCGAGGAAACCAAAAAGCTGGTTTTTGATGAATATATTCCCGCAATAATCGCCCAGGGCAGATTGAGCTTCGAGATGCCCATATTCCGGAAGGATGGGGAAGAACGGATTATGTCCTACTCCACCTTCACAACCGACGCGGAGCGAAACGGCATAGGCGTTATCGCTTCGGATATTACCGAAAAACGAAGGCTGGAGCGGGAGCTTATCGCCGCCAAGGAACAGGCGGAGCAGTCCAATCAGGCAAAGAGCGGCTTCCTGTCCCGCATGAGCCATGAAATGCGCACCCCTATGAACGCCATTATCGGCATGACCAGCATTGCCCAAGCTACCCGGGATACGGAGCGGCGGGACTACTGCCTGGATCGTATTGACAATGCCTCCCGGCACCTGCTGGGGGTTATCAATGATGTACTGGATATGTCTAAAATTGAAGCGAATAAATTCGACCTTTCCTATACCGAGTTTGACTTTGAGAGGATGCTTCAGAATGTCACCAATGTGATAACCTTCCGCATCGAGGAGAAAAACCAGACATTCCTGGTGAAAATCGACAAGGATATCCCTTCCTTTATCGTCGGAGATGAACAGCGGCTGGCCCAGGTCATTACCAACCTGCTGTCCAACGCGGTGAAGTTCACCCCGGAGGAAGGCACCGTTACATTAAGCGCCCGCCTGCTGGATGAGGCGGACGGCTTATGCACCTTGCAAATTGAGGTCAGCGACACAGGGATCGGAATTTCCAGGGAGCAGCAGGAAAGGCTGTTCCAGTCCTTCGAGCAGGCGGATGGCGGGATAACCCGGAGGTTCGGCGGAACGGGCCTGGGCCTTGTGATTTCCAAATCCATTGTGGAGATGATGGGCGGCGCCATCTGGATAGAATCCCAACTGGATCACGGAGCCACATTCCTGTTCACCATCAAGGCGCGGCGGGGAACCATGGAGCGGAAAAATCAGCTGGCCGACGATGTTGACTGGACAAACCTGAGCATTATGCTGGTGGACGACGCCTCGGAGGTGCGGGAATACTTCAGCGACTTTGCCAAGTCCATGGGCATTGCCTGCCAGGTGGCCGCCGACGGGTTTGAGGCGTGGAACCTGCTGGAGCAAAACCAGAGGGGCGCTTATGATATAGTGTTTGTGGATTGGAAGATGCCGGGGATGGACGGCATTGAGCTGACACGGAAAATCAGAACCGGGATGCATGAAAATGTGCTGATCGTGATGATTTCCGCCACTGAGTGGAGCGTCATTGAGGAAAGGGCCAAAAGCGCCGGAGTCAACGGGTTTATACCCAAGCCGTTATTTGCGTCGGTGCTGGTGGATTGCATCAACCAATACCTGGGCAAGGCGCGCAGCGGAAAAACCGGGCAGGACGGAGAGTATGCGGTTAACTGTTTTGCGGGATACCGCATTTTGCTGGCGGAGGATGTTGAGGTTAACCGGGAGATTGTTATTGCCTTGCTGGAGGATACCGGTATTGCCATTGAGTGCGCGGAAAACGGGTTGGTGGCTTATGAAAAATTCGCGGCTGACCCGGCGTTGTACGATATGATTTATATGGACATCCATATGCCGGTGATGGATGGTTTTACAGCCACAAAGAAAATACGCGCCTCCGGCCTGGAGCGTGCCTCCACCATCCCCATTGTCGCCATGACGGCCAACGTGTTCCGGGAGGATGTGGAAGAATGCCTGGCTGCCGGAATGAATGACCATGTGGGCAAGCCCATTGACCTGGACGAGGTTATGGAAAAACTGAAGCAATATCTGCCGCCCTTCCCGCGGGTATGAGCGGCATGTGCAGAGCCAGCAACAGGTCACCCCGCGCCTCGGGCGCGGGGTGACCTGTTATAAATCCGCGTTTTTACAAGCCGCCTACAAGCTGACCTTGTGACGTCCGCTCCTGTATTTTTTAACCGCCTGCGTCAGCAGCCGGCTGAGGGGGAGGAGGTAGATAAACAACGCATAAGGGATGGCGCGTATGTCCACGCCCATAGTGGCCAGAGGAACCGCGGACGCCACCGACCAGGGGATGAGGGCGGGAATAGTGCTGGCGGAATCCTCCAGATCCAGGGCAAGCTCGGCGCTGTTATCATAAATTTTGCCGCACAGCTGATGGGTAAGGATAATCGTAAAGGACTGGGAGCAGCTGAATACTGAGGTAATGAGGCTGGTTGTCATCACCGTGGTATACCGGCGGGTTTTTTGCGCCATCCGGTTTACCAATGCTTGCAGGCTTTCCAGCAGCCCGGTTTCCTCAAAAATACGGGAATAGGATGAGGAGATAAGCACCACAAGAAGGGCATTAAGCATGGACAAAATTCCCCCGCCATTCATGATTGCGCCAATACCCGAATCCGGTTCCGCCAGATATCCCTCCAACAGCAGGGCGGGCATCCGGGCCAGGGGAACCCCCTGGACAAGGACGCAGAGGATGAAGGCGGCCACCACGCTGCAAAGCATAGTCCAAAGAACCCTCACCCGCAAGAGGCAGAGCACAAGGATAATGGCGGCAGGGACAAGCAAAGGCCAGGACATTTGAAAGAGCTGGGGGAGCTGCCGGGTGACAGCGGTCACATCTCCGGCAGCCTGCTGGCGGCCGGACAACAGGCCATAAGCCAGGAGTGTTAAGGCAAGAGGCAGAATTGTGGTTCGGGCCATATTGCGGATGTTGACATAGATATCGCTGCCACTCAACTGACTGACCAGCAGGGCGGAGGAGGACATGGGGGAGATGCGATCCCCGAAAAAGCCGCCGGAAATCACCGCGCCTGCCGTTATAACCGGATCCACCCCGTTGGCGCGGGCAATAATCATGCAGATGGTGCCGATGGTGCCCACCGTGCCGAAGCAGGTGCCGGTGAGCAGAGACATGACGCAGGATACCAAGAAAACCGACAGGATGAAGAAACGCGGACTGACAAGCTCTATACTGTAATAAACAATATAGGGGATGGTTCCGCAGGCGCGCCAGGTGGCGGTGAGCATGCCGATCAGCACAAAGACCGTCAGAATGATGCGCGCCTTCATAGCTCCCTCATACAGCATCCTGCCAATGGCTTTCACACTGTATTTTTGGTAATAAGCATAAAAAGAGAAGAGCGCCAGGCCCACGGCCAGGGCATATACTACCGGAAGCTGTAGCACAACACAGACCAGAAGCGCCGAACAAAACAACAGCAGTACAAAAGCAGCCATGGAAGCGCACCTCAATATTCCGGCTGGGAGCGTGTTATCCTTTTCTAAATTTGAGGATAACGGATGCCGTCCGCCATATTTGCAATAATCCGATTACACTGGCTACAGCATACCATGCGGATATATAATAATAATTTCGATTGTTTGCCGAAAAACATGCGTATATTGTGGGTTTCCCCTTTATTTAACCTGCATAAAACGCAAATTATCCTATTATGCTATACAAAAGACGTGGATTATCCGCCGCCAGTATTGAAAATTTGCGTATATTGCTGAAATAGAATTTAATTTCCAATAAAAGACAAGCATTTTTCATAATTTTGCTACTCAAATCGGAAATTATATGTTATAATGTAATACAATGTGGGGCTGACCCAGGCACCGGAAAAATTAGCACTTATCGCTTGAAAGGTATTCCTTGGCGTAGCGCTTGGGAGAGGTTCCCGTCAGCGAGCCGAAGGTGCGGATAAAGTGGGATGTATTTTGAAAGCCCACCGCTTCCGCTACTTCTTGGACGCGCATTCCCGTGCGCAGCAATTCCCGGGCCCGGAGCACGCGGCAGTGGATGATGTACTCCATAACGCTGAAACCGGTGGCGGATTTAAACACATGGCACAGGTGGTATTTATTGATAAAAAACCGGGCGGACACCTCGTCCAGGGTGAGGGGCTTCGCAATGTTATTCTGAATATATTTCAGGATAGGCGCAATCCTGGCGAAATCGGAGTTCAACCCTGTTTCATCCACATCAGCGGCAGAGAAAAATGAGAAAACCTCCAGCAAAAAATCCAAGAGGGCCATTGTTCTGCGGATATCTCCGCCAAAGCTGTCGGGAATGGGGTGCTCCAGCTGCTGGAACCGTTTGGTCAGCGCCGCCGTCTGTTCCGGCTGAAGGAGGGCGCAGTGTCCCGACGCTTTTTGGGTAAAGGAAACAAAGTCGCTTTGGGACGTGGATAAGCCTTGCAGGGTTTCCGGGGAAATATGCAAAACATAGCGCTTGTAGGCCTCGTTGGCAATACTCTTGTGCAGCGTGGACTCGTTTAGCAGAAACAAAGCTCCATGCCGCAGCGCGTACAATTCATTTTCAATAAAGAAATCCCCGCCATCCGAAAGGGAGAGCAAAATTTCTACATCCTCATGGAAATGAGGCCGGTCCATTTGCCAGGTTTCATGTCTTTGCAGGCGCAACTGGTATTTGGGTTGGATCAATTCGATACCTCCACATCATGGGATACGGATCTTAAATAATTCAAGGTATTTCAGTTCCACAGCAAGGTGAGGGAATAACCGGAAAATAGAACCATTTCTTTGCTGTATGCAATGGCAATTAAGGTTGTCAGGCATTCCGGTTATTGATTGCCATTGCTATAAATTAACCCGTGGTGCTATTAAAAGATGAGGGATTTGATACAGATGGGATTGGGGTTGCCGATGCAGACATTGATAAGGAAAGCGACCGCAAAAGCCAGAAGTTTAGAGGACAAACGCG
>Ga0153947_1000108_pt1 | contig 36093 bp, 48 predicted proteins | sample TSNJ031MetaG_FD_104697 | JGI IMG/M metagenome (GOLD analysis project Ga0153947, IMG submission 104697) | Attine ant fungus gardens microbial communities from New Jersey, USA - TSNJ031 MetaG | ecosystem: Host-associated > Fungi > Mycelium > Unclassified | place: USA: New Jersey, Wharton State... | reverse complement strand
CTGACTTGGAAGAGGAAATAGTCCTATAGATGCTCGATGATCCGCCCAGCGGCCAGATATAAGAATGAAAGAAGGAGGTTGTTGAAGAAAAGTCACATATAGCAGCGAGAGAGCAGCAATAATAGATATGAGGCTGCTGAATAGAAGGATAGTCGAGACAGGGATCACAATCCTGCGCATAGTGTATTGATAAGTCGTGACTTTTGTTAAAGCAGTGCCCATATGCTAGGTAGGCTACACCTAAGAATACCCTCTCATCAACCTGACTATCCCAAATCACCATCCCTGCCTGCAGTCAAAGTCCTCATTTGGCTTGCAGTAGGAGTGCCAATGAATGCCACCTGCAGCAGCTTCCAGCTGTCACTTGCCTGTACTACGCACCTCACCGACAGGTGGCAAACCAAGCTAGGCTGGAAAAAAGAAATAAATGAGGGCCTCTGCATGCTCTCAATCCACTGTTCCATTCCTTCCATTCTCTCCCCTATTCCCCCACCCTCCCGCGCTCAATCCTTTCTTGGGATATCATATCACCACCGACAAACAACTGTCAAATGAAGTCACAAGGTTTGCTGTCAAGTGATCTGTCAAATTAACCGGCTATACCGGTTATATGCGTGACACTTGTCACACTGACCTTTTCAAAAAAAAAATTAACAATTTACACACTAACCTGATTCTCGACACTGCCCACCTATATCATGGATCCTGATAACCCTCACACATATCCACCTGGATACCCTCCCATTGACCCACAGTATCTTCAGCACATTGAAAATCTTTTCCAGTCTCATGTAGCATGGAGGAGACTTTTAAGAGTCAGCTTGATGCAGAAAGGCTTGGATGGTTGAAACAACAACAGGAAAGTACTTCACAAGAGGCAGTCCTTTAAGTTAGTATATAATTAAGAGACTAGTTAAACCAAAGTACAGCGCCTCATTTGTAGCCATCGTTACTGAGGTGATGGCTAGCTCTGATCTTGTCTCAGATGGTTAATCTGGGTGATTGCTGAGACTAGATTGCCTTGGAAGGTTTGGTTGTTGGGTGTAATAATGAAATGGAGGCGGCATTTTGTGCAAGTACAAATGACCTGTGGTTGCATTTGACAGCTGGCACACAAAGTCAAATAATAATAATAAATAGTATGACACGTGACACTGTATATTGTATTTGACAGACCAATTGACAGCAAACCTTGTGACTTCATTTGACAGTTGTTTGCCCGTCGTGTATGCATGCCTATGGGAGAAACTCCCACAGCCAGATGAAGGTGTAACATCGGAACATCACAGAATCAAAAATTAGATTATGCTTCACTTCTGAGGAAACGCTTCACGGCGCGCAATCCAAATTGGGAAACCAAGTCACTTGATATGCACATATGATAGGCCAATTCAACCGTGTCATAAAAGAGAGACTGACCAAGGTAAGTCGTAACCATGCTTTCAACTCTCAGCGTCTCTCGGTTTACCTTCTGTATCACTCGTGGAGCAACCGCACGAAATTCATTAGCAATTTTGCGCTTAACCACCACCCGTCCTTATACAACCGGCTCGCCCAGGACTCTTTTCCGCTTCTCGCCATGGTCAAACCACTTTTGTGGTTCTTTGCGCACCCGGATACTGCTACAATCTGGGGCTTATGCATTCCTAATTGTTGGGCTGATGGAAGCATTTGGGGCATGTACCAATCCTTCTATAGCAAGCTCTCAGCTAACGGACCAGCCGCGCGAGAAATCTTACGGACCGACCCAGTATGCATCCCCAGAAGAACTCAAAGTTGCGATTCAAGAGCTCAAAGCCGAATTTCCTGACCCTCAGTCTATTACGATGGATCCTGGCGCTCTTAGGACCCATGGATTTTCTGAAAATTCCTACCATCCTGCGTCTCCCCACTCTATCATTGTTGGTTTCCAGTCACTTTGACTCGATTCTATTTCTACATGTTGGAAGGTCTGTCCAAAATCTACAGAAGACGTGGTCAAAATCGTCAACATAGCTAGGAAGCATAGGGTACCTATCATCCCATACAGTGGGGCCACAAGCCTTGAAGGCCATTTTTCAGGCGTCAGCTGCCTCTGCTCTCTTCGTTTTTTATCATCCGCTTATTAAAGTCATCAGTATCCCTCAGGAAGCATATGTCTTGATATGTCTGGCATGGATCAAATTCTACAAATAAACGGTTAGTATGATAACTTGCCCGTTTCACAAATGCCAAGACTTTTACAGTTGAAGACTCTGACCTTGTTTGTCAACCTGGTGCACGATGGGAGGATATTAATCAGACACTCAAGACTAGAGGAATTCCTCTATTTTTTCCAGTGGGTCAAGGAGATGTTATACGTGAATGTTTAGTAATAATCAGTCTAGCTCGACCCTGGTCCAGGTGCTGTAAGAATTTACCTTTATCCCAGTTAATTCTTTATTGAAATTCATTATGAGACTATCGGGGGTATGATCGGTACTGGTTGTAGTGGCAGTAAGTCGCTGTTCCCCGACAATCGATTGGTTCTGATAATGAATCTCAGCTAATGCCGTCAGGTATGGAACCGCTCGTGCTGAATGGTTCTTGAATATTGTGGGTTTTTCTTAATTGCGCACTGCTGGACTTTTAAATGCATAATCAGACAGCTGTCCTTCCAAATGGAGATGTTATCAAAACAAGGAGACGTGCAAGAAAGTCAGCAGCTGGCTTTGATGTGACTAAACTGTTCATTGGCGCGGAGGGCACTCTAGGTATCATAACTGAAGGCGAGTGACTCCTCTCAACTCAAAATCACACTGTTTGAAGTCTTTTTTAGTGACTATCCGACTCGCTCCCTTGCTCCCCACGAAAGTAGCTATGGCACAGTTTCCTGATGTTGAGCACGCCGTTAGTGCAGTCCAGGAGATATTGAATACCCCTCATGGACCTCATATCCGTAAGAACAATTTGACTTCTGTTCGTGCCTTGCTTATATCCAGGATACCTTAGAATGCATTGAGTTACTAGACGATCATAGTGAGTCGGAATTTAGATTTGGAGATCAAAATGTTAATATGTTCACCAGTGATGGATGCTATCAATAAGGGTGGGCTCATCGACAAGTCATACCCGGTCAAAGACACACTTTTCTTCAAAATACAAGGTGATTCCGGTTGTGTCTCTGCAACCTCCAAGACTATCCAGGCCATTGTCGAGAAATATGGGAGCAATCATTTTCAGTTTGCCTCAACGGACGAAGAAGCCGAAGACCTCTGGCAAAATCGAAAATATGCCCTTATGTCCAGTTTTGCGGCTTACCCAGGTGCTCGATGCTGGACTACGGATGTTTGGTACGTGAGCTGTTCATAAAGCCCGAGCGCTCATTCTCCATGGTCCTTGACACCTCGGCTCCCCTGTTTTTCTATCGCCGTACCATTGTTTTTTTTTTCAAATCATTCTTATTGCATTGTAATCCTATAGTGTGCCTGTTTCCAAGCTGCCACAATTAGTCCAAGAAACCAAGAAAGATCTATATGAGACAGGATTAAAGAGCACAATTGTGGGACATGTAGGCGATGGCAACTTCCATGCATTGATTCTCTTCCACAATGACGACGAACTCGAGCAAGTTAATGGCGCAGTTCACCGTCTCGTGCGCAGGGCCATCGATTTAGATGGTACATGTATGTTTTCTTATTACCCCCACATCTCTGGCTATATCTGAACTTGGGCCACGAATTAATACATAGGTACTGGTGAACATGGTGTTGGAGTTGGCAAAAAGGAATATCTTCTCGAGGAGCTAGGTGAAGGTACCGTTGAGCTCATGCGAACTATCAAGCGAGCAATTGATCCCTGTAATATCTTGAACCCTGGGAAGGTGTGACACCTGCTAGGTTTTTATGATGGCAACTTACCATTTCCTAGCTCTATCCTGACAAAGACAGCAAGGAGCATTGAACATCGAACATAGCCCTCTATGACGTCTATAGCTTTGTGCATTTTCTGGGGTTTGATACAAAGAATATGTTTATCCGCTTATTTAACAAGCTTTCGTATGAAAGGCTGACTAGCTTAGTACAATGGCTCAAATTGAATTCCCTGAAACCTCTCCATCATCTCCCGTACCTCCGTTTCAGCAAAGATAGTTGCTTCTTTTGAAACAACGAGTTTCTTTTCGAGTTCTTGGACTGACATGGACCGTAATTTTCCATTTTCATCCACCATACCAAGCTGCTCAAAACGACGTAAAGTATTGGTGATACGCGGAAGGAAACCTGCTGCGTCCCAGCCATTGTCGTTTAATGCAAGAATGGCGCGTACAGCAGCATTGTTGATATCACGGTGTAGTTCCTCTAACTTAGAAAGTTGGACCTCCATCCATCTAGCACGGCGTTCTAATGCCAACGTCAGAGCAACAACCTCGTCCTCCTTAGCACCATTCTCCTCTGCTGTCTCGTCCAAAAAGTCATCGCTCTTGAGCATATCTCGAAGAACGCTATCAAAGGATGAACTGTCGTCCCATGTCGTCCTGGGAAGCAAACGAAGAAGGTCGGAAATTGTTTGGGTCAAGATCTCAAGAAGTTGCTGGAAGGAGGAGACGGCGTTATCAATGGAGTTGGATGGAACACTGCTAGAGAACGATGCCCCTCCAACGGACAGTGCAGACAATGCATGAACAAGAGGATCATATTCCAAAGGCATCTTGGAGGTAGCAGCAATCTTACATAAGTCGAAGAAAGAGTGGTCGGTCAAGTCCATGTGAGGCTTGGTCAATTGGATCTGTTCAAACAGTTCTTCGACGGAGGCACGACTGGACGGGTGCTCGACAGAATGCGAGCGTGTATTAACGCCACTCGAGTTTGCAATCTGCCCCGGAAGACGAGGAGTCTCAGGGGTGGCAGCAGAGAGAACAGTTGAGGGTTCATCCGGAAAGTGCTCATCGTCTCTTGAAACTCGTAGGAGTCTCGTGGCAGGCTTAGATTTCTTGGGCTTCTTAGAGAGCAAGGGGACCTGAGAGACATCGTCTATGGGATTTGTTTTCTGAACCTGTGGCGTCGTTGGGGGCATCAAGTGCTGCTTTCTGGTAGCAGCCTTCATTATTTCAGCTTGTTTGTGCGCTTTTCGAGCAGCAAAAAGCCTCTCCTTCTCTGCTCGTACGGCTCTTTCCTTTTCCTTTTCAGCCCTTGCTTTCTCCGCTGCCTCACGGATTACTCGGTCAGCATTCTCTCGGTCTATTTTTGCCTTAAGTTCCTCGGCTCTCTTCTCTTCTATCTCAATCTTCTTTCGCTCAGCTTCTGCAGCACGAGCCTGAATGAGTCGCTCCCTCTCTTCAGCCTTTTTCCGCGCCCACTCTGCCTTCTCCGCTGCTTTTGCGGCTGCCCTTTCCTGGGCAAGCCTTTGTCGTTCTGTAGCCCTTTCTGCAGCTACAGCAGCTTTGGCTGCCTTTCTCTCAGCCCTTTCTTGCACTTTTGTCTTTTCCACCTCGGAAAGACCATCCTCAATTTGGAGCGGCGAAGGAGATTCAACAGGGTTGACAGAGAGGGCTGGGAAATCAATAGCTGATAATGAGACTGAAGGTGCCGGCGAGGTAGTTGTGGAGACTAAGACTTATTTTGCGAGATAACAAGAGAGTTGAAATGTCAGCATCACATCACAAAAAGAAAAGACTGTATGCGGCAATCAAGGGAGGAGAAATGCATAAGTACTACAGTTTTCTACCAGGGTTGCCTGGGTTTACTGTGTACGCGCAGTAAGAGTCTGAAATGGCGCATTGACGCCGATCACGGTGTTCCCGTGTTGAGAGAGTGCAGGGCTTGACATATCCATCTCCCTCCCCTGGAGAAACAAATTCAGACTCACCATGAGCAGATCCTTCATCAAGAGTAGGAATTGGACTGACATGCGTATTGACTATGAGGGTCTTGTTATTGTTGCGGTGATTGTTCAGACCAGGCGGAAATGCGAGGCCCGGTGGAGGTCCATATGCAGGGACATTACTCATATTTATAGGTGACTGTAATGTGGGAGCAAAGCTGGCAGACATGATAGCTGGGTCATGAAATGGCGATTGAGCTTTGTTGAAACCAAGAGGCTCTGTATACTGAGATTAGGTCAGATAATGACATATTTCACAAGACTCACCTTGAAGTATGGATTGCTGATTAGTCGTACCAGCGCGTTCTCTACTCGACTGAATGAACTCCCTTAACTGGGCTTCACTTAGATCAGCATCAAATGACCGAAATCTTGGAGCTGATTGACCCGGAGGATTTTGTGGCTGGCTCTGCTGTAGCGTCGGGGACCCTACGTGGGAGACAGGCTGCGAATAACTGAGTTCTTGGTGATTGAATGACGGCCAATGAGGCTGCTGCAAAAGTCCGCTACTTGCACCATAAAAGGCCGGATTTTCACCTGAACCCTGAAAGCTGGGTGCAGAAGTACTTGCAGGCGAAGACATGAGGCTAGAATTCTGTCTACTCCGGGCGAAATTGAAGCGGGAAAACTTTCTCTCTTCATCAATTTCTGTGATCACACGGGCTCCCCCAGAATTCAGATCGTCGTCAAAGGTGTCAGCAAAAGGATTGAAAGTCCCAGCATAGCTGCGTTGTGCCTGTCTATCTGGATCAGACTGAGTATCGAATGGGTCATGAATCGGATAGTTGGCAGGGTATTGAAGTCCAGGAGGGGGTCCAACATGCGGAGTGTTGATTAAATCTGGAATTTGCAACGCAGGAAAATCATCGACATAGGGTCCGTCAAACGAAATGGCGATACCAGGGTCATATTCTCCCAGATTTTCGGAAGCTTGTATCTCGGTAACGAATTTGGGGTCAAAATTGAAGCTAAACCCACCATCATCCGTCCCGCTAAGTGTCTGCAATGTTCTATCAAAGTCGGGGAACGGGCTAAGGCCAACAGAAGCAAGTGGTGCTTCTCGACGAGCCTTCACGTCATCAAGCAATGCACGTGCTGCAGTGGACATTTGATACGAAGACTGAGAAGATAACAAAGGAGTTTGTGGTGATGCAGTAGCAACTCGAGGTGGCAGGGACGAAGATGGAATCCCTAGCGGTGCCATGAGGCCAGGTGGTACAGGTATTGATGCCAACGATCGCATTGGAGATCGCGTGGAACTAGGAGATGATGGCCTAGATGAGAATGGGGGACCTTGAAGATGAGAACTAGTATCTGACTCAGTAGTGATAGATAACACTGTTAAAGAGTCGGTGGAATTTGACGCTAGTGATTCTTTTTGAGATGTTTTGACGTCAGTTGGACCAGGTGTTGAGGGCCGGGAAACAGACGTTTGAGAGAGTGATGTGCCTGCTGGTCTCCGGTCAACCCCAGATCGGGATTGTATCGTGCGTCCTTCTGCTGCATGAACAGCACCAGAACGGCTCTGGCGAGGTGTCCCCCCACGACGAACTGGACGAGCAAGAGGGGTACTTGAAGACGACGCCAGTCCACTACTAGAATGAGTCCCTGGAGTTTTTTGTGCCCAGGAGGCCGCCCGCGGTAAACCTGTCCATAAATGCGCTGAGGACAATCACTGAGAACTTCAAAGATCGAACCAACCTTCGGATTCATCTGACCTCCTAATCATCGTGCGAGTCCGACTTTCGGTCGCCTTCATCGTGTGCTTCCTGGATGAGCTATGTTAACAAGGATTATGACAAAGAGAGAACACGCATACAGGGTCGTCAGATCTTCTTTGGTGAAGCAATCCTTCTCATCTCCCCACTCATGGAGGTTCATACAACCACGGTCCACACACGAGATACCACGAAGAAAAGCCATACAGTATTTTGTAGTCCCATAACTCGCTCGCATGACATCTTTGTCACCGCCAGGCGAAGGAAGTCCATCGACAGCTGCAATGGCCCGCGCAGCATCCTCCTTTCGGTGATATGTGACATAAAGACCAACGACAGGAGCACTTCCACTTGAAGGTGTGCGCTTGACAAGGATGATCTTGATGATTTTCCCATATTGGCCAAAATACTCGTTTGAACGGAGAGTCGGAATGAGCTTGAGTGATATTAAGTGACACAAGTGACATGTGTAGAAAAACTATGGTTACCTCTTCCTTGGCACGAGATCCGATGCCGACGACGTACACCACATTACGCTGGACTACACGAACATTTGCTAGATGACGTCTTCCGAGGGTATCAAGCTCCTTGCGTTCGCGATCCCTCTGTTTCTTTTGTTGCATGAGACGCTTATGGCTACGGCATGTTGAAAATCATAGCAGGGATGCTCAACACACGATGCTTACTCTTGCATATTGATGGGTTTGAACTCAGTAGCTTCATCAGTGTATATTCTACGGCAAGCAGGACAGCGCTTATTGAGGTTCTCCTTGATATGGTGCCAACAAAAACGACAAATCTATTCCCAGTGTTCCGTGTGTAAGTCAAAAGGAATGAGGTGAAAGGGATGCAAATTACCTGGTATCCACAAATGCAAGGCTTGAAGTTCAGGTCAGAAATATCCATTTCCTCAAGACACAGAGGACACTCCGTGTCGCCCTATCGATTACAAAAGCGATCACACTCAAAGTCAGCTCTCTCTCTGTCGAAAAAAATCGTCAGCTTACAGCTTCATCATCGCTCCAGTACGCGTCCTGTACTCCCGCAAGTACGTGGGACTTGGACTGGGAAACTGAAAACCCTGCATGAACGACGGGTGCTGGTAAAGAGGGGTGAAGTCGAGGGGCAGACATCATAAAAGTTATATCTGAAAGAGGCAATTACCAAGTAACACGAGTGCTGGATGGAAAAAGAGCAGTCGAAAAGTGGCATTTACAACGAGGCAGCCAATTGACGTCTCTCACGCTTATTTGTTCCCGCTTGTGGTCAAAATTTTGATTGACCAATCGCAGCTTACATACAGATGCCTAGACATAACCAAAAGGACAACCAGACCCCGCGAGTTTCTGAAACTCACACATCTAGTCTTGCACTCATTAGACGCAGTGTACGGCTTATAAAATTTTTGATTCCTCCTCGTCTTGTGAAGACGCTGTTCTTATAACTGTGGCCAAATTCGGCTATCCGTCGTGATTTCCCTAACTGTTATCTAATCTTCATTGATTAGATCAGCCACTGAGTGTGATCGATGGGGGCCAATCCATAAACTTTCGTGAATAGAATAGTACCAGCAATAGCCAATTGACTGGGACCAGTCGATTCACCAACCCATGATGCCTGTTTTGACAGACCAAGCTGTTGATAACATTACATCTTCTCTGACGGATGTGTCGGTACGGTAAGCGACTAATAGCGATAATTTACATTTCCATGCTCAAGTATCTGAGTAGAACGACCGAGGACCTCACTATCAAAGCTGTCCCCGAAAGGATTCAACCACATGAACAGGTTGTCACCCCTTGGGACGTCCAAGGAGGCGTCTCAGCTGATGGCAAGCAAGAAGCGATTGACTACGACAAACTCATAGACCAGTTCGGTACTCGAAGGATTGACTCTGCTCTGCTTGAACGATTCAAAAGGTTAACTGGACGCACACCACATGTATTCCTGAGACGGGGCATGTTTTTTTCTCACCGGTAAGTCTTAGGGGCAAGTAAACCAGGAGTAAGACGAGGGTATTTACGCGAGTACCAGTGAGTTTGACAAGATACTGGACCGATATGAGCAGGGAAAACCGTTTTTCCTCTACACCGGTCGTGGACCGAGCAGCGACAGCATGCATCTGGGCCATATGATCCCATTTGTCTTTACAAAGTGAGTAATGTCGAAAGGCTCAAAAGATTCTTCCAACTCTATCCCAGATGGCTCCAGGATGTATTTGGTTGCCCTTTGGTCATCCAACTGACAGGTACAGTTTTCCTGATATGTCTGGTCCCATTCTTTGATTGAAATAGCAGACAGACGACGAGAAATTCCTGTTCAAACATGAACTCAAGCCAGATCAGACACGAAAATTTGCAAGAGAAAATGCAAAAGACATCATCGCCTGTGGATTCAACTCTGAGCGAACTTTTATTTTCAGTGACTATGACTACATGGGTGGAGTGTTTTATGAAAATGTGTCGAGAATCTCTCGTCAGATCAGTTATAACCAGGCAAAAGCTACCTTCGGTTTCAATGAATCGTAAGTTATCACTTCAAATTGATCAATTCACCTTGATCTAACGAACCCTCAGTGATAATATCGGCAAGATCCACTTTACAGCAATCCAAGCTGCCCCTTCCTTCTCCAACTCTTTTCCTCATATCTTTGGAACGACCTCCGACATTCCTTGTCTCATCCCTTGTGCGATTGACCAAGACCCCTACTTCCGTCTCACGCGTGATGTCGCCGTCAAGCTCAAATATCCCAAACCTGCGCTGGTCCACGCCAAATTTTTCCCTGCTTTACAGGGACCCCAGACAAAAATGAGTGCCAGTGACGCCAATAGCAGCATATACATGACAGATAAACCAAACCAAATAAAAAACAAGGTCAATAGGCACGGTTTCTCGGGTGGTCAGGAGACTGAGGAAGAGCACAGACGACTAGGTGGTAACACCGAAGTAGATGTCGCCTATCAGTATCTAACATTTTTCCTCGAGGACGACGAAGAGCTTGAAAGACTGGGAAGAGTACGGTCGTTATTTTGCAATGTCTCATTACATACACTCACATACCATACATTGACTCGTATCTCTAGGAATACCGGGCTGGCGAGCTGTTGACTGGGCAGCTCAAAGCAAAATGCATAGGCGAACTGCAAAAGTTTATTGGCGAGTTCCAGGAGGTTAGTCATCACGCCCACCCCCACTCTGAAAATAGCCATTTTCTTATGACTCATCCAGCGCAGGAAGAATGTGACAGAAGCGGACGTCGATGCGTTCATGAATAAAAACCGCTTAATTGCACCCACAATGAACAAATGCCAAGTCTCACCTCCACCCACTACTTGACATCAGTATACAGGTGTATTGATTAAGTGTTTAATCAAATTTACATCCAGGTGCAACTTCATTGTTCCAAGTTGTAGACCCTTGGTTAAAAGCAGCTACCGTCACTGTCCTCAAGCCAAAAGAAAAAATATATTGATAGAACAATGAATTGGATACTCTTTGATCTCTCTCTCAAAAATCATAGCATGCAGTACAATGCCTGTCACTTTTCCTCTATTTTCTAGCACTGCACCAGATTTGGCTGCTGATAAGTGGGACTAGAGAAACAATGATACACTCTGTCCACACATAGAGGTGTTTCAATAAGCAGCATGGGGGCTGATTACATCGACAGAAGCCACGAGGAGACAAGATTCATACATTCCGGGATGAATTCGTAGTTGTCGAGGCTCTAAAGAGAGCGAGGTCAAGAAGACACCTTCGACAGCAAGTACATGGCGTATGTGATACAAACAGCAAACCGTGAATACGGAAAGATTTCAGCAATGGTCGTGATCTACCATCCTTTGCAATTACGAGAGGGCTCATCTTCTTCTCGGAGGGCCTCTAGGCCGTGCGAAGGGCTTCGAAACCTCATTTACCCCAGAAGGACCACTATTGCTACCAAATTTCTCAGGATCGGAGCCCTCGAGACCAAGCTCCTCAACAATATAATCCTCTGTGAGGTCTCGAGGATCTGAAGTCTCTATCTTTCGCGGGGAAAAATGGGTCGTTAGGGCAGTAGATGCAAACCATTCTTGTATCCGTTGTTGTGTTGTGCCAGAACCTGCAGAATAAAGCATGCGGTGTTTAATGGGGGAAGATGAGGGGCAGGAGTAGATGAAAACTAAGGACACTGAGCGAAACAAAGGGGCGGTTGACCAGGAAAAAGCATACCGATTTCGCGGCGCGGAGGTGAGGTGTGCGACTGTGGCCAGGCCAGAAGAGCATAGCATGGTTCACTTTTGGGAATGGATGAAGCGAGCTGATTGATCGAGATTTCGGAGGTCGACTTGAGCAAAATGGTCTCTGTTTCCGGGTCAACCGTCTAACCAAGATTTCATATGTTGATTGCTTTGGAGGAAAGCAATGCTACTCACAAAAACAATTATTGCACAGTTATCACCTCGGCCGAGCTCAGTGACAGCTTCTTCTATCTCTGGAGTCCATTTGAAGTCAATGCCAGCACCGACGTGGGTCGCACGAGAGCGGCTGCCCTGATATGAAGCCGAGCTAGTCTCTGCAGCGCGCACGTCGGCCATCTCCAGCTCACGGGCGGACAGTGGCTTGGGGGCAGCGAGATGCTGTAGATGAGCCTGACAGGCTTCTGAAGTAAGGTCTGCTTTGGAAGTGGCATAGATAGAGTCTGTGAAGAGGGCAGATCCTAGAGATTTGAACAAAGAGGCACGCGACGAAGCATAGAGCATCTACGGCTGGTGATAACTCAAGAGATGGAGGGAAGAAAGTATTGCGGTACCTTGTCCCTGACTTTGGCATGATCGGGTACATAGGAGAAGACTGTCCAGCCGGTCGATGGGGGATCCAGCCTTGCAAGAATATAAGCAGCTAGAGTTTCTGAGAGGACATTATTGTCCTGAAGCATTGCAAGGTCATCGACAAAGGAACCGACAGCATCGATGGTGAGCTGGTGGACGAGATTTTCTGGAGAGAGTGATAAGCCCCGGAACTGGAAGATGAAGAGGCTGCGACGAGACCATTGTGGATGACGACCTTGAGAAAGCGGACAGAGGAGGATTGGAGGGCGTCTGCAAATGCGGTGACGAGGGAAGGAGAGACAGGGATGCCGGATGAGGCAGACATGTAGAATTGAGCGTGTGAGTTGTATTGACATTTTGTTGTACTGACATATTTTATCTCGACTATGTCCCAATCCGTTCCCTACCAGGCCTACCGTGCAAGTCCTCCTGCTTGTCTTTGCCCTTCGACATTCTAACTCCCTTTCCAGTCTAAACGACACCTTAAGTCTGAGAAGCTCAGCATCGATTCTAATGGGCTGCCCTCTCCTCCAGCCTCAACCCATTCACTGGACTCCCTTGAATCTCCCTTAGCGATGGACTCTCCTCTTGCTCCCGACACAGTCCCACCTCACCTTACTAGCCGACCCACACAGGCACCCAGAGCATCTACCTCTGTTCTGCCCTCTAATCAAAGGGCGCCAGCTCTCCGCAAAGCTTCGAAATTCCGCCATGTCAATCCAGTACTTAAATCGCAAGCACCCTATCTTTCGTCTCCATTGGTACCAGCCAGCCACAGGACCCTTTCACGTACAAGCTCTATACTTCTTCAACCATCTAGGATATTGCCTGCGGATTCCCACCAATCAGAGCCCGAGCTTCCTGTTCAATCTGCCACCGCTTTTACATCCCCCAGTCTATCTGAAAGAGCCCTGCCCTCGTTACCCCCTTGCGTTCCGGTCTCCAATACCAATCAGAAGCCCATAATACTTCCCCTTGTATCTTCTACACCAGTTATCCAGACCCCCTCTAGTTCTTCTGTGAAGGGGGATGCCCTTCCACCGCTGCCAGGCGACAAACCAGTTTCGCCCCGTTCTTCGGCGGCTAACCGGCTTTCTATACCATATAGACCAGGTTTTCAACCTAAAGGAGTACTTCGTTATCTCACGGATGACTTCTTGACACTGCGGACACTCAAACGTGATGGCGCAGATAACACCCAAGGCTTAAAACGAGTCGAACGAAATAAACTTGAACGGCGGCTAGAGAAACTCATCAGTCTTCATTTCCCTTCAAAACCACTTAACACTACAAGCACGCTCAAACGACGACAGGGATCAGGCACGGCCAAAGAAATGAGACGAACATCATCTATCTTTGATCTGGATGCTTACACGAATATTAATCTCCGAGATGCTGGTGATTTCTGGAAGAGTGTCTTGGTCGGAAGCTTCGGAGATAATAGCAAACCAGATAAGCGGGGTGCATATTCTATCCTATGGAAAGCTCTAAAGTTCACTGATGAAGCGGAACAGCTCTGGAACAGCATATCACCCCTTGGGAGGAAGATTCAGCGGTATCAAAATGTCCGCTTTGTTCGTGAGTATCCGCACCTACCACCATCAGATAAGATACATTCATTTTATCATCAGAGCTTCATTCCACCCTTTGACAAATCGCAAACATCATTGTCGGCTATGCGGACGTATCATCTGTTCACTACCCGTCAAAGATCCTCAACGTCTGGTCACGTGTTCAATTCTATTTGTCGTTGACACTAAGACCAAAAAGATCGAAGAGGTCGGCGAGAGCGTCGACTATGGAGTTCGAAAACGCCCAAATGCAAACGCTAACAAGGCGGACGAGGCCGATGGTGACGAGAAATTTCTGAAAGGTGTGCGAATATGTCGGGAATGTCGACCGATCCTCCTGTTCGCATTTTGCAAGTTTGATTAAACCCACGCTGATTGAACATGACAGACGGGAACAATATCAACAAGAAAAATTGCATGTTCCCCCACTCGTCAAGCTACATGAGGTGGATTCACTTGTCATGCTTCTCCTTTTTTCCTAATTTATTTCAGGCTTTCATTTTGTTGGAACAAGAAATTGAAGATGCGCTCCCTAAATTCCAGGAACTCATTCACGCACTCAAGTACGTTTTTACGATTTGTATCCCCTCGGTCAGGTTTATTGACATCAGCGTTGCTAGCCACGACGATCAGCCCACAAAGGAGGCATCTGCAGCACGTAAACGCCTCTTGGAGGCGTTTGCTCAGTATGATGCATTAGCTAAGCGGATCAAGGGGCTTCCATGCGCAAATGGACCTTGGAGCTCCCAAAGTCGTATCCAATCAGCAATTGCAATGCGAGCAAGCCTTTTCTTGCAAAGGAATATGTTCCCTCTCCAAGCAAGTTTTATTCCTAATCTTTCCTGAGACTGAATTGATCCGAGGATTAGTCTTTGCCAGGTCCATCACACCATCAACCCAAAGAGTCAGATTGTCGCTCGACGTCTGAACCTGGTGTCTTAGAAAGTCTGGCCGAAGAGTCTAGAGTTGGTCCAGATTCGGACTTGGCACAGACTTTACAGCCTCTGCTCGAACAAGAAGCTCTCTTGGAATCGTTTATCGAGGAAGCAACGAGTCAGAGGAAGTTTGAGGATGTCAAGAGTCTGAAATTCAATTTAAAAGAGATTAGGAGAGAAATTGAGAGGATGTTGGACGGTGATGATTCAGGAAAGGGGAAGGAAAAGGCCAGAAGATGAGTTATTTACCGATTTTTTTGCCTCCGTGTTTAGATGTTAGGGCTATTCTTTGATATGCATTATGTTGATGGTATGTTGGGATGAATTCGTCTTAGCAATTAAACCTGAACACAAGTTCGCAGGATGAAGCTTTAGCAAGATGGCAGGGTTCCGTGAAAATCTTAGGTTACTCGACTCTGGGTTTTTTTGAACTTTAGACGGCCTTGCAACTGACTAGGATTTATATGGAAGCAGATATTGATTCGCCATTCTTTGCGCTGCAAGACACAGATAGACCAGTCCAACCGCGGGATAACTTTCTGATATTGAAAAAATTTTCCGACAGCATTGCATACATTTGTAAGTCTCATGTTTTCCAGTCATTACTACATCCACCATCGTCACTATCTTACCCTTGAGATGTCCTCCGTTCTCGGCCAAACGATTAAAAGGTAAAAACAATTTCAGTTCTGATAGTCACTTCGGATACTATCAATTTTGACGGAAGCTATAAACCTTTCGAAATTGGAAAAATGCACCATTTTTTCTTTTGGCATGTCCTGACAATATTTTTTTTGTGTATGGATGATCTTTATTGTTCAAAAATACGCAGTCTGTTCCGATATTCAACGAGGAAAGGCAGTTTGATGGAGAAATAGGATTGAAAGACCTCTCGATATATCTCAAAACGCGAGCTGCGATTTATCATCCACTGAAGCAGTCGTTCTGACCAACAACGCTGTCGATAGAGAGGTAAAATCAAACTTGATATTTCTTCACTCTACATAACGTCACGACTTGTCAACCTTTCTCACTCTCTTGGATAATTGCAAACTCGAATCTGATTTACTGTTCGACTTTCACGTGGAACTCTATGTACTTGAAGCGTAGATACTTGATCCAGCTGCAAAAAAGTTATTATCATCTGGGTTTGAACAAGGGTGGGATTATTGTGGGTGGGATTACAAGCCTATCTCTTCCCACGTTTGTAGTGGAGGATTCTTTGAAAATCTGATACCTCCACTGATGACTCACTTCTTATCTTGCTGGCCGAATGCTCGTCTATCTATATATTGCTACTTTTAGTCGAATTATAATTGCCCATCACAAGATTACTTTTAAAGAATTATTTGTTCAATGAACCCATGAAAGAAGATAGGTCTAAGCCCTCATATTCATCCTCTGCTGGCAGGTCCTCCAAGCCCTGCAATACGTTTTTCTGTGTGATTGGTTTAGATGCCTCTTTCTGCCTTTGACTTGCAGCTGCGACATCTTCTTCCTCAGTCGTACGCCGGAACAGGTCAAGAACGAGGTCTGTGTCCATGGATGCTAGGCCAGAATTCTGCTGCGTGACAACAGAATTGGCAATGTTAAGTTTGAACCGCTGGAGGCTGGAGGGAAAGTCAAAACATGACAATCAAATGCAGAATCAAACAGACTAACCCCATGATCTTTTCCTCCAAAGTCCCTTTCGTGATCAGACGGTAAACATTCACGACTTTTTTCTGACCGATACGATGGGCACGGTCCATCGCTTGCAGATCCTTCATTGGATTCCAATCATGTTCAACAAAGATGACTGTATCAGCGCCGGTCAACGTCAGTCCTAGACCGCCAACATGTGTTGTCAATAGCAGACAATCGATGCTCGGATCAGAGTTGAAGGTCTGGACTATAGCATGCCTCTTGTTAGCCTCGGTGCTACCATCGAGCCGCATATAGGTGACTGATGGCATGTGAACTTTGAATAGGTCCGTTTCAATGATATCTAACATCTGTTTCATTTGGCAGAAGATCAAAACACGGTGCTGAGAGAATGCACCACTTGAATCAGTGATAGAATCAGGGGCATCGCCCCCAATAGTGTCAGCACGCATATTACCTGCTGTACCTATACCACAATCGGTCAGCAGTTGCCTGTTTGATATACTTAGACACATTTCTTAATCAATAGTAGGCGCGAGAGGACACACTTGAGTGCCAACAGTTTTGGTGCCTGGTGGATATCGGTGAGAACAGTCGGCTGAAGCCCAGCTTTTTCAAAGGCACTACTAATAGCAGCGCGGTCATCCTTGAGCACAAGGGCAGGATGGTTACACAATTTTCGCAGATATTGTAGCGATTGGAAGATATGTTGTTGACCTGTCTCCTCCTTGCCTGTGTTGGTGGGTTTCGTACGTATCATGTCTTCTGCGGACATACGAGCTCTTGAGGTGGAAAAGTCGTCGTAGAGGTGCTTTTGTAGCTCGGAGAGTTCACAATAGTAGTCTTGGATAATTTTGGGTGGCAAATCATTCAAGACATCCTCTTTCAATCTGCGGAGAAGGAAGGGAAGGACCTGTTTGTGTAAAGCTTCTAGGGCCAGAGCCGCTGTAGTGAATCGTAAACAGCTGAAACAAAACGACAGAAACCCATTTGCCACTTACCAGCCTCTCCGTTTTTTGCTTTACCATCTCTGTTGGCCAGAATTGGCTTTCCAAAGCGTTCATTGAAAGATGATTCTGTCCCCAAGAATCCTGGCATCAAAAAATCAAAAAGACTCCATAACTCGAGTACATCGTTTTGAATTGGGGTTCCTGAGAGGATTAGGCGATGTTGTGCACGGATGCATTTGACAGCTTTGGTAAGCTTTGTCTTCGCATTTTTTATGATGTGTCCTTCATCAAGGATGCAATAGAGCCAACTTAGGTGCTCAAAGTTGACGATGTCATTCCTGACCACTTCGTACGAGGTGATGACGACGTCATACTGATGAAGTCTTGGGATAAGCTTCGTGCGTTCGCGAGAATTGCCAGTATACAAAACGGGTCTCAAGTTATCCGCATACTTAAGGATCTCATAGTACCAGTGACCAGTAAGCGTGGGCGGACAGATGATGAGCGAAGGAAGGTGGATGGCATCTGGGGATTGAGTCTCATCATATCTCTGTTTGCGCTCGTAGTGCTTGCTAGCTAGGATGCAGATGGATTGCAAAGTCTTCCCAAGTCCCATGTCTAGGAGAGTCAAGTAAGGATTGGGCCCTTCGCTTCTTGAATCATCACTTGCCGTCACAAAGAATCCCATGAAGCTGATATTTCGCTAAAAAAGCCAGCCAGTTTACACCATCTTGTTGATACTTTCGCAAGTCAGCCTTGATTGGTACTGGGATGTCGTATCTGGCGACTTTTGAACCATCAAGTAGCTGAGAAAGGAACTCCCTTTCAGCGTCACGTTTCTTGAGAAGATCCTCTGGAAAACCCGGAGGATCGGGTAGGCCAGCCTGATCAATTGTCAGCAGTGATTCGAGTCGATTTGCGACAAACTGACTTCCAGGGGGACCATCTTTACCAAGGCCGCAAATGTGTTGGTGGATGTTGATCGTATATCATCATCGGAGTCACTCATGCGACCGAGCACAGGAACAACGAGAAAGATTATATATGGCAAGGCCTTGATGTCCAACCGTTGAACAATATCTGATACCTTGTTTCAGCGATGTAAGGAGCGATAATTTCGATGAACATACGATAAATCAATTCCGTCGCACCCTGGCGGTTTGCAAGGGCAAGCGGATCGCTCAAGAGAGGGACTATTTTCCCGACAACGTAGCACATTGACTCGGTTGTCATGACATGACAAATCGTAGCAAAACAGCGTGCTGCAGCCTGCCTGATGATAGCGAAACGACTCCGGAGGGCAAGATCTAGAATCGGCAGAATTTCCACAAGGTGGGGCCACAATGCTGGATCAAACAAAGGTGCAACAGCCTCCAAGACACTTAAAGAATCAATCACATCTTGTCCATATTGTTTGTCTATCAGAGCGTCTGATTCTCCAACCGAGCCTGCAATAGATACAGGTGTAGATAAGATTTTAACCGAGAAAGTACAACACACCGTTTTGAAATGCGCTCAAAAGTCCACCAGTCATTGACGGCCACATATTAGGAACCACATTCAAGAGTCTGTGCCCAAATCTGGAGGATAGCTGGTTAAATGCGAAACCAGCACCGCGGCGAGACAAACGCGAAGTTTGATTTTCTTCGGATTTCTCAGAGTCATTTGATTTCACCGCAAATTTTTCAGTAACCTTGAACCCTCGGTATGACAATATGCCATCCAATTGTTTCCGATTGAGAGCAAACGTTGGTGTATTTTCAGTGTCCTGACAGAGAAAAGTGCACAAATTCTTGACGATTTTATCTGGTGGCTGTTTCATGTTATGCAGTGAGCAGAACTCTATGAAAGAAGCAACTGTCACAGCCGCCCTCTGCTGAAGATCGATGTTCTCTTCACTCTAAAAAAGGTGAGAGAAAATTCGTCTACAGCATGCTGACAGTTACCTTGATACCATTCATGATGCCTTTCACGACGGGACTAACTTTGTCGGGTATCTCCCGAAATCCAACGAAAGCTGCTGCAAAAGCTCCCGATATTCGGATATCATATTGAGTTTTGATTTCGAGGTATCGTTCAATGCTGGCAACAACACGTCCACGCTTCTCGCAGATGACTGCTTGCTCCTTTTTCTTCGTCCGTCCAAGGCTATCTTTTAACCGATTGAAATGTAAGGTAACAGCTTGTTCAGCTGTCTCAATCGTAAAGCAGTTCTGGCGCGTTCCAGTTACGTCAACTTCATTTCCAAGGAACGGAATGGATGTTTTAGGTAATTTGCACTCAGTGCTGAATAATTGGAGAAGGGCTGTGCATTCCATATGTATGCGACTTAAGGCGTAAGTCATCTCGTGATAGGCTGGTGGAGAATCCCCCTGCAACCACATGAGGGTTTTCTGACTAAGTTCCTTTGCAAGTGTGGAGGAGATAACAAGAGGGGTTGAAGGAGAAAATATCCGTTCATAGCCATTAGCCCATTCCTCTGATATGATAGCAGCCAAAAATTTCTGAAGCATGCTGCTCGAGTCCACATAGTGCACCAGGATAGGACGGAAGAAATCATTGATTGCCACAGAGGGCCAGTAGATAAGTTGGCAGGCCAATGCAGTTGCCGTAGCTACCCGAGCTTTGAGGATTGTTTCGAGAGGGACAAGTGAAAGGTCTTGGGCGAGCATGTTCTTATCAACATTGTGGCGTTCGAGCGTCCCATCACCCGCATTCGAGGGCAAATAGAAGTTTGATGTGTCAATTGCAATGCCGATGGGCATCATGGCCACAGTATACCAACCCAAGGTTAGCTGTTGTGATATTTTCGAGGAAAAGAAACCAGGAACGGAGGACAATAAGCGAAATGCATCCCGCCAAGCAGACAGACTTGCATCTCGGATGTCTGAGCGTTCTTCGCAAATCAGATTTTGAAATAACAAGCACAGGAACGGCACAGAAATCCAATCTCGTGGCAAATGTGGAACTGCCATGAAAGACACCAGGGTGTTAACCACAGCCAGACGAACGTTGGGTATTGTGTGGCGAAAGAAAGGGAAAAGCGTCGGGGCAAGAGTAGATAGAGGTAACCTTTGAGACGATGAACTCGGTAGTCGCGGTTGAAAGGTTTGGAGATACTCACGAGACAGTTTCACTAGCCAATACATTGATTACTTTTTCAAATGTCACCAATTTTCCTATAACCATCCATCAACGAACAATCACAGCCTGATTTTAGTGAACATTACCGAGTAGGTCCATAACAGCACCAACACTTGAGCTCAAGTCATCTTTCATATCACTGAGGCAATGCCATAGAACAACCAAAATATGCTCAAGGGACCCTGGTAGATGCTCAACAAGATGTTGAGCTACAGGTAGAAGACATGTCGCAGCTACCGATCGAACGTCATCATCTCGATCACCAAGGCTGTGAAAAAAATCAGATTATTATAACTGCAATAAAAGGAGCAACACACCCAAGTATAGCTGCTTCGACGACGTCGCCAAGCACTTTCGTTCCTTCTGAACTGGAGGTGATGAAATCATCTTCTGATTTCATGCCGCTATTGACATCAAAGATATCGCTGCGCACAGCAACTTCATATTTGATACCAAGCAGGCCAGCATGCCTAACCTCCCAAATGTGATTATGTTCAGCATCACCCCGTGATTTTTTCGAGGATCGTTTTTTGCTTTCAAACTTGCCAGCACCATCAATGGCAAAGTCTTGGCGAATCATTTGGAGCAAGATTTGATGGACGTGTAGAAGAGATCTGCGCGGCATGTGCAACATGAGAGAAGCCATCGTCTGCGACATTGTCTCCCGAACCGGTGCTACCACCTAGAGTGAGCAAGTCAGCAGAAGAGATATACAGATTAGAAGTGTTGATACCTGATCGGACACGAAATCACCAAACCTATCTAGCACGAAGACACACAAGAACTTAGCGGCAAGATCATTGCACCATTTTTCGTGAGCATATCCGTTTTCTTCTGAAGACAGATCCTCTGCTGAACTGAGATTTCATGATTTTCACCCTTCAACGATAACTCACCTTGCATACCTCCATACTTCCCTTGTACTTTAAGTAGCTCACGGAGCGCAAGTGCAGCACCATGGCGTACCTCCCAGGCAGGGCTAAAAAGATCGACTTCCAGAACTTTCACCACACCGTCCCAGATCCAGTTCCCAGGCTCTACTTCCAATGCTTTTGACTGTTTCGAGTCTTTCGGGGAGACAGCACCTCCCTTCGTTGGGTCTATAACACCTTGGTCGTGTTCAATTGATCCGTTGTTTGGTGGGCTATTTGCGCGCATTCCAGATATAGCCTTCTGGTCTGTTGGAATTAGACGCGCCCTGTTCTCATATTCATACGTGTTTCATAGGAGGAAAGTAAACATACTTGTTGGACGATCCAACTGGAGCTGCGCTGAACTTGGCTCCTGGAGCCTGAGGGGGAGGAGCAGCAACGAACGCACTATTGCCCTGTTTGCGCTTCCTTTTCAGGCGATTGCGTTCTCTTGCAGAAAGTGCACTGAGATCTACATCAGGTGCAGATGGGGTGGTGGGTGAGGGAGCAACGGGAGTGAGGGAGCGGGTCGGAGGAGAACTGGCCTTCTTAGTATCCCCGGCATCGGAGCAGACATCCATTGGTGAATTTCCCCGGGTAAAATCAGTTTTGTTGGTGCCCTCGAGATCTACTTCCATTTCGGCAGTAAGCTCTTTCTCTAATTCTATATCATCGGCTACATCATCCAAGAATTCTAAACCAAGTCGTCCCATGGCCTCCTTTCGTGCCTTTTTAACCTCAGCAGTAGTAGAAAGTATACCAGCTGGTTTAATGAATTCTCTTCCAGAGGATGCAAGAAGTAGATTGCCTTGCGATACAAGATCCTGGACAGAGAATGTTGGAAAATCAGGGCTCATCATTGATCTGTCTTCATCCATGCTGTATGTTTGATATGGCATCCAAAGCGGAGAAAGAGAGCAAATTTGTGAGACAGCTGTAGAAGCAGCAGCGCGCGTCTCGAAGGATTTGGAATGGAGAAAAGGAAGTATCTAGAATGGGGCATTGCAATGAGTATGTCATATGCAAAGAAACACCACATACTCGTGCTACAACTGCCATAAGGTCATTCCAAGCGGAGCGATCAACCTGCGAGACGTGTTGGCGGTTCGACTTGACATCATCCTCGACGAGGTTAATGTCACTAGTTACACTTTTTACAGCTAACTGGGCAAGCTGCTTTGCAGCAGTGGTCCTGACTGAGGTAGAGGATCCTGTATCCAGGAGCAGTAGGAGCCTGTCCAATCTAGATCCTCTATGGTTGATACCTGAACGGGCATGGTGATCAACCAATGGCTTACCTTGAACTCATACCGGGCAAGTGACAAATCCGGTCCGGCGCCGATCCGGAGGCTGATTTGATCACAGACCTAAGTGTTTGGGTTTATTTACGGGGGGGATCAGCTTGGGCTACAGACCTTCGCCTTTAAATCTGTCCTCTCGCACTGTGACTTAACTATGTGACTGTCACAATTATCTTTAGCATTAATCTTGATTGGTCTCATTGCGCATCAGAGCGCTATTTTACACTCCGTCCTATGAAGTTCATTGAAGAAAAGGAGCGCGCCTTTTTACAGGAAATACGCGCGACCCTACCGACAGATGGTGATATCTCGTGAACCTAAATCATCTTTGCTTCATCACTCAACTCTGGCAGAATTAATGCGGATATCTGGGGGTCACTATGCTCGACTCACCGAACTTGTGAACTATTTATTTAGCGGGTCATACCCAGACGAAACATTAGTTCGGGAATCTCAAATTTTGCAAGACCTCTCTTACAAGAAGATGCAGAGTGCTGCCTCAACTACCCTTTGGGTATGGCGGATACTGTATGCTGATTCGTGCATCTTGGCCAGCGTCATTCTTGCCAAAGCTGATACTGCACACATGTCGATAGGCAGACTTGATCAAGCAATTATTATTGCTGGTGGCGGTGATGAAAGCCGACTTAGTTTGATATTATCACTCATTAACAAAATCAACCGATGTTTTCTCCCAGCCCCAACTTATCACCAAAAACTACTTCATAACGGCAATCGTCTTATCCCTCTACAACTGCAGACTGCATGCCACCAGGTTCCCTGTATCAATACCAATCCATCTTTTATTTCGTTCCAAAACATTCATGCAAATAACCCCTTTGTTTTGAGAGGTTATGCCCGCAGCTGGCCTGCATTAAATCGTAACTCATGGAATTCCATTGATTATCTCCTTTCGGTCTCCGGTTCGTCGCGACTAGTGCCCGTGGAAGTTGGGCACGATTACAGGGATGAACATTGGGGCCAAGCATTGATGGATTGGGAGCGCTTCCTTTATGCTCTCGATGACACCAATGGGATTTCCAAAGCATCCAAAGAGGGCCTATACCTCGCCCAACATAATTTATTCCGACAATTTCCTTCGCTCCGTGATGATATTGCAGTACCCGATTATGTTTACTGCTCTCTGACTCCTGAAGGCTTTACTGGCTATAAGGCTCCGGAAGACGCTAGTGGAGCCATTTTAAATGTATGGCTCGGTCCAAAAGGGGCCACTTCGCCCGCACATTTTGTAAGCTGAAAGTTATCATTTCAAGAAAGTGGAAGACTCAACCTGGTCATAGGATCCTTACTATAATCTCTACAGTAAAGTGCCTTCAAAGTCGCCACCGATGATATTTATTGACCACTGATCGAATTTGGTAATCTCTAGTTCAAGTAGTTGGTCATAAAACAGTTTGGTTGAGCCCTCCACAAACTTCTTTGCATATGAAGGGCTGTTTACTGAAAGACTCTCGGAATTCGGGTGCTCCTGCCGCATCCGAGGATGCAGTTCCCCCAAATACATCCACACTCGATGTTTTCTCAACCAAGGATATCACAGGCGATGTTCCTGATTTTGCTGAGAAAGTTTTGCCCTTTGCAATGAGTGTAGAACTAGGTCCAGGTGACCTACTATCCTTCCCTCCCGGTTGGTGGCATGGAATGCGGAGCGAATCCACAAGTTTCTCGGTATCAATGTGGTTCTGATCTTTTTTAGTATTATTCATGGTCACTTGGAGATTCCTTATGTATTACCACAAGTATTTACCACAAGTGGGCTGTTTGCACAGCCACTGACCTGAGCCGAGATTCACATTCGCGTTTCCTACTTTCCTTAATAGTCCCGCTCACACCATAGGTTCGGAGGCCATTGCAATAACCTCTGTCAATTTGCCTCTGTCCCTGGGATCTCATATCCAATTGCAGACTTTTTAACCTCATGATATCGGCTATTGACCGCTCGAGCCTACGTTTCTCAGACTGGATTCCCTCCAATACATCTCTTTTTTTGGGCCATGAACATGTAAAAGAAGCTATCAGGAATTCTCAAGACGGCGGAGTAACCTTGAATTTCTCAAAACTTGATCTGACTGACATAAGTGTCGAAACTGCGGAAGAGCTCGCCACGAAGTCGGATTCTGATGGGCATGCTTTAGTTGAAAGGCGAGTTTTGGTCCTCCCCTTCCTGTGAATGCGAAAGGCTCATCTTAACGCATAGAATTGCACTCGGGAACAACCGCTTAACAACGCTGCCAACGGAGCTCGCTCTCCTAACACGTCTGCGATATCTAAATCTCAAACACAATAGTTTTGCAACTTTCCCTCGGGCGGTGAGATTGCCCAGTTACTGGACAAAGCAGAAAAAGTTGACTTGACCTAAGCTCACGCTGATTCACTCACTTGATACACTGGACATAAGTCATAACAGAATCCGGAGGTTGCCAAATGAGCCTGGCAGCCTTGTCAACCTCAAAGTAAACTCAATTTTATTCTTTTGACAATACGGTGACGCTAGAATATCTTACAGGTATTTTGCTTTTCCAGAAATAAGATATCCCGACTTCCAAACTACTTGTCTCAGTTCAAGAAACTGGACGTCCTTCGAGCCGACCGTAATCCAATCGAATGGCCTCCAAAAACCATTATGGACTTCTCTGCCTCTGAAGATGTCATGTCAATGAAACGGTGGATTCAGAGCATTCAGAGCTGGATTGAGACAGAATCTTCTCGCACTCAATCGGACGACTCAATATATCATGAAAAAGCTGATTTTGCAAAGCGCCTGTCAGTCATTCAGATGTCCACTCAAAATCCCACTGACATACTCGCAGGGGTAATACCGGGCGCCCCTTCACGTTCAACGGAGACTGTGATGAAGCATCCTACCATGTGCGATCATACTCGTTGGATTCGAATGCGTCGCTTTCTTCCATCATCGAATCGCTTCACGAGACTTCTCTTGAGGTTCCATCTTTGTATAAACCCCCTCTTCTTTGTGGAGTATTACAGTCGAACAGCTCCGACCCTTCTCCCACTCATTCACTTGACAATAGGCCCTCCCCAGCTTCTCACTATGATTCTGGGATTCCAAGTATAATCAGAAAGACGCAAGATCCCAGTCCGCCAGCCCTCCACTTTCGTACAGTATCCGAAGCCGAGGTGCTGAGTCATCCTTCAGTCCCATCTCTCTTCGGAAAGAAGAGCTTACCAGACCTTCGACGGGTAGACGTTCCATCTATTGAACCTGTCCAAGATCACTTCAATGTTCGTAAAGCTTTGCAAATCGCTGGATCCCGACTTGGTGAAGACCCATTGATGTCTTCATCAATATCTGTTGGACCAAAATTGATTGCTCCATATTCATTGTCTGGTACTCCTGATATCTCTCCCACCACCTCTCCCCACGAAAGGGTCAGTTCAATCACAAAACTGCGTAATTCATATTTCAGACGCCTCTCTACACTTCCTCTGCCGCATGCTCTTCCCCAACATTTGACCATCTTGGCAGAATCAGCTCGATCGTTTCTTTTCGCCATGTGTCAGATATATCAATCATTGGAGCAGTATGCCGCCCCGGTCACTGATGACGGATTTTCCGTGACCCTACGTAAGGTCCTTGACCCGGCCCATTCTGACATCAAGCTATTCGTTCATGCACTGGAACAATTCGATTCCAGAAGCCGAATATCTTCACCTGCACCCTCGATCTGCCATAATCTTCTCGAGAAATGCAGAGATTGTGCAACGGCCTTTGGGAAAGTCATCAATGTACTGGTTCTGCGTCTGAAGGTTGTTGCGGGCGAAGAGCCTCGTTTTTCTCGTTGGGCGTTACTCGAGCTACATGCAGCAACAGCCGAGATTGCTGGAGCTTGGCAGTCAATGCAAAGCCATGTGGACAACCTGAAGTTGTATCTCCGCTCAACAGACCCTACAGGCTCTATGCAGGTACCAGACATGAAAGTTACCCTTCAAAATCCCTTTCAGCTCACTCTACGTGCCGGGATTCCAGGAAGGACCCGCACCAACCGCCGCCACGCAGGTTCATTCAGCTCGGAAGATGTTGAAATTGGAAAAAAGCTACCTTATGACCTGCCGCCTACAATGACAGGAGTTGTCTTATCAGGTCCTGCTTCCTATGGACCTATGCTACGAACACCTAAGAAGCAAGCAACAGCGCCTGTTTTACCCTTTTTACCGAAAACATCGTCTTCCCTGCCATTCTGTTACCAGAACGCATCTGATGACCACTCCATTAGTCATACGCGACAGGGGTCTCTGAAGTCTATTTCTTATGTCTCTCCGTCCTCCTCTCCCGCTTTGTTGTCCAAGTCTTCTGACCCCCTCGGAAATTCCAGAAGGAAGGTAGAGTTCGAGGTATTAAATGCAATCCAGGAAGCCGTGGAGATAGCACCTCGGGTCTTGGACATGGTCGCTGATATGCTACTGGCTGGAGCTGTTCAAAATGAACGGGAGGTGCGCACAGTTCTTGAACAAGCACAATCGGTCATGAGGAAACTTTCGGACATCCTGATCAAGATACACGACGGCGATGTGATGTGGGAGAGGAGAATCTTACAGGAAAATACCCAGGCCTTTCTTAAAGTCATTTTTTTTCTTTCTTAGTCGATTAAAATCCTCACTGACAAATCCAGATTGTCGTCAAGATTTCAAGTATAGTTAAGACACATAGTATTGCCCATTCTGTTCCGTCTGCTCTGCGATCATCCATTGTCAAGTTAATCAGAGTTACCGAGGGGCTTGCTATATTACTCCACATATCCTCCTTCACTCCATCCACTTCGCCCATGATGAATGACATCAACCAGGATGGGCGCCTCACTTCTAATCTATCTCGTGTAAAGAATATCAACCGTGTATGATGTTGAACGATGGTTTCGTAGCACTTTTCACAATATCTCTAGGTGTAAAGGAATTTGGACGATATTACAACTCAATCGTTTTTTTTATTTCAAGCCATGAACTACTGAGTGACTATCTATAGCAAAGGGGTGTTCAAATACAGTCCCTGCAGTACAGATTGTATCTCCAGTCACCTTTTGTAATCACAAGAAGTGTTGGTAGAGAAAGAAAGAAGACTATCTAAGAGTGTCCTCGTTCTCCAAATATCTGACCTTTGGACCTCATCCATCCAACCCTGAATAACTGTTTCATTGTCTTGGTTTGCACCACCCTCAACTAACCCACATAAACCCCCAATGTTGTGCTATTGCCAACCTGTCTTGTTTTGGGGATGACAAGAAACCTCCCTTGATGGTGATGGTACACAGTAGATTTAAGGGATAAACCATTGCTGTTATTCTGCCCCAGAGTGGGTGGTGCCTAACCTACCACAAATTAACAACAGTCTAGAACCCATGAGTTGAATGGTGTTGTCCTTCAGCCCTCAAACAAAGCAGGTGCAAGAGGACATGTGGCACAATGCTCTCTACATGAAATAATGATAAAAGTGTAAAGGATGTAAAAAGCTGGAAAGCCTCAAGGAAATGGATCCTGAGTTGACTTACTCCTCCATCACTTCCAGACCTGGAATCCACTACTTCAAAGGTGATTTTCTGGTAGAAGGACTAGATGAGGGTGCTAAGTCAAGAAATATTACTAAGCAGGGAATTGATTATAACAGATTTATTATGTAATTGGTTTGATAAATGGGAGAAAAATGGCAGGGTAGCCTGGGGTCATGATTGTGTGTCAGGGAAATTCAATAGCTCAAGAGTGTGATTGCCTAAGGATGATAATATGAGGTCAAGTGTTACAATTTTTGCAAGTAGTCTTATTAGATAAGCTTGATATTATATAATCAGTAACTCTCTGGAGGTAAGCCATGTCTTATGTAGCATAGGCAATAAGAGGATTCTCCTAGAGTTCACTCCATTTGCCCTTACAGGCACTATGCAACAGGTCATACAAAAAGGAGCAGATAGTGAGTGAAGCAAACTGACTGAGACACTATGCAACAGGTCACACATAAAGTTGAAGAAAGGATGCATAGAGGGACTATCTACAATACAATTTAAATGAAAATATAGTCAACTCCATTCAGAATTAGTAGAGGTTGAAAGCTGTGCCATAGGCACAGTGAAGCCTTGTCTCATCAACATCAAAAGTAGTTATGTAATTGACCATATTTCTTAAAGGCAGCAATCACCAGGAAATATGCCTACTTCATATCGTCCCATAAACTTGGTCTCAACTGGACATTCAATACCCACATCTATCACAGCCCTCTCTTTTGATCCAGTCTCGGACATCTTATGGGCGGGCGCCAACAACGGAGTTGTAACAGCGATTTATAGTTCTCGCGGCTACCGCGGGGTCTTTTTTCCTGTGGGTGGCAATCTTGCAGTGAATAAACTTTCTGCCGGAGACAATTATGTACGAGCTCTTGGTTTAGCCAGCGATGGGTTGGGATCGTGGGCGAAAGGGGGTATGAATAAATGGTTCTATCGGTATGTACAGACCTTTCCTGTCAGGAGTACACGTTCAGTGTGTTAGGTCTCCAACAGCGGTTACCACCTTCTCGGACACCCTTAATTCTTCTCACTCACTTGTGTTATCGACTTCAGATTTAGAATTGATTTTTCTGAACTCTATGACGGGAAATGTCGTGCGCAAAGTGCCAACGTCATCCGCCATAACTCACCTTCAGTTTTCGTCCTCGGTTCTCATATCCGGAACCGTGGACGGATTTCTTCATCTTCACGATCCAAGGACTGGTATGGCTCGTGTGGGCACAGAGCACGACGCAGTGAAAGCCCATCAATGTTCAATCCAGGGCCTTCAGACGTCCGGGAACCTGATATTTACTATCGGACACTCGGAAAGGTAAGCATTCCATTCTGTAATATATTTTTCAGTCTTTTATTTTTTCTGCAGGCAGTCCCGACCTTTTCCTGATCCTTTAGTCAAGGTTTACGATGTTCGTACTATGCGTGCTCTACCCCCAATACCGTTTTCTTTCAATCCTGCTTTTATCCACGTTCTTCCGAAACGGTCCTCCAGTATAGCAGTGGTGTCAAATCAAGGTCTCATTCATATCATGGACACATCTCACCTCAGCGCTCCCAATGAGTTCCATCAAGTATGCCGCTCCGACCGCCCACAATTATTTGTTTGATTTCCTGATTCCTCATAGTTGAATGTTACCTCCTATGTTACATCAATGTCGATATCGCCAACCGGAACATATATGGCCCTGGGGGACGTAGATGGCGCGATCCATCTCCTGTCACAAGCAGAAGAAGATATGCCTTTTAATGGCTTTGACGGTCAATCTATAACATGGATTGACGGTCCATTGGCACCCCCAGAAATTGAGTGGACCGATTCAACGTGGGTTCATTGTCTCATTCCCTTGACAGTGCTCATGCAATATCAGACCTCTGAACTCCATTGGGTGCCCATACTTTGATTCCCAGTTGTTTTCAGCTCGGACCCCCCTCTTTACTTCATTGAGCCCTAGTTATCCACCTCCACCGATCATCCCATCTCAAATCCTTGACACCATGAAGACCAATGACAATGTGGCTTATGCTGCAATGCCGAAGGAATTAAAAGGTCGCCGGAATATTGCGATTACTGTAGCTCGAAAGTCAAACGGACCTTTCAGGAGCGGACAAACCCGACAGAATGATGTGAGTTGAGTGCTTTCTACCATTAGGAGTCTCACAAAAGAGTTCTAGAGTCTGGATAATACTTTCCACAACGTCGTTGGAGATGTACCCGTGATGTACCGCAAAGTTGAGATTGAATACTCGAAATTTGGAGTTGAAGATTTCGACTTTGGGTATGTACTAAATTATTTGATGAAGGAGAAGAGATTTACGAATGTCCAGCTTTTACAACAAGACCTCATATAGCGGCCTGGAAACTGACATCCTCAATTCCTATACGAATCCGGTTGTACAAGGAATGCATTACCTATTACCTATCCGACGTCTTGCTAAATCACACATCACCACCAATTGTTTGAGAGAGAATTGTCTCTTTTGCGAGCTCGGGTTTGTCGTACGGATGCTTGAAGATGCACGTGGAACGAATTGTCAGACGAGCAATTTCTGCAAAGTTGTTGGGGTTTTAGCACAGAGTGCGTCTCTCTACTTTTGTGCAACTTTGAACTGAGGTTCTCCAAGCGGTCAATGCCATTGAACTCATCGACTACGGCAGGGAATCCATCGACGTAGACTATGTTCACAAGATACAGGTCTTCAATCGTTTTCTCATCGATCACCTGAGCACTGAGGGTAACTCATCGCCATCAAATCCCGTCATCGTTAAGCAATTCCTGCTGTATGCGTCTGAAGATACTTTCGTACCTCCTCCTATCACTCAACTGATGGGCTTAGACGGAAAGAATGTCGTCACCTGCACGAGTTGCAAACACACGCGGGAGAAAGAAGGTATCACCCACATCATCGACTTGATGTACCCTCGCAAGGTACCTTGTCAGCCACACATTATCATTCGTTAGACTCACAAGCTTGGAAGATGAACAACGAACAACGAACTGTTCAATTTGCTGCAGTACTCAGAAATTCCATTCTTCGAAACATTTCGCATAAGGCCACTTGTCCTGCATGTAAACTCCTCACCACCTTCACTTCCAAGCGTTATATATCTTCACAGGATTTGCCACCTATATTAGTTATTAATGCCAATGTCTATAATGACGAAACATGGGAGTTCTGGCAAGACAACAGGAGTAAAACATTTCTTCAGCCACAAGTCCACCTTCATGGTCAGGTTGAAGGTGCAGACGATCCTGAAGTAGCATCTTACATTCTCCGGGTATGTGCTTTCATCCAGGAAGATCTCTTTCTTTTGACCAAATTTGTGGTCCAGGCAATTGTTGTTCAAGTCAAAGCCAAGAGCAAACCCTCGCATCTGGTAGCCATTATAAAGGGTATCTGAAGTTATCAACCCTAGATCACGATCACTCATGCTGGTTGTAGTTCCTGAGGCTGAAAGAGGGGCAGACCCGACAAGCCCGTGGTTTCTCTTCAATGATTTTGTCGTAGATAATATCTCCGAAGACGAAGCTCTGAGCTTTCCGGACCGTTGGAAGGTGGGTGGCGGCTTGTTTTTTTGGGACAAAAAGCTGATTCTTGTAAACGTTTTTCCGTAAGGTCCCCGCTATCATCTATCTCGAAAGATCAAATTTGCAGTCTACTGTTGACTTTAGCCAAGTTCCTGCCAATCTTGACCCTTCAATTCTTTACCAAGATACTTCAATTGCCCTGTTTGTTTCTCCTCTAATCACTCTTTGCTTTCCTCAAAATGCAGCAGACACAGAGACGAAACACTTATAAAGCATGAACCTCTCCGACCAGAAGAATTGCCGACGCCTGGAACTGTAGTTGCTATTGATGCAGAATTTGTGAAAATGCAACAGGCATGCACCTCTCAAGTACTATACCCACCCTTCACTCACATCCATCTCAGGAAGAATCGGAGTTCCGTTCTGATGGGACCACCAGAGTCATCCGACCTGCAAGACTTAGCCTGGCGCGAGTATCTGCTCTGCGAGGGGATGGGCTGCATCAAGGGATCCCCTTCATCGACGATTATATACACACGAGTGAGATAATTGTGGACTATTTGACAGAATTCTCGGGCATCAATCGTATGTGGCGGGCTTGATACATAACTCATGATGACCTACCTGCACAGCGGGAGATTTGGATCCTGCTATAACACGAATGTCACTCACACCGTTGAAGATTGTTTACAAGAAATTGCGGCTTCTGGTTGACCGGGGCTGTATATTTGTAGGACATGGCCTTTCAAAGGACTTTCGCATAATTAGTGAGGTTTTATCAACTCATGTTAGGCTTAGAGCTCACCTTTGCAGATATCTACGTTCCTCCAGAACAAGTCATCGACACGGTTGACTTATACTTCTTGAAAACTCGTCAGCGCCGCTTATCTTTGCGCTTTCTCTCGTGGTTCGTCTTAGGAGAACATATACAGCAAGAAACACATGACTCAATCGAGGATGCACGATCGGCCTTGAGACTTTATAATGCCTTCCAGGCATTCGAAGAGCAGGGGATCTTTGATCAAAAACTGGAGGAACTTTATAAAGAAGGGCGTCAATTTGTACGTGCCGAATCGACCTTTTCTCATTGACCAACACTCACATGAATCTCTATGAAAGAACTTCAAACCACCTACTCTCCCAGGCCATCAAGCCAACTCTATAGTTCTGGAACATGCTCCGTCAACCTTACCACTGCAACCAGCACAGTATTTCAGCCAGTCAACTCCCGTCCTCAACCCGCACCTCGCACATGTCTATAGTAATGCGCTCTCAATGGCCGAATTCTCCCCGCACCGGGACCGTAACTGGCGAAGATAGTCATTTAGTACATAATGCAATTTATTTCTTCAGCTTTGTGTGTAAAAAGAAATGTAATATTACGCTCCAATAATCACGGTCTTTAAAGTTGAGCAAAGAATTAAATGTCTAAGTCATCATCGTCAAGACCTTTCCTCCGCTGAAACTAGAAGGGGTGTTCAGATCCATCAAACCTGAACTATTGATCACTGACTACAATTGTGGATTTTTTTGCACTTATTTTTGAGCTAGAATCTTCCATCTGCATTGCGGTTTGCCGTTGACTGCATATGAAATTGAGAGTAACGTACTTGGTCCAGAAACCCGATGAGTTGCTCCTCTGAAACACGTCCTCTAAGTTGACCAGATTGTGCCATCCTCAGAAGAATTTCTTCTATCTGTTTGGCTCTTTCTGGACTGACAAGTGCAATCCTCGATACTGTAGAGGTTATATATCTAGACTTCATTAGAACACAAAAAGAGAAACATACAACGTTCACGAGCCGCTGTCTCAAGGACTGTCGCCATGGCGTCTCGGCGCATTTGCTCCTCCTGAACACGCTTGTTGTCTTCCTCATTGTTTTGAGGTGACTGGGAGCCTCTTTGGAGAGATTGTAGGGATTCCATGATATGATGCTGTGTAAGTGGTAATCAGGGAGCTAAGCGCTACAACGCTCTGATTGATCTCCGGATCAAATTGGCACTTGACTGTTTGATGTGCTACACGCAGGAAAGCATCGAGATCGCAGACTGTGTTCGTACACCGCATAATAAATTGTTAATTTTTCTTAAACAAGGGAAAGCATTGAACAGTCTTTGTTATCTAATGTCATGCTATAGCGGAGAATTACTAGAAGGATAAGTCCGAGAGGTGCTACCCACTCCCTACCCACTCCATGCGCCTTCCAGATCACCAGTCAACAGGAGTTCTTGTACCCCATGATAGACCTCCAAGAGAACAGGCAGACGAGGGAGTATGTTCTGTCATCATAGTAACTCTGAGTATGCGGCACGAGACAACACGGTGAGAATACCCACCTCAAAAACCACATCAAGTGTATAACCAGATATCGGGTGTTTCTTCACTACGGCCAGATAAAACCGAACATTCCATCCTCTTAGCCCTTCATTAATGATAACATCTTGTAAAGTTGGCAATGGGATGAAACGCCTTGAAATGAAGGGCGGCCAACCAGGTAACCCTCTGTGAGTTTCGAGTTGAATCCCATGCTGAGGGATTACGAGGACGATCTCTAAGGAATAAATTGGTCAAGAACATGATTTACGCACCATGTTTATACTGACCGACCAAAACCTGCCTGAGCTTGCGATAGAGCAAAATAAGTGTGATGACAACACATAAACTTAACCATTGTCGACCGTAAACCTAAGGAATTCAGGCTTGACTAGGAACTACGTCCATTAGACAGAGAAGGCAAGATCATGTACCTGTCCCATTGTCAACAAGGCAGGTAAAAGCCCCCAATAAGCGGAGAATCCGGTTGCCCTCCTCACGACTCTACCTGAACCATCCTGGGCGACAAAATAATGTTCAACACAATATTTCCGGTACCCTGGATGATTGAAGACCGAGAATTGTGGGTAACCAGGTACTGGATGTGTCAGGCGCATAGATTCTAGGACTGGCACCTTAGCTTCATAAGTGGCTCTTGGGAAAGCTCTCACCTTACATCACAATGAGTAACAATATTCTCTCACGGCGCGCAATCTGATGGTCAAGTCGCCACTGAATTGGGACGTCAAGTTACCTGATTGTCCAGGCTGAATGTTAACCAGCTAGAGAATGATTAAAGTAAAGAGAACAAATCAGTCGGCTTACATCTTACGTTCAAAGTTCAAAAATTGAGAGAAATGAAATGTATGACTTGATCCGACGATACAAGTGCGATGCATTTCAACAGGATATGATTCGGGCTCTGGAAAAGCTCAATGATGCAAACTATTGAGAAACTGGAACGAAAGAAGCCCTGATCCCGCGTAGATGACTAGTCGAGTAAAAAAAAAGGATCATCATCTAGGAGAGGGTGTGCGACTAAACGACAAGATATATTAGCTTCCATGGTCAGGCGATGAATGAGTAAGAATTACATGTACCATTCATGGCACCACAGCATTCGACCCACCAACTGTATCCGACAGTGTAGAACAACGAGAAAAGTGGGGCCAATAGATATGTACTTGCTTTCAAACAAGAAGTCCAAGGTAAGTGAAATAGCCGATGCAACGTGTAGAGCTAAATCCAATTTCAGAGGAATGTAAAATAGTATCTCAGTCATTGCATCTGAGGGAGAGGAACCATTCGTCAAGGCCTTCGCTTTGAACAGGATCTGAGCCGGCAGCAGAAGCACCCAGTAAACCAAGAAAATGACAACACTAAATACAGAAGACCATTTATCGGAAGCCAATGCTCGGATACCAAAGCTTGGTACCCACTCACAGGCATAATGACCATGAGAAGAGAACGCTTGGCCGTTTCTAGAGCTATACAAAGTCGACCACGAGGGATTGCAAGGATTTTCACTCCTCACTGATGGGAATAGGTCCAAACTGACAATTAAAATTAACTCTGTGAGACAACCAATAAAAGGCAAAGCTGATGACAACGGCAGGCGGGCCCCCGTATTGTCAAGTATTGCCAGAGATAACCGCCCCTGAATATGCGTCCCATTGAGATTCCAAATGCTTCCAGCTGTTGAATATGTCCTCTGAGGACTATTATTTCGTCTCTTATTTCTCTCATCATTATTTTCTGATTGATTAGTAAGCAACAAGTGTGTCTGCCAGCGCAGACTTTTCTTACACCTCAGTTCTGCACACTTCAGACTGAGGTAAATCCTTTTGTTATTCTATTTTATATATTGTGCTGATGTAGTTAGACATCGTGTTCTAATAGGT
>Ga0153947_1000107_pt1 | contig 36389 bp, 47 predicted proteins | sample TSNJ031MetaG_FD_104697 | JGI IMG/M metagenome (GOLD analysis project Ga0153947, IMG submission 104697) | Attine ant fungus gardens microbial communities from New Jersey, USA - TSNJ031 MetaG | ecosystem: Host-associated > Fungi > Mycelium > Unclassified | place: USA: New Jersey, Wharton State... | reverse complement strand
CATTGAGAATCGACCATAAGCTCGGATGTGGCACCTGTAGAGTAAAAAAGAATAAGAAGAATAAGAATAACACGATAGGATTTTCAGATGAAAACAAAACAATGCAAGGTGCCAGGAAATAAGTAAATTGCTCAATGAGACCCTTAGAAGTCCGGGAAATGGTACGAAAGTATGTCATTGTAAATATCAGCAGCAATTGTGACGTCGTCTTGGAAAAAGCCAGGGATATCCTCGGCAGGAGGTATCGGAAGATTGAGAAATTTCCCCGCATCTTCAGCAAAGGAACCTCGTGGGATAATCGGTGCCTGAATCATGAGATGATTGAATTCATCAGCTGAGATGTAAAAAACGTACATGGATTTCACGTCGTTCCAAGGCCTCCCAATCAACACCTCCAAACCACGAGTGCTGTAAGACATCCTGAACACCTTCGTTGACGTTTCCAAGACGTCTGCTTCTATCAGGGTTGAGAAAACCTCTGATCAAATCTTTGGAAAGGCGATCCAACGTCCGAGGCCAGTATACTTCACCAATTAAAATCTTTTCATAGATACCATACGGTGTTTCATCAAAGAAAGGGGGATAACCGACAAGCATTTCGTAGCATAGGACACCACACGCCCACCAGTCAGCAGCTTTGCCATGACCATCCGATTGAATAACTTCTGGCGCAAGATACTCTGGGGTACCACAGAGAGTCCACGTACGATCGTCAACGACCTTAGCAAAACCGAAGTCGGTAAGACGGAGATACCCTCGAGAATCAAGAAGAAGATTTTCAGGCTTGAGGTCACGATAAACAATGTTGAAGGAGTGCAAATATCTGAGTGCTAACACAATGGTTGAAAGATAGAAACGGGTGACATCGGGAGTGAATCTTTGGGCGCGCCTCAGATGCGTGAAAAGTTCACCACCAGGAACATATGACATCAGCATGTATATGTTAAGACCATCTTGAAATGTTGCGAAGAGATCGACAATAAATGGGTGTTGGACACGGGCAAGGATGTACCGTTCGGCCTTCACGTGCTCAATTTGGTGTAGCATAGAAATTCTTGCTTTGCGTAAGACTTTCATAGCAAAGAGTGGAGACGAATGAGGCTGTGGTGATTTGTGCTTAACAAGGAGTACGTTGCCAAACGTTCCTGTACCTATAACTTATTTGTGAGCATGATATATCCAAAGGAGCGGCTATTACAAACCCAGGGTCCCACGGACTTCAAAATCCGATAACCGTATTCCCCCAGGGCCCGTGAAGTGGAGGTGAACTTTTTCGTTCTCCAGCAGCCGCAGGGGCGCCTGAGGCTTCTCGTCAGAAGATAGCTGGGGGTCAATGTGCATACCACTCAAATCGGATCGGACGGGAGTCAAGGACTTCGTACACAGCACACCCTCCTGATCTTTGATGCAGTCTTCGTCGCCCTCGTTCATATCGTCGTCAAGAAGATAGTCGTCATCATCACTACTTTCGCTGTGACCAGGGGAGAGTGGCGGAGTGATGGGAGTGGGTTTATGGGATAACTGAGAACTTGACTTCACTGTGTGGCCATGATGATATGGAGCGAATGGACGAGGATCTGTTGGAAGAGAAGCTGACCGAGAAAAAGAATGATTGTGCGAATGCATGGAAATGAACGGCAGTTTTCAGCTACTTGAAGACTCGTATGTGCAATTGAAACTTGGAATTGACCAAACCGTATTGAAAGGGGGACTTAAAGAGACTATTAGCATTAAGTCGATCTAGTTTATAAAGAAACAAACAGACTTGAGGCTGAAGACGGCAGGAGCAGAATAAGGTAAAAGCAAAACCAATTCTGATCTTCTGTCACACTATGATCGTCACAAACGCCACGTGGCTGTCCATTTGTCGATAAAGTCTACTATACTACTCCAAATGCGAATGTTGGAATCCCATACAAATCACATATTACCCTAACATCACCTCCCTCTCCTGCCCCTGCTGCAATATATAGCGGTACAAAGTGGTCTTCTCTGGGGTGTGAAGCCCGAAAGCCCGCATGCTTGGTCAGATCATATAGCGCCTTCTTACGTTGCTCCGCCTGGTCCGAATTAGAAAGCGGATCGCCTTGGACGCAGAAAGACACTTACATCAGTGACGTTGATCGCGGAGTGAATCGCTTGATCAAAACTTTTGTGGGCTTCAGTAGCAGTTGTTGGGGAGAACGATCGTCTGTCCTGCAAATTATGAGCTGTCAGCCCTCCGGACAACACAAGAATTCCCTCTTCTCTAAGAAAACAGTATCAAATGTCATGCAATTTCATTTCAAAATTACCAACCGAAGTTGCGCTACTGCTTTGCCTAAAGTCCAATTTTTCTCAGGACTCATACTTCCGTCAATGGACGCCTGAACAATGGGTATGCTGGTGAATTCCTCTCCAAACATCAGGCGGAACGGCACAAAAACTCCGTGGTCAAGACCTGGTCCCTTGAATCCACGTCCATCTTCGCCCCGGGGTTCGATTGGCGTCGTTGTCCTGGCAAGATATCCGCTCTGAATATGGGTTCGATTAACTGCAGCTCTTCATGTACTAAGATAACCTACTTCTTTAAATAGGTCAACGACTCGCTTAGACAGGTTAGCATCACCTCGTGAAGTAAACGTGAGTTGGTAGAGTGGTTCAGGGAATCCGTAATAATCCATCAGCAGAGGTTGGTTTTCCCCATAATCGGTTACTGCGGTGTTGATCCAATCAGCCGCGAGCGGAGGAAACAGATGACAACGATCTCAAACCTAATCGTTCTCCCAACGTCTCCCAATGAGCACTAAACACTACGATCCCTTTCGGTTTATACTTTTGTAACAACACCGGCCCAAATTCTTTCAGAAAGGTAGCAAGACTTCCTCCTGGACCTTGGTAGCTCATCATAGGATCACTACGTGCGCTTTCTGGAAACGCCAACATCGGGGAACCGTGCGCAAAGAAAAATGCGGGAATCTTGTTCGGCGTTGAGGGTAGTTCTTTCAGGGCATTACGCCATCCTACTTCGTTGTTCATTGTTCGGTCAAATAAGGTAATCGAAAAGGCTCGAATAGAGGTCCTAGTGAAAGAAGCCAATGATCGCAAGTTGTCTGAATGCCAAAGTGCAGAAACGTTACTGGAGCAATAGCTGAGTAGTAGCACAGTAAGAGATAAGACGAAGGACCGGGTGACCCAATGATGTTGGTAAGGCATAGCCCGGTTTAAAAGAGTCGTCGTTTTATATGCCGCCTAAACAGCATTGACAAACGGACCCAAGTCGTGTCAGCAATCTCACCAAACTTCATTAGCTGACAAATTCACATTAGGTCACTGTGATTGCCAATGAACGGTATGAAAGCTTGAGTCTGAGCTCAGATACAGGGCCTAACACAAAGTCAATTCTAATTCGAAATGCCCAGGAGATCACCCAATCAAATCTCCCAACTTTAATTCAAAGCTAATGGCTATAGCAGTGTCTACCTAGCATTCCAGTGCCTATTCGAATTTGCCAAGTCCGACTCAGGCTCAAACCCACCAGGCTAGCTTCTGTCAAATAACCATGACTGAGAAGCCTTGCAGTCGATTTTTGAGAGCAACGTTCCAAATAGATTTTCCATAGGAGCTGGGATGTGCCGTCAATCTCTGAAGCATATTCTCAGCTGCTATCTAGAAGTGCTAGATCGTGAAGGTTGCTCGAAGATGTGAATCTTAAGAGGACGAGCTATCTCACCCAACCAATTTGTCCACTCTACTTCTTTCTTTCGGAATTCGACTTCTTCCTGCAGCTGATTCAATGTCGGGTGATGAGCTCGAAGAATAAAGATATAATCTGAAAAATCTCTATCTTGCTGTTGTATTTGTAATGTGTTCCTCCCCGAAGCAATGAACCTCGATAAGTCTACTAAACCATCGCCAGTGATCTGTGATCGAAGTGAGAAGTTGTTCCTGATCTCCGAGTATAACAGAACTGACAATGATTGGCGGGGACAGTGGTAAAGACTTCCAGCCCCCAGCAAGATTGATATTCAAGTGTAGCCCTCCTTTTTGGGGCCAATTCGATGCAAGTGATTGAACAAGATTTGCGAGTATATTGTCAATAGTATCTGGCGAGGCTTGACTTTCTATGAGCTTCCTAACCTCCGAAGCAGAATAACATCCCAGCGAAAGGCAGTAACTTGACGATATGAGCTCCCTGTTCAATTTCTTCACTCAATGAAACCTCTCATGACAGAACGAAAAACGCACGAAAGTCGCACTTTTGAGGACCTATTGACCCAGTTGAAGAGACGGCCCATATCGGAGTCCGTAATATTAAAGGAAAACTCGTGACGAGAACTCGAAGGACGACCACGGCTGAAAGCGATAACGTACAGGGATTTGTTAGGTACTTGAACCTGTGAATTTAATGTTGCGATGTCAGCAGTCACACCTGCATTAGTGTTTGTTTCTGCAGTCTCGGGTTCGAAAGTCATCTCGACATCCCTTACGGAATTACGTTGAGGCTTCATGGATTTGTATTCTTCATACCACCTGAATAGCTGGCCAAGGTCCGAGTTCCCAGCAATGGGTAGCGGTCGTAATGTGAGATCGCTGGAATCAGAGGTGATATTGCTGTTTCGGGTTTCGTGTATCTGATGCTTGGCTCCCAGTGATACGGAAGGCAAAGATCCTCTAACACCAATCACTAGGACGAATCAGATTACATCATTTAGAGCCACCCCAGGCGCCACGCACAAGATACTTCTCCACTCTCCTCTACAGTCTTCATATCGGGCTTCTGATTTACTAAGAACCGTTCAATAAGAAACGAAGAGAAGTCCGTGGGCTTATCCATACCACCAGATCCAAGAGGAAGACCTGGGTATCCAACAGTAAATATTTGAACGAATCGGCTGATTAACCCAGACCTTGTGCTGAAGGGAGCAGACGTTTACAGAATGAATCAGACGCTGGTGCCAACGTCGTGAGCGAAGCCTGACTCGTTAGCTAGAAATTCATCACGAAAGGCATTACATGTCAGATGTGCGCATAAAAAGAATGCCTACCTGAGAAACTGGAACTGTTGGTTCTTGCTAGGAGAAATGAATGTCACTAATAAAAGGGTAAGTTAAGAAAACGAACCTGCTCATAACGAGATGAGCTTGAGGGTTCATTGGGCGTTTGATGGATGGTCTGAAGTGTAGGAGGCATGTCCGAAGGTTCAACAAGCATCGGTGAAGACGAAGAGTTGTGGGTAGGTCCTTGAGGTGTGATGCTCCTCACAAACCTTGGAACAACATCGATATTGTTTGCCGATATCTGATCCAATGAAGGTACAATTTGGGGTGCAATCACCTGCCCAGAGTGCGCCGGAGATGCTGTAAAGCTGGAGGAAGATTTTTCCGGGGACTTCCTCGTAAAAGCAGCTGTTGGTGTCGGGGGCATAGCCAGAGGCTGGATTGGTGATCCCGAAGTCGTAGAACCTTGGTCTTGAGCTCCATCGAATTCGAGAGTAGGATTTTGTTGAACATCCACCATGGGCAATGATTCCTCCTTGATAAAGGTAACGGGACTCATCAGCGACTGCTCCCGCACCTGCCGCTGTCTCTTGAAATCCTGCAAATCACTTTGAACGAAAGCAGACAAGTCCCTTTTCTTTTTGTTATTTCCACCATCTGATTTTGATTCACTGTCCACGGAAAATCTTTGAGTGGCAGATAGGTCTCTTTTCGACGAGCCCAAATAGACGATTTCTGGACTTCGGCTCTGTATGAAAAAACGTCAAAAATGGGAGTCTAACCAATGAAGAAGTAAATTACTCTTTTAGCTTCACTATGTTTTCCCCCAGGTGAAACTGTCATTTCAGCCACCATTTCCTGCCCTAGATTCGATGTGACTACGTATTAGCTTGTATCAAAAGATCTCTCCTAACCCACCTTTCATCTCAGGGTTGTAGGTTGATGAGGTAGTGAGTTTCATTATGCTATTAGATGGAGGCATTCCTTCCGGAGATCGAGACGGCTCTTTTCCTTCAAACACACTATCTGGAGTTAAGCTGGACAGAGAGTGTTGACGGCTGGCCTAGTGAGAACAAAGGGAAGACGCTGGTTTCATAGCAATCACCTACATCGAATCATCATGGATTATAGAGGGAGACATGCTCTCGAGAGATATCCCTTCGACAGTCTGTAGTAAATGAGTGACAGCCTCTGAAGCTGCGGTAAGTGCCTAGTCCAAGGACACACGAAATTGTACCTTGAAGGTGAGGTTCTACAAACAATTCTTGAAAAGGCTTGACAGCCATCACAAGCCTCACGTAGCTGGAAGCCAGCGGATGGTGAAGGAAATTTGCAGGAGTAAATGGTACTTGGGGGTCTGAAGCACATTGGATGACTCCCTGAAGCGTCCTCTGCGCTGTCTGCAATCATGTTTAGCATTTTTGATGAACGTGAAGAGGGTGAAAGGCGTACGGTCAGTAGATTCACGATCTTTTTGGTTCATGAGAAATGGCAAGAAAACGATCCTAACAGAGGACACACGTTTGGCCTCGCTGCAGTATAATATGCCTTGGCGTTGCTCAGCCAAGCGGCTAGTTTAATCGCAGTTTCTCCATATTCCTTTGTCCCCAATCGCCCGAGATTTTTCTCGTACAATTTGAAAAGCCTCTCGTTGCTTTGTGTGACTCTATCTTGAGACATGATAGTGGAGTCTGAATGTAGGTCGTGTGCGTAATGATCGCCTGTTGAGAACTTTAGAGGAATTACACACTGTCAGAAGCGCGACACAACACGGTCACTGCTTTTGGGTCCTGTCCTCAATGCCTGGTTTAACCAACTTGGGTGACCTATTCTTATGAAAATTTTGCTTCTCTATCATGCTATAAAGTTGTCTTTTTGGATACGTGGAAGCCCATTCGACGATGAACCAAGCCCTTTTTTTTACCTTGAACATGCATAATCCGTCCTTCAAACCTTGACACTCCAATGAGCATTCTTCATCTTGTAGGGAATATATCATTACTCGATGTAGACTCAAGAACTTGCTATGGACTCTATGATATTTATACGAAGTGAAGACCATCACAAACAGCGTATATATGGGGGAACTGTCAGTCATATTTCGTCACATCCCATTATTTTTTCAGCCCGGTTCGTGGACAGGGATGACTGGATGAGCTTTATCGTTGATTCTGAAAGAATTGACTGAAGACCTCGCAAGAGTCAGCAATCAAGATTATGCTTAAGAGTTGTTCAAAAGCAAATTGCTGAGAGTGTAGTTGGAATGAAAGCATGCCTTGGTTGTAAGCCAGGTCATGCTCTAGAGAACTAGTTTACTCTGAGTATTGCCTCAGATTATCTAGTCATTGAGCCAGTTGGAACCAAATCAAAAAGCGACAGTAATAAGCTCAATACAAAGATTAACCTCTGATGCAAAAAAAATAGTATGATCATCGCACTCGCCCATGCCGGCGACTTAGATGACGCACGCGCCCATGAATTGAGACCGCCATAGTTGTTCTGGCTGAAATATATGTCAAGGCCACAAGCGCGTGGACTAGAATACAAGCGCATTGATGGTATGCCAAATGGCGGGCTGTGTTCTGTGCCCTGACCACTAGCATAAACAAAACGCTTTCCGGTACAATATCAACGCATGACCGGCGTTTTCGACTTGGTCGTGGTCGGGTCAGGTGGGGGTCCCGACGAAACCAATCTTTCTGCGTGAGTGTCAGTTCAGATTGACGCCAATGTTTTTTGATTTATTCATCCAGATACCTCCTGAAAGCCAGAGAGGCGAAATGGGATGACGGTATCATTGCCCTCGAAGCTGGTGCGAATACTGAAACGATGCTCAACAAAAGCTAACGTGTGTGGGTAGGTTCCGGCCAGGGCGCACTATGTCGGCTCATGAAACAAGATCCTTGGCTTTTCAACCAGCTTCCGGTGGACAAGGGTCAGGGCAAAGCACGGCTTTATAGTGCAGGCGAAATCTTTTCTTTTGTAAGGTGTGCCTTAGAAGGTTTCCCTCGGTCAAGCACGCCTATGGTCTTCTAGATCCTACCTCATCACGCACGCTCATTTGGACCATATCAGCAGTCTTGTGATATCAGCAGGATCTTTAGGTGGACCAAGGAAATGTATATATGCCACGAAGACAATTCTTCAAGACATAGAAACAATATTCTCTGGCCGCATTTGGCCTGATCTTGCATCATGGGATGATTCCAGTGACAAACACAAACTTCTATACAAACCGTATGTCTCTCTTTTATCCCCCCTTTATGTACCTCTCAATCTAGCCGTTTCCAGTCTAGAAGCAGATGGAATATATCATGCTGTTCAAGCAGGCATCTCTATCAGGAGTTTCCCTCTAAATCATGGTGCAGATATAAACGGTTCCTACATGTCCTCTGCTTTCTCCATCCGGCATGATTCGTCTTCCACAGAGTTCCTCTTTTTTGGTGATGTCGAACCGGACTCGATAGTATCAACTCCTCGTACCATTGACATTTGGCGAGCGGTAGCCCCAAAGATTCCCAACACACTCAAGGTCATTTTCATTGAATGTTCGTGGCCTTCAGGACGAGCCGATGATATGCTCTACGGGCATCTCACTCCAGAGTATCTAGTAGCCGAACTGGTCGCCCTCGCAAAGCAGGTCGTGAAACATCGGAATTCGGAGCTAGCACCTAGAATTCCTGCAAGGAAACGTCAAAAAACTAGACCTGTAGATAATGAAGAACTTCTAGACTCCCTAAAAGGGCTCCACATCTACATTACACACTGTAAAGACAATATGACCAGTGGCGAGTGTGAGCCTATGAGGCAATTGATCACTGACCAGGTCAGGGATCTTGTCAAAACCCATCGGCTTGGTGCTATAATTATTTGCACCGAGCCGGGCATGCGCATAAGTATGTTCTCTTCGTATCGGAGAACTTACAATTTTTGATGCACCTGATAGGTATTTGAGGTCAGCTATCAGCAGCAAAAAATCTTTCCAAAACCTTTCTCCCCACCTCATCCATGTCCCAATTGTCCCACTTGGGACATTGACTTGTATCTTTATACAACCTCTGTAGCATAGCCATGTCAGGACATTTTGTATCCCCAATCCCGGTCAATTTAGATGACATGATGAAAGCAAAATTATTGCTACACAGAAAGCGCAAAAATAATATAAAACAGACAGGGAGAAAACAAGGATTACAGACATGTGATGCATGGTCCCCATCCCAGGTATGTAAAGAGTATCAGAGTATAAGCAAGGTAATGGCAGATCATTTACAATGTGACCAGGGCTTACGACGAAGCATACAGCTTCACTACACCGTCAGCACCAGCGCTTACCATTACTGGCATAGTCGGGTGGAACTGAACATCTAGTACTCCTTCCCGAGCCTTTTCTCGATGAGTTGTGATTTCCTGAATGCATGTTCGAGAACCAGCCATGTCCCAAAAACGCAAGGAGCAATCATGGCTACCAGACACAAGGGTAAACCCGGAGGTGTCTATTGACAGTGATGTCACACTGTCCAGGTGAGCCAGCATCGAGTGCGTGCACTGGCCTTGAGAGGAATGTTAAATCATGTTGTATGGCGAAAAGTCATGGCATCAAACCTGTAAGAACATCAAAGATCTTGATATATTTATCTTCGTGGGCCGTCACGAGAAGAGGCATACTCGGGTGTGATGCAATACAATTAATTTGTGTCGAAGGTGTGCCATCTTTGATCAAAGATATAAACATGCGAGGAACCGAACCTTGCACAGAAGACGTACCGTATGTTGTATCACTCTGAAGTCGAATCTGTTCTTTGCCTGTCTCAATATCAAATATTTTGACAACTGCATTTTGATATGCAACGGCAACCTTCTTGAGATCTGTCTTCAAAACTTCGACTGAAGTAGCTCCCGATACATCAGTTTCATCCTCAAGATCGTTGTTGCTGTCTAAACCATTCCACCGCCACGACAGCTTCAACGATCCACCTCCTGAAGGACCGCCAACGTCCCAAACCTTCACGGTACCCTCTGCGCCACAACTAATCAGGGTATTTTCGTCTTTAACAAGAGCAAGGTCCCACACAGCATCTGTATGACCAATAAGCTCACCTCGCACCCGAGTTTCATCGTATGGTGCATATGTAGTATGGGAAGGAGTGGGTAGTGCCCATACTCTAATTGAGGAGTCCAGAGACGCTGAGTAGAGTAGGTGCTTGGAGGGAGAATGAATCAACTGGGTGATTACTGCGGAATGGCCCCGCAACGTGAGTTGTGGCTCGACCTCTGTTGTTGGTCGGATGCTACATCCGCAGTCAGTGTATTGAGTGACCCACAATGGAAATTCCACACACGATGAAGATGAGAGACTGGACACTTCCATTCGCCAGATCTTCACTGTACAGTCATCTCCTCCTGTTGCCAAACATAGTTCGTTGGGATGAAATGCCACCGCTCTGACAGCATCTAGGTGACTGCCATTAATTGTCCTTAGCATGAAGAGCGTTCATTTTTCTGATTAAACCACTGACTTTCGGAGGGTCCGTTTAGCCTTCCATATTTTTGTGTCATCGCCTTCCCCAACGACCGAAGGCTCCTCATCATAGATGTCCGTGTCTGCATCCTTCAGATCATCATCATCTCGCCGTGATTCCCACGCATGAGCACCTGTTTGGTTTTCCTTCGCAAAGCGAGCTTGCTCTGCTGCTTCGTGAGATTGTCTCAATTTCTCTTTCCATTCCCCGGCATCATCAGGACGATATATGGCAGTTATTTGCCTGTTTTCTGAATCTGCCTCTTTCTCTTTTTCTCCGTGTGAAAGAAGTCCCGGGGACGGCTGCTGATTAGAAGGTCCCGCTAAATTAATATTTGATTGACTTCCAGCAGCATGAGGGTTGCGGTCCAGCATGTTTTGTGACCCAGGGATCATGGGTGCAGAAAGAGATAAAGTATTGAGCCCGTTCATCAATGGAAAATCCTTCCCTCCTTCTGCCAGCATCTTTCTCGGCCTGCCGTTGTAAGGGATCTGATCGAAAGAGGGGACGTTAGGGAGTGAAAGGGGTATCGCAGAATTGTTGAGAAGCGGTCTATTGGGTAGCGGGTTCATAGCTTGAGGAGACGTTAAGTAGGAAATCTCTTGGAGGCACCTTAAGGAGTTTGAGCAGGGACCCCCAACGTCATGTCAACTGCAACATACTGTTTGAGATAATCGCGACTACGAGCTCTACTTTTCGGGTCGCGTCCAAGAGGGGCTTTACCAAGATTAGTGATGGAGGAGCCTGAAAGCATTGTCAGATAGACCTGAAAGAGATTCGAAGGAATTACCTCCAGCACCTAGAATAATTCCACCGTTCGACATTCGGCTTTCAGGAAGTGGAGAATCTGCAGAAACGGTCTAAGCTGTGAGTCCTTGGAATACGGGGATGAGTTAACCTTCGCTTCGAGGGGAACTCCCTCCACTCTCCTCTTTGTGGCTTCCGGAGTCATCCTTCGAGCCAATTGAAGACTCATGAGTTTGGATGGCTGAGAGCCTTGACGATGGACCTGGTTGAGTGAGTTGCTTCGAGCTAGAGCATCCAAGTCAAGGCCCACGTAGGACAGAAATGACAAATGCGCACCGTTCCATGCGCAAAACGAATTCGAGCATTTTAATGCGCCGCATGAGGTCGAGCTTGACATTGTCAAAGGATCGCTTTTCGCCCTCAAGCAGGGCAATTCTAGCCTACGAGATGTCATGGGATTGAAAAGAAGTGACGAATATTTGCAAGAGACGATACTCACCCGCATTTCCGCTCTCTCAATCTCCCATTCGTTTCTGTCTCGTTCATAGCGTCTCCATTCTGACTGAAGGAAGTGTAGCACACTGGAAAGAGTGACATCCTGACCATTTTGAGGAGGTGGAGGAGGTATAGAATTTGGCTGGTTTGGTTGTGGCTGTTGCTGCTGCAGCTGCAATTGTTGTTGTTGCTGTTGTTGCTGTTGTTGCTGTTGTTGCTGTTGTTGCTGTTGTTGCTGTTGTTGCTGTTGTTGCTGCTGTTGTTGCTGTTGTTGCTGCTGCTGCTGTTGACCTTGTTGTTGATGGTTGCTGGGCGGCAAGCCCTGTAATGAGCCCAGCATAGATATTTTGTGCGTCGAGCAAGAGATTTAGATTTGTGGAGGAGAGATGTGATTGGACTGGCAGACATCATGCTTAGAAATAAACAACACCAAAGTTTCTTCCTACTAGCGGTGAGCTAAGTTCACGATCTCTACTGTAAAAATTCATTCTTATTTCTTGCCGCTTCTGAAAAAAATCATCAGTTTTTTTACCAGCTGTGATGACTGATACTGACTTTTTGATGCCGGAACCTCCCATTGGGCCGTCTAGATATCTGGGATGAGTTGGAGCTGCTTGTCATGAGTTGTTTACCTACCCTTCATAGCTATTGAAGAAAGAGTTGAGAAGCTTGGTGGATAGCTAAAATCAGATGACCATACCTTTCTCTCGCGCAGCTTTCGTGGCGTCCTGCTCCGCTTTCTTCTTTTTCTTGAATTCGATGTCTTCCTCAGTCTCCTCTTTCTTCTCCTTCTTGGCTGCCTACACCCAGGAGATGAGAACAGTCAGTTTTCATCATAAAATATACACACCTTCAATGGCTTCAGCTTTCCACCTTGTCGACTGGACATGCTAATGAACGAGATTGGCAAACCAATTAGTATTGGCACTAATCAGTTTATCCCTTGTTTGATTCCAACGGTGTCGGTCACCAAATTGTCATTTCACCGATGAGAGTTCAGTAACTTAAGATAGCCCACGGGACGATCTTTTATCTTCCACTCTCCACCTATTATCATTTGCATGACGACACAATTACAGACTGACCTCCGTTCGACAAGCGGTAAGTGGACCCTAACGGTATCGAAGAACTGGGATGTTCTTGGTCCGTTTCCAATTCATGCTCGGGAACAAATGTTTCTCTCTCCATCATATCCAATCAACTGTAAGCTCAGTCCTTGTGTTTCAACTTGTCACCAAGCCGATCACGCTGAGTGTCAAAACCTATCAACTTCAAGAGCGTATGGCCTTCCTCATATGCAGATAATGTTGTTGTCCGCTGGTCAAAGACGCAGCTCTCGAACGATGGTGTATTAACAGTAGCATTTCCTGAAATAAGGTGCAAGGGAGTCACCTTCCTCAGCGATCAGGGACTTAATGCAAGGTTAGATGGGAGAGATTGCGCGCAACTGAGGGTTGGGCTGCATTACAGCATCACGCAGTCCTTCGAGGAATACTGACTTTGATACCACCTGCAAAAGCTGGTTCTGAAGCGGCCGTGCCAAGGATACTTGTTCAGCTTAAGCAAGGCTCATACTTTACCATCTTGCCTATCGATGAGACCCAGCAAACGCCAGAGTGGTATCTCGGGAATATCTATGACATGGAGCAAGCACTTCCACGTGTAGTCAATTTACCTACGTCCCCAGACCCCACGAACCCGACTGAATACGAGATTTTTATTAGCGGAGATTACGAGGTAACTCGTTTTGGCTACCTTTCCATCTGCTCATTGATCACAATTTCCAAGATTAGGCTCTTTGGTGACCCTCATGTTATGAACACAGAAGTACCCACCCAAGTTATTAGCTTATCCGTGGAAGTCGAAAGCGATCAGATGACTGTCCAGCATGAATCTTCACAAGATGTAATATGTGACTTTGTTGATGGTCTGGCGTTTGGTGAGGTCATAGGTATAGGTTTTCGGAGTTCAATTTGGTCGACTGTGACCCGTGTCATTAGCCAGTGCTCGGCATGTATATAGATTGCTGTGTGATTTATCGGCTGATTTACTATCCAGGAGATCCACCTCGATTTAAAGCAACCCACTAGGGTGGCACCTTCACAAGTACGGGTTGTGCCATTGGTCATTTTGCAGCACCAGATTTTCCGTGGGGATTTGTTGGATGTGATCGTAACTATTGCCTATGGATCTGACCAAGAGTTTGAAATGGCCGTAAGCCTACCCATCAAACAACGCAATTCAGCTGAGGCACCTGAACATGTGGCTTTCAAAGCAACATATCTTTACAATTCTACAATGCCCACTGCATTCCTGGCCATCCCTCCAGTCAATCATCCCCAAAAGAGCAGTCCTCCTATTTTAGCACTGCGTCAGTTCCTAATGCCTCTCAATGCATCCCGCTGACACAGACTCTGGACCAGATGGCGCCGGAGTAGATATAAGTACAAGTCCATTTTGGCTTGAGGCTTTACCTCCAAACAACTTCAGTTGGACTGTTGTTCCAAGCGGTCGAACCTCTTGGGCAAGAAATTTCTCATGCCTTGAAAAATCATATCTAATCACATCCTCCCGATCAGGGACTTGACTGGCATGGACCAAGCGCTCAAGATGCTTTGAATTCTATCGATGCACTTGCCGGCATCCTCAAATATTTTCATGTCTGGAGAGATACGAGCTTCAAAGCAGGAACTCAAGTCATCATTATCGGACATTCTAATGGGGGCCAGGGAGCTTGGTATATCGGGTCTCGGTTTCCTGATAGAGTTCTGGGTCTTGTACCCGCCGCCGGGTACATTAAGTCTCAAGCCTACGTCCCATTCTCAATGTCGCGGTAAGGTTTATCGGCGTTCTTACACCTCAATTGCCCTTTGATATCATATTCTTCATCAACTGGACAGATCTGGGCACTTTATTGATCCTTTGTTACGTGCTATATTGGAAACCTCCTTGACCCCAGATGATAATGATCTATTCATGACAAATATCACGAGCAAACCAATACTTGTTGTCCACGGGTTTGTCATAACATGATTTGTGAGCCATCTATTGAATGATTGTGTTATGACAGAGGAGACGATGATAATGTACCTGTCTGGCACGGACGGGAGTCGTTTGGCATCGTCGAAACATGGAACAGGATCCTCGGCACTACTTCTGACATCGTGTATGTACTATCAATGGCCCAGAATGTGAGTGACACTAAATCGAAAATCATCCAGCATGAAAGAGGATAAAAGTCAACTGCACTTTTACCCTACTGTATTCAATAATCCACAAGTCCAGGACTTTATCAACGGCCTGCTTAAGTCTTCTCAAGATCGACCAGAATCATTCAAACCTTTTACTCTGACGGTCTTTAGACCTGAAGAGAGTGGGTCTTTGTATGGCTGGAGGATTGAGAAAGTCAGGGTTCCAGGGAGGTACTCATGAGATCTTTCTCTCTTCCACAAGTTCTCAAAACTTGTTTCAGGCTTGCGAGACTGGTAGTTACATTTTCAAGCTGTCACACCATAAAAGTACATACAGCCAATGTCTGCTTATTTTCAATCGCGGAGCTACCTGACTCCTTCTCTGCGCTTGATATTAATGGAAACATCTTCATACTGGATTCTTCAATCAAGGAACAGCCTCTTCGATATGAACGCGAAACCTCATCTAAATGGAAAGTGCGTCGAACGTTTGTATCGCATTACAGGGTCGTATCTCTCTTCTGACGCCCTCAAGCTGGTAGATAATCAACCACACAATCCGACTCCATCTCCCCCAACCAGAATGCAGTCCTTCCTCTCGAACAATGGGACAGTGACGTTCATCCAGCCGAGCTCCAAACAAGATTTACCAAAGAATTTCACGTCACTGGCATACAGACTTGCACATGATCTGCACGTCTACCACCGTCTTGATTCCCAGATTGTCGAAATGACCGACGAGACTGAATTGACCTGGCCAGATGGCAATGTTGTTTTGATCGGGACCTTGAATGATCCACTCATCAGATACGTCCTGAGTCAGGGAAAAACTCCCTTGGCCATCCAGGGAGATTACCTGACACTGAATGGCCACAATCTCAATACAAATATTCACACAGGTACCCTACAACTACTTTCTGAGCCTCCAATCTGACGGTAGAGAAAAGGGTTGATATTCTTACATCCTCATCCAACTTCATCTGACGCTCTGATCATGTTTATCATCGGGGAAAGTGCAGAGGCATTGGAGCGTACGGCGCGGCTTTTCCCAATCAGGACTGGAATCACTGTACCCTCTTGGATTATTCTCGGACCAACAATGAATGAACTTGGGGCAGCCGGGATATCTGGAGCTGGGTCAGTTGCTATTCTTAGTGTCCGTTGCAATGACTGACGAGTGACAGAATATGGGGGTCTGCCTGGACATGGAATGACGCAGTTTCATGGTCGGAATCGTTTTAACGAGAATAACTACATTCAGACAATCCGAAATAACTGCGTCAGGTTAATGTCATACACGTTGTTACAATACAATATGCAGTGGTAAAACCCAGATAGGACAATGACAGATATGCGCGAAGAGATAGCAATTAGAACAAAAAAATCTACTGTTGGGATATCGATTCTGCGATCTGCAACATCTTGCGTCACGGCCAGAGTCGCCAAGCTCACGATAAGTTATGGCGCACACTATCGAGCAGAACGGTTACCTCCGGAGCAACACGAATGAATTCCTTGGTCCAGAAGTCATATTTAGGGTTGCGAAGGAGTTCGATGAAAGTGACTAAAGCGCCCCAGGGGTGTGGTCGGTGGACAATGAAGCGCTCGAGAAGGACTTTGGTCATAATTTCTTGAAGGCGGTCATCCTTCATCTCGAGGAAGAGATGTAGCATCAAGGAGCTAAACCAATGGGTATGTGCATTCGGGTAGCGTAAATGCACAGCTATCGAGTTTAAAAGGTGGTGTTGCCCTAACAGAAAATCAATCACTTGATCGTTTAACGATTATTGAAGTACCAACCTTCATCATCTAGGTTGTTAACAAGGTATTGCAAAGCGACAACCCCAGGGTCACTTGGGGTGAAAAGAGAAGCTCCGCTACGAGCCTTGGCCTGTGCAACAGATGATACACCGATGAAGATCACAAGGGAATTAATCAAGGAGAGATTATAAGTTTCTGCACCATCGGAAACTCCAGGAAGCTTCAGACGATCCTTCAGTGAAGCCAAGAATGAAGCAGAGCCACGACCTAGCAAGTATTGCTCAAGGTAAGCCCGAAGCTCTCCACTCTTAAGTCCAGAGCTGAAATCAGATAGGATAGGAGGGATAGGACCCATTTCAGAGATTGACTCGAATTTCTGGTCGCGAAGGTTAGGGTCGGGAAGAATGATAGCGGGAGGGAAGGCACTGAGAATGATGTTTCGCAGCTGAATGCAACGGTGAGGAATGACGTCGCATAATGAGAAATAATATTCGCTCAGAAAGTCAGGAAAATCGTGAAGAAGAACAAGAAGGAGGCGCAAAGCGCCACGGTATAGATCTTTTGTTGCGTTTTGCAAGTCTGCATCTTTCAAGAAAGGAGAAAGGAATTTGAAGAGTGAAACAAGTAGCTTGTGGAAAGCAGACCAGCCCTAGGAATCGAGAGTAAGTAAAATTATTGTTGATATGACCTGAGGGCATACCTCACGATTCTCTGACATCAGCAGTTTGGGCATGAAAAGTCGATGGGAGATAAGACACATCCAAGAAAAGGCAAATCCAGGGAAGTACGTGGGTTGAAGGGAACTGTATGTGTCACTGATCGCAACCAGCAAGTGGAAATAAACGGGGCCAAGATGATTTTCGATGGCGTGAAGGTCATTAACAAGACTGGAAAAAAAGCGGAAAAATGGTTTTTGTTGAAATGCAGCACCTTGCTCCTCGTGTAGATTGGCTAGCACCAGAACGAAAATTGAGAGTATTTTGGTCAGATAGTGAACCTTGGCTTGGTCATTATTGACACCGGAAGCATCACCGTGATATTTAATGATGTACACGATTAAACGTGACATTGCGTCCAAAGCTTGGAAGGCATATGCGAAGTCATTCGAGGCAACACATTTGACGTAGCTAGTGACGCTGGCTTCCGCGCAAACTCGGAAGAAGAGCGAGGACATATCCTCTACCTTCAGTATGCCCTGTTTAGTCAGCTGTGTAATGAAAGGAACAAATTGTTTCTCGGGTGAATGGGATCGCTGGAAAATGGTGACCCATTGTTGGAACCAGGCGTACAACTTGTCACGTAGATGCTCTGAGTCAGACTTCGTTGGTGGTGGACGGGAGATTACATCAGTGGAGGCAGGAGGTCGTCTGATGCCACGAAGGTCATCGAGGAGATGTATAACACTGTGTAACCTTGAGAATCAATGCAAATATCAACAAAAAACTGTAACGAACTCGTCATTTGCCTTTCCCGCCTTAAAAATCTGATTGAGTGTATCAATGGTATATGCAAAATGAGCTTGTGTTGCCACAGGAGGATCTGCAGTCGAGCATTCACGAATTAACTCAGTAGCATAGCTCATGCGATTTAGGTGAGGGTCGGTGGAAAGAGACTTGGCAAGCTGCTGGTCTGTGACATTGATACTAACCAAGCTACTCCTTAATAGTGCAACAGTGACCGGAACGTTGAGTTTTCGCTGCAGAATGGAGACGTTAATGAGACCGACACCAATGGGATTAGACATCAAACCAACCTCATCGTCAGAATATAGCAACCACTCAATGGCCTCCTTTGCTACGTCTTCAAAAGAGTGACACAATTGCTCCAGGAGCGCAATATAAACTTCCCTGCCAAGTTGGGAAGGGATATTATATAATTTGCGCACAATAGCCTGTGACATCATCAAAGGAGTGTGTTGGCGATCGGCGGCTTCGACTGCGAGATAGATGATCTGGCGAACAAGGTGACGGACTTCATGACTAGGGGGTAAGGTAGTCAGACTTTGCACAGGCAGCTGAAGCATAATGGCTTCGAGATCACGAGTCAAGTCCTGGAAACGGCTCATGATCTCTTGATGGCTATGTAAGCCTGGGTCGGAAACATCATGTTCAAGACCGGGAGATTGATTATTGTATGTGAAGGAATGAGTAGAGTCTGGTCGACTGATGTGAGGGCGAGCATAGGTCACTACAGCAAGATTTTAGTCTCGATACAAGAATCAGACTTCATACCCACCAAAATCCTCATAGACGACTGCTTGCAAACTCTGGATACCACCTGGTTTAATGCGAAGAGGGTCAGGGAGACTCAGAGCAAAGCTTGGGTGAGGGGTGTTCGGGTCAAGGTAGGGACCAGAGCTGTGAATCTCGCGATGACGCCTTCGACTCTCAATGGAAGCTGCAAAATTATCCTCAAGATCGGCGGTAACCCTATCTACTGCAACCTTTTCGATAGCAGCGCACGCAGTGTCCAAGTTATCCTGCATAAGTAGAAGGATAACTTGCTCGGGAACCAATTGCTGAAACACATGGGTGAGTCGACAATGGCAGGCTGATTAAAGACCTTACTTCATTAAATCCTTCGTGGTTCAAAGACTGACGGAGATGGGTACTGAGGTTAGTTCTCATGGGCTCTTTACAGGTTACCATGGCCAAACTGCCCGCAAGCTTTTGCGCCATAAGAAGACCAGCCTTCTTCAATTTGTCTTCATTGGGCTCAGTCGCAAAGTCCTTGGTGACCAACTCTCGAGTAGAAATGCCAGCAATGGTCACAGAGCGTTCTACAGCAGGCATGATAATCTATCATAACGTGAGTATCATGAGATATTACCGCAAAACTGAAACGTACATCGCGTACTGACTGATCTACAGCAACTTGTACAGCTTGTTTGAAAGATTGATTAACATTCAGCGGACTCAGCTGGGGATTGATGTGGACTTGAAGCGCGAGCGCCGACAGCATAGCCTCAATGTCGCTACTCATCGCACGTTGATTGTCCGTCTGAGGAGCGAGCATCACACCATCCTGCATGAGACCATCACTCATTCCGCCTGTCTGCACCTCCCTATTGAAACTGGAAATTCCCTCTCGAGGCCTCAAACGTATAATCTGAGTTGCCTCCACAGAATCTAAATTAATGTCCAACGCCTTGCATAAAACCTCGATCTCAAACTTAAGATTCAGCTTGAGCTCTGCATGGTGGTAAAGTTCAGCCAGAAGGCTTATTAAAGCCATCAACCAGGGATTGGGGGGTCTGAAAACTTTGGAGCGAGCACACGGCTCGAGAGTCTTGCAGACAAAGGGAATGGCGACAGGCAGACGACTACTGGCATAACCCTCGATCAGTAAATCTTTGAATGACAGATTCTTATGTCTGATGGGCTGATCCCTGGCTAACGTAAATGCTCCGAGCCAGGAGGCAACATTTTTGAGAACATTACGCTCTGGGCCAGATTGGAGCGTTCGCTCAGCGTTCAACATGGCTTGAGCTTTGGTGAAGGTCTCGTGAAGAACATATCGAGAGAGCTCCCTGCAGCCCAATTGATCGAGAAAACAAATGTATAGTGAGTGGTTGTTTGGCTCGGAGCTCACGCGTTGATCAACGAGGTAGTAGGCGAACCAACGGGAATACTCATACACAAATTTTTCGCGCATCTCTTCAAGTTTGGCGTCGAAGTTGCTGGGTGCGAGGTTGTTAACAATGAAAAGCATCTTGTCTGAAAGCTCTTCTGGTGGCGTGGCAACGTCTCCAGTAACGGTATCAGGTCGTATAGAAGTAAAAACAGGTGTTGGTTCAGGAGCGGGAATATTAGATGGTGCTAGAGTCATATTTTGCAAATCTGTGTTGTCCACTGGTCCCCCTGAGGCAAGTATATGCTGGATATTAGCTGCCAAATCAGGACGAGCCTCCGCGAGCTGAGGGATATGTGACAAAGCTTCGCACAGAGGCTTCCACTCTGGAAATTGATATTCGATGCGGTTCAAGGCTTGGATACCAAACTCGAATAGGTTAGTGTGGGGAGCACAGCCGAGCGCATCTAGGATGTAACGGACAGCGATACCGAGAGGGATAGATTCAATCAATTGGTGACGGATCAGAGACCCAAAGAGGTAAGCAGTAAGGGATAGTTCACGAGCGGGGTAGTCGGACTGAAAGAATCTGTACTCGTCGAAGAGAAAGTGAAGCATGCAGGAGAAGAGCTCGTGATCCCGAGGATTCTGGGACGCTTTGAAGCGTTGAAGCATGTTGATGACCTCATCGATGGACGTAGCAGTGTCATACATCTGCTTGTAGATATTATCGACCTCGGCTTCGATATCTGCGGGGTAGCTCATCACTGCGAAGCCGGGATCAACCTCAGAACCAGGCATAAGATTCATGAGCCGAGGATGAATCTGCAGACATGCGTTACGAACATCCAAACATGCGTCGACATCGGGCGGGTACATTTTCTCGGTGCTACTGTCAAATGAGCATAATTGTTCTTGAAAGAGTTACATCGTGCTGACCTGCTCCGTAAAAACCTGAGAATGACAGTGACGACGTGGGCATTGAGGGGCATGGTCCTACTCTCAATGGGTGCCTCCGAAAGACGACAAGTTTTCTCGCTATCCATCTTAGCCGCTAGGAAGACGACCACAGAGTGCAAGAACTCTTCGTGGTATCGATTGGCATGGTCTTGAAGCCATTTATCAAGATTCAAGTATTCTCGACGTGATGCTAGAGCGGCGACATCGAGAGCAAACGTGAAAGGGCGAACCTCGAGAAGAGCTTCCAAAATCTGCAGAAACTTGTAAACGTTCGACTGGGTTCTGGGCCGAACTTCAGGATTACTCACTTTCAAATCCTGGGCGACGTCTAGAATGCGAGTGATATTTAAGTTATTTTCGTCATAAAAGTCACGGAAGGCGGTAGTCAGATAATTCGAGTCAATCTGCCAAATCCTCATAAAAACTAGCTGGTGATTTGGATGGCCAGCAAGAAACATAGAGAGCAGCTTCCGGGAGTACTCTCGACGTATATCATTCCATTTGGGGTCCTAAGATCCATCAGCTTCGGTAGAAACATCAAAGATAAAATAGCCAATGAACATACCGGAACTTGTAGTAATCCCATATGAACTAATTCTGCGCTAATTTTGATGGCTTTGTCCAACATGTCACGAATACAACTACGTATCTCCATCGAATCTGAACCTGCGAGGCGCACCAGAACCTGGAACAATTCAAGAGAGTTCCAAGTGTGATTCTGAACGTTTGCAGCAAGTGCCCTGATAGTGGGGCTCGCGATTGTGACATCATCAACTGTGACGATCCTGCGGCCAGGGAGAGCGACAAAATTGAAAGTATCCGCTGGTAATGAAAGTAAGGCATCAAGGAGGCGTAGCTGGTACAAAGGATTATTCCATGTTTCCCAAAACCCAGTCACGGCATGGGGTTCTACATCGCGAGGTGCATTGAGAAGAATTGAGATTAGAAGTTTCAATGTCGCCGTATCTACACCATGACGATCTGGCCAATCAAACGATTTGACAACACCTGGCCAATTGAGTTTGACATGCTGTAGAAAGTATTTAATCAAGCCATAGATGAAATTCGATACCACCTACAAAACTCGCCAATGTGCGAATCAAAGCTCCCACATCACACAACGGAGTCCCCTCAGCAGCAAGCCTTCCCAGGGCTGAGATTATTTCGATAACTTGAGCTTCGCGCGGGGGATTCTGTTCCATGATACCGAAACGTTCCAATAAAGCGCACACGAGGTCGGGGTCACTGGTGATTTCTGGGCCGAGCTGTACGAGGACTTCAACAAGAGAAGTACCAGGGGGGAGACTATCAAAGAAGTAAGCATAACATGTACTGTCTGCTGAACTTGAGTTGACTATTACCTGAAATGCGTGAAGATGCGTCGCAGAACTGGCGAAATGGCTTCTTTACCATATTTCGTCTGCGCAGCTAGAACCAGGGCTTGACGTTGTTGCGCGTCCAAGACAGGCGAGTCAGATGGCAGTTCGGAAAGGACTTTGGCCATGACTTTCGCGAACTGATGAAAGTTCAGATCTGCATTTTCGAAGCAAGGAGTGTGGCAAAGGGAAAGAACCGCGCCCTCAAACTCGATGTGGATGAGATTAACAGCCTGGTTCACGAGTTCTTTTCTTGTATTAGAATTAGAAATGAATGCCGCAGCAACGATAAATCGTTCTAATGGACGCAGTCCCACGCGATCCACAAATCGAATGAGATCAAAGAAACGGAGTGTATCTCCCTCTCCCCTGTCGATTGCCTCTCGAAATCGGTCTGCAAGGATCGGGTCTCGACCGATGCGTTGAGTTTCCGAAACAAGAAGTCTAAAGGTAAGAGCATCTGAACCGCCAAACCCGGAGCCAGAAGTGAGACGTTGTTGAGAATGGTAGATAAGACGGCGTATGAAGTGCAAATAAGTTTCTACGCCGTGTTGTTCAGAGAGCTAGAGGTAATGCATCAGGACCATCTCATATCCAATCACTACTTCAGAGTCATAGGAGCATACCGAGCGTATTTCAAGCTGATTTCTCTCGAAGTTCTCCTCTGTGAGTGTTGAGAGCAAGAAGACGATTTGAGCCTTGACAATGGTATGAATATTTGTGGACGGCGAGTTGTCCATGTGGGACGACCTGGAGGGGGTCACCGAACGCCGCGTAACGCTTCCAGGTCCGGTCGCCGTTTTGAATAATTTTATGGGGGTTGAAATCAAGAGAAAGAGGCAGAGACCGCCTCCAACACGGTGTAGTGGCAATAACTCCCTTCAACCTCAACATGTTAAAACTCCGAAACTAGACTTGAAGCTCCGACAATTCAGATCGATCTCAAATCGATGAGTTAAACAAATACACATTGATTATATATCTGGTGCGTTTTCAGTCGTGCTTGTATACTTTAAATAAAGAAAAAGTCGCTGCTAACAGCACCCCGGCAAACACGTAGAATACACGTCCTTGTTTTGTGGGGTCATCATCAGACAGGAAACTCCGAAGAGGAAGGAAGATTAGGCCAACGAGAAAGTTGGCAACCCCTGCGACATAATTTTGAACAGAGAAAAAGAGAGGAAGATGACGACATACAGTTCAATGAGAGTGCTACTGAAGACAGGGCAGAGACAGCCTAGAACCAGAGTCAGCATACCAATCTCACTTGGGCTTGGACATTCTAACTGATGGCGGGGAAACTTCAGGAATCATTACGAAAGGAATCGGACCTAGGCCGATAGCAAAGGACCTAAGAAGGAGTCTATCTGTCAGAGATATGGGCGAACATGGGCGAACATTGAGGACGGGACGACATACATTACAAAAGTGAGTGTCGCGACGCTGGCGGTGGTATGGAACCCGGAGTCAAGACCATAGCCGACCGCAACAAGGGAGACAACTGCTCCAAAAGTTGAAAGAACAAGGAGAGATTTCCGACCAACCCGCTGGGTTGTTGATCAGTGGTCTTAACTAAGTCTTTTAATACGAGGATACCTCTATCAAAATGATGGGTGGGAACGTCATGATGACATTCACAATTGTGATCCCGAGCGAGACATAAGGCCCCCATTCGGGCAATGATTTGGACAAAATCTCGTTGCTATAGTAGAGAACTTTGTGCCTAAAGTTGGATAGAAATATTGCAGTGGCAAAAAATTCTCACCTGTATTAATACCTGAGTTTGAATTAGTGAGGGCACCATAAACGGTTGAAGAAGACACGGACCCGAAACTTGTTGTGATAGCATTGCAAAACAAACAACCATCAAAGGCTTTCGAATACTTCGCGAAAGGAACAACTGTGCCACTGTCGTCGTACTAGTATATGAATCTAGTCTCCGTACTTCCGGTGTGTCCACCACGGGATCTTCATCGTCAAGCCTAGGAGCTGATAAAGTGTCCTATTAGTTGAATTGATCAATTAGGTTGGCTTACCATCCTGAATGACTTTTGTATTCCATAATCGCCTGGAAACTGACTGCATCTCATCTTGGCGGCCCTTGATCCTTAGATAGGTAGGAGTCTCAACAACGAAATACCCAACAAGGAACTGGAATACTCCTATCACTGAAGAGAGAAAGAGTACGAGACGCCACTGTGATGGAGTAGCAAACCAGAAACCGGCGACCTGTGTAACCATGATACCCAGTACAATTCCGAGCTGGGTCAGCACACCTAGAACAAAATTCAGATTGAACGGTGACGTGAAAGAAATCACGACAAACCAACATTTCCACTTATTGTGGAAGGGGCAATTTCCGCAACGTATATTGGCCCAACACATATTCCAATACCTGACCCAACACCCACTAGAAATCTAGATAGAAGCTGTAGTTTATTTTCGTATGTTTCTGCGCGTGGTCTTACCTGCCAAAGCTCAGAGTAGCAATAGACCCACTGACACTCATAAACCCTGCACCAATGGCCACCAGAAGGGCAGTTGTTCGCGAAGCCCCTTTGCGCCCATAACTATCAAGTAACATGTTGGCTATAAGACTGCCGACAAGCCCGCCAACCGTAAAGATGGCGGTGACGAAAGAAAAGACGAAGTTGGACATAGGTATGCACGTTGTATACAAGTCACTGCCAGCCGGAAGCTGTCCACGGTTATCCTCGCACGTCAAAACGGCTTTAATTTGGTTCAGTGCTGATATATGATAACCATACTCATTTTGGTGAGATTAGAACCTTGCATGATGCGGAACGAAACGGGAAAGGTTACCTGAAAAGGGATAACCAGAACCCAGAAACACAGTAGCCATCCATATGTCGTGAATGCCTCTCCATTGATGGTCCCAAGTGTAGGCATGAACCCAGATTTGGTGGTAGAGATGTAAGCAGCTATTTATCCCGAGGAACTTGAAGATGTAGACATGTGACTGCAGACTATCGGCAATATCCGACAAATCTGAGATTCTCCGTACGCTATTTACGGTAATTCTTTTGCCTTGATGAGGCAAAGTCCAATTTGAAGGCAGCTAAACATGCAAGGCTTCATTGCTTCGTTCCGCTGTTCTTCTCCCCCCTCCTTTGTGCTCAAGTGAGAATTTACTCCTATCCTCGTTCTTGATGTCCATATTTTCCCTTACCTTTGTTTTCGCTCTGTGTACTTTGTTCTACGCTGCTTGCGCCGCAACTGCAGAGCAATGGCGCAGCCGTTCTATTTATCAGTCCGTGCATTTTTTAGGGCTCAGAAATACTGACCTTACACTTGCCTTCTACTGGCAGGCTAATCACCGACCGCTTCGCCCTCCCCAACGGAACTGACCACACTGTTTGCGATCCAGGGAAGAGATCATTTTGTGGAGGTACATGGAACACGTCTGTCTGTTCCCGCTGTCATATTTCTGCAAATTTAATCATCCTTCTTCATTGTAACAGTATCCGTGAGAACCTCGACTACATACAGAATGCTGGCTTCACAGCTAGTGAGTTCATTAGCTTTTGAGATAGGCTGTATTTTGAATGGTCTTGACAGTATGGATCGGTCCTATAAATCAGAATTATCAGGGTCCCCGTACTGTATATGGCGATCCGTATCACGGCTACTGGGTGCAAGACGTCAGCAAACTCGACGACCGCTTTGGCACAGCAGGCGATCTCAAAGCTCTGATCGCAGAGCTCCATGAAAGGGACATGTGAGTCGTTATCAATTATTCAAGCATTTTGTGTGATTCTAATGGTTATAGGTACATCATGATTGATGTTGTCGTTAATAATGTCATGGCCACATCAACTAAACCCGACTATTCTCAGTATTTCTTCAAAAATGCCGTGTGTGGACTCACTATTTCTCATCTCCAGTTTCCTTACCTTCTCAAGTCCTTTTACCATCCTTATTGTTCCATTCAGTGGGGAAACATCACCAGCGAACAATCCTGTTGGCTGGGGGACCAGAATGTGCCGCTTCCGGACGTTGACACAACAAACCCAACCGTCATTGAGGAATATGGAGAATGGATCCAGAATTTGATCCAGGAATACGACATAGATGGTCTCAGAATTGATGGTGCGTTTTTCAAGCTACATTGTCATGTAAATTCCGTCATGCCTTTGGTGTCCTAGCTGCGAAGTGCGTAGACTTCAGGCGCTGTTTCATACGTCTCTAAAATTGCCTTTTTTTCTCCATTCAGACATGTCCAGATAAGCTTCTGGCCTCATTTTTGTGCCAAAGCAGGCGTATTTTGCATGGGAGAAGTATTTGGTGGCCTCGAGGTCGAGTAAGTGACTTCTCTTCATCTAGCGATTGACCAGTCTGTCATATGCTCAGTCCAATAGCCCAATACCAAGGACCTCATGCACTTGACTCCGTACTCAATTTCCCCATGTATTCTGCGTTGACGGAGGCCTTCAGAATTCCTGGTCCGCAGAATATAACAGCAGTTCAGAGCGTGTTTGAGGACTCAAAAACAAAATTCAGGGTAATTACCGTTCGAAGCGTTGAATCCTGATTCGAGACGTCACGATACCGTCATAGGATACCGGCCTCCTCGGAAATTTCTTGGAAAATCAGGACGTTTCCCGGTGGCACAGTCGGTCTGTTGATCCTCAGAGTCTATAGTAAGTTTCCCTTCTAGACAAAAGCGAATGTTGAATAGTGATCCATAGCAATGCGATGGTACTGAATTGGTTTATCGATGGTATCCCGATTGTATATTACGGACAAGAGCAATCATTTTCGGGATCCGCTGACCCAGTAAGCATTTTATTGTATCGAGGACTGTCCTTGCAATAAATGAAAACAGTTTAACCGTGAACCCCTCTGGACATCAGGTTATCAAGAGACTGATGCTTATAAGTTCATCAAGACACTAAACCAGGTAGGTAGAATTAGGTCTGATAACTAGCTTGACTAGAAAATCAACCGACGTAGTTCCGCAATTTTCTGGTGAAGACGGACTGGCTGAGACAAGAATCTCGCATCCTGGCGACTAGTCCTGCTAGCATAGCCGTAATGAAGGGACAAGTGATCACCATTGCCACTAACATCGGTTCCCCTGTATGTCTTTGCCGTTCGGTAAGCACTTGATGCTGATCATCCAAACTAAATAGCCCCAGAATGGTACCCACATTGCTTTTCAATCACCTTACCAGTCTGGTATGGGGATGATCAAGTAAGCATCTCCGTTTGACTCGTCTTATTTCCTTATTTCATATTATTGCTCAGCGTCCTGACGTGCCAGCAGTGGGTGGTAGGCTCAAAGGGCTTCATGGACGTAGAATACACAAAGGGTGGAGTGCCTGTTATCCTATTACCGACAGATTTCTTGCAGGGCTCAGGACTCTGTGGTAATAGTCTCGCCCAATTCGCAGGAAATAGGAGTACCGAAGATAGTTCCGCGAAATCATTTTCCTTGTCTGTGCTTCTATTATTTTTCCAACCACTCATCTTGCTTTCATCCACTTACATTCTTTGATGGGCTTCCTATACACTCATGAAATGGAAATAGAGTGTGCCTGTTTTCACCTGGTCTTCGGTAGCTAACCTAATGTATACCATTTCGTTCGTCAGATTCTAGGAGGGCGAATGGGGTGTCTGTTGAAGAAGGAGATAGTGTGAGAACAGTTCAAACCTAGAAACTTGGCTGGAACGAGAATTACCCTATGCTGAGGCAAATCTGTGCAACAAATGAGAAATCGAAGGAAAGGGAAGATACCAGTTAAGTCAAAACTGAGGACCGTCTTCAAGTTGATTCCTGCTACAACTGGTCGTCTTCATAAAAGCTTCTAACCATCAGATACTTGCTTGGACTCCTGATGTATGTCTGAAAGGCTGAACATATTCATCACATCTTTCAACTACACAACCCTCAACAGCCGTTGACATACCTATCGACAAGTTTGTCTTGACTGATAGCCGTTGGTCAGCCCAGAAGTTGTACAGGGATCGATGTCCCTGCTATAAAAGTGTCTGGTAGGGTTCCATATTCAAAGGGTCTTCGGGCGATGGACAGCTCAGTATCTTTCGATGTTTACGTTATGAATCCGCCTTGACGCAACGTCTGAAGTGCATCGGTTTGATGTTCTGATTTGAGGGTGATCAGTCGTGAGAGCTTAATTGCCGTGGGCATGTGGTGTGACGATAACACGCCCATACATACCCTGTGTCTTCATTATGCCAAGAGAAGTAGTGACAGTTCAACTAGGACAATGTGGGAACCAAAGTCAGGATAAATTCTGTCTTGTTGAAGTCTATAACTTGTACACTGATCTTCTCATGCAGTGGGTTCTGTTTTTTGGCAGCGGCTCTGTGCCGAGCACGGGATTAGCAAAGAAGGTATACTTGAAGAATGGGCGACGGAGGGCGGAGACCGCAAAGACGTATTTTTCTATCAGGCAGATGATGAGCATTATATTCCAAGAGCTATCCTAGTGGATCTTGAGCCCCGAGTATGGTTCATCAATCCGGCAATGAGATATCTACTTGAGAAGCGTTTTTAGGTGATCAACAACATCCTAACATCACCATATGCGAGCCTTTACAACCCTGAAAATATTTTTTTATCCACGGATGGAGGAGGTGCTGGTAACAACTGGGCACAAGGATACTCATCAGGGGAGAAAATTTATGAAGAAATTATGGAGATGGTAGATCGTGAGGCAGAGGGTAGTGACACTCTTGAGGTACGTACATTGATCTGAACGCCCCTTCAGCGCTGTGCATTCCAATTTATTTGTCCATCGTGCACCTGAAACCATTGATTTACTTCTTCCCTCTCCATTTAACAGGGGTTTATGCTTATGCATTCCATCGCAGGCGGCACAGGATCGGGTCTGGGATCCTTTCTACTTGAGAGACTGAACGACAAATTCCCAAAGAAGCTGATACAAACGTATAGTGTATTTCCCAATGCACAGGAGGGTGACGTCGTTGTGCAACCGTATAACTCTCTGCTTACGCTCAAGCGACTGGTGAACCATGCGGACTCGGTGGTAGTGTTAGATAACGGAGCTCTGGCACGGATAGCAGCGGACAGATTACACATACAGACACCGTCATTTGATCAGACAAATCAGTTGGTGTGTGTGGCTGATCTTTTGTTCTTGATTCTCTTGTTCAGTCATTCATCTGGCCGGGTTTGTAGGTCTCAACGGTGATGGCTGCAAGTACGCAGACCTTGAGGTACCCTGGATATATGAACAATGATCTTGTTGGAATTATCGCATCGTTGATACCAACACCTCGCTGCCATTTTCTGATGACATCCTATACCCCCTTCACCAGTGATCAAATTGACCAAGTAGGGAATTTCTTTCTAACTGACTTGTCAACATACTGAATTGGCTTGTGGTAAGGTCAAAACCATTCGCAGAACAACCGTCCTCGACGTAATGCGTAGACTGCTACAACCTAAGAATCGAATGGTGTCGACAACACCTAGCAAGACTGCATGTTATATATCTATTCTGAACATCATTCAAGGTGATGTTGATCCCACAGATGTTCGAGTTCTCTTCTAGTGTCATGTTTCTCCATTGATTGTGATGTCTATATTTTAGGTGCATCAATCACTTCTTCGCATCCGTGAAAGGCAGTTGGCAAATTTTATTCCATGGGGACCTGCATCAATACAAGTCGCTTTGACACGCAGGTCTCCTTATATCACAACAAACCATCGCGTCAGCGGATTAATGCTGGCCAATCATACTAGCATCGCCTCAGTAAGTTTTTCTCCCCAAACATGCGAGATGCTCAGCTGATTTTTGATAGTTGTTCAAAAGAATGCTAGACCAATTCGATCGCCTTCGTAGAAGGAACGCATTTTTGGAACAATATAAGAGACAAAGAATGTTTGAGAATGGCTTGGAGGAGTTTGATGATGCCCGGTATTTGGCCTTGCTCACTGACTGCAACATTGATTCTAATTTAGTATACGTTCAAGGGCGACATGCGAAGAACTTCTCAAGGAATACAAAGCTTGTGAGAGTGTGGATTACATATCGTATGTGCGTATTTAAACTTCACATTGCGGGTGTTCTTATGACCGAACCGCAGGGTGGCGCTGAAGGTGACATGGGAGCATAGTAGTTGGGTAGGTTTTGGCAAGATATCTTGTGCGACTTATCGTAATAGTGTATTTTTGTTCCAAAACTCATGCATTAATATGTCAAATCAAAATGACAGTGACGGGATATATGGAGGAAGCGAGGACAAATTGCTTAAGTTTTCTTCGGCCCCTCTAGTTTCTTCCCAATATCTGTACCTGAGAACAATGGCTAAGACGTCATCGTCCTGGAATGAATGGTAGTGAAAGACTCACCCCTGAGCTTTACCTTGAGGTTCCTCTCAAGCTTGCCCAGGATCTGGGAATTGGGTATGGCCTTGCCTGACTCATAATCCTGTAGCACAGAGGGTTTCTCGTTAATCTTTTGCGCTAAGTCTTTCTGCGAAAGTTGGAGTTCCTGTCGGGCAGATTGGATGGCCTACGGATGAAAGACTTTACTTGGAATACTGACAAGGAACTGTCGACTTACTCGCCCAACACTAGGGGAGATCTTTGCTGGAGGAGCAACTTCGTTCTCACGATCGAGTTTCGCAATGCGTTGATGGTCAGTTCCTATGACAGGCCTTAGAGTGATAATGAAACTATAGTAATATCATACCCTGATGAGCCTTGTTGCTCCCGGCAGTCATTTTTTTATCGACTGACACTACTGTGCCGGAGCGACGGGCCTAGTAGGCATTAATGATGTGGATGGGCATGTTTAGAAGATTTCACCTACAGCTGAGGGGAGATGAGCTTGGCACAAGATAATAATTTCGACAAAGTTGAAAGACGTACCATTCAACTCGGATTCTCTCCTGGCAACTTTGGCTGTGCGCTTATTGTAACCAATTACAATGTGAGATTCTGGGTCGTTGTACATGGTTCAGGTGAAAAGGAGATGGGCGTTAAAGAAAATTAATATACATGTTAACGTGACGTGTCACAGCACCCTTGACTCAACGTTCCCATCAACGACTAGTCAGCGATAGTGGACACGTGATTGAAAATCTAAATGGGTGACCCACTAGTACTTTGTTATGTTCCAAACCATCGGTGTATACCAGCCGTCTATACTTATGTCAGCCGGTGAAGCAGCGAGAAAAGCTGGACAGGATCTGGCTGGCCATATTTATGGGTTTATCACGACAGTGGTCATGACAATAGCCCTGACAAGAATGATGTCATTGAAGGAATGCACATGATTTATTCATTGCGCAGCGGACAAGCTGTGGTACATCTAGCATGGTAGTTTCTTACTCATGGCTACAGTTCTGCCTCTGAAAATGATATATTACAGCCAGGATCCGCTTCTGGGAAGAGGGTGACAAATCCAAATGTAACGTGTCACTCATGACACATCACTTGATGCCGGATTACTTGACAGATAATTGTACGCATTGGTCGTTCCATGACTACCGTCTTTCTTTCGTTCTTCCACCAACTCCTTTTTTCTCTTCTGTTTTTATTTTATTTTATCGAGTGCAGTGCGCTCGTCTTTCCTCATTTGCTTGCCTTTCTTTTGTGTTTCTTTGACCTGGATTTCTTGGAGCCCGTTGTATCGTCACTACAAGTCTTCTACGTTTTCTCAGCAAGGGAGTCACCCCGCTCACATTATCTTTGAAACAAACTCGTTTTCGCGCGCTTCACCTGTTCAATAACCAAGCAACATGGTTTCCAGAGTACTGATGGGTGTTTGGGCCACTTTTAGTTTCTTATTGCTTGCCGCTGGCATAGTTTCGCTTGCACTTTCTATCGTCTGGCGTAGACCCAATATCTTGATGAACATGGTGCTATCAACAGCGGATTTAACTGGTATTTTTTTGTGGATTGTACTTGGGTTTCGAGTCTTATATTTCCTACAGCTGGTTCTATCATGGGAGTTGGATTTGTCGTGACGTTCTTCATTGCCATAGTTGGGGTTATACAGCGCAACCACGTCACTATTGGCCTTGTAATAACCAATTATGTACTTTTGGCTGATGCCATTGGTGTCCTTGTTATTGGATCCTTCGTTTGGTTCTTCACTCTCAGGGAACGCGCCAATTTCCACACTTTGTGGCTTGCTGCTACCCCACAAGATCGTCAACAACTCCAAGACCAGGTAGATATCATCAATCCTTGTCATCTAGAAGTTTCTCATTCTTTACTTAGTTCCAATGTTGTGGATATTTTGCTGGAAACGATTCGGCTGAGATTAGCAACTTTTGTGTCGACCAGAATTCCATCGACCAGCTCAACACGACCGTGCTCAGCAACTTCTGTGTAACTCCAATCACTGCCTTTGCAGATACAACTCTGAATGATATCTTTACGTGGGTTCACACAAGAAATAAATACAATAAAAAGCTAACATTGTGATTTAGAACCATCTATGGTTTCATGGCAATTGTTCTGTGCCTGTTGCTAGCCACATTATGTGTGATCAAGAAGGTTGGTAACCCTTTGAAATTTATTCTCACTTGGTAGCTGACGGAATGTACAGAGGCACGAGGCCGAACGGTTTAAAAGGATTGATGTGAAGCGGGGAGGCAAAGGCTTTGTATAATTCAAATTCAACTAGCGCAGAAGATCGTTATTGATGGTCGCTCTTTATTCTCATTATGCAAGATTGTTGTCTTCTAGGTTAGTCAGTGACTACCAACGGCTTTGTACTCTGGATTTAGATAGAGTCTGTGTAATTCTGCTATTCCAAGAAATTAGACGAAAGAAGACATGCTCATTCCTGAATCGTGGTACCAGCCTGAGTTGATTCTATTTTAGGACGTCTTTCAGACATCTTTGTTTTCTGTTCTTCACATCCTACCACATTTGTTTGTATTTGCGCTGATGCAATTTAATGGTCAAGGTGAAGAGACGAAAGGTGCCGATATCAAATATAGCCAGGGCAAACACTTCATCGAGCAAGCAGAAAACCAGTCGAAAGGTCATTCGTAGATTTCATATTCTGATCAAGAGTCAAGAAAAGCTCAAGAATAAAAACTCTTTTACTGTCTCTGAAGCGGAAGAGCTTGATAAAATCAACGATGAAATTCAACGGTTGGGAGGGCTGGAATGGTATCAACAGATGTCAGTTGCTGGTCAGGGCAATGACCGAGGAGGAGGCAGTGAGAAATTTTTCATCGAGTGGTTGAAAGAGCTTCAAGTCCATGAAGGAAAGCAAGAGGCGCTGCAGTACGTATTCCGGGCTTCCTGTGACCTACCACACAGGATCTTGGCTTACCGTATGGCTCCAGGTTGCTGGAAGTCGGTGCCTTGAAACCTGACAACTACAAGTTTTGCACTTCTTGGATACACAATACACCGATCGACCTGCATTCACGGCATCCTGACATCAAAGAACAGGACTTCCTACTTTTGGACCCAAGCGGAAATAAGAAAAAGTGGAGTGCTGTTAGTCTCAGTCTTGTCTTGAATTTCGTACCAGAGCCAAGAGACAGAGGTGAGCAGAGCAGAGCGATCAATGCAGACTCAACCTACTCAATAACACAAAGGACGTATGTTGCTCCTTGCTAACACTATCATCAAGGATTCCGGATATCTCTTTATCGCAGTTCGTCCTTTCTTCCTTTCTGTTGTTCAATATTGACTTTGACAGCTTCCCTTGCCCTGTATCGCCAATTCACGTTATATGACATTTGACCATTTTGATCTCCTCATGAAAACCCTTGGATTCGTCGAGCTCAAGCGGAGATGGAAGAAAGGGGGTAAAATGGCATACTGGCTTTTTCAGAAGTACCGGGAATACCAGCCACAGGATTTCGAGAGATTTTTGAGGAAGAGTGTCCTTCGATCAGGAAACAGGAACAATTTCTCAATCCTTTTAACGCGTTAGCACACAATGAGAATATTGCTTCAGGCCCCTATGAGGCCGAGCTTTTATTGATAACAGGAATGATATTTGACCAGAAGGCTATTACTACATAATATCTTGAACATGTGTTCTACACATGGTGGTTTAGGATAACTTGTAATATTACCACCGAAGGTTGTGTCTTTGTGACATTGCTGTAGGATTTTTTGGGAACTTGATATACGGGCATTCTGGGGGTACCAGGATCGTAACGTACTGAGTCTTAGAGACATTGCCGGAAGGCCCTCAATATTACAGCGACGAAGCATCTGGATCCTTTCTAGATCTGTGCTCTGCAGGGGACTAGAAGCTTGCTTAGTCGTTCTGAAGGAGACTTAGTCCCGTAATGGATAGTAGACTGTCGAGATAGGGTTGAAGTGTAATGGACAAACATTGTCAAGCATACGGCCCTCTGGTGACTGGACAATTGAAGGCGGGAGTTAATTTTCATTGTATCTCCTTTTCTTCAACCACAACCACAGCCATCTTCTCAGGCGGGTCACCAGTCGATGTGTGAAGGTAGTGCGTCAAAGTACCGGCCGCGCTGCCGAGGCCAGCGCCGCCAAGAATCACTAACTTGAATGAGACAAATATGATTTAAGATGAAAATGATGGTCCGTACAGTTCACTATATTTGCTTTATTCCAGAAAAATGCCGGGGTCAAGAGAGCCATCAGTACCGCGCCAATAATCGAGTGATCCTGTGACCGTATCCGATTTGTCTAACAAAATGATGTTCCAGATTCAAGAACTGGAGACAATGTTTGAATTTTATAGGGTACCTACATCATAAGTCATCTCAACCCGACGTTGATGGACAAATTCCTGGTTAGAAGATTGAAAACGTCTGTACGCTACTCCGCCGCCAGCAGCAGTCCCTGTTCATTTGGGGTGGTGTAAGAATGCTTGACATCAACCTGAGAGCAACGCACCTGTCAAGCCTCCTATCCATGTCGCACGAAGGAGTCTATTGAGTGACCAGGCTCGACCACACCTTAACAGGACGAAAGCGGTGTAAACAGGGGGTGTAAGAATAGAAAAGGCCTGATAGCCAGTTTTCATTCCCTGGTGAACAAGAAATTTTGTATCTGCATCATGAGTTGCATACCTATCCATCCTTGGACTTGACAGTGACTGTTCGAGGTAAAGGGTCAGTGCGTCATCTTACATAATCATGACTAACACTGACTATTTTGCATGCGCCTCTTCTGAAGTTGTCCGCATTCTCTCTTCCATTCTATGATGACCGTAACAATCATGGAATCATACGACGCCCAAATGACTGACTATCAAACCGACCACGATGTTCCAATGCACCTCGCATCATCGGATCCCTGGTTACAGGATTTTGTTTCAATGGAAGATGATCTCACTTTTCACCAAAAAGGAATGATACCAGATACACTGTCCACTATAGATGTTGAGATGGAGGATTATGTAGAGGATGAGAATATTGAATATGAAATGGCAGATGAAACTCACGTCCATCGCCTCACTTCCGACGAGCTGCTTGATGTCGATATCCTGGATGTATCTGCCGTGCAGTCCCCACTATTCGCTATGACCTCTTTACCTCTTACACCAGCAATCGAGGCTTCCAAATTTCAGCTAGGGGCCGATCAATATTCGACTGCTGAGGTGTCAGTACCAATACCTGCTCCTGCCTCTCATGAATTTTCGACAGACGCGTCTGTCCATCAAAACTCCGAGTCTGTCGTCACTTTTCAGCCTGATACAGTCCAAATTTTTCCTCCAGTTGCTGCTCCTCTTTCGGAGGAGCCTTTGCCTCATCGGAGGGGCACTCCTGGGGAGCGAAATGATGTTCCCCATACAATTGACGAACAGGAAGGAT
>Ga0153947_1000105_pt1 | contig 36613 bp, 32 predicted proteins | sample TSNJ031MetaG_FD_104697 | JGI IMG/M metagenome (GOLD analysis project Ga0153947, IMG submission 104697) | Attine ant fungus gardens microbial communities from New Jersey, USA - TSNJ031 MetaG | ecosystem: Host-associated > Fungi > Mycelium > Unclassified | place: USA: New Jersey, Wharton State... | reverse complement strand
TAAAACCAGGGATGCGTGTGGTATACTTAATTATCATGAAGATTTTGGCGTCAAAGGAGGCATTGCGGCGATGGATCGGGATCAAGCAGCCGGGTTATTGGAGAAGATACGCGCGGGGATACAGCGGGAGATTGTGGGCAAAAAAGAAGCGGTGGATCATGTGCTCTGCGCCCTTTTAAGCGGTGGACACGTGCTGATTGAGGATGTCCCTGGCTTGGGAAAAACCACCCTGGCGTCCACCCTGGCTCAATGTACGGGATGCAGTTTTCAGAGGATACAGTTTACTCCCGATGTGACGCCTTCAGATATAACAGGGTTTACCATGTTTAATTTGGCCACTGGTGAAAAGGAATTTCATCAAGGGGCTGTTATGAGCCAGATGGTGGTGGCGGATGAGATCAACCGCACCAGTCCCAAAACCCAGTCGGCGCTGCTTCAGGCCATGCAGGAAGGCAGGGTGACGGTGGACGGCAATACATATAATCTGCCCCAGCCGTTTATGGTGCTGGCCACCCAAAATCCGGTGGAGCTGACCGGAACCTACCCCTTGCCGGAGGCTCAATTGGACCGCTTTTTGATGCGGATTTCTATGGGGTATCCCAGCAAATCCCAGGAGGTGGACATCCTCCAGGGGCATTACCGGGGGGAGATGGGCCGCCCAGTGGAGCCGGTCTGCGGGCCGGAGGAAATTATAGGGTTGCAGGAATTGACGGCGGAAGTGAAGTGCGTCCTGTCCATCCAACGGTACATTGTGGAGATTGCGGAAAAGACAAGGACCCATAAGGAAATTCTTTTGGGAATCAGCCCTCGCGGGTCCATAGCCCTGATGCGGGCGTCTATGGCCTGGGCCTTGATGGCGGGCAGGGACTATGTGCTTCCCGATGACGTGCAGGCTATGGCGGAGCCGGTATTGGCCCACAGGCTGGTGCTGGATAGCCGTATTGGATTGAGGGAGCAGGGTGTGGCCCAAAAGCTTTTGGCGGATTTGGTAAAACAGGTGCCGGTGCCGGCGATGAAATCATGAGGATGAAAGTATTCCGCATCACCTATTACACTTTGATGGGGCTATGTTTGTTGATGGGCCGGTTCACCGGCAGGCGGGAATTTTTTCTGTTGTTCTTCGTGATGCTGGCGGTGGTCGCCTATGCCTTTGGGTTAATCATATGGACCATCATGTCCTTTTCTTATGTCCAGGAGGTGTCGGAAAAGACGGCGGTTAAGGGCCAGGTACTGGAACTGCACATTCGCATACACAATGACAAGCCCTTTCCCTTTACTATGATGCGGGTGGAGGTAGCCGGGGTATCCCTGCGGGAAAAAACGGTGCTGCGTTTTAGCCTGGCGGAAAAGGATTGGGTGGAGTTTAACCTCCCCCTGCCCTGCCCCTACCGGGGGATATATAAGGTGGGGATGGTTCGGGTAGAGGTCAGCGATATTTTTGGTCTTGTCCGGCTGTCCTATCCGCTGGAAAAGCTGGCTTATTACCACCGGGTGGAATTAAAGGTATATCCGCGGATTGTGGCATTTTCCCACCTCTCCTCCCCGGCCAGAGATGCTAAGTATTTGGTGGGAAAGGTCCGGCTTGCCCAGGATGGGGACACCTATTCCGGCCTGCGCAGCTGGCAGCCTGGGGATGCCGCTAAGCGGGTGCATTGGAAGCAATCCGCTAGGAAGAAGGAATTGCTGGTGCGCCAATATGAGCGGCCTGGAGAGGCCGGATTGCTTCTTGCCATTGACAACGCCACCCCCGGAGTGACAGGGGAGGGGGCCTTGATTTATGGGGATATGTGCTGTGAAGCAGCGGCAGCCATTGGGATGCACAGCATAAAGTCCGGTTATGGAGTTGCTGTAATGGATGGAAGAGAGAGAGGAGGCCCTATAGTGGCCTCCAATATCAAGGAATTTCAGCGGATATCTGAATATCTGGCGCTGCTTCCCTTTGAAGCCGGCGGGGATTTGCTTGCCCGGATTGCGCAGGAGACAGAGGGAAAAGCGGAGTCCTACCGTTCAGTCTATGTTATATCTTCCCCCGAGGGCTTGGAAGGCCAGCTCGAGAAATTCCAGACGGTGTATGGCCGGCGTCAAGCCCAATGGAGATGCTTGCTCGTCGCAGAGACAGAGGCGCAGGCTGCCCGTGTAGCCGGACGGCTGTCCGCTTTGGGGATAGATTGTATGTCCGTGGGATACGATTCGGATATTGGCGCCGCTTTAGGAGATTGGGTATGAGGGGGAAAGGCAGCGGCCCGTCTGTGGAAATAATTCCACTGGACGGTGTGGGACATAAAGCGGCTCAGCAGGACAATGCGGGAGGATTTCATGCTGCAAAGATTCTGTTGGTAGATTTGATTTCCGCAGCTTTCATAGGTGTGGGTCTTAGTTTAGGGATATTTACTATGACGGTCTTGGAAGCTTCCCTTTGGCCAGCCTTAGGCTGGGGAGCGCTCAGCGCCGCTTTGATAGCGCTCTTTCGGTTGCGGTGGTGGGTGGCGCCCGCAGTGGTTCTGGCAGGGGGAATGGGGATGACCATTTACCAGTTGGCTGCCAATACCGGTACCGGCAGCGGAGAGTTTTGGATAGCCACGGTAAACGGTTTTGCCCAGTGGGTGTTGTCGGGAGCAGGACCTGCCAGCCGGTTTGCCGAATCAGGATATATGCTGCTCCAATTTTTGACCGTTTTTGCCATTACCGCAATAGCCTTTGTGATTGTCCGCAGGTTTTTTTTATTCCCTTTGGTTTTGGCTGCGGTGGCGGGGGTGATGATCCCTATCTATTTATTGGGGTCTGAGGAACCCTTATTGGGCCTTTGTGTCTGTCTTTGCGGATTGATCGTGTTGATGCCCAGGGTGTATCACAGGGCTGTGGCCCAAAACGGCGCCGGAAGCCACAGTATCAGCAGGGCTTCCATGCAGGGAATTGCCCTGCCCATCGCCGTGGTGGGGGTGCTTTTGGTCAATCTTCTGCTCCCCGCGGAGACGGCGGGGTGGCGTTCGCAGCGTCTTGTGAATTTAGCCAACGATATTGGCACATTAATAGGGGGACCTTTTGATGGGCCCCGGGCAGGCAATGCCGGATTCCACTTCAATTCCACCGGATTTATGCCCCTCTCCCAACGGCTGGGAGGGCCGGTGGAGCTGGATAAGACAAAAGTGCTGACCCTGGTTTCCCAGGATCCCCCCACCTGGCTCAGGGGGGCGGTGGAGGACTATTATTCCGGCTACAATTGGTCGGACAGTGGCAACGATGGGGATTTTCGCCTGAATAGCCTGTTTTGGCGGGGCTATCGCAGCGATACCTTTGACTACGGCAGGCCTTTGGGGGGCCGGGAGGCGAGGCAGCTGTATAACCGGATCACCCAGGATGTATCTTACCAACTGATATATGAGGGACGCCGCTTTACGGCTGTGTTTGCCGGCGGGCGGATGATGTCGGTCAAGGCGGTCAGCGGCATGGGAAGTGGCGACCAATCCCAATCCCAATCTCAAGCCTACTTTAATATGCAGGGAGAGATTTATTTTCGCCAGCGGATACCGAGAAGAGGGACCCTCAGCTTTACAGGCACCCGTTTTCTCCGGGAGCTGGAAGATTTTGATGAGATAATGGGACAGCTTGAGGCGCTTACCCTTTCCCTTGAGGACAAGCGGTATGTGGAGATCGCAGAGAGGTATACCCAATTGCCGGAAGAACTGCCGGTGGACGTGCGCCGACAGTCGGAGGAAATTGTGCGGGGCTGCGAAACTCCCTATGAAAAGGCCGCATCCTTGGAAAGGTGGCTGGCTCAAAATTGCACCTATGTTCTGGATCCGGTTGTGCCGCCGGAGGGCGGGGATTTTGTGACCCATTTTCTGGAGACCCGGGAGGGCTACTGTACCTATTATGCCACGGCTATGGCGGTGATGGCCCGCTGTGTGGGGCTTCCAGCCCGCTATGTGACAGGATTCGGAGTGAATGCTGCCGTGGCGGAAAAGGACCGGTACGCCGTCACCAACGAAATGGCCCACGCCTGGGTGGAGATTTACTTTAACGGTATCGGCTGGATGGAGTTTGATCCCCTGCGCTGGAGTGTGGCGGAAAACCAGATTAGTCAGGAGGGTGGGGAGGCGGAGCCCACTGAGCCAGAGGCTGCCAATCCCCCTGTACAGGAGGAAATGCCGGTGGAGGATCCCTCTGCTTACGAAGCGGAGACCGCCCAGGAGGGTGGCGCGAGCACAAGGTTTGGGTCTTGGTGGCTGGTAATAGTGGCGGCGGTCGCTGCGCTGGCAATCCTGTTGGCTGTGCGGCTTGGGCCGTATATCCTGCTCAAGTTTCACAAAAGGCGGTACGAAGTGGATTGGGTTTGCGGGAAGTATGCCAATATGTCTGATAGGGTGGAGCATTATTACAGGGACATTATCTTCCTGCTTCACCTGTTAAGAATTGACCCTTGGCCCGGAGAAACCCATCTGCATTTTGGACGGCGGGTTGACAGGCGGGTCAGCACCCAGGTGACTATGGAGAGGGTTTGCGAAATCCAGGTCAAGCTCCGGTTTGCCCAGCAGGATCCCACTATGGAGGACCTTGAGCAGGTCTGCCGCTTTCACCGGGAGTTGGACGGCGAGGTGCTCTACCGCCTTGGCAGCAGTATATATTTTTGGAGAAGGTTGGCAGGTTCCAAGCGATAAGCTTTGTTGTTTTTAAGGTTGAGTTATAGTATAATCATAGAGATGATTGGAAATTAGGAGGTTTATATTTGAAAGCTAAAGCGCTGTTTATGGCGGCTGCACTTTGCCTGTTGCTAACCCTTACCTCCTGTACCACTAATTTTGAAAGCAACGCGGAAAACCTTATGCGTCCCCCTCAGGGGACGGGGGAGCAAGCCGCGATCCGAGAAGCCGTACAGCGTTCGGTAGGGGACAATATTACTTGGAAGTTCCCCAAAAGCGGAGAATACCGTTCCGCCTTTATCCTCTATGATATTGATAAGGACGGCGAGGATGAAGCCTTTGTGTTTTATCAACAAAATTATGAGGCCCAAAGCGGGCGGATCATTCGTATCTGCGTTCTCAGCAGGGATGAAGATAGGAATTGGAAAGTAGTGTGGGATAAAGCGGGTGTGGGCGTTGAAGTGGAATTTGTGGCCTTTGAAAATATCACCGGAACCAGTGCCTATGACAATATGGTTGTGGGATACCGGGAGATGAGTTCAAACAAAGTACTCACCATATATGAATACGGGCAACAGCTGGAGAACGTTTACGAGGGAAACTATAGTCTGGTGGAGTTTATAGAAGGCAGTACAGCCGGCGTGAAAGAACTGCTGATTGTGGATCAAGCCTTTGGCCAATATAGGAAGTACCTGCGTTTGGTCCGGGGAAAGGATGGCAAGATGGTCACTTCCCCTGATGAAAATGACCAACTCGAATCCTTTTTGTTTGCTATGAACATGAATGAGAATAGAGTGGACGTTACCACTGAGCGGGTGGACGATTTGACGATAGTGTATGTGGATCAATTGGTGGATTATACCGAAATCGCTACGCAGGTGTTCGCGGTGAAGGGTGGCAACCTGTACGGTATGGAGAATTACGACCTGCAGCGGGATATGACCACACGGAATGAAAACATGCCAGCGGTGGATTTTGACGGGGATGGCCGGATTGAAATACCAGGCCCTTCCGTTGGTACAAGGGAGGAATATCTACAGGATCAAATTGAACGGAGGGAACTCTTTATTGATGCGTCGTTACAGTCCGTTATTTGGTATGAGGTAAGTTGGGCTTATCCTGAAAATGCCGTTATCACCGATCCTGACCGGCCCAGCCTCAGTCTGGTGGAAAAGTATTTCAGTTACCAAAATTCGGCGGCGGGATGCTACTTTATCATGCCGAAGGGCTGGATAGGCCGGGTGAATGTGGAGACCCAGCTGGATGGGTTGCTGATGCGCTTTTCCATGCGGAATCAGGACATTGACCTTCTCCAGTTGCTGGCTCATCCTGTGGGAATTGTTTTAGATATTGAAAATTTTGGCGATTTTACCTTAATTATGGCTGACAGTGATTATGAATACTACGCATATGTCCCGGCTACAGAGGACTTTGGCGTAGTGAATGTGATTGAGCTTGACCAATTGGAACAGCATATAGTTCCCATCAGCTGGTTAACGAAGTAAAGGAGGAGAGTAATGGCTAGGATATTGGTTTGTGAGGATGAAGAGGCTATCCGTGAATTTATAGTGATTAACCTTCAGCGGTCAGGATATGACTCGGTTGATGTGGGAAGCGGTGAGGACGCCATAAAGGCCTTTGACGACAGCGGCGGCAATTTTGATATGGCCATTTTGGATATTATGCTTCCGGGGATTGACGGCTTTGAGGTTTGCAAGCGCCTTCGCCAAAGAAGTAATGGCATCGGCATTATCATGCTCAGCGCTAAATCCCAGGAAATGGATAAGGTCCGGGGATTGATGACGGGGGCGGATGACTATATTACAAAGCCTTTTAGTCCTTCGGAACTGGTGGCCCGGGTGGACGCCATTTCCCGGCGGGTTCAGCGGGGGAAGGAGACTGTCAATAAGGATGAGATTATATCCGGGCCTTTTGTACTCAATACGAAAAGTAGAACTTTACAGAAAAATAACGATTACATCGATCTGACGCAGGTAGAATTTCAAATTGTTGAGTATTTTTTAAAAAATCCGGAGACGGCCTTGGGCAGGGCTGATATCCTCAAGCAGGTGTGGGGGGAAAAGTATTTTGGGGACATCAAGATTGTGGATGTAAATATCCGCAGGCTGCGGATGAAGTTGGAGAATGATCCCTCCACCCCTGTGCATATTGTGACCGTATGGGGCTTTGGCTACAAGTGGATGCCCTGACCGGTTTCTATTTTGGGGTGAAAGCGGGTTGAGGATTGCCCCGCTCCGTAGAATGCTTCGGGCGGGATGATGGGAAGGGGGCCTACTTAATTGAGAAAAAGTATAACAAGGCGATGGCTCATGAACAGCATGGTTCCTATTGTGGGCATTTTAATTGTGATTGTGGTAGGGGTGTTTGCATTTATCCGCAATTATTATTATAGCAGTGTCCACCAGGCCATTCAGACGCGCCTTGATATATTTGTAAACGGCGTCAAATATGAGGAGTCGGTGGAGCTTAATTATGAATGGCTCCACCAGCAGGTAGAGTCCTTCAGTGACAAGGATAAGATGGAAGTGATGGCCTTGACGGAGGATTTGACCGTGGAGGTGACATCCAATGGCCTTGCCTCCGATTACCCGGTGCCGGAGTTTCAAAGCGCTATGGAGAATACCACCCCGCAGTTTTCCATTGGCAAGTTGGACGATGGCGAATCCTATATGTCCGCCACAGTGCAGGTACAGGATTCTGGAGATATCGTCGCCATGCGCATTATCGTATCCCTCGATGACATTGACCGGCAGGTGCTGATTATTGGCGCGTCTGCGTGGGCCATTGCGTTTGTGATCTTTATTCTGGTTACATATTCCGGATTTTACTTCAGTCGTTCCATTGTGGTTCCGGTCAGTCAGGTCAGCGCAAGCGCAAGGAAAATCGCTATGGGCGATTTTTCAGCCCGTCTGGATGTTAAAAATAATGATGAAATTGGCGAGCTGTGTGAGACCATCAATTATATGGCCGAGGAGCTATCCCAGACGGACCGGCTGAAAAATGAATTTATCTCTTCTGTCTCCCATGAGCTGAGAACCCCCCTCACCGCTATTCGGGGATGGGCGGAAACCTTGAGTATGGCTCCTGTGGAGGATCGGAAAACCCTGGAAAAAGGGATGCGCGTAATCCTCAATGAAACAGAGCGCTTGGGAAATATGGTGGAGGAGCTGCTGGACTTTTCACGGATGCAAAACGGCCGGTTTTCCTTGATAAAGGAAAAGATGGATGTGCTGGCCGAGCTTGAGGAGACGGCTATGATCTTTTCTGAGCGGGCCAACCGGGAGGGGATCAGGCTTGTGGTGGATGAGCCGGAATTTATTGCCCCAGTTCTAGGCGACCACAACCGGTTAAAACAGGCGTTTATTAATTTGCTGGACAACGCATTTAAATATACCCCCTCCGGCGGTACGGTGCGGCTATCCGTTGAGGAATCGGATAACCATGAGGCGGTGACCATTCGAATTGCTGACAGTGGTGAAGGCATCAGCAAGGAGGATCTGCCCAACGTAAAGACCAGGTTTTATAAAGGCACAGGGGCCCGAAGGGGATCCGGTATAGGGCTGTCTGTGGTGGATGAGATTATCAGCCGCCATGGGGGCAGCTTTGATATTGACAGTGTAAAAGGTGAAGGCACAACGGCCACTATTGTGCTGCCTACCATAAAGTCAAATGGAAATTAAGGGGAAAAGCCTAAAAATTAATGTGGATGTAACATCCTCTATGATTGGATGAGATACAATAAACAGGGAGTATTCCATTATTGCCATTCTTAAATCTGTAAAATTTGTAAAATTATAGAGGAAAAGAGGAAGAAGTAATTTATGCCAAAGGAAAAATTTAAGACTTCCATTGGAGGACAGGCTCTGATTGAGGGAGTTATGATGAAGGGGCCGGACAAGACGGCCATGGCGATCCGTCTGCCGGATGGAACTATTGATACGGAGGCCTGGGAGGAAAAGCCCAAAAAATGGTATCACAAAACGCCGTTTCTTAGGGGCTCCATAGTCTTTGTCAGCAGCATGATATCAGGCTACAAATGCCTGATGAAATCTGCCGAAAAAGCTGGCTTTGACGAGGTGGAGGAACCATCCGCCTTTGAAAAAAAGCTTGAGGAAAAGCTAGGCGACAAATTTATGGCTGTCATCATGGGCATTGCGGGTGTGTTGGCCGTAGGTATTGCCGTTTCGCTGTTTATGGTCCTGCCCTCCTATATTGTCAAGTGGGTGGAGTATCTTGTAAACCTGGGCTTATTTCGTACCTTATTTGAAGGACTGATCCGCATTGCTATCCTGGTGGCTTATATGGCCTTGACTTCCAAAATGAAGGATATCCGCCGGGTTTATGAGTATCACGGGGCTGAACATAAGACGATTTCCTGCTATGAGGCGGGAGGAGAATTAACCCCAGAGAGCGCCAAGGCCTATACCCGTTTTCATCCCAGATGTGGCACCAGCTTTATCCTGATCTCACTGGTAGTCAGCATCATTGTCTCCTCCTTCATCTCCTGGGATGTGGTCTGGCTGCGGGTGGTCATCAAGCTATTGTTGCTCCCCGTTACCATTGGCATCGCCTATGAGTTGATCCGGCTAGCGGGCAGATACAACAATATAGTGACCCGGATTATCTCCGCTCCAGGAATGTGGCTTCAAAGGATCACCACCAAGGAGCCGGATGCAAGCCAGCTTGAGGTAGCCATCACCTCCTTTATGGCAGCTAAGCCTTCCATGGAAGGCAGCGACCAGTATTGACCGGGTACGGTGAAGCCTTTCAGAGAGTCCGCGGTCAGTTAAGAGGCGGAGGCATCGAAAATCCCCGCCAGGAGGCCAATGCCCTCTTTGAAATCCTCCTGAACATCCCGGAGGAAAATTTACTGGCCCAGCCCTGGCAGATGCTTTCAGACGAGCAAGATGCGCTGCTTTCCCAGGCAGTCAGGGTCCGGCTTAAAGGGTACCCCCTCCAATATATTGTGGGCCGGTGGCCCTTTTATGGATATGATTTTTATGTGGGAGAAGGGGTATTGATTCCCCGCTCCGATACGGAGATTTTAGTGGATGAGGCCAGAAAGCTGATGGAAGCCGTGGCGAGTCCGGTGGTGGCGGACCTGTGCAGCGGTACTGGATGCGTTGGCATCGTACTGGCCCTCCTTTATCCTATAGCCCGGGTGAAGATGGTTGAAAAATTTGATACAGCCATCCATTACTTAAGCCGGAATATGGCTATGCATCAGGTAGAAAACGGCGAAATTATACAGTCCGACATTATGGTTGCGCCCCAGGAAGAGCAGATATATGATGTTTTGCTGTCCAACCCTCCTTACATCCCACAGGGAGATTTAAGCGGCCTGCAAAGAGAGGTTCGCTTTGAACCAGTGGAGGCTTTAGATGGGGGGGGGGATGGCTTGATGTATTATCGGGCCATCGCCCGTCGTTGGAAAAAGGCCATCAAGCCGGGCGGGACCCTTTTATTTGAAGTAGGTGTCGGGCAATGGGAGGCTGTTGAGGATATTCTCTTGTCCAACGGATACGAACGGCTATGGCATAGCAAGGATTATAACAATATTATCCGGGTGGTCGGCGCGCGCCGGCCCAGATGAAAATCCATTATAGTTTCGGTATCGGCTACTGGACTTGGATTCGGAAGCCGCAATAGAATAAATAGGCAAAAAAGCGCATGGAAAAACGGCGTAATGCCTGTAAATACTTCACCGTTCCTTCACATCAAAAACCCTTTCTTATCGCCTCTATTCAAGCCGGTTTCTTGCGGTTGTCATATAATACACGGAGCCACGGATGCATGTACAATGCGTTGAATATTCCTGTGCTTTAGAAAAGCGTCAAAGTAGGGATTGCTTGATGTGATATCCTGCGTTATATCTTGACTTTCTTCTTCAAGGTTGGCTATATCCTGCTCTAATTGTTGTTCCTTTTCCTCAAACTCCTTTTTCATGCGGTGGTATTCCTCGCGGGTAATATCGCCGTTTTTCCAGTCCATATAAAGGCTGGTTCGGAGTACTGCAATCTTTTCAAGCTCCTGTCTGCGGAGCCTTAGGACCGCTGTCAGCCGTTTTGATACGGTTCGTATAACGGCGGCATTGTTTATCTCGTCTATCAACTGCGCCATGTCGTCAATCAACGCAACCTGTTTTTGTATCGCTTCCAAAACGGCATTGTCCAGTTTATCATGCCTTATTGCGTGCCGGGAGCATAAGCCTTGCGCAGTGTTCGTCTTGCAAGCATAGTATACAAGGTTTTTTGATGTTCTGCGCCCCATGGCCCTGCCGCAATCGGCACAACGTAAAAAACCGGAATACGGGTAAAGCTGCCCCGCCTGCGGCGCGGTTCTTATGTCACGCTGCATTAGCTCCCTGGCCTTGTCAAATGTCTCCTTGTCAATAATGGGCTCGTGGGTGTCTTCGACAATAAACCATTCACTTTCAGGGGTGCTAATGCGGGTGTGTACCTTGTAACTCTTCACCTTCTGCTTTCCCTGTACCATATGCCCCAAATACATCTGATTTGTCAGTATGGCCGTTATGCTTCGGGCAGACCATAGCGGGTTATTGTTCAACATGGCGGGATTGTGATACTTCATCCCGTTTTGCCGTTTATAAGCTGCGGGACAAGGTATTCCCATGCCGATCAGCTTTTTTACAATCCCGTTTTTACTCATGCCTCCGCGCACAAACCAATGAAAAATATCCTTAACAATCGTGGCGGCTTCGTTGTCAATAATGAAACGGTGTTTGTCGGTGGGGTCTTTCAGATAGCCATACGGCGCGAAAGCTCCTATAAACTCGCCTTTTGCGCGCTTGGTATTGAACGTCCCCCGGACTTTGATTGACGTTTCCCTACAATGATTTTCGTTATACATACTTTGGATAGAAACACCCAACTCGTAAACATCATCCGGGCTTTTGTAGCTGTCCAGTTTCGGAAGCTCCAAAGATATAAAGCGAATGTCTTTGACAACAAAAAGGTGCTGCAGGTATCTTTTGCACTCCCAATCGTTGCGGCTCAAACGCGACAAGTCCTTGACGATAACACAATTTACAACCCCTTTGTCAATATCATCAAGTAAACGCTGAAAATCGTCCCTGTCGCTGTCCGTGCCTGTGTAGCCATCGTCAACATAAAAGTCAATAAGTTCCGCTGCTTCTTCAATCATGAGGTTTTCCAAGTATGCCGTCAACCGCTGCCTTTGGTTCTGTACACTGTAACTTTCGTCGTTGCCGTCCTCTCTTGATAGTCGGATATAAATGGCAACCTTCCATAGAGCGGTGGATTTTTTTAGATTGTCAAGGGACCTTCGTACCCGCGCCATTATACCGCCCATCCTCTATAATCACGTTATTTAAATTATGGCTCTCCCTAAAAATCAGCATGTTTTGATACTAATATAGTAGTTTTTCAGCTTATGTGTCAGGTCTTTGCCGTCCGGCTCAAAGCGCATTTTAACGGCTGTGCCGCCGCACAAAAACAGGTATGGATTTTTTATCTGCTTTATATAGCTTTCCATACGCTGTACTACGGATTGTAACGGGTCAATCTTTATCGTCTGTATATCAACAAGTTTTGTCCTGTCTGCTTTATCAATCTCTGTTTGGCTCATTCGGTCAAGCTCGTAGGTAGTCAACAAAAAACACTCCTTTCACCGACGCATATTATAGAATATGAGGCGGTAAAAGTGAAAATGTTAAGTACAAGCTCATCATTTGTCACTGAAAGGGCCGGAACAGCTTTGACAACGCTGGCAGATTGATCAAAGGCAACCACATGAGGAAAGCCTGAATCATTGCTGATTCAGGCTTTCCTCATGTGGTTGTATATCTATGTCATTTCTTGATTGCATTTATTGTTATGCAGGATAATATTTCAGTGCAGGGTAAGATTAGCCGCAAAATATTAACGGGCAAACGAAAGCGTTGCCTTTTTTAGATTATACTTTTTCATGATCTTGTATCCGGCACCCAAATCACCATTTACTAAGGCGGGATCGTGGGCATCTGAATTGACCACCACCTCAATGTGGTAACCTGCCGCCTCTTCCCAAAACTGCTCCATAGGACAGCCCGTGGGCAAAAACTGTTCAGGCTGCTGGCGGGATTTTTCATAGCCGCTGGTGTTTATCTCCAATGGAATATGGAGGCTTTCCGCCGCAGACAAAATCTCCCTGCAGGATGCCCGCACGTTGGGAGTCCACCTTCTAAGGCCCATGGCAAAAAGGTCTGGGTGGGCCATAAAGAGGAATAGGCCACTCTCCATGGCTTCGAGCATCTGCTTGACATACGCTTTGAGCACATTATCGTCTACCTGCGTAAAGCCGCCGGAAATAAACTCTACTTTGTCTCCTAACTCGACGGCGTGAACACTGCCAATCAAGTAGTCAAATTGGCGCTCATCCAATAATACATCCTTAAAAAAGGAGTGGTAGCGGGGAAAGTAGTCGCATTCCATACCTTTATAAATTTGCAGATTAGGATAAGCCTTTCGGGCATCTTCTATGGCCTTGATATAATCGGGAAGTTCATCCATGCCCATTCGGATCATAGGGGAATCATTGTCAGGCAACGGGGTATGGTCGGAGATGCCCAAGCGGACAATTCCTTTATCCAACGCCACCTCAGCATAATCCTTCACATCTCCCTTGGCATGCTTACACCGAAAAGTGTGCGTGTGGTAATTTTCCGTTATTGGGTCGCCTCCAGCTCTGGTCGCCGTCTGTTTAAACAGCTGCTCCACCTCAGCCTTGGTATACTGCTGGTCAGGTTTTAGAACCGTAGCCATCAAATCCTTCATTTCTCCGCCAAGCTGACTGAGAATATCGCTTCCCCGGTAAATGGGGGCTTGTTCACTCATGGCGTCATCTCCTATATCACTGTGTTTGATCCATATCAGAATCTATATTACGTCACCTTTTCCAGCCATTTCTGGAGCTACTTTGATCACCCTTTGATAGAGCCGATCATCACGCCTGTTACAAAGTATTTTTGGACAAATGGATAAATGATCATCATGGGAATAATGCTCACCATAATCACGGCATACCGAACCAGCATTCTGGCCAGATTCAGTTCCCCTGGTTCAGCTCCCACTTCTAAGACTGAAGTACTGTTTTGAAGTACTATTTCCCTCAATACAATTTGCAGCGGGTGCAACTCCCTCCGGCTCGTGACATATATGGCGGTGTGGAACCAAGAATTCCAGTGTTGGATTGCGTAAAATAGTACAACGACTGCAAGGATGGCCTTGGACACCGGGAGGATGATGGAAAACAATATGCGGAAATGCCCTGCGCCATCTATCCTGGCCGCTTCCTCCAACCCATCGGGAATCGAGGCAAAAGAGGTCCTCATGATCATAATGTTAAATACTGACACACAGTTAGGTATGATGATGGCCCACCGGGTTTCCAACATCCCTAAACTGCGCACCACCATGTAGGTAGGGATCAAGCCGCCGTTAAACAGCATAGTGAAGGCTATGATAAAAGTGATTAGGCCGCTGCCTGCCAAATTTTTTCTAGATAGGGCGTAAGCCGCAAAGCAGCTTAAAATAACACCAATGCCGGTTGCGCTCACCACATACAAAATTGTATTCAGATAACTGCGGATAATGGTGGCGTTGATAAATACCAAGCGGTAGCCCTCCAAAGTAGGCGTACCTAGAGGCCACAAAATCAGGCCCTTATTGGCTGACAGCAGCAACGGATCACTGATAGACGCGAAGATGACGTGGAGGATGGGGACCACGAAGATCAATGTCAACAGACAAAGCAAGATGGTATTGATAACAGCAAAAACTTTTTCGCCGGTTGTCCTTTTATTCATAATTCGTCTCCCTCCTTACCACAAACTGGTCTCAGAATATTTCCTGCTGGCCCAGTTGGCAACACACAAAATGGACAGGTTGATCACTGAGTTAAAGAAATCCACTGAAGCCGCGTAACTGTAATCCTGGCCAAGCAAACCGATCCGGTACACATAGCTGGAGATGACATCGGCCGTTTCATAGGTGGCCGGGCTGTATAACAGAATGACTTTCTGGTAATTGACAGTCATTAAGTGTCCCATCCGAAGAAGAAGCATAACGGTGATGGTGGTGGCCAAGGCAGGCAAAGTGATATAAATGGTTTGTTTGAACCGGCCTGCACCGTCCATTCTGGCCGATTCGTACTGCTCCTGGTCAATAGCGCTTAGGGCTGAAAGATAGATAATACTGCTATAGCCTAAATTTTGCCATACATTGGATCCAATAAAAACGCTTTGGAAATATTTGGGGTTTGAGATTAAGCCGTCAGATGGGCCGCCCAAGGCAGCTACCACATTGCTGATCGCTCCGCCGGCCTCAGTGAAATCCATCACCAGGCCGCAGATGACCACCATGGAAATAAAGTAAGGCAGATAGGAGATGGTTTGTACTGTCTTTTTAAAATATTTGGACCGCACTTCATTAAGTAGCAGGGCAAATATGATTGCCGCCGGAAAGGAAACCAAAATATCCTTGACACTGATCAGAAGCGTGTTTCGCAGCAGCCGTCCAAAATAAATACTGCTGAAAAAACGACTAAAGTTATCAAGGCCTACCCAGTCGCTTCCCAGCAGGCCAAGATTCGGCCGGTAATTCTGAAAAGCCATAACGAGGCCGCCCATAGGGGCATAGTGGAAAATAATATAATACGCCAGCACCGGTATCAGCATCACATACACGGCGGCGTTTTGCTTGAAATTAAATTTTCGTTTCGATTTTGTCATGACCATGCTGCAGGCCCTCCCCTCATTTTTTGAGAAAAGGCGGGAGACAACTCCCGCCCCAAACAACGGTTCAATTTCTACCTCTGAGAATAGCGGTCCATAGCTTGCTGATAAATGGCAATGGCATCCTGGATGCCCATGTTGTCCAGTTGACTGCGGAACTCATCAAAGGTCACGCTGGCAGTTCCCATAATCATATTGACAACGGTTTCCTGAACATAGGTGGTGATATCACCCATGATGACAGCGTATTGTTTATTCTCGTCAGCGGTCATGGTCAGTGACAGGGGAAGCTGCCAATCATTGAGGCTGGTTTCCTGGGTCCAGGTATACATGGCTCCCAGCTGAACCTCGCTTCTGGCTTTCATAAGGCGGTTATAGTCTTCGTGGAGAGGAGTGAAGGATGTATAGAGGGTGCGGGCCTCGCTCTGGGTCAATCCGTCAGGATTGTTCAGTACCAGAGGACCAAATGCCGGCGTGCCGTCCGCGTCAATGACGTAGCTTTCACCCTCACGGACACCGTAGCTCATCAGGAACGCGCCCTCTTCACTGAATTGATAATCGATCCATTGAACGGCGATTTCAGGATACTCGCTGGTAGCGCTGACAACGGTGACCGTATCACGGGTCCATTCATCGGGCGCGCGCAGATGGGTCACATCGCCCTCATTCTTTACTGGCAGGGACGCGCCCACCAACATGAAGTCCGGGTTGACGGCGCCGCGGCTAGGATAATATTCATTGCCGCACCAGGTAGCGAACAGGGCTGCCGCGCCAATCTTGTCATTGAGCACCATGTCGTCGGAGGGCATCCCCATGGGCTCACGGATGGAGAAGCTTTGGTCAATAAGCCCTTCGGCGTACCATTTGCTCATGGTTTCAATGTACTCCCCAAAACCGTCCTCTACAGGGCCGTATTTTACTGTGCCATCCACCTGGTAAAAGGCTTTACCCACGCCAAAGCCGGCAAGCCAGTCGCTATACAGAGAGAGGCCCTCATTGTCAATATAAAGGGGAGCTTCAATGCCAAGCTCATTTTTAAAGGCGGTCAACACTTCATACCAGTCGTCATACGTGATAGGCATATCCATTCCCACAGCGTCCAGGAAATCTTGACGGATAGCGGGACCCCAGTTTCCCAGCCGGGGCTCCTGGTAGATGGAGGTGAACCCCCAGCGGATGCCGTTATCGGTAACAGTATCCTTAGTGAGCTGTTCACTCGAATTGATCAGCGCCATGTAATTGGGTGCATACTGCTTGGCTAACTCGGTCACATCCAAAAAATAACCATCCTGTACGGCAGCTTCCGGACCGGCGCTATACATATAGGTGGGCGCCGCTGTAGCGATAATGTCCGGCATATCCCCGGAGGAGAACAGTAGGTTAAAGGATTCCTTTTCTGTACCAGCTACCGGATTGATCCACTCAATGTGAACGTTAGTCCTGTTCTCCAGTTCAATGTAGGCCTCGGAATCACCGTAGTCCTTCATGCTGGAACCAAGATTGGATGCGGACTGAATCACCCAGTATTTTAGGGTGACTGTCTCATCAACAATTGGGAGGGTGATCTCTGTCAGCGCCCCATCAGCGTCTCCATCCTGATTGGAATCATCACCTTCCAAATCGTCGCCGGAGTCCACTGCAGACGAAGGTTCACTGGAACTTTCCTGATTGTCGTTGTTGTTACATCCTGCCATAAGGGCAACAAGCATCATAACAACAAGCAAAAGAGCCACGAGTTTTAGTTGTTTCTTCATAACTCAATCCTCCTAAACAGATAGTGAAAATCTATATAAAGTGTAAAACCACCTTATATTTAGTAGATGGAGACTACGATACCTACAAACAGTACATTGCCGCTAAATATATATACTTTTAATATATTTTCTGTTTTTTAAAGCTGTTATATATTTATTTTAACAATTAGCAGTAAAATATCAACAATCAATTTTTTCTCAGCTATCAAAATAGAAACTAAATATGGAAAGATTCCCTAATCTAAAGGAAAACTTGACTTCTATAAATAATTTCTATATAGTGATTATATAAGTGAGAATTACTATGCATTTTCAACAACGCACAGGATTGAAACAAGCTTGACCTAGAGAATTACTGTCGTTTTTTGTCAGCTATGAGAGGAGCAGTACCATGCGGCACAGTAAAAGCACCGGACGCCAGGTATACAGATCCCTGCTCTGGTCCTATTTAGTCATCCTTTTTTTGCCGTTGTTGATAAGTTGTATCGTTTTCTATGTATCTATTTTTTCAATGCTAAATCAAACCAACGATCTTTACCGGGCTTCTGTGACGCGAATTCAAAGCATCATGGACACGCAAATCAGAAATCTTAGCGATACCAACTATTTTATTTTGAACCACCCTTCCACCAACAATCTAAAGTATTATTCTGGTGATTTTAACTCCTCAAAGATAAGCCTGCTCAGGCAGCTTCAGTTGGGCATCAGTAAAAGAGTCGGCGCCGACCCAATTCTTAATGGAGCTTATATCATATTTGCCAACGGCGATGTCATGCTTTCAAATACCAATGTCTATTACGGCGAAGATATCGACAGGCACATGAGGTCCACGCTGTGGATAAGCCGGGAAGAGCTTGTGCAGCTGATGGATTTTAAAGGGACCTCCCGGTATCAAATTTTCGCCAGAGATAACGGTTCCCGGACAGATTATGTAATGCTTCATTTGCAAAAGGATTCTATGACTGCCCAGGATGTTGTGGTTATCAATGTGATTGATCTTCAGAGTATGTATGCTATGCTGGAGGATTTTGAAACATCTTTCCAGGCACGGGCTATTATCGCCGACCCCATTTCCGGCGTCCTCTTATCACGAGATGCCTCTAGCAATTACGAATATTACAAGGCCAAAGATCATAACAGCCTCAATCTTGTTTCCTTAATTCAAGGCACTCCCATTTTGGTTAGCACAAGGTCCGAACTCAATGGATGGGAGTATGCTATTGTGGTTTCATTGGATCAATTTGTGGGGGCCTATCGGTCCGCGCTGCTGCTGATGGCCGGCTATTTTGCTTTGTGCATGGTCGGAGGGATTACGCTGATTATATCGCAAACCCGCCGGCACTATTCCCCTGTGCAAAATTTAATGGAAAAACTTTCAGATGCCTCCGATATACTGACCGTATCCAGGGGACACAACGAATATGACTACATACAAAAAGCCACCTCCCACCTCTTGCAGGAAAAAAAGGTAACAGATTCCAAATTAATTTTTTACAACAACGCCGTACGGGACAACGCTGTACGGGAAATGATGAAATCCCCTTTCAGCGATGTGGAATTTAGCGTACTGGAAGAGAAATACCACATTAAGCTACAGTCGGACCGGTTCATTGTGATAGTGTGTTCGGCGCCGGACAGCTTAACTGGCGATGTACCATTTGAAACCATTTTTTCCACTATCACCCAATATGCCCAGGCTGCCGCTCCCCAGCATTTGCTTCAGTATATCGTCACCCTGGAAGGCCAGGTGGCGATACTAATCAATGTCCCTAATCTGGCGGTCTTTGACCTGCTGCATCAAGTGGAGCAATACTCGGAAAACCTATGGCAGCACATACTTACGCTGACTCCATATTCCCTGGTGATCGGCATCAGTGATATACACCACGGCATCTCCGCCATTCCCACCGCATATTTGGAGGCCCGGGAAGTGACGGAATATATCTCGGTCCTTGGATTGGAGCAACATATCCTGCGGTTTGATTATATAGACGGCCAGCAAAGCGATAAATGTGACTTATCCAACATTTTGGATAAAGAGCAGGCCTTCTTGAACTGTATGAAGGTAGAGGACTATACGAACGCCAGAGTTCAAATCAATCAACTGATCGAAGTATATTTTAATACCAATATCTGTACCCTCCATCAAGCCAAACTTAGGATGTATGGACTGATCAATTCCGCCATAACCGCCTTTGAAGAAATCCGCCACACCATAGATCAAACATTTTTTGAACAGCTCAACCCCATCGAGCGGCTCTATAAAGCCAAATCCGTCTCCGTATTGTTGGAAGAAATTAACTCCATATTCGATCAGCTATTGGCCTATTCGTCCGAGCAAAAGCAAAAGCATATCAGTCATAGGGCCCAAAGCATAGAAAAGTATGTGCAGGATAATTTTATGGATCCCAGCATTAGCGTATCCTCTGTATCAGAAGTATTTAATATCAGCACTTCCTACCTATCAAAAATATTTAAAAATCACGCCAGCACCGGGTTGCATGATTATATCCACCAATTAAGGGTAAATGAGGCCAAGCGGCTGATGCGTGAAGAAAATCTCAACATAAAAGATACGGCTGAACGGGTTGGATACACGAACGGCTTGACCATGATGCGCGCATTTCGACGGTACGAAGGGGTGACTCCCACTTCCTACAAAAATAATTTTATATAGTCATGCTAATTTTATTTTCCGGTTATATAAAATAGGTTTGTGAATCGGTACATGGCAGTGAACAGGGCGGCATCCGTCCTGTTTTTGTTATCCTGAACGGTATTGGCAACAAGCACAGCTCCACCATTATTGTGGCGACAATTACAAGTAGAGCTATGAAAGCCACCTTGCACACACTGTATTTTGACATAAGGACAAATTGTATATTCATACCATTAAAAAGGAGGCTCTGTTGCCAAGGGGTGGTGTGATTTGAGGAAAGAGCGTGAATTTGTGTATGTTGGCGAGCCGATTCCGAAAATTGACCCGGTAAAAAATGCTGATTTTTTACTGCAACTTCAAAAATCCATGCTGTTATCGCTTGTGCAAAAAAAATTGTTAAACGCCTCACAAATGGAGCGCGTTATGGATGAGCTGGAAAACCAACATCACAGGAAATAACAACTGCCAAGCTGAACGCTTGGCTTTTTACATATGTAAGTACAAGTTTTAATTCGCACATTCGACATGGCCAATCAATCTTTATTATAATTTTATTACAGGTAAACACAGCTGATAGGAAGGGGTATTATGAACCGATATGAAAAACTAAATCAAAATAGAATTGTGGAAGAAAAAATATGCGTAGAGCAGAAAACTTATAAAGTCGGCGCATACTGCCGCGTTTCCACGGATAAGGAAGATCAGGCAAATTCTTTTGAAAGCCAGCAACGGTATTTCAAGGAATACATTAAACACAGACCGAATTGGGAACTCTTCGAGATTTTTGCTGACGAGGGCATTTCCGGTACAAATACAAAAAAGCGCAAGGCGTTTAACCGCATGATTGCAAGCGCAAAAAACGGTGATATTGATTTGATTATCACGAAAGAAATTTCTCGTTTTGCAAGAAATACGCTGGATAGTATTTATTACACTCGCGACTTGAAAAAGCATGGTGTCGGCGTTATCTTTTTGAATGACAATATAAATACCCTTGACCCGGACGCGGAGCTTCGCTTAACAATCATGTCCTCCATCGCGCAAGAAGAAAGCCGCAAAACCTCTGACCGGGTGAAGTGGGGACAGAGGCGCCAAATGGAGCAGGGGGTTGTTTTCGGGCGGGATATGCTCGGCTATGATGTTCGGAACGGCCAGTTGTTTATCAATGAGGAAGGTGCAAAAATCGTTCGTATGATATTTGATAAATTTGTGGGCGAGGGCAAAGGAAGCCATGTGATTGCCCGTGAGCTCAGAGAAGCAGGCATTACCACCAGCACCCATATGAAGCAGTGGTCAAATACTGTCATTTTGCGGGTTATCCGCAATGAAAAATATTGCGGCGACCTTGTTCAGAAAAAGACCTTTACGCCCGATTATTTGTCCCATGAAAAGAAATACAACCGCGGGGAAGAAGAATTTGTGATACTCAAAGATCACCATGAGCCGATTATCAGCCGTGAGATGTTTGACCGGGCAAGCGAGATTTTAGAAAGCCGTGCTGTTTCACAGGAGAACAAGGCAAAATACTCCAACCGTTATGCCTTTTCCGGTAAAATCAAATGCGGCCGTTGCGGTGCAAGCTATGTGGCGCGGTTCAAAAAAAGGAAGGACGGCAGTCAGTATAAATCATGGCAATGCTTTGAAGCCTCACAACACGGAAACCCTCATATAGATAAGGCGGGCAACCATGTGGGATGTATTGCGGAAAGCATACGGAATGAGGACGCGATCCACATCATGTGCATAGTGTGTGACAGCTTGGATTACGAAAAGGAAATGATCCTTTCAAATCTGATTTATACCATAAATAGCGTTGTGAAAGAGGATTCCGGCGCAGTAGATACCGCCAAGCTGGAAGCGAAAAGTGGTCAGGTGGAAGAAAAGCGGAACCGCCTTATTGACCTCTATATGAGCAGCGATATTACCAAAGAGCAGTTTTTAACCGCGCGGGATAAGTGCGACGAGGAAATATCCGAGATAAAGAGCTTGATTGAAAGCGCAGAACAACAGGAAAGGATTCGTCAGGAACAACAAACCTTGCTCCGTGACATTAAGGACGCATTAGATGAAATGGTATCCGGCATAACGCATGATGATGCGTTTTATCGAAACATTCTCGATAAAATGATCGTTCACGGCAAAGACCATATTGACGTTCATCTGCATCTACTGCCGCATAAATGGAGCTATGCGGTAGCAAAAGCCTCAAAAAAGGGGGGCGGTGAGAAGCGGAACATTTCCGATACCTCACTACCTATATCGGTAAGGGTACCTGTGACTTCTTTATAAGGGGAGACATAGCGCTGATTGAGGTACCGCATGGCGGCGCCCAATTCACCATCCGGCCCGCCTAATTGAGTTATAACCACCTTAGCGGCAGCTACGTCAGGACGTTTAATCTTTACCGGGTATTGCAGTTTCTTTTCATATGTCCACATATATTACACCTCTTCCCACGGCCATGGATTGTCGATCCAATTCCATCTTGGGCCGCCGTCATATTCGTTTCTGGATACCGGGCCATACTTCTTGACATACTCCGCCCGGCTTTCTCTTTCCATCTCCATATATTTTTTGTAGTATTCCAAAGCCGCCTTGTCGTCCGGGTGCGTATTAAGAAAAAGGGCCGTTTCATTCAGTACAAAATCACAGACCTGAAGGCGTTTTAATAATTTTTCCCTCTCATTCATTTATTTAACCTCCTCGCCGATCCACGGCAAATCTAGCTGGGAAAAAATAGTTCCCCTATTCAAGCCAAGCTCCGACTCGTAGAGCTTCTCCCATTTTTGCATTGGTACATAAGCCATGCCCAAAGGAAGCTGGTCCAAGGGTCTTTGTCCCATATCTATGCTGCTAATCGGAGGGGTCGGCATTGACCTTACGGTGTTATCATCCAAGTTTTATCGCTCCTTTTTTTACTGCAGAACACAAGCTTACCAGGTATCCTGCTTCAATCCTATTCTATGAGATATGGGACGTTGGAGTGCGTTTTTTATTGATATGTCCAATATGAAAATTACAGAATCAATGGGTGATGTCTATAAAATAGACCGGAATTTTACAATTTTTTTTTAATTCATAAGAAAAAAAATTCTTACCCTGCACCGCCCCAGGTTTATAATGACACTTTAAATAATGCCGGTGCAGCCTCACGCTATAAAAAGAACTGGTGCAGCCATACAAGCCACACCAGTTCTTTTTAGCAATAGTAGCATAGTAATAAACACTGCTAACCTGTAAAGGTAAACATAAAAGCTCGGATATTCACAGTTTGACACCCTATGAAATGTCATCTCCTTTAAAGCACAGAAAATGACAAAACCGGCGCAACCTTAGCTGCGCCGGTTTTATATTCACTTGCTATTACGCCAAATCAGCTATTCCTCTTTTTCCCCTTCAGCAATGACCTTCTCCTGAAGATTGGGCGGCAACACCTCATAAACGGCAAACGCAGAGGTAAAGCTTCCCCGGCCCTGGGTCATGGAACGAAGCACAGTGGTAAAATCAAACATCTCCGACATAGGGATCTGAGCCTCAATGACCTGCATATTCTCCTCATTGGAAGACATCCCCAGCACACGGCCCCGGCGCTTGTTGGCTTCGGAGATGATGTCGCCGGTATTGTCATCCGGTACAACGATGGAGTAGGTATATATCGGTTCCAACAATACAGGATTGGCCTGAGAAACGCCGTTTTTATAGGCGATGGAGGCCGCCATCTTAAAGGACATTTCTGAGGAATCCACCGGGTGGTAAGAGCCGTCCACCAATGTGGCTTTTAGGCCCACCACAGGATACCCCGCCAATACACCTTTTTTGATGCTGTCACGCAAGCCCTTTTCCACAGCTGGGAAAAAGTTTCTAGGTACAGCGCCGCCAAATACCTTCTCCTCAAAAACCAAATCCTCCCCGTCATGAGGCGCAAATTCAATCCAGACATCGCCAAATTGGCCATGACCGCCAGACTGCTTTTTATGCCGCCCCTGAACCTTAACCTCCTTGCGGATGGTCTCTTTATAGGGTACCTTTGGTTCGACCAATTCCACATCAATGCCAAATTTAGATTTCAGCTTGCTCACCACTACATCCAGATGCTGGTCACCCATGCCGGATAAAAGCTGCTGCAAGGTTGCGCTGTCCTGCCTGTAATTGATGGTGGGATCCTCCTCTGTCAAGCGTTGAATGGCATTGCCAATCTTGCCCTCATCCCCCTTATTCTTGATGATCAAAGCCATCGTCATGGTGGCGGTGGGAAACATCGTCTTCTCCACAGACACCACATGCTTGGGATCACAGAGGGTATCGCCCGTAACGGCTTCAACCAGCTTTGTGATAGCGCCAATATCACCGGCGGGGATAACGGAAGTATCCTCCTGTTTCTTGCCCCGGACGGTCAATAGCTTGCCCAACCTTTCAGGCTCGCCGGTTCTGGCATTGACCGGCGACATATCGCTGGTCAATCTACCCGAAACCACCTTGACAAAGGACAATTTCCCCACGAAAGGATCGGCCACAGTCTTAAAGACATAGGCAGCCATGGGAGCATCTTCCTTACACGGGACGGCTTCTCCCCCCTCCAGATTCTCCACGTTGTCCTTTGCGCTAGGCAACAGCCGGCTCATACCGTAAAGCAGCATAGGGATGCCTTCCAGGGTCAAAGCCGATCCGCAAAATACGGGGGTGATGGTGCCGTCTGAGGTGCCCTTATGTACACCGAGAACAATCTCCTCAAAGGTGAAGGGCTCCCCGGCAAAGTACTTCTCCATCAGCTCATCATCCGTCTCTGCCACGGCCTCACACAACCCGTTGTACATCTCTTCTATCATGGGATCATCGGGAACATCCACCGCTGTGGAGGCCCCGTTATTATCAAACTTAAAGGCCTTTTGAGTCATAATATCAATGTAGCAGGTAATCTTACGGTCTTCCACATGGGGTATAACCACCGGACAAATACCTGGACCAAAGGCATCCTTGAGTTCATTATAGACCTTGAAAAAGTCCGCGTTTTCCGTGTCCATCTTGCCAACAAATACGGCCTTGGATTTGCCCAGCTTGGCAGCGTTCTTGTAGGCCTTTTCCACACCTACGGTGACGCCGGATTTACCGGAAACGGTAATCAGCACCGTCTCAGCCGGACGGATTCCCTCATAAAACCCACCCTCAAAGTCAAACATGCCCGGAGTGTCGATGAGATTGATCTTAATATCCTGGAATTCAATGGGCGCTACAGAGGCGGAAACGGAAGCTTTGCGCTTGACTTCCTCCGGATCAAAATCCATCACCGTGTTCCCATCCTCGATCTTACCCAGACGGTCAGTCGCCTTTGTAAAATACAGCAAAGCCTCCGCCAGTGATGTTTTTCCGGAACCGCCATGTCCCGCCAAGGCAACATTCTTAATGTTATCCGCTTTGTATTGCCTCATATTCCAACCTCCCTTTCATAACGGCGTCCCACCCATACCAATCATACAATTTCCCCACAGCTGGAACACCTTCTCTTTATTTGTATTTCATTATACAGTAAAAATAGATAAATATCAATTATAAAAAGGATGCGTTTTATGTAGATTGGCCCAGTTCAGGCGAAAAAATAATAGTTGGAAAAGTAGCACTATTGCACAATTTAAGCCATACCAGCCGAGGCCGTCACGATGATGAAATACGTCTAATTCTGAAAAATCGCGGCAAAGGCTTCTATCGCCTCCAGGTTGATTTCAGGATTCATACCGCCTTGTGACTTACTGATCATTTTGATGATCAGCCTCTCAAATCCGTTCATCTTAGCCATATCAATCCTTCCCCCAACCAGGGCTTTCCCTTCGGCATGCTTCACCAGCTCCGGTGAAAAATTGGGTGTAAAATAATCTCCATCAGGGGAAGCGCAAGACAAAAATATCCCTAACCTCTTTTCCAGCAACGCCTGTTGATTCTCTTTGCAAAAATTACGCACCTCTTTGCGCACCGCACCGGCATAGACTGATCCGCCAACAAGCACGGCATCATATGTAGTGAGATCAATTTTAGGCTGTTGGCATAGATCCACAAGCTGCCCTTGTCCCTGAAGGCGCTCATTTATCTGACGGGCGCATTCCTGGGTACAACCATATTTGGACGCGTATGCAATCAATAATTTCATGGTCAACACTCCTTTATTAATAAGGCATTTTCTATGGCCTTTTGAATAACATTACTGCTGTAGGTGGCTCCCGCCACCACATCTACCTGGATCGACTGCCGCTGTATAATCTTGTCGAGGATGGCCTCCGCAGGCTGCCCCATTCCATACTGGTGCTCCGTCAATATTATATCCATAATCTTCCCGCCCTCAACGGTGACCTGAACCGCCGCTGCTACCAATCCATTGTCACAGCGGCCTTCGTACACTCCATTTTCAAGCGTGGCAACATCAACATAGCCGATATCCATCTTCCTGGGCCACTGGCTTAAAACAATCGCCCCCAACGACACAGCCGCCACGGCCAGTACGATCAGCGCGGTCCACCACTTCCGCTTTTTCAATTTTCCTTCACCCCGCTCCCGGTTCGGCTACCGATTTGATCCAGGTTTTTGTAAAGCTGCTTAAATACCCGTACAACAGATGTAATATCCTCTTCACTGACCCCTATAAACAGCTGCTCTATAAAGGATTCCCCTATAGCCGATACCTTTCCCAAGCTGATACGTCCCTCCTCTGTGACCACCACCCCTTGGCTTCTCCGGTCATAGGGATTGCCCACTATCTTCACAAATCCCTTTTTCCGCAGCTGCTCCAGCAGCTTGGCAGTGTTTTGCCGGCTGGTGTTCATCTCTTTCGCTATCTCTGTGATGGTAGGCATCTCCCCCTCCATCCCATCGACAAACAGCAGCAAAAACCACTGTTTTGTGGTCAAGCCCTCGATTTGCTTATCTCCTGCTACCTGTAGCTTATTGGACAACCAGAAAATGCTGCCGTGAATAAAATGTTTGTCGCTGGGGGCCTTCATCAACAGTTCCTCCTATTTAGGCAACATGTTGCTTATTATTATACGCAATATGTTGCCTAATGTCAAGTAGTCACTTTGCAATAAAATGCCCCTAGGTAAGAACCTCTTTCCTTTCTAAAACTGCCTCAACCATCTAATTTATACAAATCCTGTCATCTGTATTAAGCGGCTTTTACGTTACTTAATGGCGTTGGGTTTCTGGCCCATGAATCTGCTTTTATCTTCTTTCCACCCACTTCCTCACATATTCCGACGGGGTTTTGCTGTAGTACTGTTTAAACATATTGGAAAAATAGGCTATATCACAGAAGCTGAGGGCGTCAGCGGTCTCAGAGACCGTGTAACCGGAATCCAGCATTTTAACAGCCTCCTCCATCTTTTGCTTTTGGATATATCGGGATGGGGGTATTCCTACCTCTCTCTTAAATACCTGGCTGAAATAATTGGGGTGCAGTCCAACGTACGCCGCTACATCCACCACTGTACAGGGCTCATAAATACAGCGGCTGATATACCGGATGGCCCGGACCACCGTCCGGGAATACCGCTGAATCTGAGCTTGGCGCACCAAATCCCTGTAGTGGCTAACAATATTTACAACCAGCTCTTCCAGCTGCTCCTCCCGGTCCTGACTCTCAGCCATGTTGACATAATAATCGCTGAGAGCAAAGCTCAGCTCAGGGTCCATGCCGTGGTCAATGGCAGCTCTGCTGACCAGCGTAAGCAGGCAAATTACCCCATTTTTCGCCGCGCGCAGCCTTTGTGGCCCCAGAATATCAGGATAGGTATCCGGTATCAAATACTTATAGTCTATTTCGGATGTGTTGTCCTTAAAGAAATGATCCAAAAACCACTTCTCCTGTTCATAGGAATGATGCCGGTATCCGCTGAGCACCATTTTTTTAGCTGCCTTCTCCGCTTGTATTCTCATCATAAAATCACCTTAGTATTCTTCAAAAATACTTAAATATATACAAGTATAGTATCATTACACATGATAAAATGCAATCATATAAGAAGATTTTATGCATTTTTCTAAATCTGAGGAGGCATCTTATGCAAAAGCTTACTCTTGAGGGCAGCTGGTCCCTGCGCGTGACCGGTAGCGGAGAGGTGATGGAGGGACATCTTCCAGGCTGCAATTACCTTGATTTGATCAAAAACAACAAGATTGAGGACCCTTTTTGGGGGCTCAATGAAAAGGAAGCGTCCAAGGCTTCCGAAAAAGATTACGTATACGCACGGAACTTTACTCTTTCTGAAGAATTGATGGCTCAGGACCATTTGGAGCTGGTGGCATCCGGTGTGGATACCTTAGCGGAGATTCAAATTAACGGCAAAACCCTGGCAAAGACGGACAATGTGCACCGCACCTACCGGTTTGATTTGAAGCCACTGATACATAGCGGGGAAAATGAAATTGGCATCACCTTCACCAATCCGGTGCCGTTTATGCAGGAAAAGGAGAACGCCAGGCCCCTAAGATCCGCAGGTGGCAGCGCCAAAGGCATCGCACATCTGCGCAAAATCCAGTGTCATTATGGATGGGATTGGGGCCCTGTTCTTCCGCCCGCAGGCATATCCGGCAGCATCGGAGTGGAGGGGTACGCCTGCCGCATTGAGGATTGGCGGGTGGTTCAGCATCACCAAGGCGGCAAGGTGGAGCTGGAGATTGAGATTCAGCCCTCCCACCCGGCAAATGGAATGAAAACCCGGTGCACACTGACAGCCCCCGAAGGCGACCAAATAGAAGCGGAGGCAACCGTGAACGATGGAAAGGCCCGGCTATCCATCACAGTGGAAAAACCACAGCTTTGGTGGTGCAATGGTTTGGGGAATCAGCCCTTATATACATTGGCAATAGATTTGCTGGATGCCAGTGACACCCATTTAGATAGCGTCAGCAAAACCATCGGGCTGCGCACCCTCACTTTGGACACATCACCAGACCAATGGGGCAGCCAATTCCGTTTTGTGGTCAACGGGGTCCCTATCTTTGCCAAAGGCGCGGATTGGATTCCCTCGGACACCTTTGTCACCCGCACCACACGGGAGGATTTAGATTTCTATATCCGGAGCGCCAAGGAAGCCAATATGAACATGTTGCGCGTGTGGGGCGGCGGCTACTACGAATCCGACACCTTCTATGACCTGTGCGACCAGTACGGCATCCTGGTGTGGCAGGACTTTGGGTTTGCCTGTAGCGCCTACCCGTTTTACGACAGCGCCTTTGTGGAGAATGTCCGCCTTGAGGTGGAGGACAACGTCCGCCGGCTGCGTCACAGGGCCAGTCTGGCTTTGTGGTGCGGAAACAATGAAAATGAACTGCTCGCCATGTTGTGGCGCAAGGATGAGCAGCTTCGGGATTCCAATATGTCCTTCTACCACAACACCCTCCGGGGCTGGGTAGAAGCATTGGACGGCGTCATCCCTTATTGGCCCGGTTCCCCCTCATCAGGCTCACCGGAGTATAAGGCCAATGACAAGGATCGGGGAGACACCCACCTTTGGCAGATATGGCACGGCATGCAGCCCATCGAGGCCTTCCGGAAACATCCCACCCGCTTCTGCTCGGAATTTGGTATGGAATCGCTGCCATCCATGCACACTGTCCGCACCTTCACCGATTCTCCCAATCCCCAGCTGCTGGACGAGGTGATGCTCTCCCATCAAAAATCCACAGGCGGCAACCCAAAAATGCTTTATTACCTCCTGGCCAAATACCGTGAACCCAAAAACTTTGAGGACTTGATCTATCTGACCCAGATCGTCCAGGCCAACACCGTCCGATTTGCCACTGAGCAGTGGCGGCGGGGCTTTGGCCGCACCAACGGCTCCATCTACTGGCAGTACAACGACTGCTGGCCGGTGGCCTCCTGGGCGGGAATTGATTATCACAAACAGTATAAAGCCGTCCAGTACCAAGCCAAACATTTCAACAAAACGGTCTGTATCTCCAACGACTACTTTGACGACCGGGCGGACTTGTATTTGCTTAACGAAACTCCCGAGGCCTTTACCGGATTACTCCGTTGGGAGCTCTGCGATTTCTCCGGGAACATAATATCCTCCGATAGCGTCCAGGTGGAAACCCAGGCCCTTACACCAAAGCTGGTTCTTTCGCTTCGTTATGCGGATATCCTCAAGGGGCACAAAAAAAATCAGGTAGCCCTGACCGTTATACTGGAAAAAGAGGGCTCTATCGCCGATCAAAAATATTACCTCCTGGTACCGGACAAAAAATGTCCGCTGCCTAAGCCCAATATCGACAGCCGGTGTGAAATCACCCAAAATGCCCATGGGGATACCGTAGCCCGCATCCATTTGTCATCGGATGCCTTTGCCCGTTATGTCTTTGTGGAGGTGGAGGGGATTCACACGCCCATGTCCGACAACTTCTTCGACATTGCCGGGGGCGGAAAGGCCTCAGTGGAGGTAAAGGTGCCTGCCGCCGTTAAGGCGGAGGATTTGAAAATACGGGTCAAATCCTTAGCCGACGTAGAACCCAGGGCCGGCAAATTGGCCGACAAATGGAGCCGGTTTAGAATTCGGACCAGCAAAACCAGTATAATTACCTCCATTGTTTTTAAATTTATATAATACTAATCTTCGTTTAAATACCCAATAAATAAAATTTCTGTTGCGGCCTAATCCGCGCGGTTTTAGGAAGTTATATTTACACTTTAATTGAAGGTTCGTATAAATATAAGTATTGGAAAAATCTTGGCTATTAATTGGTTGGACAATCCATTGTTTTTGTGCTACAATCGACCAAAAGTAATTTAGGAGGAACCGCATTATGGCAATTAACGGATACCACCATATTGGCCTGATGGTCAGGGACGTGGACAAAAGCCTGGCGTTTTATACGGAGGGCTTAGGCGGTAAAGTAACCATGAGCTTTCCCATGGGGGATACGGGTAAGACCATCTATATGGTGGATTTAGGCGGCAACGCCACTGTGGAGCTTCTGCCTCAAAATGAGATAGGTACTGAGGCCAATGCCCGCTGGGCCCACATCGCCGTGACGTCGAACGATGTCCGTGCGGATTGCGATACCGCCATCAAAGCGGGCGCTGTGGTTAAATCAGAGCCTAGAGATTTAGTTTTGGGGGAAACCGCATGCTGCAACGCCTTTGTCTATGGCCCTGACGGGGAATCCATTGAATTTTTCCAGGTGAAGTAGAATAGCATAGGCATAGCCCGTACGGGCTATGCCTATGCTATTTCTGACAGATTGCCTATAATAAATTATGCTCGGCATAAATAAAACCATTCAAATTGTAACAATCCACAGTAACCTCGTCCCAAAAATTGATATTCGGCATGATTTTTGAAATCTCAGTGACAGCGGCAGTTATTCTCAACCCGTGCATTTCCCTTGAACGAATTCCGGCATCTGCGCATATATTACAGTGATCACAAATTAGTTGTGAGGTGAAAAATATGTGTAGATGCAATAGATGTTGTTGCAGGCCTTGGTGTTGTAGGGTTATGTGTTGCTGCTGCGAGCCCAAATGCTGCGAATGTCGCGAGAAAGAGGAGCGCTGCGAATGCAAAGAGGAGCGCCGTTGCGAAAAATGCTGCGAATGTGAGTGCCGCTAATTATAAAAAAACTGGGTCAATTTTTGACCCAGTTTTCATTTTGTTAATTCTTCATTGAGGACAAGCGGCTTCTACAGCGACAAAGCCTCCACCCAGCAGGGTGGTGCGCAGCCACAAATCCAAATCAATCTCTACCTTTCGCCCCTGGTCATACATTACCGCCACCATCCGTTCCGGATAAAAGGCAATTAAAGTTACCCAATGCCAACCATCCAGATTGGACAGCTTGCCGTTGGCCAGATTCAAGAAGGCCACCGGAATGTCCTTTTCAATGGCATTGGTAAGAAATTCCGCCATTTGCTGGGCGCTGGGGCGCAGAAATGGAATGGACGGCACCTCCAGCTTCTCAAAGTGGAGGCCAATGCCGTGGGCATCTCCGTATCTGCGCATACCCTGGATGAAAAGGTCCGCGGAGTTAACTCCCATTCTGCCAGGAGTTACATACTCCCACATCTCCTCCATCAGCGCAAGAAATTCCTCCTGCCGGTTGCCGCCGCGGGCTGAAAGCCTGCCGCATTCCGGCCGGGTGCGGGAAAGGTACCACACCAAATGGGAGGAATTTGTAGGACCGCAACCTGCCTGCTGCTGCCATCGCTGACGATACCATATCTGGTTGGCACCGTAGTAACGTTGCCCCTGTTGATCTGTAATATGCAAAATTTCCGGTGTATGGATAGTCAATGCGTCAGTCATAGCAAATCACCCTTTCAAAGGTAAATTATTACACTTCTTAGCCCATCAGCCAAGTCAGAGAATTTTAGAAATGCCATTACATTATATCGCCAATAGGTTGACAAGTAAATACCTTTTTATCTAAAATCCTACATACTCCCATAGGAAAACGCCGGACAATATCCGGCGCTTTATCATATGCCGTAACCGTAAAGCAAGTGCCCATTAACACAGCTTTCGCAGGTATCAGGAGCCACCCTAAATTTGGGGTGATTCCTGATCTCTTCTGGGTGGCCTTACTGGCCGCAGGCTGCGCGGAACTCATCCCAGATGCGGGTATGAATTTCCTCAATATCAGTGCCCACGTTCTGGATCATCTCCATATTAACATTGAAGCCTTCCGGCAGGGTCACAAAGCCCTTTACGGATTCATCGATATAGGGTTCAGCGGCTTCGGTGGTACAGTAGTAGCAGAGCCATTCAAAGCATCTGGCCGCAACCTCGGCATCCAGAATATAATCCAGGAATTGATAGGCCGCGTCAGCGTTGGGAGCATTGGAGGGAATAAATCCGGCCATAATGCCAAAGCCAATGCCCTCTTGGGGAAACACGATTTCCAGATCAGGGTTTTCCAGCTTGGCCAACGCCACCTGGTTGGTGTACATAACGCCCACACTGATCTCACCGGACAGCAGGTCCACCTGAATATTATCGTCCTTAATCAAGCGAATATTCGGAGCCAAATCAATCAACAGTCCTCCCGCACGCTCAATAACCTCTGTATCCTCCGTGTTGTAGCTCTCCCCCAGTACCTTGAGCGCCATACCGTTAATGACCCGGGGATTGGCGATGACGCCCACTTTATCCCGCAAGCTCTCATCCCACAGATCGCTATACCCCTTGATATCTATATCCACAGCGGAGGGATCATAGATCAGGGTCATAACTCCCGCGCCGTAGGGCACAGTGTAGTCATCATTGGGATCATAGAATTGGCCTTGATAAATGGAGTTGATATTGCCATAATTGGACAGCTTAGAGGTATCCAGCTTTTGTGCCAGACCTTCATTAACGGCGGTCTCTATAATATAGTCGTCCACAATGGCCAGATCATAATCCCCGCCCTTCGCGGCCTGCAGCTTAGATAACATCGTCTCGCCGGAATCGAAGTTCACATAATTGACCTTGAGGCCTGTTGCCTCTTCAAAGCCGCTCAAAACCTCATCCGGGAACATGCCCTCCCAGGTGTAAAGTGTCAGTGTATTACTTGAACCGCTTGAACAACCGGCCAATCCTGTCATACACAGAACCAAAACCAGCGCCGCAGCAAGCCATTTCATTTTTTTCATCATTCATCCTCCTGTTTCCTCATTGATATTAAGATTGGTAGTGGCGTCAGGCTGTTTATTTGAACCCTTCCGGGACCTGCCGATGAACATGGAGAGCAGGCCCAAAAAGAGGGTTGCCAGAAACATCAGGGTACACAGAGCATTGGTTTTGGGAGTGACCCCTGTTTTAATCTGGGTATAGATTTTGATGGGCAGTGTGTTGACGTTGCTGCCGGTGACAAATACGCTGATGATTACGTCGTCCAGACTCATGGCAAAGCTGAGAAGCATACCGGAAACAATGGCCGGACGAATCAGGGGAAAGGTGATGTCCACAAAGGCCCTCAGTTCCCCTGCTCCCAAATCCTTGGCGGCTTCCACATAACTTTTGTCAAGCCCCACCAAGCGGGCTTTGACCTGCATCAGCACATAAGGGATACAGAAGGCGGTGTGGGCAATAAGCAAGGTGGTCATACCAAAAGGCAGGCCCAACAGGGAGAAAAAGACCAGAAATATCATGCCCAGGATAATCTCAGGGATCATGATGGGCAGGGTGGACAAATACTCCACCACCCCTTTGCTTCGCAGGGAAACCCTGGACAATCCCACTGCGCCCAGGGTGCCGATAACGGCAGCGCAGAGACTGCTGAGAGTCGCCAATACAACGCTGTTAATCAGGGCGTCAAAGATAGAGCTGTCCCTAAACAGCTCCCTGTACCAATCCAGGGAAAAGCCTGTCCAAAGGACGGCGGAACGCCCTCCGTTAAAGGAGTAGATCATCACAAACAGAATGGGCAGGTACATGAAAACCATAATCACACCCAGATAAATGTGGGGGAAATGGGTCCGGTTCTTCATATTATATCAACCCCTCCAAATCCTTCACCTTGGTCACCCGGCGGTAGAGGTAGATCATCAGGCTGGTCATCACCATCAGCACCACCGAAAGGGCCGCCGCAAAGGGCCAGTCATGGGCCTTCATCAGCTGCTCATAGATTAAGCTGCCCATAAGAAGGACCTTGTTGCCGCCTAAAATATCGGCGATAAAGTAAAGCCCCATTGAGGGGATAAAGGTGAGCACCACTCCGGACAGCAGACCCGGCAGTGTCAGTTTCAAAGAGATGGTGAGAAAGGCCTTCACGGCCCCCGCCCCCAAATCCCTGGCCGCCTCCACCAGGCTCCAGTCCAGCTTTTCCGCACTGGAGTAGACGGAAAAAATCATAAAGGGTACCAGCACATACACCATGCCCACCACTACGGCAGGATAGGTATACAGTATCTTAAGCGGCTCAGAGGTCAACCCAATCCCCATCAGAATACTGTCCAGCACACCGTTGGCCTGGAAAAAGATAATCCAGCCGTACAAGCGCATCAGGGAGCTGGTCCAAAAAGGGATAATGAGAAAAAACATCATCCGCCCCCGCCATTTGGGGGACAGCTTGGCCATAAAGTACCCGAAGGGATAGCCGATCAACGCTACCAATATGGTGCTGGTAAAGGCCAATTTAAGGGATTGGCCAAAGGTTTTAAGATAGATGGGCTCAAAGATGCGGGCATAGTTGCGGAAGGTGAATTGGTTGACCACCCCCCATACCTCAGCCCGGCTCAAAAAACTGAGCACCAGCATATAAATGAGGGGCCCTGCCACAAACAACAATGTGAATACATACAGAGGCAGAATAGCAATCAGGGACATTCTGTCCCTGGCCGGGCGTTTTGGCCTGCTTACTTGTTCCATCGAAACGATCATTCCCCCTCCATACTGGATTCCAGTTCATTCCCCGACTGCAAATCCACCATAACCGCGTTTTCAGGCCCCCAAGCCACCGACACCCGGTCCCCCGGCTCCAACGACGAGTTGATGCCGTGCCGGCTGGCAATGAGCTCGGCGCCGTCACTCAGAGATAAGGTGATCCGCAGCATTCCGGCAGTAAAGCTCTTCTCTTTGACACAGGCCTTTAGGCCTTCACTGCCCGCCGCCTCTGCGGACATCAATTCCAGGTGCTCACTGCGCACAGCCACCGCGGCCGGGTCTCCAGGCCGCACCGCATTCCTATCTTCCGGCTTCTCAGGGATAGCCGCCCAGAATACTCCATCGGGATGGCTAAATTTAACCGATCCATTCTCATCCTTTTCCTCCACCCAGCCGGTGACAACATTGGCGTTGCCCACAAAACGGGCCACATAGCTGGTCCGGGGGTGGTTGTATATCTCCTCGGCAAAGCCAATCTGCTCAAACCGCCCATCCCGCATCACCACAATGCGGTCGGACATATTGAGGGCCTCCTCCTGGTCGTGGGTTATGTAAACAAAGGTGATCCCCAACTGCTTTTGCAGCCGTTTAAGCTCTAACTGCATCTGGCGGCGAAGCTGCAAGTCCAGCGCCCCTAAAGGCTCATCCAGCAACAAAATCTTGGGCTGGTTCACGATGGCCCTAGCAATGGCCACACGCTGGCGCTGTCCGCCGGACAGCTCGTTGGGCATCCTTTTTTCAAATCCCTCCAACTGTACCAAATCCAAGGCGTCCTCCACCGCTTGTCTAATTTTCGGCTTAGACACCCGTTTCAAGCGCAGGCTGTAGCCAATATTACCCTCCACCGACATATGAGGGAATAGGGCATAATTCTGAAATACGGTGTTCACGTCCCGCTGATTTGGCTCCCAGCCGGTAACATCCTGCCCCTCCAGCAATACCTGGCCCTGATCGGGCTTTTCCAATCCGGCAATAATCCGCAAGGTGGTCGTTTTGCCGCAGCCCGATGAACCCAACAGGGTGATAAATTCTCCTTGATTGACGCTCAAGCTGATGTTGTTGAGGACCCGCGTTTCCTGAAAACTCTTTTCTATCCCTTGAAGCTCTAAGATCGTCTGACTCATCTCGGCCCTCCATACAAAATTGGTATACTTAGACATTATATCACAATTGGCGTTCATTGGAAAGAGGAGGAAAAGGCCATCAATAAGCCACTCTTTACATGCAAGGTGTAAAGTTTTATCCTCCGGCAGCCGTCTTTACTACTATACACCTTAGAGTAAAGGCGAAGTCAATACCCTGATCCACAACCGTTCCTCCAGAAATGGATAAGGAACTGATCCGCAGGCAAGCGGGAGAACGCTTTTTCTTCTCCAACAATATTTTAGCGATGTGATTATAGTCGTTACGTGAATGGAAATTTATTGACATTATTTTAACCT
>Ga0153947_1000103_pt1 | contig 36666 bp, 15 predicted proteins | sample TSNJ031MetaG_FD_104697 | JGI IMG/M metagenome (GOLD analysis project Ga0153947, IMG submission 104697) | Attine ant fungus gardens microbial communities from New Jersey, USA - TSNJ031 MetaG | ecosystem: Host-associated > Fungi > Mycelium > Unclassified | place: USA: New Jersey, Wharton State... | reverse complement strand
TTGAAACAGGTAGAGAGGTATTTATGAGAAGAAAAAACTGCTAAAAAGTATAAAAAAGCGAATTATCCATTTGAAAATAACGCAGTTAGCAAAATAAAAAAAAGTATGCGTCAGCTCTGCATCTGCACCCTTATACATGACACTTATTGAGAAGTATGTTATAATACTCTTATTAAGTTAAGACTGTTTAAAAAGGGGAATACAAAAGTGAATGTAAATGAAAAAATGGCTTATATTGGAAGTCTGGTGAAAGAGATACGTGAGTCAAAAAAAATTCGGCAGGAAGCATTATGCAGAGGTTTGTGTAACAGAACGGTGTTGGTACGGTTTGAGCAGGGGAATTATAGTCCCGAAAAAATATTGGTTGATGCTTTTTTTCAGAGATTAGGTTTATCAATAAACAAGTTTGGGATGGTTTATGTAAAAAGTGAATATGAAAGTTTTGAACTGCGGCGAGAGATTATTAGTTCAATATTGGATGTGGATGCTGATTGGGCAGAGAATAAGTTAATCCTGTATGAAAATTTTTATGAACAAGCAACCTGCAAGATATTACATAAGCAATTTATAAATGTTGCTGAGATTATAATGGAGAAGGTTAGTAGCAGAAAGCAAGATAATGAAATAGAAGAAATGATACGAAAAGCATTGTGCTTGACTTGCCCGAATTTTCATGAAGAGGATATCATGAGTTATCTGTTGCATGATAAGGAGATTACCCTTACACTGTTATTAGCAGAGAATTTTCATCAGCAGGGAAGGAAACAGGAGGCAATAAGTTTATATTTTCTGTTGTTGCGATATATAGATAATAATGTGTCTGATGAGGAGGAAGTGGTTCGGTTGTATCCAAAGACTGCTTTGCTATTGTCAGAACTACTTTTGGAAGAAGAAAGGTATGAGGAGTTGTATATTTGCAGAAATGCAATTCAAATATTAAGAGATAACCATAAAATATGTTTTTTAGAAGAACTCTTATCCATCAGTCTGGCAGGTTGGGAAGCAGAAGTAAGTAATATGTATCTGGCGAACAGAGAATATTACAAAACGGCAATCAGCGGACTGAAAGAGCTGCAAGAAAATGAAATAAGCAGAAAAAGAGATAAGCTACTATTAGCAGAGCCTGTATCACATGGATGGTTGATGGGAGATCAGATTTCTTCCCTTCGAAAAATATGTGGATTAAGTCAGGGAAAATTTGAAAATATTTGTGATCCGGCAAGCATCTCCAGAATAGAGCATGGAAGGAAACCATTTTATAGTCATTATAGGGAAATAATGAATAAAATAGGAAGGGATGGAATGTTATATTACCCATTTATCCTGTCGGAAAAATATATGTTGCATGTAGCAAGAAGTGATTTTACACGTTACATTGCGCGGAAGGATTATATCAACGCGGAAAAAGCACTTTTATTATTAGAAGCAGGGTTGGATGAATCGGAGCCAATCAACCGGCAGTATTTAATGAGGAGCCGCGCGCTTCTGGATAATGGAAAAGGTTTGTTATCTAGAGAATCATTGTTGGAAAAAATTATGGATGCAATCAGGATTACAGCACCTGTTAACGTGGAATATCGGAAAGGAGGAAAAGAGTATGGAGAAATAGTGTCCGAGGAAACCTTGATTAAGTATCTTGAAAGCTGGCCGCTGACACAAATGGAAACCATAATATGGAACAATATAGCAAATGCAAAGGGAGATTTGGGCAATATTGACGAAAAAATCCAAATTTTGACAATGATTAAGAAGAATTATGAAAAGAATCCGGTTAGCTTGTATCATAATGCAAAGGGTTATCTCATTACGATTGATAATCTTGTTAATGAGTTAGAGTCCGTTTATGAGGATGATGAAGCATTAGGATATTGTGAGGATGGTATCAGGATATGTCTTGCATCAGGCGAGGGTTATGTATTGGTTGATTTGCTATTTACTAAGGCAGTTTGTCTTGGTAAAGTGGAAAAAGATGAGAAAACTTGCATTAAATTTTTAAAACAAGCGTTTTCCTTAGCGTATATATTGGATTATGAAGCTATGTGCAATCTTATAAAGAGATATTGCGCTGATACATTCCATATAGATAATATAATAACAGTTTAACTGTAAAATCGAACTGTTATTATACTACTATATTACTGTTTTTATTCCATTAGCTTTACAATAAAGATAAGATTAACTTTCTTGATTATTACTAGATTTCTTCTACATTATCTCTGATTCCAAATGTAGTAATACCAGATTCTTTACCAGTAGATACCTCAGATGAGAATACAGGGTGGATTTGGGGTAATAAAATCAGTAATAATAAGAACAATAACAAAATTTGCTTCATTTTATTTAACATATTGGATCCCTCCTTTTTGGGTAATATTATAACAAAGTAGTATTTATTAAACAATGACGCTTGTTGAACAGTATTTGTTCAACAAGCGTCATTGTTTATGCTGAAATAGGATGTATAATTAAAAAAGAAGGTTTTGGTGATTAAAAACGGTATTGATAAGTATTAATTCATGTATTTATTTGATAATTGGATATAAATTATGTCTTTATAGATTTATATAAATATGAAAAAAGGAGGAAGATATATGATATTAAAAGTAGTTCAGGCACCGAAAACTGTTTTTGAAGCTAATTCGGCGAAGCCTACATTTATGGTTAGATAGTTGTGAGAAAGAGATGTTTTATTGAAAACATCTCTTTCTATAATATAATATAAAATAAAATAGGAGAAAATTGAAATGAGAAAATACAAATTAACACCTTATAATGTGTTTAAAAAGACTACTAAAAACGAAAACATAATATATAACACATTATCCGAAGCAATATATAAGGTAGACGATGATTTTGTAGATAAGTTAAGTAGAGAACCCATGGAAATAGATGATAATGTGACAATAAACGAATTAATAAAAAGTTATATTATATGTGAAGTAGAATCAGATGAAACATCTATTTTTCAATTTGCTAATAGAGCAGTAATGGCTCAGACAAAAGATATTGGGATAGTAATTGTTCCCTCACGAACGTGTAATTTGAGATGTGTTTATTGCGTGCAGAATAATTTATTTAGTATGGATGAAAAGCTTAAAATGGATGAAAATGATATAGATGAGATGGTATCATGGCTAAAGAGGCATACCCTGAGATGGAAAACAGAGGTAATACATCTTATATTTTATGGAGGTGAGCCGCTTACTGCTACCCCGGATATATTAGAATATATGCTGGAAAAGATGGATTCTGAGTTAACAGCAAAAATAAGTATTGAAATGGTTACAAATGGTACAATGATAATAAATCATAGGAATATAATGAATCGGATAGATGAATATAGGGTTACTATTGATGGAATACCTGAAGTACATAACGCTCGCAGGAAATATGCCAATGATGAAGGTTCTTACAATACCATAATCGATAATTTAAAAGAAGTAATAAATCATAATAATCATAAATTGACTATTCGAATTAATGTTGATAAGAGCAATCGTGATTATTTGATAGACACTGTAGAAAAAATCATGTCAGATCTATCAGTGTCCTATCTGCAGTTTGTATTACATCCGGTTCAGCCATATGGAAAGGATATTACAACTAGAGGTCTACATGATGACTTGCAAAAGACTGCAGCAGCTATGGTAGAATGTAGCAGGTATCTTAAGTTAAAAGGGATTACAGTTTCTATGTGGAAGATGAATTGCGGTGTGACTTCTATGGGTTTGTGGGTCTTTGATACAGATGGATCTATTTACAAATGTTTGGAACATATTGGACGAGCGGAAGATGCAGTAACTACTGTAAAAGAAGAGTATATGTATACAAAATTTTATGAAATAATGAATAGAAGTTATGATGATGAATGCAAAAAATGCAAATACCTAGGTATTTGTTTAGGAGGATGTTATCATCAAATGGAAATGGATGGTGTTAAGCAATGTTACCGTGTACTTTTTGACCATTATGTACCGGAAATGTTGGAAATTCAATATAAATAAATATTTAATCAAATTGGTTGATATAATTTGACCTAAAGATAGCTGTTATAAAATGACTGAAAGGATGTAATAGATGGATGGTTTCCAAAGTATAAAAGGGTTGTATTGTCATGAAGCGGTCATCTATACTTGTGCTCAACTAACGGGAGTTAATAATTGTGAATTAATGTTCTATGATGTTATGGGATTTTCGCTGAGATATAAGGAAGAGGAGCCATTCTGCATTCGCAGCAGTTTAATCTATGGGATACCCAGAGACTCAAACGCTATTCAGGATAATTTTAAGAATTATTCTAGGCTTGCTATTAGAAGAAACTTCAGAACAATAGATTATTATTCTCGAAAAGATGCGTTTGTCATAGTTGCGGTAATAGATTGCTATGATGCAAGTTGGATTACTAGATATTACAAAAAAGTTCATGTAAAACATCTGATTACCTTATTCAAGAATCCAAATAATGATGGAATATATTTATTTGACATGAACTTCAATATTGTAAATATTTATTTTAAATTTGAGGATATTAATAAATGTATTAAAAAGGTTATTTGGCGGGCTAATTTAAGAAAAGCTGGTTATGAAGCTGACTATCATCATATGTGGTTAAGATCTAAAGAGCATTTAATGAATTCTTTTTATTTATCAGATATTAAGAGGTTTAACGAGTTATTCGAAAATAATGTCCTTTTAGATAGTCTTTATGGAGTTGTTGACCCTGTGGGTGTGCCTATGATAGGAGACATGATTCCGATTATCGGAGGTAGAATAGCTTATAAACTATTTTTAGACAGGATGTATGTACTGACTGGTAATTGTGAATTCATTAAATTGAGCAAGAATTTACAGTTATTGATTAATTATTGGAATAGTGTATACCATGTCATGACTAAGGCATGTGTAAAACCTTGCAATGTTGAAAAGAAAATAGATATACTATATATGTTGGATAAAATATGTGATCATGAAAGAAACTTAATAGAAGACTGTTTAAATATTTATCAATAAATTACCATTATTATGAAAGGGATATGTAAAAATTACAACTTAATGTAATACATATAAATATGAGTATGAATACGAAAGGTAAAATAATCAGAATTATTACGGAGTTATCTTATGAACTAGGTTTGGATATAAACGGTTTCAGCAATGACTTATCTAAGTTAGGGTTAGATTCAATTAATTTCATTCAGATAGTAGTAAGTATAGAAGAAGAATTTCAAATTGAATTTGAAGATGAATTTCTGGATTACTCCAGATATTTACTATTAGAAGATTTATGTGAATATGTAGAGAGGCAATTGAAATTACCAGTAACGAATAAAACAAGTCATCCAAACGATAGATGATTCGGGTAGTTAACCATTCGAAATTTTATGACTAAAAATAATAAGGTTATAAATGGGTTATTAAGTATTATTGATATGTCTAATCCCTCGGCTTTGCAAGGGAAAATAGAGCGAGTAGTGGTGTTAAGGTTAGTATAATAAAGCCTCCTGTATTAAGATGAGAATGGCATGAGAATATTATGTTGCAACAATAGGTAATATTATAGAATTTGCAATAAAGAATTGCATTCAAGAGCAGGCAGAAGAATCAATAAAAGAAGACAGTGAAGTAGCTTCTTTTTAGAGGCAGTCATTAACAACGCTTGCGATACCTATCTTTTAGGCGAGTAAGTAATTAGCCCTATGGAGAGCTATTGACAACCCACCACTTGAAGTAGTGGTTGATGATTAATACTTAGAAAATGGATCAAAATAATTGTTCATAAATTCTTTAAAGTAGATGGATTGGAGTAATATGAATGAAAATCAAAAAATACTTTTTTTTTCAGGTGAAAACATTCCTTTAGAAATGCATAGAACGCGCATGGTACAACGTATTACGCTTCTGCATGTACAGGACCGGCTTAAAGCGATACAGGAAGCGGGAAATAATACATTCTTGCTTCACAATAAGGATATTTATTTGGATATGTTAACTGACAGTGGTGTCAATGCAATGAGTGATCAGCAATACGCTGCCATGATGAGTGCTGATGACAGTTACGCTGGCTCGGAAACATTTTATAGACTGGAAACAACACTAAAAAGAATTTTTGGTACAGAATTTTTTTTACCCACGCATCAGGGACGTGCATGTGAAAACATATTGGCTAATGTTTTTGTCAGTCCAGGAAGTACGTCAATAATGAATTATCATTTTACTACAACTAAAGCGCATATACTCCGACATGGAGGAAAAGTAGTGGAGGTAGTCAACGATGACAGTTTGAATCCAAATTCGACAAATCTGTTTAAGGGAAATCTGGACATGGAAAAATTGAAAGTGGCTGTTGATGAAGCTGGAAAAGAGAATATTTCGTTTATACGTATTGAAGCTGGTACAAATTTAATTGGGGGACAACCTATTTCAATGCAGAATATGCATGATGTTTCAGATTTTTGTAAACAAAACAACTTAATACTTGTATTTGATGCAAGTCTCTTAGCAGATAATTTATATTTTATATCTACCCGAGAAGAAAAATATATTGAGAAGGATTTAGGTGAAATCACTCTTGAAATCTTGTCCCTAATGGATATAACTTATTTTTCAGCACGGAAGCTGGGGTGTGCAAGGGGTGGAGGAATTATAACAAATAATGAAAAATACTACTTAAAGATGAGACCATTGATTCCATTATTCGAAGGGTTTTTAACTTATGGAGGAATGTCTATACGAGAGATGGAAGCTTTGAATGTAGGTCTTCTGGAAACGTTGGATTTTCATATGATTAGCCAGTCTCCAATGTTTATTGAAGCTTTAGGAAGAGAACTCTTATCTAGGGGAGTACCTGTTGTAACACCTTTTGGTGGAATGGGTTGCCATTTAAATGCAAGAGAATTTGTTTCTCATATTCCGCAGTCACAATACCCAGCGGCATCCCTTACAGCAGCGATATACATTATCAGTGGCATTCGGGGAAATGAGAGAGGTACTATGTCAGAAGAACGCAACGAAGATGGAACTGAGAATTTTGCAAGAATGGAATTGGTGCGCTTAGCTGTACCTAAACGGGTATTTTCTTTATCACATATGAAGTATGCTATAGACCGGATTGAGTGGTTATATAAAAATCGGGAACTTATAGGAGGTATGGAATTTCAGAGTGAACCTGCTATACTTCGTTTATTTTTAGGGAGGCTACGCCCTGTCAGTGACTGGCAGGAGAGACTTATGGAGCAATTTTTAATAGAAATGCCTTCGGGTATATGAAATGAAATTAAGCGGGATATGGATGCGGAGGTTTTTAAATGCTGGAGAAGATTAAAAAAAATACTAATGAAAATAATTCTAATGAGATAATAATATTTAAGGAAGAATTTGAAAAGCAGGTAAAGCACAACAGCAGTAGATGTGCGGTTCTTTTTGGCAATAAAGAGTTGACTTATGCCGAGTTAAATAATTGTTCCAATCAATTAGCTAGAAAATTGATTGGAAGGGGTCTGACAAAGGAAAAGTGTGTAGTAATTATTGAGGAGCGATCCATAGAATGTATCATATCAATTATTGCCGTTCTTAAATCCGGTGGAGCATTTGTAATCATTAACAGTGATTTGGGTGAGGACAGGATCCGTTATATAATAAAAGACTGTAGTCCTGTATGTATTTTATATGGAAAGGAGCAATTTGATTTTGAATTGAGCATTAGCACTTTTTCTGTTAATTATAACGATTTGAATCACGAGAAAAGTTCCAATTTATTAATAGATATCTCTGAAAATGATTTAGCATGCATTGTGTATACATCTGGATCAACAGGTTTTCCAAAAGGTGTTATGATTGAACAGCACTCTATAGCAGGGGTATTGAGCGAAGCAAAAGATCATTTGGGTGTAAAGAGGGATGATATCATTTTGCAATTTTCCAGCATGTCTTTTGTTGCTGCCATGTGGGACATTGTGATGACCTTTTTAACCGGTGCTGCATTATGTATCATAAACCGAGATGAGATAATGGATGTATTAAGATTTGAACAATTTCTGACGAATAAAAATGTGACTATTGCACATTTGCCTCCCAACTATTTATCTCAGCTTAACAGTTTGGGAGTTAGGATTTTATTGACAGGAGGAGCCGTAGTTTACCGGGAAACATTGAGTATGATAGATACTGATAGGACAGATATATATATCAATTATGGTTCAAGTGAAACATTTGGACCTGTTATATCATGGAGGTTTAACAGAGATTATGAATGGGACAAATTGCCCATAGGAAAACCCATGAAGCATGTAACGGCTTATATTCTGAATGGTGACAGGAAATGCGACTCGGGTGAAGAAGGAGAACTCTGTGTTACTGGTGAAGCGGTTGCAAGAGGTTATTTGAATCAGCCAGAACTAACAAAAGAAAAATTTATTGTAAATCCTTTTGGTAAAGGAATGCTTTTTAGAACAGGTGATTATGGAAGGTATCTTGATGATGGAAATATTGAATATATTTGTCGTAAAGATGACCAGATCAAAGTTAATGGTTTCAGAGTTGAACTCGCTGAGATTGAGTATAGGCTAATGAAGATGGATGATGTAATAAATGTTGCTGTGGTATGTAAAAAGGCACCATCAGGAGTAGAGCACATATGTGTCTATTTTACTGCAGAAAGGCAAATAGCATCCCGGGAGATGAAAGAGTATTTAAGTATATATTTTCCTGATTACATGATTCCTGATCAATATAATCAATATGAGACACTGCCAATTAACCATAATGGAAAAATTGATAAACTTAAATTAAGAAATATGGTTACATTAACGCATGATTATTTATTATCTAATAGTAAAACGGAGAATTTATTACTTAGAATCCTTCATGAAGTTCTTGGTACCAACACAATCGAAAGAAACGATGACCTTTTTGAATATGGAATAAATTCTCTTCAGATTTCAAGGCTGATAAATAGAATAAAAAAAGAATTCTGTAAAAATCTTTCTTATAAAGAAATTTTTCTCAATTCAATAATAAGTGATCTTGCGAAACTGATTGACAAGAAGAGTGGAGCGGAGCGAGTTTCAATCCCATGCATTAAAGACATGAAAACCTATCTTATGACATCCGCTCAAAAAAGAATGTATATCCTAAGTTCCAGGGAACAGAATATTGCTTATAATATCCCCATCTCATTAAGAATAATTGGAAAAATTGATCCAAACAAGGTAAGAGTAGCATTCCAGCAGATTATAAACAGACATGAAATTTTAAGAACAACCTTTGGTATAGAAGGCAGTGAAGCAGTACAAAAAGTACATGTTGATATGGATATCAACTTTAAATATATCACAAGTATAGAGGATGAAGAAAAGTTATTCAATCAGTTTGTTCAGCCATATGATCTAGAAACAGGTCCCTTGGTTCGTATGATGGTGGTTGAACAGGAGCGGACTACTCTGCTTTTTATAGATATGCACCACATTGTCTCTGATGGGAAAAGTGTAGCACTTTTCCTGCGGGAGTTATCTAGTTTCTATAATGGTAAATTACTGGAACCTCTCAAAATTCAATACAAGGATTACTCAGAGTGGCAAAGGCATAAAGGTGTTAGTGGTTCAAGAGAGTACTGGTGTAAGCAGTTTGAGGGGGATTATCCGAGATTGGATTTGCCTATTGATTTTATTCGTCCTAAAATAAATCGATTTAATGGGTCAACAAAAACAAGTTCAATAAAAGGAGATTTATACAAGGGAGTCAAAGATCTCTGTGTGAGATTTGGAGTGACAGAGCACATGTTCTTTCTTTCGGGGTTATTGATTTTATTCAGTAGATATGACCTACAGAATGATTTTGTAATAGGAATTCCTGTGGAAGGCAGATACCATAAAGATGTAGAATCATTAATAGGTATGTTTGTCAATACTATTGCATTGCGATTGAGTGTGCCAAAAAATCACAAATATAGTGAATTTTTGATAGAGGTTAAAAAATATTGTTTGGAAGCATATGAAAATCAAGAATTTCTATTTGAAGACCTGATTGAAATATCAAATATAAACTGGGATATATCCAGAAATCCAGTTTTTGATGTAATGTTATCTGTACAGGATGAGAATGATATAATTGTGGATTTTGATGGGGTGGAATCCCAGTCAGTCCGATTTAATAGAAGTAATGCCCTGTTTGATATTTCTATAGATATAATTTCTAAAAAAGGTGAATATGAGGTTTTGTGGGAATATAATATCGATTTGTTTTTGCCTATCAATATTGACTATATGTTACAGCATTATATGAATTTGCTGTATGAGTTGATTCATGATCCAGATAAGCAGCTATTAGAATATTCAATGATCAATAAAAGAGAATATGAGATGATTGTTAAAGATTTTAATAATACATCAGTGGGATATGAATGCTCAAAGTGTGTCCATGAAGTATTTGAATATCAAGCGCTGCGGAAAAAAAACTCTGTTGCAGTGGTATTTGATAGCAGAAGTATTACATACGGGGAATTGAATAGAAAAGCAAATCAACTTGCAGTGAAATTGAGAGCTATAGGGCTTAGAACTGATGGCTTGGTAGCATTAATTGTAAATAAAAGCATCGATATGATAATTGGTATTTTGGGTATACTGAAAGCAGGAGGAGCATATGTACCTATTGATGCAGGATATCCTAAGGAGCGCATTGACTACATTCTTAATGATAGTAAACCGACAGCAATTTTAACAAACCAATATTATTCCAATAGTAACATACCCACAATCAGAATAAGTGATACGGAAGAATGGAGAGAACCAGATGGTAATCTTAACAATGTGAATTGCATTGAAAATCTTGCTTATATAATTTATACTTCAGGTACAACAGGATACCCAAAAGGAGTTATGATTGAACACCGTAATCTTAGAAACCTGATAAATGCATATTCCGAAATGTATTCATTAACAGAAGATGATATAATAATGCAGTTTGCAAGCATATCTTTTGACCAATCAGTATTTGAAATTTTTTGCTCATTGTTGATAGGCGCTGTTTTATGTATTATAGATTTTCATAAAACAGATGGTGTAGCGGGATTTGCTAAGCAGGTTAATCGAAATAAAGTAACAGTAATGGGGCTAACCCCGTTCCTTATCAAGGAGCTTAATCCCAGCGATTTCCCGAAGGTAAGGCTCTTGGAGAGTGGCGGTTCGGAAGCAGAGGCAGATGTTTTGGAAGGATGGAATATAGGCAGGACGATAATGAATACATATGGTCCTACTGAGACGACTGTCAACGCGACCACATGTAAGTATAACTCAGAATACCATGTATCTGTGCCAATTGGTCGTCCTATGAATAACGCACAGGTATATATACAAAATGCCGATGGTAGGTTATGTGGCATTGGTGTGCCTGGAGAGATATGTATTGCAGGTGCTGGTGTAGCAAGAGGATATCTAAATATGGAAGAGTTGTCGAAGGAAAAATTTTACTGCAATCCCTATGGTGAAGGAAAGCTGTACGCTACAGGTGATTTGGGTAGATGGCGTTATGATGGTCAGATCGAATTTATGGGAAGAGTGGATAAGCAGATTAAGATTAGAGGGTATCGGGTAGAAATAGATGAGGTTGAATCAGTAATCAGGGCAATGGATCATATCAATGATTGTGTTGTGGTTGCTCGTGAAGGTAATACAAAAGAAATAATGCTATATGCGTATCTTATTTCAGATATGAAGGTTGATATTAATAAAATAAAAGAAATGCTTCGGTCGAAATTGCCTGAATATATGATACCAGCATATATTCAGCAAATTGAATTTATCCCTCTTAATAAAAATGGCAAGTTGGAAATAAAGAGGTTGCCGGAATTTATTCATTCAATGCCGAAAAAAGAGGAGCCTCAAAATGAGACTCATTTAAAGTTACAGAGTATTTTTTGTGATGTGCTGAAACTTGATTCGATTGGGATTTATGATAGTTTTTTTGAATTTGGTGGAAATTCGCTTAATGCGATTCATCTATTATATAAGATTTCACAGGAATTCGAAATAATGCTTACAATTAAGCAATTAATTGATACAAAATCCATTTATCAGATATCTATATTACTAGAAGGATCCCAGGAGAAGCAGGAGATCTTGATTTCACGTGCTCTACAATCTGATTTTTTTCAGATAACATCGGCTCAGAAAAGTATCTATTTTATGAACAAAATTGAAAGTGGTGTTACATATAATATGCCAATGCTATTCAAGATTAGAGGAAATATGGACATTGAAAGATTTCGTCGGGCAATTTCTGATATGATAGTACATCATGAAATACTTCGTTCTAGTTTCAAAGAGGTGGATGGTAACTGTATACAGTTTATCCGCTCTGAAGTACATCCTGATTTTGAATACGCCGAAAATGAAAAAGACATCACCGAGATATATAGACAATTTATTAGACCTTTTAATTTGTCAACAGATATTCTATTTAGATTGAAAGTGGTTAAGCAAATAGGTGGTATGTATTTGTTATCGGATTTTCATCACATTGTAGCGGATGCAAGAAGTATTGAGTTATTTTTTCGTGAGTTATCTGAACTCTATTGTGATAAGGTGGTAGCAAGAACTACTATGCAGTTTATTGATTATGGTGAATGGATGCACAGTAAAAATTACGATAAGGAAAAACAGTACTGGGCGAAGCGGTTTGTTGATACACTGCCTGTTCTTAATATGCCGACAGATTATATAAGGGGAGCGGAAAGAGAGTATGTGGGAACAACACTTACAAGAAGCATGTCCGAATATTTGGTCAACAAAGTGAGAACGTTTGCTGCAAAAATAGGTACAACCGAATATATTATATACTTGACAGCATTTTTGATACTATTAAATAAATATACAAGCCAGAATGATATTGTTGTAGGTATTACTGCTAACGGAAGAACTATGATGGAAACACAATCAATGCTAGGAATGTTCATTAATACCATTCCATTTAGGGCACAGCTTGATTTATCCCGTGGTATTGCTGTTTCAATAAAGGAAATAGAAAAAATATACTATAAGGATCTTGAAAATCAAAATTTTTCTATTAGCAATTTGACAGAATTTTTGAACATTAACCGTGATTTATCAAGAAATCCGATGTTTGATGTTATGTTTAATATGTATGTGGAAAAACCTATATATTCAATATCTGATGAGGTTCAGTTTATAAATCTCTTTAAGAATTTCAACAGTGCAAAATTTGATATTTGTGCTGAAATTATTATTATTGAAGATAAGTACACTCTCTCATGGAATTTTACCAGTCAGCTATATCAAAAAGACAATATGCAAGCCATGATGGAGCACTATTTATGTCTAGTTGATAATTTGCTGGATGAATCAGTTAATACATTGGATCAAGTTAATATGCTGCCACCATTTGAAAAAGAGATGATCCTAAAAAAATTTGCTGGTTCCTCTATGGAATATACTGATAATAGGTGTATTCAGGAAATTATTGATATAGTATGGAAAAGAAATAGCGAGAATACAGCTGTAATTTTAAATGATATGGAAATTACATATGGTGAACTATATAAAAAATCAAATCAGTTAGCTAATTTGCTTCGTAACCAGGGAGTTATGACCAATGAGCCTGTTGCGGTTCTTGCAGAAAGAAGTATAGAGATGATTATTTCAATATTTGGGATAATCCGTGCTGGTGGAGTATATGTTCCAATCGACCCGTCCTATCCGGATGAAAGAATTCGGTATATTTTGGAGGATTGCAATCCCCGCATTATTGTTGAGTATAAATCAGGATTTATCACAGATAGAGAAATAATCAGTATTGACAATCATATATGGGAAGAAACGGATATATGTTCGATAACTATAAACAGACCGGATGATTTGATTTATATCATATATACATCGGGAACAACTGGAGCACCAAAAGGAGTTTTAATTGAACAAAGAGGTATTGTATCTTTATGTACCTGTCTTGGAAAAGAATATGGTATTAACCCGAATGACAATATCCTGCAATTTGCCAGCATATCATTTGATTCGTCCGTATGGGAAATATTTATGACGCTTCTTAATGGAGCTACATTATGTCTTATACCAGAAGAGCAGAGATATGATATCAATAAAGTTCATAAATTAATGAAAGATAAAGAAATAACCGTCGTGCTTTTACCGCCTCAGTATTTGGAAAATGTAGATTGTAGTTCGTTAAGACTGGTTTTAAGTGCCGGATCGGCGGCAACATATAATCTTGTAAAGCATATTCCGGAAGATGTCCAATATATAAACGAGTATGGGCCGACTGAAGGAACAGTCTGTTCTACATATTGGAGGAATATAAACGGTAAGTTAAAGAGTAATTGTAAAATACCGATAGGAATACCAGTACCGAATAAAAAGATATATATTATGAAACAGAATCAACTATGCGGGATCGGGGAACCTGGCGAATTATGCATTGGTGGAACTGGTGTTGCCAAAGGGTATTTGAATCAGGAGGAAATGACCAAAGAAAAATTCATCGTTAATCCCTTTGGGGAGGGTAGGATTTATAAAACAGGCGATCTTGTAAGATGGCTATTTGACGGTAATATTGAATATCTTGGTAGGATTGATGATCAAGTAAAGGTCAGAGGATTCCGTGTTGAACTTAAAGAAATTGAAAGTGTGCTAGGAAGGATGGACGATATTAGGCAATGCGCAGTCATATCGCGTAATGATGGTGATGATGTGAATATCATAGCTTTTGTTACATGTGATAAAAGGTTGGACATAACTAAAATAAGGAATTCATTAAAATTAATACTGCCAGAGTATATGTTACCAACATATATAGAACAAATTGATGAAATTCCGATAACAGCAAATGGAAAAGCTGATATTAATAAATTGCTAAACATAACTATTAAGATAGGGGGAGTGTATGAAGCTCCCCGTAACAGGGAAGAAGAACGTCTGTTAAACATATTCAGGAAGGCTCTTTGCAATGATAGCATTGGAGTTAATGATGATTTCTTCAAAAACGGAGGACATTCCTTAAAGGCAATTAAATTAATTGCTTTGCTGGAAGAAGAATTCGGATTTCATATATCAATAAAGGATATCTTTAAGTATCCTACGGTAAATGAGTTCTACAGAATGATACTTGTGGCTGTAAAAAAAAAGAACAGTCCGATAAAAACGGCTGAGCAAAAAGAATTTTATGGGATGCTCCATAACCAGAAAGAGATATATGCAATGCATCATTTTGGGTTGGCAATATGCTATAATGTACCAATAGCATTGTATACTAATAATATGATAAATTGTAGAAAACTTGAAGATGCATTAATTCATTTGTTCAAACGTCATGAAATTCTGAGGACTACCTTTCATGTAATCAACAATATGGAGGTACAGAGGATACATAATGAAATGCCGATTGCATTTACTGTAGAAGAGAGTGATGAAAGAAAGGAGAAATTATTAAGAGATTTCATTAAACCATTTGATTTATCAGAAGGTCCATTGCTTAGAGTAAAAGTGGTAATTCAGAATAGCACATCATTATTATTTATGGATATACACCATATAATCGCTGATCAGGAAAGCATCAGACTGATATTTGAAGAATTGATGTCTCTTTATGATGGTAAAGATGTCCATGAAATACCTGCAATTCAATATAAGGATTTCAGTGAATGGACACTTCAAAGAAATTTCGATGAGCAGGAGAAGTATTGGTTTCATTTACTTGATGATGATATTCCAAAGCTTAATTTAATCACCGATTATCCCAGGGGTCAAATGGTAATGAGTGAAGGAAAAACAATAATCTATGATCTCCCAATTAATCTTAATAAACAAATAAAAAGATATGTCTTGGAAAATAAAGTTACGGAATATATGTTTTTTTTATCAATCTTTATGTTGATGCTCTCTAATTATGCAAGACAGGAAGATATTGTTGTTGGAAGTCCAATATCAATAAGAAATCATAATATTACAGAACATCTGATTGGAATGCTTGTTAATACTTTACTGATGAGAGGTCGGCCAAAAGGAAATAGAACTTTTAAAGAGTTTATGCTTGAAATGAAGGATGTATGCCTTTCTGTATTTGAAAACAGAGAATATTACTATGAAAAATATTATGTGGAGCATGATACAAGACAAAATATTCTCTATGATGTAGTTATGGCATATGAACCATATAATGAGTTTCATTTCAAATTGGGTGAAGCTGAATTCAGCGCATTTGATATAAATATAGAAAATGCGAAGTTTGATATTACATTAACTGTTCAAGAATTAGCAGATGGATATAGAATTGCATGGAATTACCGAAGCAGCTTATTTATAGAGAAAAGTATGGAACATATGGTTAATCATTATATTCAGTTAATAGAAACTGTTTTGGAAGATGGGAATAGGTTCATTAAGGATATTAAGCTGATGAATAAAACCCAGGAAACCAAATTACTGGTTATGGGTACAGGTGCTATTAAAGAATATCAATGTCGAAAGTGTGTTCACCAGATTTTTGATGAGCAGACAGCGAAAACACCAAATTCGATCGCAGTTATTTATGAAAATGAAAGAATTACTTATGCAGATTTAAAACTTAAAGCAGATATTCTTGCAGAAAAATTAATCAGTAGAGGAGTAGAGCCAGAAGACTTTGTAGGTGTCATGATGGAACGAAGTATTGAATTGATAATAGCGATTCTAGGTACCATGAAGTCAGGGGCAGCTTATGTACCAATCAGTCCTCAGCATCCAGTAGGGATGGTTGATTATATCTTAAATGACTGTAATCCGAAATGTCTTTTAGTAAATGGTTTCTCTAACAAGTATTACATAGATATTATCAATTTATCTGAAGATAAGATATGGGATGGCAAACCTCTCAAAACAAGAAAGTATAAAGACAGTCAAGGGCTGATGTATGCTATCTATACATCTGGAACAACAGGAAAGCAAAAAGCAGCATTAATTAAGCACAGTTCATTCGTAAACCTGCTGGAATGGTATATAAACAGTTTTTCAATACGTGAATGTGATAATATCATTCTTTTAGCTTCGATTTGTTTTGATTTGGCACAGAAAAATGTATTTGCACCATTGGTTTCTGGCGGTAAATTGATTATGAATAGTTCAGATGATATTGATTACATAAAAATTACCGATATGATTAAGCGATGGGATGTTTCAATTATCAACTGGACACCAAGCGCATTTCAGGCGCTTTTGTCAATGACAGGAAACTATTCAGATTTGAAAAGCTTAAGGTACATTATTCTGGGTGGGGAACCAATCAACCTTCAGGTAATGAAAAAATGGGTTAGTAGCAATTGCAGAGCATCTATAGTGAATACCTATGGTCCTACGGAATGTACTGATATTGCAACTTGTTATGTTGTCAAAGAAGTGGATATGAATACTGTGCCAATTGGTGTACCTATACAAAATGTGGAAACAGTGATTGTGGATAGGTACAATCGCCTGGTGCCACTTGGAATGCCAGGAGAATTATGCATAACCGGAGTGGGAGTATCAAAAGGATATTTAAATCAACCGGAGTGGACAAATGAGAAGTTTATATTTCATACAGAATTTGGGCAGATGTATTATAAAACTGGTGATCTTGTACGCTTAAATGAAGACGGAAATATTGATTTCTTGGGCAGAATTGATCAGCAGGTAAAAATCCGAGGGTATAGAATAGAGCTTGGTGAGATTGAGTATGAGTTAAGCAAATGCGAGAATATTGATAATTGTGCTGTCATAGCAAAAGAAGACTCTAACGGGGAAAAATACTTATGTGCATATGTTGTGTCAGATGACAAGATAGATATTGATGCTGTTAAAATATCATTAAGAAAACAGCTGCCTGGTTATATGATTCCTGAATTCATTATGCAAATTCAAAGAATTCCCACTACAAATAACGGGAAACTTAATAGAAAACAGCTTCCTGACTTTAATTTAAATAGTAATGAACGGAAGCCAAAATCTATTATAGAGATTAAACTTGCCAGAATATTTGAAAATATTTTGAACTTACAAAACATTGGGGTAGATGGAAATTTTTTTGAATTGGGTGGCAATTCATTGAAAGTAGTAAAATTGGTAAATAAAATGGAAGAAGTATTTCTTATAAGACCTGCTTTTAGTGTTGTATTTGAAAACCCAACCATTAATCTTCTAAGCAGATACATTGAGCGTAGCTGCGCTACCCCTCAGGAAGGTATTGAAATTGCTGTGCAAAAAGATTCATATGTCATGTCATCTACTCAAAAGAGTATTTTCGTAATAAATAGTATGGAAAATGGAACGGGATATAATATGTCAGTTGCTTGGAAAGTGACAGGAAGATTTAATGTCGATCGGTTTAAATCTGCATTATATGAGCTTACAAAACATCATGAAGCTTTAAGAACAAGTTTTTATATGGAAGAAGGCATAGCTTTTCAAAAAATCAATGATGTGGCTGATATTAATCTTGAATATATGGTATCTGAAAAGGAGGTGCAGGAATTATATGAAGAATTTATAAAACCATTTATTTTAAGTCAGGCACCTCTCTTGAGAATGCGTGTGATTAGACAAAAGGGTGGTCTTTTGCTTTTTCTTGACATGCATCATATTATTTCTGACGGTATTAGTGTTAGCATCATGATGGAAGATCTTGCCCTGCTATATAATGGAAATGCCCTGACTCCTTTACGGGTTCAATACAAAGACTACAGCGAGTGGATGAAAAAAAGAAATTTTAGCAGGCATAGATTATATTGGCATAATATCTATCCGGATATACCGCAGCCTCTTAGCCTGCCCTTAGACTATAAACGCCCGTTAATACAGAGCTTTGAAGGAAATGAGATTAAATCAAGGATTGATAGTAGTCTGGCACAACGGATCAGGAATTTTGTAGATAAAAATGGTATAACGGAGTATATGCTGTTTTTATCAGTTTTAGCTATTTTACTGGAGAAATATTCAAAGCAGAATGATATAGTAATTGGATGTCCGATTGCAGGGAGAAGTCATAAAGATACAGAATCTATAATAGGTATGTTTGTGAATACCTTGCCGCTGCGTACAAAGGTTGATGTAGATAAGAGTTTTTCAGTGTTTATACATCAAATAAAGGATATTTGTCTAGGTGCTTTTGAGAACCAGGATTATCCGTTTGAGAGATTGATTGAAGAGATGGCAGTACAAAGAGATATATCCAGAACCCCTCTATTTGATGTTATGCTTGTGCTTCAAAATATGGATGGGACGGAACCGGTCTTTGAGGACGCTTGTTTGACGCAGATAGATATGCCCTACTATACAGCTAAATTTGATATAACCGTAGAGATTTTACCGGATGAAGAAGGCTATCAAATTCTCTGGACTTACTGTACCAGAATTTATAGAGAAGCTAGTATGCGAAGATTGATGAACAATTATATACGGCTACTTTCCGATGCATTAAATCGTACAGATGCTAAAATCAGAGAACTGACATTTATATCGGCAGAAGAAACTGAACTAGTATTAAAAAAGTTCAATGATGGAGAGTTTACAGTACCAACAGTATCCTGCGTACAGGAATTATTTGAAATAAAAACATCAGAAAATCCTCAAAAACCAGCTATTATATATAAGGATATGGAGCTATCATATGGAGAATTGGATAAGAGAGCAAATTTGCTTGCACATATCCTTCGCGATGTTGGCATATTACCAAATGATTTTGTGATTCTTATAACAGAACATAGTCCTGAAATGATAATAGGGAGATATGGGATTTTAAAATCTGGAGCAGCATTTGTCCCTGTTGATCCCGAAAGTCCGGATCGGAGAATTAGGATGATGCTATCAGATTGCTTGCCTAAGGCAATAGTTCTATATGGTAATAATAAACTTGCTGAAAGAGTCCACCGAATTGTCGATGAAGTTACTCATATAGTTGAATTGATTGACTTAAGCGCTTTTGCAACAGATGACGACGGTTTGTTTCATGTCGCCTATACACCTAATAATGTGAATGTTCCTACCGATATCGCATATATGATTTATACATCAGGTACTACAGGCCAACCCAAAGGAGTTATGGTAGAACATGGAAATGTAATTAATTTCTGTATGAATAGAAAGAAAAATCAATTTCATGAACTGCTTAAGAATAATTGCAATTACGTTTATGCCTCAAATAATTCAACTTTTGATATAGTGCTTATTGAGATTGAGGTACCTCTGAGCAATGGGTTAACAATTATTCTTTCAGAGAATATAAACGAAGTAACTCCCGGGGATTTGCGGAAAATAAACAACTATTCAAATATCGGATTTATAACAACCCCTACAAAACTTAAGGTATTTATGGAAAATAGGCTTTTTAAAGAAGAAATGCATAATTTTACATTGATGATGGTAGGTAGTGAACGATTTGAACGAAAATTGTATCAGAAAATCAGAAAATATTCAAAATCAATTATTATGAATGGATATGGGCCAACAGAATCAACATGTGGTGTAACATTTGCAAGAATAACAGATGATGGCGAAGAAATAACTATTGGCACACCGATAGGAAATACTCAAATTTATATTATGGATGATGAAAGCCTGTGTGCAATTGGACAACCCGGTGAAATCTGTATAGCAGGTTCACAGGTTGCGAGGGGATACTATAATCAAAACCAATTAACGGATGAGAAATTCAAGTTAAATCCATTTGGTGATGGAAAGATATATCACTCTGGCGATATAGGGAGATGGCGGTATAACGGAGAGATAGAGTTTATGGGACGGAAAGACCAACAAGTCAAAATTAAGGGGTTTCGCATTGAACTTGAAGAAATAGAAAGTGTAATAAAAAAACAGAGGTTAGTAAAAGATGCGGTAGTTGTAACGAATTGTGATGAAACGGGAATAGATAAGATATACGCTTATGTGCTATCAGATGAAAAAATAAAGGAAGAGGTATTAATTGAAGACATATCAGACGAACTACCTGCCTATATGATCCCGCATGCTGTTATGCAGATTGATCGAATACCCTTATCCTCTAATGGAAAAACTGATAAATCAAAATTACCAAGTATAAAAGAAACACCTAAAATGAAAGTGGTTGTTTCTCCTGTTGGTATTAAGCAGAAAGTTTTATTGGATATTTTTAAAGAAATACTCGAAATTGATCCTATTAGTGTTAATGAAAGCTTCTTTTCTGTCGGTGGGGATTCTATCAAAGCGATTCGCATTGTTTCTAAGCTCAGAGTTCAGGGTTTTGAAACAAGTGTGCAGAATATTATGCGATTTCGGACGATTGAGCGCATTGCAGAAACGTTGAGTCCATGTAATAGATCAAATTATGATAATCGCTGTATCACCGGAGAGGTTATTTTATCGCCAATACAACATGACTTTTTTCATGAATGGAAAATGGCAAAACCAGAGAATTTTTATCAATCTGTTATGCTAATGATTAATATTTTGGATATGGATGGAATTCATCTTGTTTTTAATAAATTGCTTGAACATCACGATATGTTGAGGTGCATCTATCAAAACGGAAAGCAGTATATAAGAAATGTAGGTGAGGGTGAAATATATTGCCTTAAGCAGATAGAATGTAAAATGATTCCAGATAATGAAATAATTGAGTTTATACATAATGAATACAGTAAAAATTTATTTATGGATTTGGAAAAAGGTCCATTAATCAATATCATTGTTTTTATTGCGAAAGAAGGTACTTATTTATTTATACGTATTCATCATCTGGTTATAGACGGTTTATCTTGGCAAATATTAATTGAAGATTTTTCAATGGGATATGAGCAGTATCTTCAGAGTAAGGAATTAGTACTGAACCCCAAAACCGCTTCATTTATGGAATGGTCAGAGCAGTTGAATACCTATGGAGAAACCATTTACGTTGATGAGACCGCGTACTGGCTAAACATTTTACAGCAAGCAAATGAAGGATTACTATTAGGAAAGTCGAAAACTAATATTGGTATTGTAAAGGTAGGAAGGTTAAAAGTGGACTTTGATGTTGAAATAACACAGGCTTTGCTATATAAATCAGCGAAAGCGTATAATACTCAGACAATTGATATATTATTGACTGCACTTGGATTAGCAGTATATTGTTTGACAGGACAGTCCATTCTTGCAATTGCATTGGAAGGACATGGAAGAACCAGCTTAAATAATATTTGCGTTGACAGGACGATAGGATGGTTTACAAATATTTATCCTGTAATCATACATACAGAGGATGATATAAAGGAGAGCCTCATCGGAAATAAGGAAATGCTTAGACAGATACCTAATAGTGGTATAGGCTATGGCTTGATAAGGAAGAAGCATATCGAGTACGAAGAAAATAGTGTATTTGATATTTGCTTTAATTATCATGGTATAGAACCAAAAGCCAAAAAAGCAGGAAAAAATGTTATTCTTATGAATGAGTCCTGTTATGAAGATAAAATACCTATACAGAATGGGATAACTCATAATATTGTCATTAATGGTGTGATTGACGGAGGTAAACTGAGCTATGATATTTTATTCAGAGAAGGAATTATAAAAAGGGATTTTGTAGAACGGTTTGCTAAAATGCTTCATAATTCCTTGCATAATGTTATTATACATTGTATAAGACAAGTGAAATCATTTAATACTGTTTCAGATTTTGGTATATTGGATATTGATACAAGTGATTTTGAGGTTCTTAATGAGTTTATAACGGATATTTTATGACTGACATTATTTAAGAACAAGTAAGGGGGTAGAAAGCTTTGAAAAAAGTGGTTCATTCTAATATTGAAGATATGTACTCTTTAACATATTTGCAGCAAGGTATGCTGTTTCATTATTTATATAATGATAAATCGGAAGAATATATATATCAGAAAGTAGAATTAATTACAAGTGCTTTAAACTTAGATATTTTCCAACAGGCAATGGATTTGCTTGTTGAAAAACATGTTATATTGAAAACAGCATTTATGTACAGGAAAGTTAAAAAAGCGAGACAGATTATCGTTAAGAACAGAACTATTACAATACAGTATAAAAACCTCTCGTCTGAAAATTATATAAAACAAAAAATTAATGAAATTCTTGATTATGATGTTAAGAAAGGATTTGATTTGGAGAGAGAGATTCTGGCGAGAGCAATGATTATAAAAATAGCAAAAAATCAATATTATTTTATATGGACGATTCATCATATTATTATTGATGGATGGAGTAATGGAATACTGTTTAAAGATTTGCTTCATTTCTATAATGATTTGATAGAGGGTAAGGAGAAGGATAATTTAAAACAGTCTATAGATAAAAGATTGTGTTTTGGAGATTATGTAAGACATCTTGAAAGTAAAAATAAAGCTGAAGGATTAAACTATTGGATAAGGCTTTTGGATGGATATAGCGGATATACATATATTCCATCTTTTAAAAAAGAAAATTATAAGGGGTTAAAGATATCAGACACTCTTAAAACCGAATTAGGAGTGGAGATATCTAGTAAGATTAGGCAGTTTTGCATTGCAAACAATATTACTGCAAGCAATCTGTTTGAGGTTGTATGGGGAGTCTTGCATCAAATATTTTTGGATACTGACGATGTTGTTTATGGCAAGGTGGTATCCGGTAGAAATTATTGTCTTTATGACATAGAAAATATTGCTGGACTTTTTATTAACACAATTCCAGTCAGGATAAAAACAGAAAAATATGATACAATGCAAAGCTTATTGTTTAGGGTACAAGAGCAGATTATGGAAAGTACGGAGTATGATTACTGTGGTCTATCAGAAATACAGGCGGCTCGGTCAGCAGATAATTGCGTGCATACTATATATGTATATGAAAATTATTATTTCGATGAAAAAGGGACAGAAAAAGGGCTTGATGGATTGTCTGTTGAATTGATATCAACAAAGGAGCAGACAAATTATGATATGATGTTTTGCGCATATGAGTTAAATGAGAATTTTTTATATAAATTAGTATTTAAGACAAGTGTATATGATATTTTAGAAATACAGAAATACGCCGATTATTTTAAATTATTTTTATGTTTTATGATAAATAATCCTCTTGCAAAAGTATCTGAAATGCCATTGTGTACTCCAGATGAAATTGATATGATACTGTATAAATTCAATAAGCCCATAAATGAAAAATCTGATAAAACAGTAAATGGGTTATTAATGGAGCAGATCAGAGATAGATATGCCCATATTGCAATTGAAGATGGGGAAAGAGTGATAACTTACGGTGAGTTCGGAAGAAAAGTGGATCAATTGGCTTATAGAATTCGTAAGCAAGGGATAAAACCAAATGAACACGTGATTTTAAAAGCTTGTAAGGGAATAGAAATGTTCATAGGTATTTTTGCTATTATTAAGGCGGGTGCTGTTTATGTACCAATATCCCATGCTTATCCGGTTGACAGAATAAAGTATATTTTTGAGGTATGTAGACCGAAAGTAGTGTTAACTTATAAAAGCAAATTAGAACGATTTTTGATTGATGAGGAAATGACGGTTATTGATATTGAAGATTACGAATTATATGAGGCTCCATATATAGAAGTTAATGATATTAATTATTCGGAGGACAATTTATATGTTATTTTCACATCGGGAACAACAGGGAATCCCAAGGGAATTGTGGCGAAACATTCCGGTATTGTAAATCTAAAAAAACATTATCAATATGAAATTGGGATTAGACCTAGTGACAGAGCCATAAGTTTTTTTGATATCATGTTCGATGCTTCGCTAGCAGATATAACAATGACATTATTGTGTGGAGCGACATTAGTTATACCTCCTGTAAATGTAATCAGTGATTCAGATTATTATGATAAATTTGTAAAACAGAAAAAAATATCAATAGGGCATATAACTCCATTGTACTTGGATAATTTACACTTGGATAGTGTTAGAATTATTATAACGGGAGGTTCAGAGCCAAGCCATGAATTGGTTAGACGAATTTCAGCGAATGTGATTTATATTAATGCATATGGTCCAACTGAAACCACAGTATGTGCTTCGCACTGGAAGTATAAAGGAGAACAACCTTATTATTGGATTTCAATCGGAAAACCCAACTTAAATGTTCAAATATACATAGTAAAGGAAACAAAATTGTGCGGTATTGGAATACAAGGTGAATTGTGCATTGCAGGAGAAGGGGTTACCAACGGTTACCTGAATCAGAATGAGATGACAGAAAAAAAATTTGTTAGTAATCCATTTGGGAATGGGAAAATATATAGAACCGGTGACCTCGCAAGATGGTTGCCAGACGGCAACATCGATTTTCGAGGAAGGATGGATAAACAAGTAAAAATTAGAGGATATAGGATAGAAATAGGAGAAATTGAGAAAATCATTCAGTGTCAGAACGGAATTCAAAATGCTGCAGTTATTGTAAAAGAAACATCATTGAAAGATAAATATCTGTGTGCGTTTATTGTATCTGATGAGATGGTGGACATCCAGATACTGGAAGCTTCTTTGAAAAAAATTCTACCGTCTTATATGTTGCCTTCCTATATCATACAGATAGATATGTTGCCTGTAACAATAAATGGGAAGCTGGATCAAAAAAAGTTGGAAGGTATAAAAATTTATAAGGAGCGTTCATATATTACGCCGAGAAACCAAACAGAAAGCATATTAACTGATATTTATTGCAAGATACTGGAAGTGGAACAGATAGGTATTTGTGATGATTTTTTTAGCAATGGCGGACATTCCTTGAAGGCAATGAAGCTTTTAAACAGTATAGAAGACTATTTTGGGAAAAGACCTAAATTAATAGATATCTATGATAATTCAACAATTGAGCGGTTGAGTCAGCTGATAGCTTGCAATGGTGATGAGCCTTTTCATGTGACTGTGAATACAAATGACCGTGAGGAGTATAGCATGTCAATAATGCAAAAAAGGATATATGCGTTAAGCCAGGTGGTTAACAGAAACGGATATCATATCCCAATGGCTTTTAAGATTACTGGAAACTTTAATTCGGATAATTTTAAAAAATCTATGATGGCTCTGATTAGCAGACATAAAATTTTCAGGACAACATTTCATATGAAGGATGGGGATGCAATACAAAAGGTACATATCAAACCGACTGTAGACTATGAGATTTACAATAGTGAAATGGATACGGAGCAATTACTTATAAACTTTATAAAACCTTTTAAACTTAATAAACTGCCCCTTTTTAGAATAGCAGTTATTAGAAAAAAAGATGAAACTCTAATATTTTTTGATATACACCATATTATCATGGATAATGTCAGTATAGAGATTATGTTTCAGGAATTGGCTTCGATTTATAACGGCGTTGATCTTAACAAAGTTACTCTGCACTATAAGGATTACAGCGAATGGATGAAAAAGCATGAGTTTTCATTACAGAAAAGGTATTGGATGGAAGAATACCGATTAATACCTCCAAATCTAAACCTGTTCACAGATTTTACCCGGCCGCAGATGAGAAGTTTTGAAGGAGATGTTGTATTATCAGAGGTTGGTGCTGAATTGAAAAAAAGAATTGACTCATTGGCACAAAAGGTAAAAGCAACTATACATATGGTGTTTTTATCTGTTTATATGATACTTTTGTGTGCATATTCGAATCAAAATGAAATTGTTGTCGGTAATCTGATAGATGGTAGAGGAAGCAAGCAGCTGGCGGATATGATAGGTATATTTGTTAACATATTGCCAATCAAGGCAGAGTTGAATTATGGATCCAAGTATCATGAATTTCTTAAATACATCAAGGAGAAGTGCATTAAGGCGTACAAGAATCAGGATTATCCGTTTGGATCGCTTGTTAAAGAGCTGAAAATTGAACATGATATGTCTATCAATCCTCTGTTTAATGTTATACTTATCATGCAGAATTATAATAAGAGTAGTTTTGACTTCTCGGGATTTAGATTGGATGGTATTGATACTGCATATAAGCTATCATATTTTGATATCAGTGTGGAGATCGTTCAATATGAACAGAAAATAGGGCTGAGCTGGAACTATTGTACTAAATTATTCAAAAAGGAAACAATTCAAAGGATGACGAAAGAGTTTACTGATATTCTGGCGATAGTTATCGGTAATCCTGAAGTACAGATTGGAGAAATAGAGCTGATAATTGCAATGAAAAAGGAAAAGTTACATAAATTATCTGGTTTCTATGAAAAAACTGAAGGTGTTAAAGCGATACCTGATATTGAGAATCAGGCATTACCAACAATAACCACTAATAAGATCATGGATAAATTTAAGCAGGAGAATATTGAAAAAGTTTATTCCCTAACACTATTGCAGCAGGGCATTATTTTTAATAAAATCATAGATAATAATTCAACGAGTTATACTTTACATATCGAAATGAATTTTGATTTTAAATTTGATATTAGGTTATTTAAAAAGGTTCTGATTCTATTCTGCCAGAAGCATGAAGTACTGAGAACTGCTTTCTACTATAGCAATACGGACAGTCCCTATCAAATTATTCTGCGTAGCAGAAAACCGGAAGTTATGGTCATGAATCTTATGAATAAACAGGATAGTATGGAAATTATTTCAAATGTAAAAAGAAATGATCTCATCCGAGGATATGATCTGGAAGCAGACCCACTTCTTCGTATTATGGTATTCAGATTGGAAAAAGAAAGAAATTTATTAATTTGGAGTTTTCATCATATTATTTTAGAAGGGTTGTGTCCTGATACTATCATAAATAATTTTGTTGAATATTATCAAAAATTATTAAAGGAAGGTTATTAAAAGCTAATAGCGAAAGGGGGAGCGGTATGGATTTATTAATTAAGGCTGAAAATATTTATGTAGAGTATCTGGATAGGGAAATACTAAATATCCCTGATCTGGAAGTATATACATATGATCGTATTGGGATAGTTGGGAATATTGGAGCAGGAAAAACCACGTTGCTAAAAATATTAAGCGGAGTATTGACAATTCCGAATTGCAAGGTTCAAATGTTTGGCGAAATAGCTTATTTTGAGCAGATTAAGGACTTGGATATAGAGACAAACGCTGATAAAAAGCTGCTTGGTAAATTAGGAATTCATAATATACTAAATGATAACATGAGCGGTGGTGAGCAAATTAAGTACAGAGCAGCACATTTACTGTCAAAAGAGTCCCATGGTATTCTTGCAGATGAGCCAACCTGCAATATGGATAAAGAAGGGATTGATTATCTGATTCATAAATTATATACATATCAGGGAGCTTTGATTCTTGTCAGTCATGATAGATATTTCTTGGATTCAATGGTTAATAAGATTTGGGAAATAGAAGAAGGACAATTAACGGAGTATTATGGTAATTATACTGATTATCGTAATCAGCTTGAGGAAAAAAGACAGGCACAGGAGACAAAGCATCAGTTATATGTTAAAGAATTAAACAGGCTAAACAATGTATATGATAAAAAGGTAAAAAAGGCTGAGAAAGTATCTAAAAAGCCAGGTTCCATGTCCGGTAAAAGAAATATACCAAATATTAATGATATGACAAAAGCTTATGGTTCAAGGGAAAAAACACTGTACAAATCCGCCAGGAATGTTCAAAGCAGAATAGAAAATATGGATAAGGTCGAAAAGCCTAAAAAGGAGATGCAGATTAAATTTGCAGCAAATCCTGAATTGGAATTACATAACAAGTTTCCGATTGAAGGGAAAGAGATAAAAAAAGTGTTTGGGACACGGGTTATATTTGATGAAATGAGTTTTAACATTCCCTTAGGTGCAAAAGTTGCGATAACTGGCAGCAACGGTTCAGGTAAGACGACATTGCTCAATATGATACTGAACAGAGAGCCGGGTATAACAGTTTCTCTTAAAGCAGTAATCGGACATTTTGAGCAGAATGGATATCACCATATTACCGACTGTTCCGTGATGGAATATACAGCGAAAGATTGTGCTTACAAGATATCTGTGCTGCGTGCTATGCTGACATCTCTTGGATTTACAGGCAATGATTTGAAAAAAAATACCCATGACCTAAGCGGCGGGGAGCGGGTAAAATGTATGTTGTGCAAATTATTAACAGGCAGGTATAATATCCTGCTACTTGATGAACCCAGTAATTATCTGGATATAAAAAGTGTGCTGGCTTTAGAGCAGTTAATGAAGGATTATAAGGGTACCATCATTTTTGTATCACATGATGACAGGCTGGTTGATGAAGTTGCTGATGTAGTATATAAAATTGAAAATTTTAAGATGTGGAGTATCAGAAGATGAAAGTAGTCAAAGAGATGTTTATGATGAAAAACATACCACAGGCGATTATGACGGTGGTGATAGATGATGAGGCATATGGAATTAAGTCTTTTACGGAGGATATGTTTCACTTTGAATGTATTAGAGAAATGAATTCAATAAAAAAAATAATGATTTCATTTTTTATGTTGGAAGAATATCAATATATTGATGTAAGTATCAATGATTTTTTGGTTGAATTATGTGATCAGACAGAATTTTCCTTTGTTTATAAGGTCGCAGTATTTAATAATGTGGACTTTAAGAAGAATACCAATCGACTGTATGAATTGCTGAAAGATGCGGTTGATATTTATGGTAGCAATCTGATTAACTACATCATGGAAAAAAATAAGGAACATGCTGAAAATCTTTATCCTAAAGCAAAAGATAATGAAATCAGTGAATCTTATGAAGTACAGAAAAATGAATGGTTTAAAGACATTTTATATGATAAAAAGGATTATAGAAATGGTATCACAAATTCTTATGAACTGGCTTTTGAAATTGACAATTTCGAGCTATATAGAGAATTCTTAATAACAGAAAAGGATGAATTTTTTAATAGAATTCTTGAAAAGAATTATTTAGCTTTACATCCCTTATTTAAAAACGACTTTAACAGGATATATATAGGAAACCAATATTGTCACAATTTATTTCCCGATAGTTCCATGCTTTGTATGCTTCTTGATAAAGCATACAAAGAAGGACTACATATTACATTGGCTTTTACATATATTCGAGAGAGTTTTATTGATAAGCATAGGCAATTAATTGAGTTTATATTTGTGTGGTGTATAAAAAAAAATAAGGAGGTTGAAATTATAGTGAACGATTGGGGAATGTTTAATCTACTTGAGGGAAAAAACCTATATCTAAAAGCTTCCCTGGGGATACTTCTTAACAAACGAAAGAAAGATAATAGGGATAAGTGGAAGTGGGGTATAAGTAAATATGATAATAACACACATGATAATAATTTAAGCATTGAAGGTTATAGAATATTTTTGACAGAAGAGTTAAAAATCAAACGCTTTGAATATGATGCATCACATAATAAATGTAGAATCCACACAAGAAATAACAGCATGCATTTTCCTTATTTTCAGATGAATACATCACAGTATTGCCCACTTTATGCTCAATGTGTCCATTTTAACAGAGACAGACAGGAGCTCGTAACAAATTGCCCTCAATATTGCGGTGAATTTGTTTTCATGTATCCCAAACATCTCTTTATGATAGGGAAGTACAATAGTAATTTTGGATTTAACCCGCAAATACTTATGGATAAAAATATAGTAAATTATTATTTGAATGAGGGGATTGACAGGTTTGTTTTAAATGTATCTATATGATGATGAGGAGGGATGTATATGAAGATATTAGCACCTTTGAGCGCAGTAGATAATTATGAGATACTAAATGATGTTGGTGCTGATGAATTTTTTTGTGGTTTTATTCCTTATGAATGGTTAAAGAAATTTTGTAATTTGTCAGCGATGAATAGGAGGGAATACATGTACACATCGAATATATGTTTTTATGATGAATTATCTATTCTTAGGAAGAAAGTAGATAAATATAAAGCTCCGGTAAAGATTACATTAAATTCTTTGTACTATACGGATGAACAATATAAAATTTTGATCCCAATAATTAAAAGAATAATTGATATTGGGTTTGATACATTTATTATTGCAGATCTAGCCCTGATTATTTATTTAAGGGAAAAAGGAATAAAATGCAATATACATTTGAGTGGGGAAGCGGCGGAGATTAATAATTTAAGTATGGAGTTTTTTAGTCAATTTCATATTCAAAGATTTATATTTCATCGAAAGAATTCATTGGATGATATGGCTTCTTGTATTAAAAGCAATACTAAAATGAATTTGGAATATGAGGCATTTGTACTAAATGAATTATGCACCTATTCAGGTGCTTTCTGCAATTCAATACATTGTGAGGAATTAGAAAATGCCTGTAGTATACCATTTCAAATGTCCCGGGTGCATTCTGAGTCCAGATTATTTCATTCAGTGGACAGAACCTTCAAATTAATACAGAAAATGGAAAGGAACCATATTGCAGATGGCAGGAAAAATCAACATTTCTTTGGCAGCACTGGTTGTGGGGTCTGCAGACTCAATAGGATGAAGCAAATTGGTGTTACAAACCTAAAAGTAGTAGGAAGGGGAAAAAATATAGATTTATTGAAAGATGATATTATACTTTTGCGTAAAATGGTGGATTTGACTTGCAACGATTTGGTAGATAAGGAATTTACTGGGTTAGTGAAAGAAAAACTGTTGGGTAATCATTGCAGTAATCTTTGCTATTATTTATAAGTAGGAGAATTCGATAAAAAGGAGCAATTGAAAATGATAATGATAAAAATACCCAGATTAATATCCAAAGCTACTATGTCTCCATTTTGTTATGATGATTGCCTAGCGACCTATTTAGTGTCGAAGGGAGTTCCATTTGAGTACTTGTACTTTTCTATTTTGTCGTGTTTTTATAATAGTAATAATATAAATCAGTCCATTTCGGATTGTATAGAACCTATAAGCATAAAGTCAAATGAATTGAATGTAATAACAGGGAAATTGTATGTATCCCACTATGAAAAGGATATTGATTCATATAATACAATAAAAGATTTATTGAACAATAAGCGAAGTATTGTTATCAATATGCTAGGAAGTGAATGTAAATGGGATTGGAGATATAAGGAAATTGATAATGGAGGACATGCCTTTTTTATTATGGCTATTGAAGAAGAGGAAGAGATGTTTGAGTGCATGGATCCGTATTATGATATTGAATATGGTGAATTGCGATTACAAGAATTTGACAAAGGATGTCAGGATTTTTATTGCATTAACTATACAGAAAGCAACTATATGTTAGATGATAAGGATGCTTTAATAAGAACGTTGATTCATCTTTTGGGAGAAGGAAATACATATAAAAGCTTAGAAAAGTTTGCTTTTGATATTAGGAATAATTTTGATATAAGTAAAGAAATTATTGACTACAGTATGGACGAACAACTTACTGCTTTAGTTTTAAATCAGCGTATGCCACTATTAGATAAGCTGAGAGAAATTGAGAACAATAGAGTAAGGTTTGCCATTGTACTAAAATATTTAGCAAATAAGTATGTTGGTAATGAAATCCTAGAAATTATGTCGAAAAAAATGCTTATAATATCAGAAAAGTGGAATAGTTTACAACTAGTTATATTAAAAAAAGCTTTAACCAAAAGTACACAAGGAGAAATGAATATTATCTTATCTGAAAGAATTACAAATGCTATAAAAGAAGAAAGACAAATAGTTGAATGTCTTATAAAAACTTTAAACAAAGTTTAAAGTTAACATGTATAAAAGCATAAAGTAGTACGGAAACTAAAAACGAGTATAATCATTAAAATTAGGAGAGAATGAGATATGAATTCATTAAAAATAATATCTAGTAAAAATAAGGTAAATTACTTTTTTTCTATTGTTTTTATATTTGCAAATGTTTTTCTGGATATAATGCTTGCATTTATTCTTAAGATGTTGTTGGATATATCAAATAGTGGTAATATTAATGAACTTAAAAATATGATTATTGTAAGTATTATTTATCTGTTAGCATTTGTCTGTTTTTCATTACTTTCTTCAATCTTTACAAACAAATACTGTGCGCAGGCCATGAAAAGCTATAAATGCTATATATTTGATAAAGTATTAAATAAAAAAATTAACACATTTAAAAATGAAGTTACCAGTCGTTATATATCAAACCTAACAAATGATTCGACTGTGATCGAAGAAAATTATATAAAAAATAATTTTGAGCTGATAAATTCTATTGTAACTTTATGTTTTGGCTTAGTTGCAATGTTTTACTTGAATTGGACTTTTGCCATTGTTGTTATACTAATAAGTTTTCTTCCCTTATCTGTTTCGCTTTTGTTTGGTAGCCGCTTGGGAATAATGGATCGGAATGTATCAGAAAAAAATGAGGGTTATGTTGCACTTATAAAAGATCTTTTAACTGGTTTTACTGTAATAAAAAATTTTAAAGCGGAAAAAGAAGTTTATAAATTATTTGCTAGAACAAATAATGAATTAGAAGAAATAAAAAGAAGAAGGAAGCTTACGTTTGAGTTGATAAGAACAATTTCAGGAGTTTGTAACCTTAGTGTCAGTATTGTATCTTTCTCGCTCGGAGCTTATCTTGCAATTAAAGGAAGTATTACAGTTGGTACTGTTGCTGCTTTTGTTCAACTTTTGAATTATGTGATTGGTCCAGTAAGTGATATGGGTCCATTAATTAGTAATCGAAAGGCAGTACTTGAATTAAATAAAAAAATAGAGGAAAGTATTATAGAGGAAGTAAATGAAAGTAAGGATATAATATTAGAAGGATTTTTTGATAAAATCAAAATTGAAAATTTATCATTTGGCTTTGATAAGAATATAGATATATTAAAAAAAGTATCTTTAGTATTTGAAAAAGGTAAGAGTTATGCAATTGTAGGTGCTAGCGGATCCGGAAAATCAACACTTCTTAATCTTTTATTGGGGTATAATGATGATTTCAGGGGAGAGATATTGATTGATAACCATGATTTAAGAAAGGTTAAAGGTGAGAGTTTATACGATATCATATCGGTTATTCAACAAAATGTATTTTTGTTTGATGCATGTATTAGGGATAATATAACAATGTATAAGAGATTTGACAGTCAGAAAATTAATTCAGTCATTGAAAAGTCTGGATTAAAAAGAGTTATTGAAGTAAGAGGAGAAGATTATCGCTGTGGTGAAAATGGATGCAATCTTTCCGGTGGCGAAAAGCAGAGAATTTCAATCGCAAGAAGTTTGCTTAAAGAAAATAAAATACTCTTAATGGATGAAGCAACATCAGCACTTGATAATGAAACTGCAGCAATGATCGAAAAGTCAATTGTTTCTCTTAAAGATGTAACGCGTATCGTTGTTACTCATAAGTTAAGTGCTAATATATTGAAAGAGTATGATGAAATTATTGTTCTAAAGAATGGCAGTGTGGTTGAGACGGGAAGTTTTGAAAAACTATATAAAAAGCAAAATATTTTGTTTTCAATTATGAGATTATCTCAATAAATTTTATTGTTAAACATTGAATACTGATTATATGTCCAATTACAAATAGTCCAAACTTTTATATATCATTAAATGACTACCACAACATAATATAGTAAAGAAGGATGCATAACTATGTTTAATAAATTGTATTTTATAGAAATAAACGAAGAAATAGATTTCAGACAGTATAATCAATATCTTAAAATTTTATTACCAGATAAACAAGCATTAATAAAAAGTCTTAGATATGAAATAGATAAAAAATTGAGTTTAATATCTGAGATGTTTGTACGTTATATTGTATGGAAAATTCTAGAAGTAAATAATTCGGATATTATTCTTAGTAAGAATAATTATGGTAAACCGTTTTTGGTAGGATTTCCTGATTTTCAATTCAATATTTCGCATACAAGATGTGCAATAGTAATTGGGTTTTCGGAAAAGCCAATTGGTATAGATATTGAAAAAATAAATATAGCTGATTTAACAATAGCAGAGTTGTTTTTTAGTGAAAATGAATTGAATTATATTTTATCAGATCAGCAACAACAGAACAAATTATTTTATGAAGTTTGGACGAAGAAGGAATCATATATAAAATGGTTAGGGAAGGGTTTATCAATACCATTAGCAACATTTGATATTATTTCTAATGAGTTAGATGAGCTATTTAATCTTATTCATATTGATAATTACTTAATTTCTGTATGTAGTGAAAATATTTATGGAGAAAGAGATATGATTAGTTTAAGTGAATATCAAACAATACAATTATTGTCAGAATACAATTTTGTTAAGTTGTAAACCTGTTATTTTTTAACATACAAGGGGGCAACTTTATACATATGAGCAAGCTGTTCAAGGCCATAACAGCAGTTATCTGAATCCAGTCCGTAAGAAAAGAGAAATGTTTTGCATACCAGATGCTTGATTATCCGACGCTTGACCATGTAACAAGTCCGTATGGCAAGCCTTGTCAAAAGGAGCCATTAAGCCGAAGCAGTGAGTATTCCGGTGGATTTGAGCCACTCAATCCGATAGTGAGAGCCATTTGCTTAATTCAAATTTGAGATTACCTACAACTCCTCAGAAAGAATATGAGTAAGCTCAAATAATGCTCACTTTAACGTACTAAAGGCTCTCATCTACGGATTATGTGGCTCTATTTCAAAAGAACTGGTGTCTCTGGAACTGCGTAATATTCAGGCAAGCGACAACGTATGACACCAGCTATAATAATATATTGATCCGGCACAGATAAAGGATCCGCGAGGAACGGTATTAACATTTAAACATTTAAAATAGGGAGGTAAATAATTTTTTGTGGCACAAATAATATGTTTTCATAACCCGGACGAAGAGAATGGTTATTTAAGTAACTGGTATTTGTCAGACTTCATTTGGAATGAGATTTCTTTTACATTTACATCGGCAGAGCAATATATGATGTATAGAAAAGCAACTCTATTTAAAGATGTTAAAGCGGCATCTTTGATACTGGAAACGACGGATGTTGCAGCCATAAAATCATTAGGGCGTGCGGTCACCCCCTATATTGATTCTATTTGGGCGGAAAAAAAGTATGAGTTGGTCCGTCAGGGAATATATGAAAAGTTTAAGCAGAATCCTGATTTATGCAATAAACTGTTGTCTACAGGCAATTCCATTTTAGCTGAGTGTGCAGTAAATGATAAAGTCTGGGGGATTGGTCTTTCCATGCATGATCCGGGACGTTTTTCACCTGATCAATGGAAAGGCCAGAATTTACTTGGTAAAGCCCTGCTGGATATACGTCAGGCTTTGTTAAACTGACAGCTATATCCGGGAGTTTTCATTAAAAATAATCTGGGATAATGTGATGCCTACACGATTAAGTGAAGAAGATCAGGAAAGCAATTCAATGGACCGCCTGACCAGATATAAAGATTTCAGGTCAAGTCCGGTCCATTGAAGTTTAGGCTTTGTATCGTTATATTTGGGCTCTCAGCTTCATATAATAATCGTTACGATCCCATTCATCGTTTGCCGGATATGGCGCGTACCCGTTCTGGGTAACTGCTTTCATACGCTGAGTGGCTTCCGGCATAACCTTTGTCACAATTTTTTCGCAATTGATATCATGGAAAAAGGAATCGGCTATTTTCAGCAGTTCGGACAACGCTTTCTCATTTTCATACCCGGCGACATTATCAATCCGTAAAACACTGTGATTATTATGACCTCCTCCAAAAATTTC